>Ga0335081_10009454_pt1 | contig 15697 bp, 14 predicted proteins | sample Lox_Sample_35_FD_206713 | JGI IMG/M metagenome (GOLD analysis project Ga0335081, IMG submission 206713) | Soil microbial communities from Loxahatchee National Wildlife Refuge, Florida, United States - Lox_Sample_3.5 | ecosystem: Environmental > Terrestrial > Soil > Wetlands | place: USA... | reverse complement strand
CGGCACGCGTCAACGTCGATGGCATTAAGCGAATGATAGATGACCTCGAAGCAGCCGGTGTTAAGATAATCTTTACATCAAGCGATGCGGTATTCGATGGCACGCGCGGTCAATGGACAGAAAATGACCCACCGAAACCGATTCTGACCTACGGCAAGCAAAAAGTCGCTGTCGAGAATTATCTGATTGAAAAATCCTCACCATGGATCATCGCTCGCCTATCAAAAGTAGTCGGCGTGGAAGCGGGTGCCCACAATCTTATCGGAGAGTGGCTGGAAGACATTGAAGCGGGCGAGACGCTGAAGTGCGCGCGGGATCAGATTTTCTCGCCAATTGCTGTTGGCGATGTCGTGACCGCGCTGGTTCGTCTTGCGGAGGGGCCTTTCACCGGTATTTTCAATGTTTGCGGCCCGAAATCGATGAGTCGGCTGTATCTACTCAATATGCTAAAAAATGAAATTCTGCATTACAAAAATATCGAAGTTAAAATCGTTCCCTGCAGTATCAAGGATTTTTCATTTATAGAAGAAAGGCCGCTGGATCTATCCATGTCGCCCAAAAAGCTGTACTCGACGCTCCGCATTACGTTTGAGGACATGGAGACCGTTTGCCGGCGGGCCGCGATATTGCGATTCGGCAAGCACGCCAGCATAGCCCCGAACTAAGCGGCACCGAGTTATTTAAGTATCTTATTGGGTAATCAGGCAATAGCTTCTTCCACCTGGACAATACCTGCTGGCAGCCGACCGCATGCTACACTAACTTCTGACACTTCGATCTATTCCTCATACCTTATGTCAAAACGAAAAACCGCTATTCCTATGAAAGGAGAAAAACAATACCAGGAACCTATCCGGAAAATTAAGGAGCAAGGTGCCGAACGCCTCGGTTTGATGACAGGTTGGGCGTATATCGATGACCCGAAGCGGCTTACCTTCACTTTTTCCCGGTATAAATTTGTGGCAAAAATGCTTTCCGGTTGCCAGCACGTGCTGGAGGTTGGCTGCGCGGATGCTTTTGCGACACGCGTCGTGTTACAGGAGGTCAAGGCGCTGACGGCGGTGGATTTCGATCCCAGTTTTATAGAAGACGTCAACGCACGAATGACCGAGCGGTGGCGGTTTACCTGCAAGCAGCATGACATTCTGGAAGGGCCGGTACCCGGAACTTTCGACGGCGCTTACAGCCTGGATACATTGGAGCACATACCCCAGGCACAGGAGCAGCTTTTCATCTCCAACATGATTGCTTCGGTCACCGAATTCGGCGTTGTTATCATCGGCATGCCCTCCTTGCAGTCTCAGGCCTATGCTTCCGCGCAAAGCAAAGAAGGACATGTAAACTGCAAAGACCAGGCTGACCTGAAAAAGTTAATGGTCCGGTATTTCCATAATGTCTTCATGTTTTCGATGAATGACGAGGTGGTTCATACTGGATTTCACGCAATGTCGCACTACAATCTCGCATTGTGTTGTGGAAAGAGAAAACGGACAGGCTAAAATCAACCTGATTTCCGACGCTTTCGTCGTTTTGTTTACCACGTGCCGGTGCACAGAGCGAGCAATTTCGCGGAAATTAAAGTTTGATGTGCATCAGAAAACTGCTGCAGTAGTTCACAAATCGCTTATTCCTTCTGGCGATCAGCTCATACAAATTATTTAGCGTGGCCAGACTGAAGAGAAATGCCATAGCCGGTGCGACGAGGAGAAGAGATTTCGATTTATGCCTATAGAAAAACGCTGCCAGCCAGTTCACACTGGTGCGAATGAAGTGCTTCAGAAAACCTCCGCAGAAAGAGATCTTCGTGGCGTTCAGCTTGGCTGGTAGAATGTACGAAATATTGTCTATAAGTTCTCGCGAGAAATTGCCGTACTGGTAATCTGCGCCAGTGTCCTGGACAAACGCAATCATTTCGCCGTCTTTCGCGATGTGAGGAATAACGCTATCGATTATCTGCCGCAACGAACGCAGGTCCTTGCGCGGAAGATAGCAGAATACTTGGGTAAATTTGCCCTGCTTGCCATGCCACTGCTCGGGGCCAGCGGTCAACAAAGACCGAATATTGATCCTAGCAACTCGCGGGTCCTCTAAAGGGAACGCCTGCTCGATGGGGCTCAAGCCATCGCTGATGAAAAGAACCCTTGCGTGGTCTTGACCTAGGACGCGATGAAGATGGCGACCCAAAACTCGAAAATCATGCCATTCTTGATGCCAGGGACGCAGATAAGGTCTCGTGCCCAGTAATAGCGGACGTAACCGATTTAGCAAGCTAAGATGAATTGGCTGCTCGCGCGGGAGGTCGTCCATTTCGGTTGGAAGAGTAAATCGGTTTTGTTGACGACGGAGCCACTGCCAGGTATTTGTGCCGATTAGCCAGTAATTATGAAATTCGTGGAACATTGGTTCTTTGAGATGCTTACTTATATCAGTTATAAACGCCTCGGCAACGGTTTTGAATGTCTCGGTCTCAGCGGGAATATCGTCTGCATGGAAAAGCAAATTGTGTCGGGCAGACAGACGATGCTCGCGGGTCGTCCAGTTTGACAAGCTCTGAGCAATCTCGCGAACTGATTGTCGTCCTGGGCGAAGCAGAAAATCTTCTTGAACGCGTTTCGACAACTCGAGCATGAAAAACTTGTCCGAATCATCCATTACGACCATTATGCAGGAAGGGCAAAACTGCGGAATAAAGCCATAGTCGCAGAAAGAATTGATCTTGGTGATCACTCGTTCAGGCCTCAGGCACAGCATAAAAATCAAGTAGAAGCGTCCGATCATCGTGTGCTCATCAACTTGCCAGAAAAACTGGTTAGGTTCTACTGAATGGCAGAATTCCTGATTGACTATTTTGGCTATTGTTGTCGAGTGCATGTGTCTGAGAGCAAGACTCACTAAACGACGCGGGGGGATCGCAAGAGCGGACGAGGCCTCATCTACTGCCGCAAGAAGTTTTGGTTCCACATCTTCGGCAATTGCTCGGAAACTGGGGGCAACAATAAGTGATTGACCATCTGATATGTATTTCGCCAGGTTGCTTAGAGATCCTTCGGCGAGCACAAAGTCGGAATTCATGAATACGAAATACGTATTGACCATATCATCGCCGCTGTCCATAACCCCGCGGGCGTAAGCGAGTGTCAACGTAACGCCATAAGCGCCACTCGTGATCAGATCATCAATATCGATAAATCGGACTTCGCAAATCCGGCCGAGCTGTTGAAAGCTAGCCTTCTGATTGAATATTGAGATGCTGTCAGCGCTGGTCAAGATAATGACTTCTAATTCTGTTACCTTACCAAGAGCTGGCAAATTTCCTGGCGCAAGGAATGAAGGAAGAGCGAACGTGGCGAACTGCTCGATATAGGATTCACCCCATACCGCGACGAGAAATTTGACTTTGGGTCTCATTATTTGTGCCGAGAAGGAAATCGGCGGATGGCTAAATTTCTACTTAATGTTATTTCCTAGTACCTAGTGCGGCGCTTTGCTATCACGCATTCGTTCCATCCTACCATTCAAGTTATAATGCGTTTGATTTATTGAAAACGAAACATCATCGAATCGTGATTATTAAATATGCCAAGAAATTAATCCGCTGGATGTTAGGAAAGCTTGGCTACATCGTAATCAGGAAAGCCTCTATGGTGGGCTTTCTTCCCGAAGTGATACGTCAGATACAGCCAATTGGACAGCCTCCTATAGAAGGCTACCAATTGGAAATGGCAACGTATCATATCAAAACTGGTATGGGCGACGCAGAACCTGAGTTTTTTCCATTATACGAACAGTGCTGCAATTACACGATGACTTCCTGGGATAGGTTATATAGCCTTTATATGGCGATAAGATACATTGTAAGAAATGAAATTCAAGGAGACATCGTTGAGTGTGGCGTGTGGCGCGGTGGCAGCATGATGATGGCGGCTCTTACTCTGCTCGAATTAGGGCATGATGACCGAAAATTCTTTCTTTACGATACGTTTGAAGGTTTGCCCAAGCCTGACGAGATAGATGTGGACGTCTGGGGCCACCGCGCTATCGAAGCCTGGCTGCCGCATAAAAAGACTGACGAAAGCAGCAATTGGGCTTACGCCTCCCTGGACGAAGTGCGGGCGAACTTGGAGTCCACTGGCTACCCGATGAGAAACGTTACGTTCGTTAAGGGAATGGTGGAGCAGACGATACCGGCTACTGTACCAAACAAGATCGCGTTGTTGCGACTTGATACAGACTGGTACAAATCAACTCGTCACGAGCTTGAAAATTTGTACCCACGGCTATCGCGGAACGGTGTTTTGATTATTGACGATTATGGGCACCTACGAGGTTCGCGGCAGGCAACCGACGAATACTTTGCCAAGTTGAATATGCCGCCGCTGCTCAATCGGACCGACTACGCAGGGCGTCTTGCTGTCAAGCCTGACTAAAGCTAGTAGGCAGTTTCATAAATTCAATTAAATTCAACCGGATTAACCCTGTACGTATTTAACTTCGATGACAGTATTTCCGTATAACACGAGTTTACTAACGACTGTATATTATTACCTTGGAAAGAACGGGTTTGGTCTCTCCATAAATTCATTTATATTTGCTATAAACATGAAGCGTTGCCCGCTGAGTACAAAGCATTATCCAATGAGTTATTCCGTTAAACCGAGGTTGAATCATGGAGCTTGCAGAGCTTGAGGCTCGAATCACCGACGGTACGCTAGCGATAGAAGGCGGAAAACCAGTACGCAACCAGCCGATGCCGCCGCGGCTGGCGCTCGGACCGTCAGAGATTGCCATGCTGGAGCAAGCAATCGCGTACTATCGAGAAAGGAAGGCCGACCCCGGTTATCAAGGTGCGTTCGAAAAGCTCTATACCGATGAGTTTGTCGCCATGATGGGCGGCGGCTATGCGGACTCCGTTGCCACCGGAACCGCCGCAGTTTTTATTGCGGTCGCTGCGCTCGATCTTGCCAAAGGCAGCGAAGTGATGGTTTCGCCAATCACCGACCCGGGCATGATTAGTGCCGTCATCATGAATGGTCTGCGCCCGCGTCTCGCTGATACGCGGCCAAATGATTACAACATGGGCGTCCAGCAGTTCCTCGAGCGGCTTTCGCCCAAAGTTTCAGCGGTTATCGTGGTTCACGCCACCGGTCAAGCCACCGATATTGATCGCATCGTCCAAGAGGCGCATGCACGGGGGATACGCGTAATTGAGGATTGCAGTCAGTCGCACGGTGCGCAGATATTCGGGCGCCAAGTCGGCACGTTCGGCGACATCGGGGCTTTTTCCACAATGTACCGAAAGGGCCACATGACTGGCGGATCCGGCGGTGTAGTGTATTCGCGCGACGTAGACATTTTTAGGAAGGCGCTCGCGCACGCGGATCGCGGAAAGCCAAGGTGGCTTCCAGAGTTTGACGACAGGAATCCTGAGACTTTCCTGTTTCCGGCCCTTAATTGGAATAACGACGAACTGTCCTGTGCGATAGGACTCGCCTCTTTGCGCCGACTGCGTGACACAATTGTTCGCCGCCTTGCATTCGTTTCCGAACTCGCCTCGCTGTTAGCCGAAATGGACACGATGTTTTCACTGCGGCCGTGGCGACCCACTGATTCCCCATTTGTGCTTCCCGTTTTCGTGGACCATGCCCGCGCGAAGCGAGATAAGATCAGCATAGCTAACGCTGTTCTTGCCGAAGGTATCGGATTGACTCCTCATTACCAGTACGTCGTCGCCGAATGGCCCTGGGTCAAATCCTATTTGGCTGACGACTTTGGAACTCCCGAAGCGGTAAGCAGTCGCAACCGCAGCTTCTGCTTGTACATCAACGAAAACTACGACAGAGAGGAAGCCGTAGACACAGCTGCCGCTTTATTGAAGGTTGATCGGGCACTTGGCAAGCCAGCCCGGAAACTTGGAGGCATTTCAATGCGCGGCTTGGCCGCTCAGGAAATCATCACTAAGCGGCATGGAAAGTAACTGTATTGGATTTACGCGAACAGGTAATGCCTGATCTGACGGAATGTGTTCTCTTAGTTCTTGCCGATATGCAGCGATTTTTAGCTCGGCCTAAATACCCAGCGTAGCGTCCGGCCTTTCTATGAGGGCCCCAAATACTTCTCGCAAGAGGTCCTGCTCTTTCAGAAGCATCCATGGATTACCACCAATTTCGCCGGTGAATACTTGCCCTTTCGCTGAGAGACGCGGCGCAAATTTTGGAAAGTTCCGGTCAAGCCGCCGGTGCCTCCTTAGGGAATACTGAATTTTAGTGCCATAACGATCCCTGAGCTCGTATCGTTCGGCTTTTTCTAAAGGCTCAACGTAGATGTCCGGTGCGATGACTTCCTCAGGGTGGTGTATTGCTGTGCACATTTCGAGCCCTACTCCAACGAAAAGGATATACGCATGATAGTCGCGCATCAGGGCGTAGGGACTGGTTGATGGAACCGGCGTGTTTCCAATATGGTGTGTTGCTAGCAGCGTTTTTGCGGCCGATCCATAACCGGCGACTGAATGGGTCGGATGCAGGCTGCGCGCTGTGGCGTAACGGGTCCGGAACACTTCAGTAAGCACGCCGGTATGAGACGGCGTGCTGAGTTCGTCGAAAATGGGATTGGTCGGTGTGACAGTGAGCCACGTCATGGTGGGCATGAGCAGCGTGCCGTCGCTGAGATAGTCGATCAGTGCCTCGACGATCCCCTCAGCGCGGAATCCTTGGTGACTGAGCCCCTTGATCGCGCTGTGCACCACCAACACCGCGTCGCCTGGCACCTCGCACCTGCGAAGGATAGCATGGAAGACCGAGGTTTCTTTGGGGGCTGACATGGATATTAGGCGGGATTGGGCTTGTGCCCCTTTATTTGGTTGATGATAAACATGTGGTGCCCTGCCTGCGCAAGTGTCCAAAAGGGCCTATTCGGGACCACCCTCATGTTGCTGCTCGTGAAATTCCGCGACAGAAAGCAAGATTGGCAACAATACATCCCACTGCGATTTTGGAAAATATGCTTTGATCGGCGGTGCAATAGATACATTGGATTGGCCATTCAAGGAATGGATTAATCTGGCTTCTGCGCCAGTCCGCGTAACCAGTGCACGCAGCTTGCGTGCCATTTTTATTCCTTCCTCTCCAAAAAAATATTGGATAAGGTTTATGATGGCAGTTCTAATCTGGAATGCGCCATCAACCCGCTGGCCTGGCATCAGGGATTTTTCTAGCCATTTGCGGGTCTTTTGTCGCTCTTCCTCGTCGATGAGCGCTCGCGCCAGGTAATGATCAATCCAGTATGGGAGTGAAAATCCGCGGCCGACATAGAGGATAAACGCCATGTCGATCGCCATTCTGTATGTCGCTGCATCGAGGCTCGCATCAGGTAATGAAAGCGCGTAATCGATGGCCCGTTTCCTATGATTGCGGTAATAGTCAAAAAACTGGTCGAAGTCCTTCGCCAACCATTGATACCATCCCCCGAATTCGCGAGAATGAGGTGTGACGCTCAGGTTTCGCAGGTAATAGACCTCATCAAGTCTTTTTATTTTCCCAGTAAGAACGGCGAGGGTCGAATGATGAATCTCAACGAAGTTAACCGGCGTTAGCTGCATCGCTTGACGAATAATCACTCTTTGTGCGGCAGTTCTAAATACGGCGTAATAGGGAGATTCGTATCGAGCGTGTAATTGTATGAGGCGTGCGCCAGCCTCCCCCCCGTCAATGGAGGGGCCTTCGTAGTGGAAGCTATCAACGAGGATTCCTCGAGGTAGGTAGCGAAAGCCCAGGTAGACACCGTGACAGGCCACAAACCCCCGATGTTTATCTAGAAATTCCGCGCACCGAGTGGCGCTATCTGCGACGAGAAGGTCATCGTCCGCGCAGTTCGCGACATATGGCGTCTTTACGCGATCAACGGCCTTTAGATAGCGTTCACAGAAATTTTGCCATGCTCCAGCGGAATCCGATGGAGACGGCACGTGAAAATACTCCACCTCATCGCCGTAATCTATGCATGCTCGACGATTTTTCTGCGCCTCATTCGGACTGCTACCATCGGCAACAATGATCGGAATGCAGATTTTCTGCACCTTCAAAAAGCACAGCGTTCTTGCTAGGTACTCTGGGCGATTATAGGTTGGGATGAGAATTGTGACTTTGCCGTTCATACTACGGTGCAACCTTCCTTACCACGGCGCCGCTGCGTCGCCGACATCGGGGTAGCCAGTTAAATTCAGTTTCACCCCAAGTCATTACTTACGTCTAAGAAACGCCAAGGGCCAATAGGTAACTCGCTGCGAGACATTGCCCTCATTGAACGGAAATATAGGTTCCTCTATCACGAAATTCGGATTGTGCCGCACAAATTCCTCAGCAGCAGCCCTAGGATTATTCCACTCCCAGTCGGGATTAGATCGCGGTACACCAACGAGGTCTTTCATAATGCCATCGGTTGCGACGATGTAACAGTCGCGAGAGACCAGCTTAGAATACGCATTCAGTTCGGCTAGCACATGCTCCTTGGTGTGATTAGAATCCAATACGACCAAAATTTTCTCATTCGATTTGACCAGAGATTCTACTTTGGCGACGATTTGTGGATCAATCGAATTTCCTTCCACAAGTGTGACGTAACTAGAAAATTCATGGGATTCAATAGCTATCCGGTTGTGCTTTCTGATCTCGATATCAATCCCGATTACTCTACCCTTACCCATGGCCTTGCATAACGTCGCGTAAAAAACCAAGGACCCGCCATGAGCCACTCCCGTCTCAACGATTACATCCGGTTGCAGTTGATATATGACTTCTTGGATACGGATCATGTCCTCTGGAAGTTGTATAATTGGCCGCCCCATCCAGCTAAAGGTGTATTGATATTTTTGATTCCATCCTATCCTTATCCATTGCAGGGAAATTAACTCAAAGGCATCCCTGCTGTAGAGATCAAGGACACGTTTTTTCTCTCCAATCTCTTGAACTAATGTATTTGCAGATGTATCGAGAATCAGCTTCATTTGATGGCTTATTCGATTAGTCTAGTGTCAATGCTTGCTTCTTGTAATAGGGTCAAATTTTCTTCCCGATAGTTCGGGTTCATTAAAATCGCGAAGGCAATATTCCTGGTTTTCAGATCCCGATATCCAACAATCGGATGACCGGTTCCTGGAAGGCAATGACCCTGTTTGTTAGGATTTAAATCGACGATACAATCAATGATTTCTTTAAATGGGTCAATTAGATTTGCGAACGCCGCCCCCTTTGCCCCGGCTCCCCAAATTGCAATCTTACCTTTCGCCGCCAGGTTGTGAATCTTATGCATCCAGTTTGTTTTTAAATCTTGCTCTGACAAAGCAAACTGCTTCGCTAGAGCAGGCACTTCGCCTGCGCTCTTTCTGACAGCAGGCTGCTTGTTCCCTACCGATGCCTCGATCCAAAGATACTGACCACGAAAAGTCCATCGTACATCCTCGACATGGAAACCCGCAGTTTGGAAAGCTGTGGTCAGTGAATCTGCCGAAAACAAAGAACAATGTTCATGGAAGAAATCCCAGATAACTTTGTTGCGCAGAATCCATTCGACACATGGCGTTTCGAAAAAAATACGGCCATGCGTTGATCTTTCAAGCGCCTGTCGAACCCGAGATAGCAATTCTAATGGATACGGAACATGCTCGATAACGTGACGGCAAATCACGACATCAGCAGGAACATGAACACATTCAGGTCCATAATTACGCCGTTCGAATTTTAAACGCCCGTCTAAGTCGGTTTCTGGTCCAACATAACTTGGGTCGAAACCATATCCGATATTTCCCGCTTCTTTTGGGGCAGTCAACATTCTCAGAAAAGTACCCTTTCCGCACCCAACCTCGACTATGCGGCTGTTGCGCACACCCTTCTCATTAATCAGGTAAGTCGCGAGTTCTTCCAAGTAATGAGCAAAATAAGGTGAGTGTGATTGGGTATTGTCATAATCCATACCATATGCCAGGACTTTTTCATCAAAGGCCTCGTTGAAAACAAAGCCGCATTCCGCGCAGACATTCATGGCCAATTTCCCGCGTGCAATTTCCCGCGCGGATCGCTCGTCAGCCATCAACAAATTTTGGTGTACTGGGACCTGTTCTCGGCGGAGAAACAGTTCAACTTTTAAAGAACTACAAACAGGACACGCTGATTTTGAATTCATATGCCCTGAGCTAGCATTTGGTTCCTCTTATAGGAAATCGCGCGCTCCAATCCGGAATCTATTTCATACGCAGACTTCCAACCGACTTCTTCAGCGAGCCGCGTAATTTCGGCGACCAATAAATCTGGCTCACTCTGCTGAACCGCTGTGACCCCGAGGCGAATCAAGTCTTGGGCCCCTAACTTATCACCAATTCTAAGAACGATCATAAACTTTCAGTCAATCGACTGTAGTAGGGCGCCCCAAAAGCCGACGTATGAAATTACGGACACTGCGCTTAATATGCTTTCGTGCGGCTGGATCACCCTCAAATGCTTTTTGCGCTAAGCCAAACACACGCCTGCGATTAGTCCAGTAGTAATTCAGCATCCCTGCGACTTGCCTAAAATAGCTGGGAGCCAAACGTACGGCCCTGCTGATCCGCACGATGAATGCACGTACGCCGCCAGGACTAAAAACACTTGCAACTTGGCCGCCTGCTGACTCAACGTGCGTTCCGTATATTCTTAAGACCCGAAGCGCCCCGCTTTCGACCAAATCCCACGTCGCGTTGACGTCGCGCGCATGCCAATAGACCGGCTTGATGAAAATATTCCTTTTCAGTGGGTCATGGGCCGGGTGACACAACGTCTCATGAAGGACCAGCCCCTTTATCCATTCGCCAATAAACCGGTTCGAGTAACCGCGCCTCGGCTTCAAGGATTGTTCTCGATCGCTAAGCGGAGCCCAGCTAACCATCATCATCTCGTCGGAGTCCTGAACTACATGCACTTTACGTTCAATACCAAAGTTTCGGTAAACGTAATCGCCATCAAACGTCCAATAGTCTAGCACCGAGCTGTCATGGTGCTTGATCAAGCTATAATCCAAAAGCACCGGTGCCCATGATAAGGAATGAACAACAACGCCATCCTCATCAGGCACGCGCCACCAAACTGCTTGAGGAAAACGCGAGAAATACGGTGCCTCCCACTCATAGCTCAGTGTCTCGCTGTGAAAACTCCGGATTCCTGCCCAGACTAGCTGCCTGCCGGTCGCGACAAGGGGTCGCGCCTCGTCCCCGAACCGCGAATCAATTGCGGCGATGCCTAGCTTTTGGAGATTCTCAAACAACGGTTCTTCGCCAAAACGAAGCGCCGCCGTAAGCACCACCGGAACATCGTTTACGGCATGTTTTTGGGCGGCTGCAAAGGTGCCGTCCGATACGATCAAGTCAGGAGTGAGTATAGCCCCATAAGCACGGTCGTCGAACGCCATTTGAGTGGCAAGCTTGTGCCCGATTCCCATGTGTAGGTGGTTGTTGACATTTGCCGGACGTGGCGGGATAGGAATAAACACCGGTTCGACATACTGTTTAAGGAGCTGGAAAATCGGCCGCAGCTGCATTCGTTCCCAGTCCTCATCAGTTGTGGCGATCAGAAGCTTGTTTTTACCGCGGTTGACCAGAGCGGGAATATTGTTGGGGGATAAAAGCGATGGAATACAAAAGCTGAGTAGAAATTCTGTGAAGTGCTTGCCCCAAACAACAACAATGAAATAAAAAGGTCGAAGGGTTCGCGCTTTCGCCAGGAAAGCCTCGTCCGCGGTCTGAGGGCGGGCGCCGTCAGCCCCGGGAAGTTCTATCCTGTTCATGGGTCGTTTGAATTGAAGCGCAACGAGCCTTACGCCATGGCTTCGGAGTTCTGCTCAACCAAATCAGGTGACGGCGCGGGATGCCCTCCGAGTAACCGCCCTTGCCAGTTCTTCAGACGTGTGATCTTGTTGTAATAGGTAAATTCAGGCGATCGCCGGATCAAGAGTCCGTCGCGCACTTCCTCTTCGAATTCGTACTGGGCCCAGCCGTTGCATTTCTCGCAAAATGGCACTTTATCCCACTGCCCGGTCTCGTGGTAATAACGGACTTTTGAAAAATCCTCGCCATGCCATACTGCTGCTACGCCGTCCTTGAACACATTGCCCATGTTGGTTTGCTTGAAGCCGTCAAGGCAGCAGACAGTTACCGTTCCGTCATTGTGAACGGGCAAGGTATGATAGATCGAGGGGCAAGGCTTGCGCTCGGCCGGAACATGCATGTCCGGAAAGGTACCATTCTCGAAGATAAGGCCCATGCGAACCACGTCTACCGTTCCGACCCATCGCTCTACGAACGCATCGGCCTCGTGGCGGTTGTTGTCCTGAATCGTGAATGAAACGCCGATACGCGGCTTGTCGGCATCTCCACGCGCGCGCAACATTCTGAACACGGCACTTTCGATCTTGGCAAGGTTATTTATGCCTCGAATCTTCTTCAGCGTTTCTCTCGTTGTAGCGTCGATACTAAACATCACGGAGTCGACCTGTTGCTCGGCGAAGAAGCGAGCTAAGTCGTCCGTGAGGGTAAGGCCATTGGTATTCATTGCGATTGACATGCCGCGTGCTTTCATGTCGCCGATGCGCTCGCGCAGATTGGGCGCCAGCAACGGTTCTCCGTACATGTTTGGCTGTACCAACGGTCTAGCCGCCATCAACTCGTCTAAAAGCTTGCGCGATGCCTCGAGATCCATAACACCCGTGACCGAGCCGATCGCGTTCTCGTCCCCTGAGCCCCAAACCGGACACATCGGGCAGCGCAAGTTGCATTTGGTCGCGAGGTCGAGCAGCACGCGCGGCGGCAATTCCGGTACCGCCATCGGTATGCGGGCAAGCGTGCGATCCACCCATTCCGCCTTTGAGCAATCCTGCACGACTCGTGTCTCCTAACGAAGGGTCAAAAATTATACACCTTATGTGGCCTTGGGCGACAGCGCATAAGTCACGGTTTCAATTATGCCGCCATCATGCTGTCGGAAATATATCTGATAGTCTGCCCGAAGGCTGCGTATCTGGGCGGGCACTCGCCACAGATGGTCAGGGGCATGATAAGCAGCGACGGCGAGCTTGGGTGCCCAACGGCAAATAGAATTTGCTCCGCCTTCCAAAGCGTCAATCTCAGCTCCTTCGATATTTAATTTCACGTACGTCACTCGCTCACCTTTCAACACTTCGTCCAACCCAACTACCGAAACCGTCGCGGAACCAGTTGCGGTCAGTACTGACCCACGCGTTCCGGCGTCGTCGAACTTCACTGTTGCTTTGGCAAGGTGCAATCCTGCCTTGACCAAGTGAACGCGCGGCTCGCAAGCGAAATTCGCCCTCAGCCGCTCGAAGGTCGCTGGATCCGGCTCAAATGCGATCACCTTGGCAAATTGGTTGTGGACCCGCTTGATAAATAGTCGAATAGAGTCTCCGTCATACGCACCTCCATCCACATAAACCTCGTTCACGCCATATTTGAGAAGATTGGCAGGGTTATAGAGATCCCACTCAACGATCGGGTCGAGTATTTCCGGATCAGCATTCAGCCGGTAATCGATCACCGCCGCGAGAACAGAACGTGAGCGATCGTCTGCCACAATTTCGCCAAGCTCACGGTAGCAGGAAAGATTGTTTGCCAAGTCTTCAAGAATACCTTCGTGGAACATGTGCGGTGGAAAGCGTACCGGGTCCAATTCCTGAAGCAAGAGGAACGGTGCAACATTCGCGAACCCCATATTTCTTAACCGCCGGACTGGCAACAAGGCGCGATGAGAAGCGACGATCACCGGCATAGCGCGGTCGAGTCGATCGAACTCGTCGACTACCGTTACCTTGCGCCCCTCTACCGCTTGCCCCTGCCTCACAGGATTGTCATCGGCAATGCCGCGCAGCGCGATTTTGTGGCGTGCGCATAGAGCCGCGAGGCGCTGGCCCTCACCTGCTGCTCCGACAATTGCAACCTCTCGCAGGTTTCCAGAAGTGAATGCCGGCCAGCGCTGGGCGAGCCGTGCTTTGAGACCCGCTTCCGAGCCTACGCTCGCAACGGTATCCAGTCTTTCCTTTAGCTTGCGCGCGCCTGGTAAATCGTTTTTCTTAATCATGTTCAAAGTCCGATTATTCTCAACGTGTGCGATGCTTCGGAGGAAGATGATAATCCGAAGCGGTTATGCGGTTCGAGGTTGACTCTTTCCGCATCACGAAAAAATTAGCCTTTAGTTTAGCGAACATGGCACGGGACCAAATTGATCAGAATCCGCACCGTGGCTTTGTTGAACATTGTCTCTGCGAGTGTTAGACTTTCGCGCTGCATGACGTAGTTGGCGCAATATTCATTTACGTCAAAAATCACAGCGATAGTCTCCGATGTTAACTGCCCGGTGTCCTTCGGCGAACCAAGTTAATTGGCATTAAAACCACAAAATTTTAGCAGATTGGAATAGCACGCTTATGTCGCACGTCCAAAAATATTTCACCCAAGTAGGCGAGATTGCACGCATCATTGACCATCAAGCCATCGATGCTTTGGCGGAATCTCTTGCGGATTTGAGGGCCAAAGGAGGCAGGTTATTTTTTATCGGAGTTGGGGGAAGCGCGGGCAATTGCAGTCATGCTGTGAATGACTTTCGTAAGCTTTGCGGCTTCGAGGCCTACGCTCCCACCGACAATGTTTCAGAGCTTACTGCACGAACAAACGACGAAGGCTGGGAAACCGTTTTCGCTGCCTGGCTGGAAACCAGCCGCGCTTCGAATAAGGATGGCGTTTTTGTTTTTTCGGTAGGCGGTGGCAATCTTGAGAAGAATGTGAGCCCCAATATTGTCCGGGCATTGGAGTTTGCAAAGTCGCGGGGCATGAAAATCTTCGGCGTGGTCGGACGAGATGGAGGTTATACAAAGAAAGTTGGCGATCAAGTAATTGTGATCCCAAATGTCGACGCTAATTTGGTAACCCCTCACACTGAAGCTTTTCAGGCTGTGGTATGGCACTGCCTTGTTTCCCATCCCAAACTGCAACAGCGTGCGACCAAGTGGTAGGGGTGAATCCGTAATGGGTAATGAGTGATGGGTAATGGACAAAGCGAGCCAGAGAGTCGGGGTCGTTACAAGCTGGAAGCCTGGAAGCTCTCCATGGAACTCGTTCGGAAGGTCTAATAGACTGACGCAGCCATTTCCCAAAGAAGAATTGTTTGGGTTGACTTCTCAAATGCGACGCGCTGCCGCATCGATTCCGAGTAACATAGCCGAGGGCGCTGCTCGCACAGGAAATCGTGAATTCGCCCAGTTTCTGAACGTTGCCAGAGGGTCTCTGAGTGAATTAGAGACGCAGTTACTCATTGCAATCGATCTCGGCTACATCAAGAAAGATGATCACGTGTTCCAGCTCTTGGATCGCGTTTCGCGGCTGATCACTGGTCTCCACAAGACCGTCCGCTAATAAACGGCAATGAGTGATGAGTAATGGGTAAAAGCGCAATTTCGTCTTTCGCCCATCACCCATTACCCATCACCCCTTACCCCTTACGCCGGGCTGTTTTTCTTGATCGTGACGGTGTGATCAACCGTTGCGAAGTCCGCAACGGCAAACCCTATGCTCCGCGGCGGCTTGAAGATTTTCGGCTGCTGCCAGGAGTTAAAAATGCCGTCCGTGCGCTCAAACGCGCTAAATTTCTGGTCATCGTTGTTACGAACC
>Ga0335081_10009452_pt1 | contig 15699 bp, 10 predicted proteins | sample Lox_Sample_35_FD_206713 | JGI IMG/M metagenome (GOLD analysis project Ga0335081, IMG submission 206713) | Soil microbial communities from Loxahatchee National Wildlife Refuge, Florida, United States - Lox_Sample_3.5 | ecosystem: Environmental > Terrestrial > Soil > Wetlands | place: USA... | reverse complement strand
ACTACATGCGATTTGGCGGGTGCCGCGTCGATGCGTCCGCGGCGTGGCTCGATGCAACGCGCAAAGTCGTCACCGGCCTGCCCCAATTCGCCGACGAGTTCGAGAATCTGTTGTGCACCAATGAGAGTCTGATGGCCCGCTGCCAGGGCATCGGCATTCTGCGGCCGGAGCTCGCCGTCAACGCCGGCGTTACCGGGCCGCTGCTGCGCGCCAGCGGCGTGAACTACGACGTTCGCAAGGTCGACCATTATGGCATCTACGATCGGTTCAAGTTTCGTGTGCCGCTGGGCGATCATTGGGATGTTTACGATCGCTTCATGGTGCGGCTGCTGGAGCTGCGGGAATCGATCGGAATCCTGAATCAGGCGCTGAAAGAGATCCCCTCCGGCCCGATCATGGATGCGAAGGCCAAACTTCGCGGCTTCCGTCCCAAGGCGGGCGAGGCCTACGGGCGCGTCGAGGCGCCGAAGGGAGAGCTTGGTTTTTACCTGATCAGCGACGGCGGGCCGAATCCGTATCGCTATCGCGTGCGCCCGCCCAGCCTGATCAACCTGACGATTCTTGAAGACATGTGCCTGGGCGAAAACCTCGCCGACGTGGTGCTGATTTTTGGCAGCGTGGATATTGTGCTGGGGGAAGTGGATCGATGAATGTGGGTGGCTGTCCCAGGCGGAGCCGGGCTGGCGCCTGCGTGCCGGAATCAAGCGGCACGAAAGGAAAGACGATGGGAAGGATGAGATTGGTTCTGGCGGGGCTTTTCGCGTCGACGCTCTGCGCGACGGCTGCTGCCTCGGATTCGGCCAGCCTGGTGTGCAATCCGGCGCAGGGCGAAAACATCAGCCTTGACTTGAAGGCCTTCAGCTTCGCCACCAAGCAGCCGATCGATTCGAACACCGGCCTTCCGACCGGTAAGATCACATCGTCGCTCAAATTCGAATCGCCGTTCAGGCAGATCTACAAGACATTGCGAGCGGCTGCGGAGAGCAACGAGACGTTTTCGACCTGCACGCTGTTTGTGATGGCGCCGACCATTCCGGTGGGCATGACCGCACGGTGGACGATGCAGAATGCTGTATTGACGAATCTCGCGGTCGATGGCGAAGAAGGGAACAACGGTTCGACCGTGATTGAGGGGACTCTCACGTTCAAGTCGGCGGAGTTTGCATGGCCATGAGGGAACGGATCCTGTTTTTTGAGAGGGTATTCAATTGCTCGGTGAAGGACTACTGAAGGGCCTCGCGGAGACGGCGCGAAACTTCGCCGGCAGCTTTGTGTCGGAGGAGCGGCTGACCACCGTGCAGTATCCCGAGGAGCGCGTGGCGCCGATCGAGAACACGCGCGACTTCCCGTTCCTGGTCTACGACGGCGATGACTGGCACGCCGGAATGCGCTGCGTGGCCTGCCAGATCTGCGAGAAGGAATGCCCGCCCAAGTGCATCTACATCGAGAAGAGCAAGGACAAGAAGCCGGACTACGTGGGCAAGCCGCAGATCTACCCGGCGCGCTTCGATATCGACATCTCCGTCTGTATGAGCTGCCAGATCTGCGTCGAAGTCTGCCCCTTCGAAGCCATCAAGATGGACACCCAGTTCGAATTGAGCACGGCCGACCGCTTCGGTGGATTGCTTCTCGATAAGCAGCAGCTCGCCAAATCGAACGAGTATTACCACGAGATTCATCCGACCGAGGCCGCTGAAGTCGACGCCCGCCTGGCTGAGGAAAAGGCCAAGACCGAAGCCAAGGCCAGGGCCGCTGCAGCCGCCGCAGCGGCAAAGGCTGGAGCTCCGGCGCCTGCGGCGAAAGCTGCACCGGCCGTCGATAAGCCCGCCGCAGTGCCCAAGTCTGCTGATTTGGCCGCACCCGTGCCCAAGCCATCGGAAAACAAACCTGAATCTCCCGCAAAGCCAGACCAGGGAGGCGCACCCGACTCATGATCGAAAGGCTCGACCAGATTTTCATCCTGCTGCGGGACTGGCTGGTGCATTTTCTGCCCGCGAATTGGCAGGCCGTCGTTGCCACTGTACTGAATGTGGTTGCGATCATCGCCGTCTTCCCCACGCTTTTTGCACTGGTGACGGTGATGGAGCGCAAAGGCCTGGGCCGCATGCAGAATCGTTTCGGCCCCAATCGCGTGGGACCGTACGGTCTGTTTCAGCCTGTCGCCGATGGCATCAAGGCGCTGACGAAAGAAGACGTCGTTCCTTTCCGGGCTGATACCATCGTTCATTTTGTCGCGCCGCTCGTGCTGGTCGTCGCCGTCTTCATGGGCTTCTCCGTGCTGCCCATGGGCCGCAACATGGTGTTAGCCGATATGGACGCGGGTCTGCTTTTCTTCTTCGCCATGGGCGCCTCGACCGAGCTTTCGGTCTTCATGGCCGGCTGGTCGAGCCGCAACAAGTACTCGTTGCTCGGCGCCATGCGCGCCGTGGCGCAGATGATCAGCTACGAAGTGCCGCTGCTCATGTCGGGCCTGGCCGTGGTCATGATCTCCGGCTCGCTCACGCTCTCAAAGATCGTCGAAGCGCAGAACCGCTACACCTTCGGCCTTCCCCACTGGTATGTTTTCACTCCCTGGGGCTTTGCGGGCCTGGTCCTTTTCTCGATCGCCGCCATGGCCGAGACCAACCGCTCGCCTTTCGATCTTCCGGAAGGCGAATCCGAGCTCGTCGCCGGCTACTTCACCGAATACTCCGGCTTTAAATTCGCGCTCTTCTTTCTCGGCGAATATGTCGGCATGTTCTCCATTGCCGGCATGGGTGCTACGCTCTTTCTCGGCGGCTGGTCCGCGCCGCTGGCCATCCTGAACTGGGTGCCGTCGTGGATCTGGTTTTTCGGCAAGCTGATGATCGCCATGTGCCTCTTCATCTGGATTCGCGGCACCATGCCGCGCCTTCGCCAGGACCAGCTCATGAACTTCGCCTGGAAGTTCGTCATCCCCATGACGCTGGTGAATCTCTTCGTCGCTGCATTGTGGCGATTCGTCGGGCCGGGCTGGGCGCGCTGGGTCGTCTGCTGGGCAATCCTCATCGCCTTCTACGTCCTCATGGGCCAGACCATCCTGCGCAGGCGGGGCCTCGGCCCCAGGAGCTATCGCTATGCCGAGTAGCCATGCTCGCCCCTGTTACTTGTTGGGTGCCCCCGGTCCCTCGCTTTTGGGGACCGGGGAAGGCAATCTCGATGGGAGCAACGGATGACCCCGGTCTTCTACATCCTCGCCATCCTCACCCTCGCCGGTGGCCTCGCCGCCGTCACGCTCAAAAACACCGTGCACTGCGCGCTCGCCCTCACCGTCGCCTTCGCCGGCCTCGCGCTCTTCTTCCTTCAACTCGATGCGCAGTTCGCCGGCTTCGCACAGATCCTCATCTATATCGGCGCGGTCGCCATCCTCGTCGTCTTCGCCATCCTGCTCACGCGAAGTTCTGAAGCCGAAGCCTCCGGAGGAATCCTCAGCCGCCATTGGCTTGCCGGCCTGATCATTGCCGCGGCGGTCTTCGCCGTTCTCGGATGGGCCATCCTGCGCGGCGCGCAGGCGTTGCCGCAGGAGTCCGCCGTCCCTGCAGTTACGGTTCACCAAATCGGCACAGCGCTCATGGGCCGATACGTTCTTCCGCTCGAGATCGTCGCTCTGTTGCTCACCTCCGCGCTCATTGGCGCCGTAATCGTGGCCATGCACGAGAAAGAGAGCGCGAAGTGAATCCGCTTACGGGCTATCTTCTCGTCGCCGCGTTGCTCTTCGCCACTGGCCTGGCCGGAGCGCTCACCCGGCGCAACGCCATTCTTGTGCTCATCGGCATCGAGCTTATGCTCAACGCGGCGAACCTGAACTTGATCGCCTTCTGGCGCTACGGACCGCACCCGGAAGCGCTTACCGGATTCCTGTTCGCTATTTTCTCCATCGCCGTCGCCGCCGCCGAAGCCGCCGTCGGCCTCGGCCTTGTCATCTCCATCTATCGCCACCTGCGAACCACCGACCTTGACGCAATGAACAGGATGAAAGGGTGACCCGCTGATGCAAGAACAGATCCTGTCCACTGCTCCGCAAGCTGCGAGCTCCATTGCGCAATGGCTGTGGCTTATTCCCGCCGCGCCCATCGTCGCCGCAGGCATCGCGGCCCTCCTCAAGCAGCCGCGCCGCAGGCTTGCATCCGGCCTCGCCATCGGGTCGCTGAGTTTCTCGCTCCTGCTTTCGCTCATCGCTTTTGGACACAATGTCTCCGCCTGGGCCGCGAATGCACCCACGCGCGAAGTCGTCAACTTTACCTGGATCGAAGTCGGCTCCCAGTCCGTCGATCTCGGCTGGGTCCTCGATCCGCTTTCCGCCATCATGCTGGTGATGGTGAGCTTCGTCGGCCTGCTCATCTTCATCTACTCCATCGGCTACATGGAGCACGATGAGAACTTCACCCGCTTCTTCTGCTTCCTGTCGCTCTTTGCCGGCGCCATGCTGGGCGTGGTTATCGCCAACAGCCTGCTGCTGCTCTTCATGTGCTGGGAGATCGTCGGCCTGACCTCGTATCTCCTCATCGGCTTCTGGTATCAAAAGCCGTCGGCCGCCGCGGCCGCGCGAAAAGCCTTCGTCACCACGCGCGTCGGCGATATCTTCTTTCTTCTTGGAATGGTCTGGCTCTTCGCGCAGACCGGCACGCTGCTCTTCTACAACAACGGAGCAGGCTCGCTCGAATCCGGCGCGCTCGCCAACCTGCTGGCGCATCCCGCGGCCTTCGGACTTACCGCCGCCGGTGCCATCGGCCTGCTGATTTTTTGCGGAGCCGTGGGCAAGAGTGGCCAGTTGCCACTGCACGTCTGGCTGCCGGATGCCATGGAGGGCCCCACGCCCGTCTCGGCGCTCATCCATGCCGCCACCATGGTCGCCGCCGGTGTATATCTCATCGCGCGCGTGTATCCGCTCATGCAGACCGGAGCGGTCTTCCAGGGACTTGCGCTCGGCAGCACGCCCGCGCTCACCGTCGTCACCTGGGTGGGCGCCATCACCGCGGTCTTTGCCGCGCTCATTGCCGTGGCGCAGGACGACATCAAGCGCATCCTCGCCTACTCCACCGTGTCGCAACTCGGCTACATGATGGCCGGCCTCGGCATGGGCGGCGTCGCCGTGGGCATGTTCCACCTGATCACCCATGCCTTCTTCAAGGCGCTGCTCTTTCTCGGCGCGGGCTCCGTCATTCACGGCACGCACGAAGAACAGGACATTCGCCGCATGGGCGGCCTCAGAGCCGACATGCCCGTAACCTTTGCGACCTACGGCGTCGGCATGCTGGCGCTCTGCGGGTTTCCGCTGCTCTTTTCCGGCTTCTGGTCGAAGGACGGAATCCTGGAAGCCGCTAAACTCTGGACTGTAACGCGAACACCCTTCTACCTGCTCGTCTTCGGCGCGCTGCTTACCGCGTTCTACATGACGCGCCAGGTCGCCTATGTTTTCTTCGGCTATTGGCGCGGCCACAAGCCGGCGCATGAGAGCCCACGCGTGATGACCACGCCGCTCGCGATCCTCGCCTTCTTCTCGATCGTGCTCGGGTTCATCGGCACGCCGGCGTGGCCTTGGTTCCAGAGATTCCTGACGAACCCTACGGCGGGCACGGAGACGCTCGGCTCGCACGAGCCCGGCTTGCTGTTGCTCATGACCACATCCAGCCTCGTCGTGCTGGCCGGCATCGGGCTTGCCTGGCGGATCTACGGTGGGCGTTCGCCTAGCCCCGAAGAACCCGACGCCCTCGAGCAATCCGCGCGCCCGATCTGGCTAGTGCTGCGCGGCAAATTCTTCGTCGATGAACTCTACGGCGCGACCGTCATCGCCTTCTTCTGGTGGTGGGGACGCGTTGCCGACTGGCTCGACCGCCGGGTCTGGGGCGGGGCTGTCGCTGCCGTGACCTGGGCGTTCGCTGGGTGGGCGCGGCTGAACCGTTTCCTCGACACGTATTGGGTTGACGGCGCCTTCGACAAAGGCTGCGAAGAGCTCTCCTCGGGCGGCGGTTTGCTCTCGCGCGTACAGACCGGCCGCGTGCAGAGCTATCTGCGTCTGCTGGCGCTGGGCGTGATCGTGCTGGCTGTCATCCTCTTCTGGAGCAGCCACGCATGAACGGATTCCCGATCCTCACCGTGATCACCGTCGTCCCCATCGCGGGCGCGGCGATCGCGCTTTTGGCGGGCAGACATGCGCGCGGCGTGGCGCTTATCACATCACTCATCGGCCTCGCTCTTTCGCTTGTTGTCTGGATGCATCTGCCCGCCGACGGCTCCATCGGCATGGTGGAGCGCGCTGCGTGGGCGCCGTCGCTCGGCATCGAGTATCACCTCGGCGCCGACGGCCTGGGCGGCCTCATGCTCGTGCTTTCGGCCATCGTGACGCTCATGTCCGTCGACGCGGCACATCGCGTGCATCGCCAGCCGGGCCTTTACTTCGCCCTCGTGTTGCTGCTCCAGGCGGGACTCTTCGGCTCCTTCACGGCGCTCAATTTCTTTCATTGGTTCCTCTTCTGGGAGCTGAGCTTGATCCCCGCGTTCTTCCTCATCAAGCTGTGGGGAGGCGCAAAGCGCGGCGCCGCGGCCACGCAGTTTTTCGTCTACACCATGGCCGGCAGCGTGGCGCTGCTGATCTGTTTCCTCGCCCTCTTTGTCGCCACGCACAGCATGGACTTTGGCAATCTCGCCTGGCTGGCTTCGACCGGCGCGCTCGAGTCCATGGTCAACGCGCATCTTGGTCCGGTCATGATGTGGCTGGCCGTCGGCGTTCTCGCCGGCTTCGCGGTCAAGGTCCCGCTCATGCCGCTGCACACATGGCTGCCAGCGGCTTACGCCGAAGCGCCTTCGCCCGTCACCATGCTGCTCACCGGCGGCATGTCGAAGATGGGCGTCTATGGCCTGCTGCGCATCGCCCTGCCCATCTTTGCGCCGCAGATCGCCGCGATGCGCGCGCCGCTGATGGTGCTTGCCGTCGTCACTGTCGTCATGGGCGCCTGGGCCGCCGCCGCGCAGCGCGATCTCAAGCGCGTCTTCGCTTACTCTTCTGTGAATCATCTGGGATACTGCCTGCTCGGCATCTTCGCGCTGGCCGTGCCGGCCGCGAGCGCCGGAGCGGGCAGCCAGGCGGCCGCGCTCGACGGCGTCATTCTTCAGATGTTCAACCACGGCCTGACCGCTGCCGCCATCTTCTGGTTTATCGCCATGATCCAGGAGCGCTCGGGCGGCGAGCGCTGGATCGACGATTTCGGCGGGCTGCGCAAGCCCGCGCCCGTGCTCTGCGGCCTGATGGGCGTCGCGCTTTTCTCCTCGCTCGGCCTGCCCGGCCTGAATGGCTTTGTCGGCGAGTTCCTCATCTTCCGCGGCGTCTTTCCGCTTTCCTGGGTCGCGGCGACTTTCTCTGTGCTCGGCCTGCTGGTCACCGCGGTCGTCATCCTCACCGTGATTCTGAAAGTCTTCAGCGGCCCGCTCAACGAGAAATGGGCGAGCTTTCCCGATCTGCATCACGGCGAGCGGCTGGCGCTCGCGCCGGTAATCGGCTTGATGATTCTTCTCGGCCTGGTGCCGCAACTGATTGTGAACACCGTGAACCCCACCGTCGAAACCCTGCTGGCGAACTGGAGATTTTAGATGCTCGCGTGGACGATCTATCTCTCCTTTGCCGGCGCGCTGCTTGAAGCGCTTATCGGCGCGGTGCTGCCTGCCCGCCCTGGCGAGTCGCAGCGCAGCGCGGCGATGGCGCGATGGCTCGCGCTCGCCATCGCGATTGCGGGGCTGGCGCTCGGCATCGCAGGCTTCGCGGCCGGTACGGGTCACGGCCGCATCACCATCGTCGATGTCCCCTGGATCGCCTCGATGGGCATCCGCTACACGCTGGCCGCCGACGGCATCAGCCTCGTCCTCGTGCTGCTCACCGGCATCGCCGCCGTGGCCGGCGTGCTCTTCAGCTGGAACGTCGAAGTCCGCACCAACCAGTTCTTCGCGTTCTACCTCGCGCTCATCGGCGGCGTCTACGGCGTTTTCCTGAGCTTCGACTTCTTCCTGCTCTTCGTCTTCTACGAGATCGCCATCGTTCCCAAGTACTTCCTCATCGCCATCTGGGGCTCCACGCGCCGTGAGTATGGAGCGATGAAGCTCGCGCTCTACTCGTTCGTCGGCTCGGCCATGGTGCTCATCGGCCTGCTCGCTGCCTACGCCACTGCTGGCAGCCATTCCACCGGCCTCGTCGATCTCGCGCACGCCGGCCTGCCGGTGAGCTTCCAGATGTGGGCTTTCCCGCTCGTCTTCATCGGCTTCGCCATCCTCGCCGGCATGTGGCCGCTGCACACCTGGGCGCCAACCGGCCATGTCGCCGCGCCCACCGCCGCCTCCATGCTGCTGGCCGGCGTGGTCATGAAGCTCGGCGCCTACGGCTGCCTGCGCGTGGCCATCGGCGTCTTCCCGCACGGCCTCGATCCCTGGGGATTCTCGTTCCTCGGCCTCGGCTCCTGGCGCGACGTCTTTGCGGTGCTCGCCGTCGTCGGCATCGTCTACGGCGCGCTGGTCGCTCTGGCGCAAACCGACTTCAAATTCGTCATCGGCTACTCCAGCGTCAGCCACATGGGCTTTGTGCTCCTCGGCCTGGTCACGCTCACGCAGATCGGCATGACCGGCGCAGTCTTGCAGATGTTCTCCCACGGCGTCATCGCCGGCCTGCTCTTCGCCATCGTCGGCCGCATCGTCTACGACCGCACGCACACGCGACAGTTCGCCGAGCTCGAGCACATGCATCTGTCGCGCCGGCTGCCCTTCGCTGCGTGGGCCTTCGTGATTGCAGGGATGGCGTCGATCGGCTTGCCGGGATTCTCGGGATTCGTCGCCGAGTTGCAAGTCCTCATCGGCGCGTGGATCGCGCGGCCCTGGTGGACGATCGTTGCCGGCGTCGGCATCGTCGTCGGCGTGGCCTACACCTGGCGCGCGCTGCAGAAGGCCTTCTTCAGCGATCTCGCGCCCGCGCAGCACATTCACGATCACGCCCACGCGCTCGATCCCATCACCTGGCCTGAGATCGCCGGCGTGGCCCTGCTCGGCGGGGCGACTCTCGTCGTCGGCCTCTACCCGCGCGTGTTGCTCGACGCCATCGAGCCCGCGGTCAAGTCCCTGCTCGCCGGAGGTTTGCAATGAACTACGCAGACCTCTTCCGCGTTACGCTGCCGGAGACGATCCTCGAAATCGCCGCCGTCGTCGTGCTCATTGTCGATCTCGCGTTCCTGCGCAAATCCGCGCAGCAGTTGCGCACCACATCGGCAGCCTTCTTCGGAATCATCGGCTGCGCCGCGGCGGCGTGGTATCTTCCGCTCGGCGTTGGCAACCTGAATGGCCCCGACGGCCTGGCTTTGCTGAGTACGGGCGGCGCCGCAGCCTGCGCACAGATCGCAATCCTCGCTCTCACTGGTCTGTGCCTGGCGCTGCTCGTCGAGACGCTCTTCACGCGTCACGTCGGCGAGTTTGTCGCCGTCATGCTCATGTCCGCCGCGGGCGGCCTCATCATCGCCGCCGCGCAGGACCTCATCGTCATCTTCATCGGTCTCGAACTGCTTTCGCTCGGCCTCTACATCCTCACCGCGTTCGCCAAAAAGTCCGCGAAGAGCGCCGAAGCCGCGATCAAGTACTACCTCTTCGGCGCCATGTCGGCGGCGTTCCTGCTGTTCGGGTTCAGCTATCTCTACGGACTTACGGGATCGACGAATTTGCAGCGAATCGCTCAACACTCTTACTTTCAAAGTTATTTTGGCGCAGCCGCACTGCTTGACGTCGCGCTAGTCATGGTCGCTGCTGGGCTTGGCTTCAAGATTGCTGCGGTCCCGTTCCAGCTCTGGGCGCCCGATACCTACGAAGGTGCTCCCGCTCCTGCTGCTGCATTCGTCGCGTCGGTTTCTAAGGTCGCGAGCTTTGCGCTGCTTATCTCCGTCGGTACGGCAGCGCTCCACGTCTCCGGTCACTATGCGATAGGACAACAGATTACAGCCGATGTTCCAGAGGTTTCTGCGCGGCACTTCGGAATGAACGGCCCGTGGTGGTTGCTACTCGCCGTGCTGTCCGTCGCCTCCATGATCGTTGGCAACCTGGCTGCGCTCGCGCAATCTAGCGTGCGTCGTCTGGTCGCCTACTCCGCAGTCGCGCACGCCGGCTATGTTCTTCTCGGTCTGGCCTTCTTCTCTTACTCGGCTCTCAGCGCGCGGGCCGTGCTCTACTACATCCTCACCTATGGCCTCACCACCATCGGCGCATTCGGCGTCGTCGCCGTTGTCGAGCGCGCCACGGGCAGCGACCGCATGGATTCGTTCCTATCTCTGCACAAGCGCAACCCCGTGCTCGCCGCCGTGCTGCTCGTCTTTTTCCTCTCGCTCGCCGGAATTCCGCCGCTGGTCGGCTTCTGGGCCAAGTTCAATCTCTTCGCCGCGGTGCTCGCTGTCGGCGCCGGCCCTGTGCCCTTCGCGCTCGTCGCGCTTGCCGTCGCCTTCAGCGCCGTCTCGCTCTACTACTATCTGCAGGTATTGAAGCGCGCCTATGTGATGCCGGGGCCAGACGAGTCGCCCATCCGCGCGCACCCGGTCACCATGATCGTGCTGGTCTTCATCGCCGTTGCGGTCGTTGTCCTCGGCTGCTTCCCGTCATTGCTCGGCGACTGGATCGCAAGCTTCTATTCGCTCGGTTGAGTGTCCGCGATTCTTAGGGCTCCAGGTCGAACTCGCCGAAGGCCGCCCGATATCCCGACGATGCCTTGTTCTTTCCCGTCACGGTGAAAGTCAGGGTATGTTTGCTTGCGCTAAGTAGGGTGCTGCCCAGGCTGAATCTCTTTGCCGTCACGGATGCGCCGTACTCGTCGATAGGCGAGCCGGATTTCTTCCCATCGATGGCGGCCTGCAACGTGCCGCGTCCGGGGCCGGTGTCGGCCAGAAGAGTGAGAGCAAATGTCGCCTCCTCGGCGACCTGGATGGTGAAGGAGACCGACTGCCCCACCGCGGTGGCTGGAAAGCGAACGCCCTTGCCTCCAGTGAATCCCGCATCGGACCATCCCTGCATCTCGGGAGCCGATGGTGAGACAACAGTGGGAAGCGATGCAGCCGCAAACGCCTCTGCCTTTGGCGCCGACCACGACCAATCCAGAATATCGGCGGTGACTGTCGTGTCGCCGGTGCCGCCGGTGAAGCCTGCCCATGCCGAATTGGAGTGTACGGTACTCGGCAGCGCGGCAGCATAAGTGAACGTGGCCGACTTCTTCGTTACTGTATCGGTGATGCTTTCGGTGAGCCGGACACCGTTGTAGACCAGTTTCACCGCGAAGACATGACCGCTGTGCAGGTCGATCCCGGTTTGCGACAGATCCATGGCCGGAACCGTGGGCGAAACTCCGCCGGTATAGAATCCCGTCGAATCGGACCCTTCGCCGTCGCTGTTGTAGGGATCGAATTTTATCGCTGCGCTGGGTGCGATGCCGGCGTGGCCATCCGGCGCACTCGGCCCATACCCCAGGCCGCCGCCTGCCGAGCCCAGCGCCGCCGTCGCCTTGTTTTGCAGGACGAAAGTGATTCCGCCTCCGTTTGGCTGGGTGAGCAGGAACTGAAAATTCGTGGTGAAGTTGGTCATGGGCGCGGGAGTGCGGTAATAGGCGCTGCCTGCCTCGGACTTTCTGCCGTCCGTGAGGCGAAGCCGCTTCGAAGTGATCTTGGCGGAGCCGTTCAGGTAGAAGTTGCTGGCGCTCATGCCCGAATCGAGGCTGAACACGTTGCCCGGCTCTCCAATCACATATTGTGCCTGAACCACGCTGCTGGGCGCGCTGCCCGGAGCCACAGCGACGGCCTGGAGCAAGGTGGTCGAAGAGATCGTGAGAGACGATTTGTAAACAAGCGAATTGGAGGTGGGTGTTTCTCCGTCGACCGTGTAGTAGATGACCGCTCCGGGTGTCGAGTCCGTCAGGGTCACATGCACTGCGCCTGCGCTGTCTCCAGGGCCGGGCGCGAAGACCGGGGCCGAGGTCACCGTGGACAGACTGCTGAACAGGCCATATACGGTGACTGCCGAGACGCCACCCACGTAGACCCGTCCATGGGCAATGGTGGGCGTAGTAAACTTCACCGCCGTGGCGGCCTGGTCTCTGCTGTTACCCGCATGGGAGCTGGAGTAGAGTTCCGTGGCCAGCGTGGGATCGTAGGCGTAAAGAACGGCAGGTCCTTTCAGGAATTGCGAGTCATCCAGGATCCACACGATGCCGTTCTTCGTGCCGTTGGCCGAAATGCTCGGCGTTCCGCCGGCGCCGTCGCAGCCGTAGCAACCATAGGCGCTATGCGGTGCTGTGACCGGCGTCGTGTTGAAGAGCCCGGTCTTGGGATCGAATGTCCATGCGCTCAAGGGGCCGGCGTCCCCGGCGAGGTAGAGCGTGTTATTGAAGAATGCCAGGCTCGAGTGGACGTCAAAGCCGCCGTCGGAAAACTCCTGGACGTCCTGGTTGGTGTTCTGGTGGTAGCCTCCCATCTGATCCCGGTCAAGAAGATAGATCTGGCCGCTCTTGTCGGTGGTGACGAGTAGGTGTGGATAAGGCCCGCCGGGATCGTCGATCAGTGTGCACGCGCTGGTGCCAAAATCGAGATCATCGGAGCTCAGCGTGTTCTGGTCGTAGGGCGTGAAGGATGTGGCGAGATCGAGGCCGCTTTTGCCGGGAATGAATTTCAAAGCCGAATCGGCGTAATCGGTTCCGCCGTCGTTGTTGGCGTCAAATGTGCCGTTTCCGGCTCCCAGGTACAGGTTGCCCGATTGATCCACCGAGATTCCGCCGCCGCTCATCCAGATGCCGCCGTCGGAACCGTTGGGCGTATCGATGAAAACGCCCGTGGACTGCGTGAGATTGCTGGCATTGAATCCCATCAGGTATCCGTGGTAGGGAGGATTATCGCCATGGGAAGCCCATGCGATCCACACCGAACCATCGGCCAGAGCGAGCGAAGCGCGCTGGTTCTGCGTGAGCGCGTTGAAGGGGATCGTGCCATCCGATGAGCCGTCGCCTGTGCCCGCCACGGCCGGCCGGATCGTCACCGGCCCATGCATCATTTCATGCCCATCCACCAGGCTGAGGGCGTGAAGCCGCTGAGAGTAAGTCGCGACGCCGCCGGAACCCATCTTGCTCTTGGCGACGACGTAGATCGCTCCCGCCTTCCGATCGATGACCGGCGTGCCGATAATGCCGATCTCCGGCGCAATGTCGTCCACCTGCGTATCGGTCGAGGGAACGGTCGTTTCGCCCGCGCCGAGAAGGCTGACGCGCCAATAGTAGCCGGCGGGCGGATTCTTGCCGTCGGCATCCAACGCGTACACGCTGTCGTGCGCTGTGGCCACGATAAGGACGTTATGCGGCTTGCCGTCCGCCATCGCATAGGCGCCCACCCACAGCGGCTGCGCATACACCTGCCCGTCAACCTTCAGCGAAAACAGCTTGCCGAAGGCAGTCGGGTTCACGTTTCCGGGAGTGAGCAGAGTCTCGTGGCTCTGCACGCCGGAGCGATAGAAATCGTAATGATGGGTGAGTACATCCTGCGCCCGGGATGGCGTCGACTGCGACGAAAGGGCAACACCGAAGATGACATGGAGGAAGATTCGACCCGGATACAAACCGAGGTCCCTGCAGAAGACACAATTCAATGAACTTCTCCCAGACAAACGACAACGATAAGAAGATTTCGCTCAGACTAAATCAGGGGCCGAGACGAAGTAAAGCAGGCGGTTTGACTGCGCTGCGGGTCTTGCTCGGGTGCGGACGATCGGAATCATGCCGATTCCATGACCGCCGGGAAGCACGTGAACTCCTCGTCCCTGACTTCCATATATGGCAAGAACTTGGTTCCCGGATTGCCGTGCATGGAGAAGTGCAGACTCTCACCGGGAATCTTGTCTAGAAGCTGAGCCAATTGGTCCGGCTTGGCTGCGCCGATCAGCTCCGCACTGGATGAGCCCACGGCAGCGAGAAGGATGGGTCCATATTCAAAGGAGTATCTCGACCTGCCGGCAATCTGATCGGCGCCGGTATATCTTCGTGCCCGAACCTCCGGCCGCAGCGAAAACTCGAGAGTGTCGCCATTCGACCACTTCCGATTGAGCACGATGTAGCTCCCTGGTTTGCCTGTGCCGCCGGCCCTGCCGTTGATCAGAACCTCCATATCCCCCGCAGACCAAGAGGGCACGCGCACGCGCAACACCGCATGGGTCTCCCTCGGCGTCGTAAGGACGCACTCGACCTTCTTGTCGTTCGGGAACCAGGTCTTCATCGCCAACTCCATCGCGGCGCCGTCCTGATTCCACCGGATCGTCGACGGTTCATAAAGATGGATGTAGAGCCCGTCCGGCGCAACTGAGTAGATGTGCTCGGGCAGGGAACCGAGCAGCCGCGTCCCCTGGCCCTCGCAGCAGGTGTTGATCCGTGTGCCCTTTTCTTTTTTGCCGACCAGGATGGTGTGATAACGCAGCCCCTCCGCGCCATCCTGGTTGGCGATAGCGACGTTGTAAATCGACTTCTCAATCTCCGTCGCGTTGCGCTCGTCGACGGGAACCATCATCTGGAACCGCTGGGTCAGAAACACCCAGAACGCGCTGCCGCACAGCTCGCCAAGTTTCTGCGTCAGCGAATTTGCATCCGGCGGATCGTAGTTGTACTCGATGATCGAAATCGACCCGCCCGGCTGCTGCCAGTGCGCTCTATACATCTCCCACGCGGCCCTCACGCCGTCGTAGATGCGCTTGTCGCCGGTGGCGCGATAGAGATCGAGATAGGCTTCGAGATTGGTCAGCAGATAGCAATGCGGCCGGTCGTAGGGATACTGCCAGATCGCATCTTTCTCGCCGCGAGCCAGAGCTTCAAGCCACCTCTCCTCGAGGAAATACCGTTGAATCACCTGCATGTCCGCCGGCCTTCCCGCCGGCGTAAAATACATCCGCGTATTGGCGATCATTCCCTGGCCGCCCTGCACTGCGCCGCGCATCAGGTCGGGCAGGTACGGGCAACGATCGAACCAGTCGTAGTTGCCGCGTAGAAGTTCAAATGCGTCTTGTCTTCCGGCGTAGCCGGCTTCGATCAGTCCATGGGTGAGCCACGCTCGCGTGTACGCTCCTCGCTCGGAATAAAAGATCGTGTCTTGGGGATACGCCATCACGTAGCCGTTCGCCTGCCTGCAGGCGGCAATGCCATCGACCACGGCGTTGAATCGGGCACGCAGATCCGCGTCGTCGATCCACCGCAGCGTGTTGCCCGCACCCATGAGAAAGCGCCCGGCATTCGACCCGGCCAGATCGCTCTCCCAAAATTGATCCGGCTTGCGCGGCGAGGACGGAATCGGCTTGCCCGCTCGTTCGCGGAACTGCAACAGCAGATCGTCGGCCGTGAAGGATTCCATCAGATAGCGGATGTTGTTGCGCATCGCCGTTTCGAAGATCCCGCCGTTCAGCGTCACTCCGGAGCGCGGCGCCTCGGCCGCATTCTTCACCCGATTCCACGTCGCCGGGTCGGTCACGAGGTGCTCCCGGTCACGATGAACGTATTCCGTCTCGACTCGCTCCGGCCGGGTGAGTTGTGAAAGATCCTTCTCGTTGCCGTACGTCGAATCGGCAGTCACCATCCGGCCCACGGCCACGTCGGCGCTGCCGGAAATCACCCCGATCTTCGCCAGGGCAAACCGATACGGCCCCTCCGCATCGCAA
>Ga0335081_10009451_pt1 | contig 15699 bp, 12 predicted proteins | sample Lox_Sample_35_FD_206713 | JGI IMG/M metagenome (GOLD analysis project Ga0335081, IMG submission 206713) | Soil microbial communities from Loxahatchee National Wildlife Refuge, Florida, United States - Lox_Sample_3.5 | ecosystem: Environmental > Terrestrial > Soil > Wetlands | place: USA... | reverse complement strand
GTCGGCAGACCATCGCGAAGGCGGGTCCACTTTCGGCCCCCGTCATTACTGAAGTAGAACCCGAATTCGGTGCCCACGAACAGCAGATTGGCGTCGCCCGGGTCCTCGGCCAGGGCCAGCACCGGGCCATTGTCCGGCAGACTGCTTTGGAGAGCAGTCCAGGTTCGTCCCGCGTCCGTGCTCTTCAGCAGGTACGGTTTGAAATCCTCCATCTTGTGATTGTCGAAGGCCGCGTAAACCGTGTTGGCGTCGTGCCCCGACGCCAGGATGCGGCTGACGTAGGTGCGCTCCGGAACGCCGGGGAACGTCTCGATCTTCCGCCAGTTGGTGCCGCCGTCCTCGGTTACGTTGATCAGCCCATCGTCCGTGCCCACGTAGATCAACCCTTCTTTGGCGGGCGATTCGGCGATGACGGTGGCGTTGCCATAGAAAGCCGTGGACTGGTTCTTCGCCACCGCCTCCGGTCCCCATACGCGGCCCATCACGGGCAGCGAGTTGCGATCGATCTGCCGCGTCAGGTCGCCGCTGATGGCCCGCCAGGAGTCGCCGCGATCGTCGCTGCGGAAGAGAATGTTGGCGCCAAAATACAGCCGCGTGTGCGAATGCGGGCTGATCAGAATGGGCGAGTCCCAGTTCCAGCGCAGCGGCGGCGCGCTAGGCGCTTCCGCCGGCACGATGTCTAGCCGCTCGCCGGTGCGGCGGTCGTAACGGATGAGACCGCCGTTCTGCGATTCGGCGTAAACGGTGTTGGGGTCGTCCGGATCGATCTGGGAACGAAATCCGTCGCCACCCGAGGTGATGAACCAGTCGGAGTTGACGATGCCGGAGGCACTGCGCGTGCGGGAAGGTCCGCCTTCACTCTCGTTGTCTTGCGTCCCGCCGTACACATAATAAAACGGCGCGTTATGATCGACCGCCACATCGTAATATTGACCGAGGGGCAGGTTGGATTTGAACGTCCAGTTGTCGCCGCGGTCGAAGCTTTCGTAGAGCCCGCCGTCGCAGCCCACCAGGTAATAATGGTTGTCGTTCGGGTCGATCCAGATGACGTGATTGTCCACGTGTTTCGAGCGCGTGTTCAGCACGTGCAGCGTCTTGCCGCCATCGTCGGACACCAGGATTTGCACGCCCATCACGTAGATTCGGTCCTCGTTCTTGGGGTCGACAAAGAGGGTGGCGTAGTACATCTCGCCCGCTTGGTATTCGTTGCGACGTTCCCAGTTGGCGCCGCGATCGGTGGAGCGGAAGATCCCTCCCTTGTGCTCGGCGTCTTCCACGATGGCGTAGACGAGATCTGGATTCGTCGGGCTCACGGCCAGTCCAATGCGGCCCAGATCTACGGTGGGCAAGCCGGGCTTCAGCTTGGTCCAGTTGGCACCGGCGTCGGTGGACTTATAGATGGCCGACTCCGGCCCGCCGTCGATGAGTGTCCAAACGTGCCGCCGCCGCTGGTAAGCGGCCGCGTAGAGCACGTCGGCGTTGTCCGGCTGCATCACCACGTCGGTGACCCCGGTGTTCTCGCTGATGAAGAGGGTATTTTTCCAGGTCTTGCCGCCGTCGGTCGATTTGAACAGCCCGCGGTCGCCGCCCGGTCCCCAGAGCGGCCCTTGTGACGCCACGTAGATCACGTCCGAATTTCGCGGGTCAATGAGGATGCGCGCAATGTGGTCCGAGTGTTTCAGGCCCATGTTCTTCCAGGAGTGGCCGCCGTCGTCGGAGCGATACACACCGTCGCCGTAACCGACGCTACGCTGGCTGTTGTTCTCGCCGGTCCCCACCCACACCACCGACGAGTTCCGGGGATCGAGTGCCACCGTTCCGATGGAGTAGGACCCCTCGTGATCGAACACCGGCGTCCACGTAGCACCGTCGTTGGTCGTCTTCCAAACGCCGCCCGAAGCCACACCGACGTAATAGTGCGCGCGGTTCTCAGGGTCAACCGCGAGAGAGACGATGCGCCCGGAAATCAGCGCCGGACCCAGAGACCGCAGTTCCAGCCCAGCAAACGGCGACGCGCCTTCGCCCTTCTTTCCGGCCTCGCCTGGCGGCGTGCCGGAGGCATCCGGCTCCTGTGAGAACCCCAGGATCGGGGCAGCGAGCAACATGCAGAGCGGAATAACCCGAAGAAGCCTCATGATGGGTTCCTCTCTAAGGAGTCGAGAGTTGAAAGTTGAAAGTTAAAAGTGCAAGAGAGCCCAGGGTCAGCGCGTCTTCATCCTTACTCTCGACTCTCTCGACTTTTAAATTAACTTTCAACTCCCGACTCTTTGTGACTACTCGCCCGCCGGATGCAGCCGCGGCAGGCGATCCTCCACCGGGGGCAGGGGTGGGAAAGACCCGTGGGGCTCGGTCTGATACCAGTAAGCTACAGAGTAATAGTTGTCGGCGCGGTCGTCGGCGGTGCCGTGCTCGATGGTAGCGCGAAGCGACTTGGTGAAGGTGACGGGCGAATCGAGATGGAAACGATAGACGGACCAGCGCGAACCCTGGCGCTCCGGGCCCACCTGCGGTGCGCCGAAGAGTCCGTAGGCGAAGGGCTTGCCGCCGAAGTCCCAGGCGCCGAGGAAGTAGTCCTCCGTCCCGGTGCCGTTGATGGAGGCCAGCTTCTCTCCGTCGACAAAGAACATGTCGTCGCCCTCGCCCCACCAGCCGTCGGCGTTCTCGAGTACCGACATGGTGACTCCGGCGAAATGGCCGCGGCCTGTCGCCTCCATCCAGACGTAGTTGTTCTCGCCGGTGAGGTTCTTGCCGCTGCTCTGGTTGGCGGTGCACGGAGCACACTGGCGGTACTGCGCGTGGAAGTAGAGCGTGCCCTCCGGTAAAGGCTGCGACAGGGAGCGGTAATCGATGTTGAAGTAGAAGGCGCCCACCCTATCGCGCCCTTGGTTAGTGACCGTAATCCGGGCGTGCTTTTGAAAGGGCATAGGGAGAAACGAGTTCAGCGCGTTATCGGCTCCTACTGCCAGAGGAATCGATTGATAGAGGAAATAGTCTCCCAGGCCGAGCCCGAAGAAGTCGCCGATGGGCGCCTCGACGCTGGGCGTCGGCTCGTCATCCCAGTACATTCGCAGCACGAGCTTCTTGAGGTGAAAGCGTTCCGGGCTGGCGATGGTCACCCACACATGCGTCACCACGCCCGGCCCCGCCGTATCGAGCAGGGTGAGCGACTCACCGGGCGCCACCTGGCGATAGTCCTCGTTACCGCCCGTGCGGTCGTAGCTCGACGAGCGCTTCTGGATGTAGTCTTTGGCCTGGGGCAAGCTTGCCAGCCAGCCGCTCAAGTCCTGCGCGGGCGCGGATGCGGCCAAGGCCAGGAAAGTGACAGCGAATGCGAGCTTTCGCACGGGGTCCTCCCGAGAAACCAAGAATTTGGCTGGCAAGTGTATCACGTAATTGAAAGCGCTAAACTCAAAATTCGAAACTCGCTTTCTTCCCAATCCGTCATTCTGAGCGAAGCGAAGAATCCCTCGTCGTCCTCAAAAGGCAAAGAGAGATTCTTCGCTTCGCTCAGAATGACATTACGGGAGACACGAATTTCCAGTTCCGATTTTCACGATTTGAGAGCAAGATTCGGATAGCGCCCTCCCGAGCAGCGCTTTAAGCTGCAATGAAAGGAGGAATTACAATGGGCGCACTTGAAGTGATGAAACTCGAGGATGGCAAGAAAGAGGTGAAGCAAGAGGTCGCGCGACCGCAAATCGTGGGGCGCAAGGAGCACTACGACGGCCGCTGGCAGGCGGTGGCGCAGCGTGATACGCGGTTCGACGGCGCCTTTGTTTACGCCGTTCGCTCCACCGGGATCTACTGCCGGCCGTCGTGCCCTTCGCGGCGGCCGCGACCCGAGCAAGTGATCTTTTTCCTGGCCCCGGACGCGGCCGAGCAGGCAGGCTTCCGGCCGTGCCTTCGTTGCCTGCCGGACGAGACGCCAATGCGGCACCCTCATGCCGAACTGGTGGAGCGCGCCTGCCGGGCCATCAAAACGAGCATGGACGAGACGGGTGAAGGGAGGATTTCGCTCGATGCGCTGGGAGCGGCGGTGGGCGCGAGCCCCCATCACCTGCAACGCACGTTCAAGCGCGTTATGGGCATTACGCCGCGCGAGTATGCCGACGCGCGCCGCTTGGGCGATCTGAAGGCGCGACTTAAGGAGGGCAAGGACGTGACCACGGCACTTTACGACGCGGGATACGGATCGAGCAGCCGGCTTTATGAGCGGTCGTCCACCCAACTAGGCATGACCCCGGGGACCTACCGTCGCGGTGGCCGGGGCATGTCCATTCACTATGCGATTGTCGATTGCCCGCTGGGGCGATTGCTGGTAGCGGCTACCAAACGTGGCGTTTCCGCCGTGAGTCTGGGTGACACGGATGCGCCGCTCGAAGCAGAGCTGCGCCAGGAGTACCCACACGCAGCGATCGAGCGGGAGCGTGTCGGCTCGAATGGCAAGAATGGTCCGACTGGCTTGGCGCGCGCCGTCAGCGCCATCGTTGCGCACCTCGAAGGCTCGCACCCGCGGCTCGATCTGCCGGTCGACTTGGTGGCCACCGCGTTCCAGCGCCGCGTCTGGCAGGAGTTGCGCGACATTCCTTATGGATCGACACGGTCGTACCGCGAGGTGGCCGGCGCCATCGGGCGGCCTAAGGCAGTGAGGGCCGTGGCGCGCGCCTGCGCCACTAACCCGGCGTGCATCGTGATCCCCTGCCATCGCGTCGTGCGCACCGACGGTGGTCTCGGTGGATATCGCTGGGGCATCGGGCGGAAACGCGAGCTGATCGAGAAGGAGTCGCGAAGGGGCAGTCGAAGAGTCGAACGGTGATGGAACACTCGAACCTCCCTGAACACTCGCAGAAAAGGTGTAATCGTTATGTTGACGCAGGCTGAAAAGGGACAGGCCTTTCGCGGGCTCCATGAGCGTGAGGATGCGTTCATCATTCCCAATCCGTGGGACGCCGGTACCGCGCGCCTGTTGACGCGCCTTGGCTTTGAGGCGCTAGCCACCACCAGCGCCGGCTATGCCTTCTCTGTTGGGAAACGCGACCACACGATTGATCGACCCGAGATGATGGCACACGTGTCAGCGATCGTGTCAGCCACCGAGCTGCCCGTGAGTGCCGATCTTGAGAACGGCTTTGGAGACTCGGCTGAAGTCGTCGCGCAGACCATCCGGCTTGCGGCGGCAGCGGGACTTGCCGGCGCCTCAATCGAGGACATGTCTCAGCCGGGTCGGTCCATCTATGACCGGGAGCATGCGGCGGAGCGAATCCGCGCCGCGGCAGAGGTGGCGCGCGCCCTTCCCTTTGCCTTCACTCTGACGGCACGCGCGGAGAACTACATCGCCGGCCGATCCGACCTCCAAGACACCATCAAGCGGTTGCAGGCCTATCAAATGGCGGGCGCCGATGTTCTCTATGCGCCGGGCCTTACGAGTAAGGACGATATCGCCGCCGTGGTCAGTTCCGTGGACCGTCCGGTGAACGTCCTCATGGGGCTGCCAGGCGTTCGATTGAGCTTGGCCGAGCTATCGGCGATGGGAGTCAGGCGCGTCAGCGTGGGCAGCGGACTCGCTCGCGCCGCACTTGGCGCCTTTCTGCGCGCCGCCCGGGAGATGGGAGAACACGGCACCTTTGCCTTCGCCGATGAAGCCGTGAGCTCACTCAACGCCCTGTTCCTGGCATGATGCGCGCCAATATAACCGGAGGAGCGCGACGAAGAAGCGGAATGGTGGTCTAGCGAGGTCGAGGATTCCATGGCGGATCGAAGTCCGGCGGCGCGGCAGGTTCACCAGGTTTCGAGCTCGGGCAACGCGCTGGTGAAGTTGTTCCGTCGGGCACTCGCCGAGGGGACTACACGCGAAGGCTGGCTGGCGGTGGAGGGGCCGCTGTTGCTGGAGGAGGCGATCAAGGCGACCTCCGAGCGGGAAGGCGCGGGCCTGGTGGTCCAGAGTGTGCTTGTCAGCAACGCCGCGATGCGCAGGTTCGAGGGCCTAGTCGACCGGCTGCCGTCGGAGGCGGAGGTGACCGAGATTCCCGATCGGGTGTTTGCGCAGATTGCCCAGACGGAGACGCCGCAGGGAATCGCGGCGCTGGTCGAATTGCCCGGTTACGATCTCGATGCGATCCTGGCTCGTCGCGACGCATTGCTGGTGATCGCCTGCGGCGTCCAGGATCCCGGCAACCTGGGCACGATCATGCGCAGCTTGCAGGCACTGGGCGGATCGGCGCTGGTCACTTTGCGAGCCACCGTGAGTCCGTATAATCCCAAGGTGGTGCGATCTTCGGCCGGAGCGATCTTCAGCTTGCCGGTTTTTCGAGGCCTGGAAGCGGGCGGGCTAGCCGCTCGTTTACGTGCCGCCGGGGTGGCCATCGCCGCCGCTGATCGCCACGCGAAGCACTCCCTCACTGAGGTGGATCTGCGCGGCCAAGTGGCGTTCCTCATCGGCCGGGAAGCGGCTGGCCTGCCCGTCGAATTGGCGCGGAAGGCCGACTTACAGTTAAGCATTCCCATCCGCGCCGGAATGGACTCGCTGAACGCCGCCACGGCCGCCGGGATTTTTCTTTATGAGGCGGCCCGGCAGAGGGGATTCTCTTATTGAAGTTCTCAGTTCTCAGTTTTCAGTTCTCAGTGAAGAGAAGAGAGTCTCCAGTCACGACTGACGGCGGATGCGTGAGAACTGAAAACTGAGAACTGACTACCCATGAGTTTGTTTGGGCCCCAACCCGGTGCGGTGCCCCCCGACGACCGTCGGCCGCTCGCGGACCGCATGCGTCCCGAGACCCTCGACGACTACGTGGGACAGGTCCACCTGCTCGGTCCGGGCAAGCCGCTGCGCCAGCAGATCGAGCGCGACGAGCTCAGCTCCATGATCCTGTGGGGACCTCCCGGCTCCGGCAAGACCACTCTCGCCGCCATCGTCGCCCGCCTGACGCGCAGCGACTTTGTGCGCTTCAGCGCCGTGTTGGCCGGTATCCGCGAGGTGAAGGACGTGATGGCGGCGGCGGAGAAGTCGCGCCGCTACGGCCGGCGCACGGTGCTCTTCATCGACGAGATCCATCGCTTCAACAAGGCGCAGCAGGACGCCTTCCTGCCTTACGTCGAACGCGGCGACGTGGTTTTGATCGGCGCCACCACAGAGAATCCGTCGTTCGAAGTGAACTCGGCGCTGCTCTCTCGCGCCAAGGTGTACATGCTATCGGCGCTTTCGACGGATGAGATACTGACGCTTCTCGATCGTGCCCTCCGGGACGAGAAGCGCGGCCTCGGCGCCGAGCGCGTTACGATCGGCGGAGAGTTCTTACGGCAGATCGCCGTCTTCGCCAATGGGGATGCGCGCGCCGCCTACAACACGCTGGAAGCCGCCGTCGCCGCCGCGCCGCGTGACGCCGAGGGCCGGGCCGACGTGAATCAGGTGGTGATCGAAGACGCCATCCAGCGTAAGATACTCCTCTACGACAAGGCGGGCGAGGAGCACTACAACATCATCTCGGCGCTCCACAAGTCCGTGCGTAACTCCGACGCCGACGCTTCACTCTACTGGCTGGGCCGCATGTTGGAGGCCGGCGAAGATCCGCTCTACGTAGCACGGCGGCTGATCCGCATGGCCTCGGAAGACATTGGCCTCGCCGACCCCCACGCGCTCAACGTGGCAGTGGCCGCCATGCAGGCGGTTCACTTCTTGGGCATGCCGGAAGGGAACCTCGCGCTCGCCGAAACGGCGGTGTATCTGGCGCTCGCGCCCAAATCGAACGCGCTTTACACGGCCTATGGTGAGGTCGCGGCCGACGCGCAGAAGTCGGTGACCGAGCCCGTGCCGCTGCACCTCCGCAACCCCGTCACCGGCCTGATGTCGCACTTCGGTTACGGCAAGAACTACCAGTACGCGCACAACGCTCCCGATCGCCTCACCAACATGCCGTGCCTGCCCGATAGTCTCAAGGACCGTCACTACTACCATCCTACCGAGGAAGGTTTCGAAAGGCGGCTGAAGGAAAAGATGCAGGCCCTTGAGGAGTGGAGAAAGAAGCATGCGGTGAGTGGTGAAGGGGAGCCCCGGCGCGACGATCGAGGCAAGAAGTAGGCTACGACTTAACAAGCCTGCCCGCCAATTCCGGGGTCTGCTATGACGACCAACAAAGAAATTGTCGATTGCAGGTTGACGATTGAAACGGCTGCATGGCTTGCCTACCGGTGTCTTTCAATCGTCAATTCTTTGAACCGCTTGGCGTGCTCCTTCAAGATGCAGCGGTCCTGAATCACCGCGAGGCCGGCGGAACGCGCCCGCTGGGCTGCCGCCTCGTGCTCCACACCTTCTTGCATCCAGACCACCTTGACGCCCAGGCGGGTTGCGGTCTCGACGATCCTGGGCACATGCTCCGAGCGGCGGAAGATGACGACCATGTCCACGGCCACGGGAATGGCTTCGAGGCTTGGATACGCCTTCTCGCCCAGCACCGAGCACTCGTGAGGGTTGACGGGAATGACGCGGTAACCGTGCGCCTGCAGGTAGCCCGCCACGCCGTTGCTGGCCCGGGTGGGCTTTGACGACAAGCCCACGACGGCCAATGTCTTCGAGTGCTCGAGCATGGTTCGAACAGGATCGGACATCGAGAAACCCCACGCCGGGCGCCGCCGGCGCTCGCGCAAAATCGTCGACCCGTGAGAAGCAACCGGCAGATGCATGGCACCCCTTCCGAAAACGTGACCGGCAAGTGGCCAGTGGCGGGACGCGGAGCGCCACTAACCGCCGACGACTGCCTTGCCCACCACGGCTCTCGTCGTAACGCGCTCCAAAGCCTCGAGGAACTGCTCGTTGTCGGCATGCGTTCCCACCGTCACCCGCTGCGACGTGGGAAACCCGTAAAGCTTCATCGGGCGCACGATGACGCCTTCGTGCAGCAGCCGGATGAAATCCTCTTCGCAATCGCGCCCGGTATCGAGGAGGAGGAAATTCCCCACCGAAGGTGTGTGGTGCACCCCCAGCAGCGTCAACTCCTGGGCGAGGAATCGCATTTCTTTCCGGTTGAGTTCCACCGAGCGCGCCACGTGATCGGTGTCGTCGAGCGCCGCCATCGCGGCCACCTGCGCCGGGATCGAAGCGTTGAACGGCGAACGAATGCGGTTGAGTGCGTCCATCACGTCGGGGTTGCTCATGCCGTAACCGATGCGCAGCCCAGCCAGACCGTAGACCTTGGAGAAGGTCCGCAGCACCAGGACGTTCCTTCCCTCGCGCACGTAGTCGAGCGAGTGAGAATAGTCCGGATGGTCGACGTAGTCCGCGTACGCCTCGTCGAGCACCACCAGAACCCGCGGCGGGAGGATGTCGAGAAAGCGGTCGAGCTCCGAGGCCGTGAACATGGTGCCGGTAGGGTTGTTGGGATTGGCGAGGAAAACGACCTTGGTGCGTTGGGTGACGGCGCGGGCGATGGCGGGAAGGTCGAAGGTCATGTCGCGCAGCGGCACCTGTACCAGCGCCGCCCCGGCCTCCTCGATCGCCAGCCGGTAAATGTAAAAGGCCGACTCCGAGGTGAGGCCCTCGTCGCCCGCAGTGAGAAATGTGTAGCCTACCGTCTCGATCAGATCGGTGGATCCGGCACCCAGGATAATACGGTCCATCTCGATCCCGTGTCGCCGGGCCAGCTTCTCGCGCAGGTAGTATCCGCTTCCGTCGGGGTAGAGGGCCACCTTGTCCAGGCAGCCGCGGATGGCTTCGATGGCCTTGGGCGAGGGTCCCAGCGGGTTCTCGTTGGACGCCAGTTTGATCGCCGTTCGGCCCAGCTCGCGCTCGACTTCTTCAATCGGCTTGCCCGGAGGGTACGGCCGAATGCGGCCGACCCACGGGGGAACCAATTCACTGATGACGGAGCTACGCATAATATCTTGACGAGCAAACGTTGCATTTCACAATTTCGATGACGATGCGAGCGGGGTTCGCAGGACAAAGCCCCACCCCCCTGATCTTCCTCTCCGAATCTCGAGCCGCGAATCCCGAACCACGCTGCCAAAGCTCACGGCCACGGGCAACCGGTGCGAACAAGTTTTGATTCACCGGCCGGCGCTAAGGGTCCGCCCTTTCGTGGCTGGCCAGCCTCGCAAGCGTTCCACCTCTGCCGGACTCACAGGGCGGAACTGGCCCAGTTCGAGCCCGTCGTCGGTGAGAAACGCAATGCGGACCCGCTTCAACTTTACCACCGGCTGTCCGATCCGCTCGAACATTCGCCGCACCTGGTGGTACCGGCCTTCCACCAGGGTGATCTCATACCAGGGTTTATCGCGTTGCGCAAGGGGTCGAATAACCGCCGGGGCCGTCCGGCGACCGTCCAGTACGATCCCCGCTTCCAGCTTGGCGATGGCCCCGGGCTCCGGCGCGCCTTGGAGCTTCACGTGATACGTGCGGGGCACCTGCGATGCCCGCGACATCATGAAGTTGGCCAGATCGCCGTCATTGGTCAGCAGGAGCAGGCCGGAAGAATAGTAATCCAGGCGCCCCACCGGGTAAACACGCTCCTTGACGCCGCGCAACAGGGAAATCACCGTGGGACGACCTTCGGGGTCCTTCAGCGTTGAAACGTAACCCACCGGCTTGTTCAGCAGCAGGTAGACATGACTGGTGACCGGCCGGAGAAGCTTGCCATCCACCTTGATACGGTCGCGTGAGGCGTCGGCCTTGGAGCCGAGTTCGGTGACCGTCTTGCCGTTGACCGTAACCCGGCCCTGGAGCATCAACTCCTCGGCCTTGCGGCGCGAGGTCACGCCGGCCGCGGCAATGATTTTTTGCAGCCGTTCTTCCATAAAAGACGGGGCTCGGGATTCAGCGTTCGCAGACGAGACCCCACCGAACCGCTCTCCCGGCTTGCATCAATCCGAGAGCGGGTCTCGCGCATACCAAGGTTCTCGTGCAAGCCCCGCGTCAACTCTCCGGCTCGACTCGAGACTCGCCGGGCTCAGCCCGCGTTTGGCTCTCGGCCGAACCCTCCGCCGCCTCGGACTCGGTCGGCTCGACCGTGGGGGGGCGCAACAGCCTCGTCGGCCTGGTGGGCCAGCCCTGCGCTTTCCCCGCCGCCGGCTTCACCGACTCCCTCCGAGACACCCGCTACGGTTACTTCGGGGCCGCCCGCATCGGCCGTTGCCGCCTTTGTTGACGTGACTTCAAGCTCGGCTTCCCGGTGGCTGGCGGACTCGGAATCAGCTTCGGGTTCAGCCCCTGTTTCACCCGAGTAAGGCGCGTCGGGGACCTCGACTTGGGAAGCCGCGGCGGGCGTGGCCGCTTCCGATTCGCCCTCTGGTTCCCCTTCCGGAGTAGCCGTCGAAACCGGTTCCGCGGGCTCCTCCGTGGCCACCGTGGGCTCCAGGTCCACGCCCAAAGCCTGCCGCGCCATCTCTTCGAACTCCCGCAGGCTAGGCAGCTCGCTTACGTCTTTCAGGCCGAAGTGGACCAGGAATTCGCGCGAGGTGCGGTAGAGAATGGGACGCCCCACCACGTTCTTGCGGCCCGCCGTCACCACCAGTTTCTTTTCCATCAAGGTGTGGATGACCCCGCCACAATCGACGCCGCGAATGCCCTCGATCTCCGGCAGGGTGACGGGCTGCCGATAGGCGATCACCGCCAGCGTTTCCAGCGCCGGCTTGGAAAGGCGTATCGCGGGCTTCAGGCTCTTCACAAATTTGCGAAAGACTTCGTGGTGCTCGGCCTTGGAGGAGAACTTGTAGCCGCCCGCCACCTGGCGGATCTGGATGCCGTGCTCGGCGCGCTCGAAATCCTGGACCAGCTCTTCGAGCTTCTGCTTCAACCGCTCGCGATCCTCGCCCTCGAGCGTCTTGGCAATGGCGTCGAGGCCCACCGGCTCCGGCGCAATGTAAATGATGCCCTCGATCAGGGCTTTTAAAGTTTCGTCAGTCAGCATCGATAGTTCCGAAAGCAGTGGTTAGTGGCCACTGGCTAATGAGGAATGAATCAGAAATTAGAAATTAGAAATCAGAAATCAGAACGAAGACCGTCTTCATGATTCTGATTTCTGCTTTCTAATTTCTGATTTTCCTCTAGCCACTCGTCACTCGCCCCTCGTCACTGCTTCATTCAGGTCGGCTTCCAGGATCCGCAGATTCATCCCGGCCATGATCTCCTCGAACCGTTTGCTTTTGTGCACGGTGATGGCGGCAAACAGTTCCTTCTGCCGAAGCTGAACGGCTTGCATCCTCACCATCTCCAATAGACCGAGCAGCAGCGCGATCAGCGCCTGCCGCGACACGTAACCGGCAGCGAGGTCGTCGAGCCGAACCGGATGCGGATTGGCCGCCAGCACTTGCCGCACGTGCTCGATCATCTCCGCCACCGTCACCCCTTCGCGGCGGATCTCAAGCTGCGGCCGTTTCTTGGCGCGTTCCAGAATCTCGCGAAAGGCCGCGATGAGGTCGAAGGTGGTGATGGCCAGCCCGGGCTCATCTTCCGCCTCCACGAATTCCCCGATTCCGGGCTGCGACCACATCGCGTCTTCCACCATCCGCTTCGATTGCAGCATCTCCGCCGCGTTCTTGAACTGCTCGTGCTCCAGCAGCCTCTCCACCAGCTCCGCGCGCGGGTCTTCCTGCTCCTCGGGCGGGGCGGTGGGGTCGCGCGGCAGCAGCAGCCGCGACTTGATGTAGATCAGGGTCGCCGCCATGAAGATGAACTCGCCGGCGATATCGATGTTGAGCTCTTCCAGCAGGTGCAGGTAGTCGAGATACTGCTGCGTGATCTTGGCGATGGGAATGTCGTAGATGTTGATTTCCTGCTTCCGGATCAGGTCCAGCAGCAGGTCCAGGGGGCCTTCGTAGGCCTCCAGTTTCACGGCGGGTGCCGCCGCGCTGGCGTGCGAAACACGCTTGGGCGCGGGTATCGGGGCGGCCTCTGCTGACGCGTTATCCGGCGCTTTGTCCGACTGGGGTGCTCCCTTGGGGTCGAGTTCGTTCATGCTGGATGGGTTCGTCACAGGCTCGCAAGAGGGAGTTGGAAACCGGGGAACGTGGGAGACTCCAGAGTGTCTCCGGGTCCGAACACTGCCGCCACTCGATACTTCCTTCCTTCCAGCCGCAGCACCTCGATGCGCGGCTCGAACGGCTCCAGCAACCAATACTCCGGCACACCAAACTCCGCGTAGCGGTCGCGCTTCACCAAGCGATCGATCATGCGCGACGAAGCTGAGATGGCTTCGACCACCAGGTCAGGAGCGCCCTCGATACACGCTTCTTTCACGATCGATAACCTGGCCTTCGATACGAATATGATATCGGGCTCGACCACCGTCGGGGGATCAAGGACCACATCGTAAGGTGCGATCAACGCTGTGCCCAAATCGTGCTGCCGCACAAAGTACCAGAGTTGCGCGAAAAGGCTTCCGATCTTGAGCTGATGTTCGGTGTTGGGCGCTGCGGACACAAGGAGCTCTCCTTCAATCAGCTCGTACCGGTTGCGGTCTGGCGGAATCTGCCGGAGGTCATCGTACATCAGCCGCATGGTTGTCGTAGCCATATCGGAATTATACCCCAGTTCTCTCGGCCGCCTCAGACCGGTCAAGGGACGGCAATGTCCCGGCCTCCCCGCCTGTCATTCTGAGCGTCAGCGAAGAATCTCTCTTCGTCTTCATTTCAGAAAGTAAAGAGAGATTCTTCGCTGCGCTCAGAATGACAGGCAGGCGAGACACGGGCACTACCCAAGCGGCCGCGTCAAACGAACGGCTTCGCGAACTTCTGCCATAGTGGCCTCTGCCGTCTGGCGAGCCTTCTCGGTGCCCGCGTCCAGAATGTCCCATACGCGCTGCGGCTCCGCTTCGTAAATCTTGCGCCGCTCGCGAATGGGGGCAAGGCGCTCGTTGATGCAGGCGCCCACCAACTTCTTACAATCAAGGCAGCCGATTTCGGCCGTGCGGCACTCGCGGTTCACCCGGTCGATGATGTCCGGCGATGAGAAGACCTTGTGCAGATCGAACACCGGGCACACGTCCGGATCCCCCGGGTCCGAACGGCGCTTGCGAGCCGGGTCGGTGATCATGGTGGCGAGCTTTTTGTTCACCACCTCGGGCGGGTCGGAGAGAAAGATGGCATTATTGTAGCTCTTCGACATCTTCCGGCCGTCGGTCCCGGGTAAACGCGGCGCGGGCGTGAGCAGCGCCTGCGGCTCGGGAAAAATCTCTCCGTAGAAATTATTGAATCGCCGTGCGATCTCGCGTGTCAGTTCCACATGCGCCACTTGGTCTTCGCCCACCGGTACGTAGTGGGCCTTGTACATCAGGATGTCCGCCGCCTGCAACGCCGGGTAGCCCAAGAAACCGTAAGTGTGCAGGTCGCGGTCCTTGATGTTTTCAAGTTGTTCCTTGTAACTCGGCACTCGCTCCAGCCAGCCGAGCGGCGTCACCATGGACAACAGGAGGAACAGCTCAGCGTGTTCCAGCAATCGCGACTGGATGAAAAACGTCGCCTGGTTGGGGTCGAGGCCGGCCGCCAGCCAGTCGGTCACCATCTCCCGGATGTTCGTTTGCAACTCCGAGGTATTGGCGTAGTCGGTGGTCAGCATGTGCCAGTCGGCCACGAAGTGGTAGCTCTCGTATTCCGTCTGCAAGGCCACCCAGTTCTGAAGGGCGCCGACCAGGTTTCCCAGGTGAAGGCGCCCGGTCGGACGCATGCCGCTCAGAATCCGGCGGCGCGCCACGGTTACCCCCGCGTTTGGCTTCGATTGGCCCGGTTGCTGCTCCAGGCTTGGTTTTGTCTCTTCGCTCATCGAGATCGACTCACCATCGATTTAGTATCGATCCACCCTTGGATCAGGACTTTCCTCGTTCATCGTAACATAGGCTGGAACGTGGTGCGCTGGACAATGGCTGGCGGGCCCCGCCCCTGCGGCCCACCAAAGGGGTCCAACCAGTTCTCAAACAACCTCGCCTTCGGGACATCTAATTCAGCAATCGGGCGCGAAACAGTGCCCATTTAATGATTGATTATAAACGACATTGCGGTTTAAGCTGAAACCATCCCTTTCCATTCACTTGCCGCTTGCCCAGTAATTCCAGCCCGATTCTTGAGGTAGCCGACCATGTCACAGTGCAGGCCGCTAAGCGGTGAAGCGCTGCTCAAACTCCGTTCTCTCCCCCTGTGCCGAAATATCGGCACTTCGCCAAGGGTGCCTGCCGTGCCTCGCAAGTAGGTCCGTGCGAGCGATGTTATCGAAAGCTCAGGCCCACGAGAGCGCCACGCGAAGGGCCCCGGAGACTTTCCCCGCCCGAATCTCAACCCTATCATTATCCTAACCGTTGATTGACTCGCTTGTCAACTACTATTTTGGGTCTCTATGCTTTGCTCACTCCTCCCGCAAAGCCGTGACGGGGTCCAGCCACGCCGCGCGGCGCGCGGGCAGCCAAGACGCCAGAGTGGCGATCGCGAAGAAGAGCACGGCCATGGCCGCGTAAGTGACCGGGTCGGTCGCCTTGACGTTCACCAGCAGGCTGGTGATGAGGCGAGTGACGCCCAAGGCCGCCACAAGGCCGATGGGATGGGCGCTGAGGCGTCCATGGTTTATCCTTCTAGTGTGGTGTCCAAGAAATGGATGGAGAGAAGGCCCGGAGGGCCGACAGAGAGTAGCCCAGGGCGCAAGCCCTGGGAGAAGACCGACAAATATATTGTTTTGTTTTCTTGTGGGCACGCGACCCCAGGGCTTGCGCCCTGGGCTACTCTCTG
>Ga0335081_10009450_pt1 | contig 15700 bp, 12 predicted proteins | sample Lox_Sample_35_FD_206713 | JGI IMG/M metagenome (GOLD analysis project Ga0335081, IMG submission 206713) | Soil microbial communities from Loxahatchee National Wildlife Refuge, Florida, United States - Lox_Sample_3.5 | ecosystem: Environmental > Terrestrial > Soil > Wetlands | place: USA... | reverse complement strand
GCCGTCGATCGCGCGGGTGTAGTCCACCATGCCCTCGGTGTCCTCGGGGTTGGAGCCGGTGGCGGCGAAGACGCCGGCCGGCAGCACGCCGACGCACACGCGGCCGCCGCCCTCCAGCTTGAGCGAGGCGAGGAAGCGCTGGAGGAGCTGCAGCTTGCCGACCGTCTCGCGCTCGTACAGCTCGTACCCCGCCTGCGTCGGGTTGGCGCCGCGGGCGAGGAGCTCGGCGGCGAGCCGGAAGCAGCGCCGCGAGGTGGAGTTGAAGCGGAACTGTCCCGTGTCGGTCAGGATGCCGACGTAGAGACCCTGCGCCGCCGCGGCGTCGACCGGCACACCGTTGTCGAGGCACATCCCGGCGAGGATTTCCGCCGTGGCGGCGGAGGCCGGGTCGACGAAGTTGTGCCGGCCGAACCCAGCGCTGGAGAGGTGATGGTCGATGTTGCCGAACGGCGTGGGAAAATCGGCCTTCAGCTTCTGCCCCGGCCGGTCGAGGTCGGCGCAGTCGACGTAGACACCGAGGTGCCCGCGGGCCGTGAACGCCGCCGGGCGCAGGAACGGCACGTCGCCGACGAGGAACTGCAGCCGGCGCGGCACGGGATCGGGATTGAGGCACACGACCTCGTGGCCCCGCGCCCGCAGGACCCGCGCCAGCGCGACTTGGGAGCCGATGCAGTCGCCGTCCGGCCGCGCGTGGCCCAGCACGGCCACCGGATGGCCGGCGAGCGCCGCCAGGAAGGTGGCGAAACGCGGCGAGAGGTCGGGATAGAACGCGTCCATGTCAGGCCGGCCCGGCCGGCTTCTTCGTCTCGAGCTGGTCGAGGATCCGGTTGATCCGGTCGCCGCGCTCATTGGTCGCATCCAACACGAAGGACAGCAGCGGCACGTTCTTGAGCACGACGGTCCGGCCGACGATGTGCCGGATCTCGGGCGCCTTGGCCCGCAGCCAGCGGCCGCAGTCGGCGGCGGCATCCGCGCCGCCCAACACCGAGTAGAAGACGCGCCCCTCGCGCAGGTCGGGGGACACCTGGACGCCGGTGATCGTGATCCGCACGGCCTCGCTCTGGTAGCGGGTGTGCAGGTAGGCGCTGATCTCCCGCTGGATCAGTTCACTGACCCGTAGAGTCCGATTGCTCATTGGCGATTGCGGATCGCGGATTCCGGCAAGTTCAGAACTGAACGATCCGAAATCCGAAATCCCAAATCCGAACTAGAGGGACGCCCGGACCTTCTGGATCTCGACGACCTCGATGACATCGCCTTCCTTGTAGTCGTCGAAGCCCTCGAGGCGGATGCCGCACTCCAGGCCGGCGCGCACCTCGTTGGCGTCGTCCTTGAAGCGGCGGAGCGTGCCCACGCGGCCCTCGAACACGGTCTCCTTCCCGCGGTGGACGCGGGCGGGGGCGTTGCGGGCGATCTTGCCCTCGGTGACGAGGCAGCCGGCGACGAAGCCCCGGGAGACGGGGAAGAGCTGGCGGACCTCGGCCGCGCCGATCTTGACCTCGTGCTGCTCGGGCTCGAGCAGGTCGGCCATCATCTCCCGCACCTTGTCGCCCAGCTCGTAGATGATGTCGAAGGCCTCGAGCCGGACGCCGTGGTGCTTGGCCAGCGGGGTGACGCCCGGCTCCAGCTTGGTGTTGAAGCCGATGATCACGGCGCCGGCGGCGCCGGCCATGAGCACGTCGTTCTTGCTCACCAGGCCGACCTCGGCCGAGACGATCTCGAGCGCGACCTTCTGGCTCTTGATGCCGTCGAGGATGGCGCGCACCGCCTCGATCGAGCCGAACACGTCGCACTTGAGCACGATGCGCAGGGTCTTCTGCTGGGCGGCGGCGATCTCGGCGAAGAGCTTCTCCACCGACACCTCCTTGGGCTTGGAATCGAGCGTGACCACCGCGGTGCGGAGGCGCTGCTGCTCCTCCTCGGCGAGGCGCTCGGCCTCGCGGGCGTTTTTCACCGCCAGAAAGGCGGCGCCGCTGTCGGGGGCGCCGGACCAGCCGATGGTGCGCACCGGCGTCGAGGGCGTCGCCTCCTTCACGCTCTCGCCGCGGTCGTCGAACATCGCGCGGACGCGGGCAAAATGCGGGCCGCAGACGATGGCGTCGCCCACCTTGAGGGTGCCGCGCTGGACGATGACGGTCGAGGTCGGGCCGCGGCCGACGTCGATCTGCGATTCGATGATGACGCCGGCCGCCGGCGCCTTCGGGTTGGCCTTGAGCTCGAGCACGTCGGCCTGCAGCAGGATGTAGTCGAGCAACTCGGGGATCCCCTGCTCCTTGATCGCGGCGACCGGCACCGTGATCGTCTGGCCGCCCCAGTCCTCGGGCGGGATGCCGCGTTCCTGCATCTGGCCCTTCACCCGGTCGAGATTGGCGCCCTTCATGTCCATCTTGTTCACCGCCACGATGAGGGTGACCTTGGCGTTCTGGATGTGCTTCAGCGCCTCGTCGGTCTGCGGCATGAAGCCGTCGTCCGCCGCAATCACCAGCACGGCGATGTCGGTGACGCTGGCGCCGCGGGCGCGCATCTTGTTGAAGGCGGCGTGGCCGGGGGTGTCGAGGAAGGTGATCTTGCGGCCCTTGAATTCCACCTGGTAGGCGCCGATGTGCTGGGTGATGCCGCCGGCCTCGCCGGCGGCGACGTGGGCCTTGCGGATGGCGTCGAGCAGGGTGGTCTTGCCGTGGTCGACGTGGCCGAGGATGCAGACGACCGGCGGGCGGGGCTCGAGGTGCTTGGCCTCGTCCTCGGGGGCCGGCGCGGGCTTTTCCTTCGGCGCGGCGGGCGCCGCGACCTCGCCGCGGTGCTTGATCTCGAGCAGGCAGCCGTGGCGCTCCGCGATCTTCATCGCCACGCTTTCCTCGATGCTCTGGTTCATCCCGGCGAAAATGCCCATCTCCATCAGCTCGCCCGTGAGCTTGAAGGGCTTCAGGCCCAACGCGGTCGCGAAGTCACGGACGATGACCGGCGGCTTGAAGTGGATGATCTTGATGTCGCCCGAGGCGGTCACCGTGACCGACGGCGTGGTGGCGGCGGCCGGCACCGGCGGCGGGGCGGGCGGCCGCGTGCCCGGCGGCGGGGGCGGCGACGAGACGGCGCGGGGCGGGAGCGCCGGCGGCGGAAAGGGCGCGGACGAAGGCGCGGGGGCCGCCACGGGCGGCGGCGCCACGGGCGCGGGCCGCGCGACCGGCGGGGGCAGCGGCGGGGCGGACACCGGCGCCGGCCGGGGCGCGGGCGGCGGCACCGGGGCCGGCCGGCTCACCGGCGGCGCCATCATCGGCGGACGGGTGGGCGCGGGCGGCGCCCGCATGATCGGCGGCGGCGCCGGGCGGGGCGCCGGGAAGACGACCTGCGGCCGCGTCGCGCGCGCGATCTCCTCCTTCTCGCGGGCGATGTCCTGCGCCGACCGCACGAAGACGCCGGCGGGCACGTGGGTGGTGAAAACGGGCGCGGCGGGCGGCGCTTCGGGATGAAGCACCGCCGTCTCCTCCGCCTTTTCGGCGCCGGCCGCCACCGGGGCGGGCGCGGCCTCCTCCGCCTTCCTCGGCCCCAGCTCCTGCTCCAGCGCCTCGGCCGTGATCTTGTCGATCGTGCTCGACACCGTCTTGACCGGGTAGTCGCGCTGCTTCAACAAGGCCAGCAGGTCCTTGTTGTCCATGCCGATCTTCTTGGCGAGTTCGTGCAGACGGATGCTCATTCGGTGGGGCGGCGGGAAAGGGGCGGGTTATTTCGCCGCGCTGTGATAGGCGGCCACCTTCTTGAGGATGTCCTCGGCCTCCTCGGCCGTGAAACCCGCGCCCACCAGGTCCCCGCCCTCGACGCCGTCGAAGAGTTCGACGGAGGCGAAGCCGGCGGCGACGAGGCGCTGGGCGGTGGCGTCGTCGATCCCCGGGATCTTGGCCAGCCCGGAGGCCGCCATGCCCTTCTTCTCCTCGAGGGTGGTGGCGACGACCTGCTGCTTGATGATGTCGAGCTTCCAGCCGATCAGGCGGGAGGTCAGGCGGGCGTTCTGCCCCTTCTTGCCGATGGCCACGGCGAGATCCTCCTCCGACACCACGATGCCGACGCGGCGGTTCTTCTCGTCGATGATGATGTTGCGCAGGATCGCCGGCTTGAGGGCCTCGGCGACCATCTCGCGCGGGTCGGTGAAGTAGCGGACGATGTCGATCTTCTCCCCGCCGAGCTCGCGGACGATCGACTTGACCCGCGCGCCGCGGGCGCCGACGCACGCGCCCACCGGGTCGACCTTCGCGTCGATGGTGGAGACGGCGATCTTGGTGCGGTAGCCGGGCTCGCGGGCAAAGGCCTCGATCTTGACCGTGCCGTCGGCGATCTCGGTGACCTCGAGCTCGAAGAGGCGGCGGACGAACTTCGGGCTGGCGCGGCTGAGGATGAGCTCGGGGCCGCGGCTGGTGTTCTCGATCTCGAGCAACAGGCAGCGGATGCGCTCGCCGGGCGCGTAATCCTCGCCGGGCACCTGCTCCTTGCCGGGCATCATGGCCTCGGCCTTGCCGAGGTCGACGAAGAGGTCGCTGCGCTCGCGGCGGCGCACGATGCCGGTCACGATGTCGCCGACCCGGTCCTTGAAGTCGTCGTAGATGCGCTCCTTCTCGAACTGCCGGAGCTTCTGCATGATGGCCTGCCGGGCGGTCTGCGCGGCGATGCGCCCGAGGTAGGCGGGATCGATCTCCTTTTCGAGCAGCTCGCCGAGCTGGACGCCCGGCTTGAGGAGCTGGGCCTTCTCGAGGTGGATCTCGACCTTCGGGTTGCTGATCGAGTCGACCACCTTGAGCAGGATCCAGGCGTGCAGCTGCCCGTTCTTGGGGTTGATCTCGATCTTCAGCTCCTGGCCGGAGTTCACCCCCTTCTGGGCCGCCGTTTTGATGGCGTTGACGATCGCGGCGATCATGTCGGCGCGACCGATCCCCTTCTCCTTCTCCATGTACTCGAGGACGGAAAGGATTTCGCTGCTCATAGGTTTGGATTGATGGGAAAAAAAAGGCGGGCCAAAGGCCCACCTTTTACAAAGTGAACTTGAGTTTGGTCAAGGGTGTTGGCGCCCCCATTTGATGTCAAGTCCCCCTCCCCACCGGCACTTGCGCAGGCCGGGACCAAGCCGGAACCGGCCGCCCGCCACTCGCGTTTTGACATCGCCCGGCCCCGCCCTAGTGTGCCCGGCTTGCTCCGATGCAACAGCTTCATGCGTACTGGCGGATGAGTTATATCGAAGCGCCCAAGTCACCGCAGGACGGCGAGCTGTTCCGCGAGCTGCCGGCCCTCGGGAACGACCGTGCCGCGCTCATCCTCCACCGCAGCCGCCACTCCTACCTGGTCCTGAACAAGTTCCCCTACAATCCGGGCCACCTCCTCGCGGTCCCCTTCCGCGCCGCGGTGACCCTCGCCGAGCTGACCCCGGCCGAGCGCACCGACCTGATGGAGATGATCACCCTCGGCCAGGAGGTGCTGCACGCCGCCAGCCGGCCGGACGGCTTCAACATCGGCTTCAACTTCGGCTCCGCCGCGGGCAGCAGCATCCCGCACCTCCACGCCCACATCGTGCCGCGCTGGAACGGCGACACCAACTTCATGCCCGTGGTCGGCCAGACCCGCGTCCTCCCGCAGGCCCTGGCGGACACCTATGACCGGCTGGTCGCCGCCCTGCCGCGCGCCCGGGCGCAACTGCAATCCCGCCGGACCGGAACCCGGCGCCGCCGCGCCGCCGGCGCCCGCCGCTGAGCCGCCCGGCTCCGCGCCGCGGCCCCCGCCGTCCTCCCGTCCGTGTCCTCCAAGACGCTGTATTATCCGAATCCCCGCCACCTCCACCAGCTGTACTGCGGCCGGGCGGAGAACCTGCTGGCGGTGGAGGCGGCCTTTAACGTCCAGCTCGCCACCCGGGAGGACTGGCTGAAGATCGACGGCGCCGACGCCGACATTGCGCGCACCGAGGGCTTCTTCACCTTCCTCAACGAGGGCCGCTCGCAGGGCCTCGCGCTGCGCAACTCCGACTTCACCCAGCTGCTCGACAGCTTCGCCCGCGGCGACGGCGCCCAGATGCGCACCCTGCTGTCGGAGCCGCTCGTCATCGCCACCAACCGCCGCAGCATCGTGCCCAAGACCATCGGCCAGAAGCTCTACCTCCAGGCGATGCAGAAGAGCCCGATCGTCTTCGGCATCGGGCCGGCCGGCACCGGCAAGACCTACCTCGCCGTCGCCGCCGCCCTCTCGGCGGTGCTCAAGAACCAGGTGCAGCGCGTCGTGCTCACCCGCCCGGCGGTCGAGGCGGGCGAGGCGCTCGGCTTCCTGCCCGGCGACCTGCGCGAGAAGATCCTCCCCTACCTCCGGCCGCTCTACGACGCGATGCACGACATGCTCGACGCCGAGGATGTCGCCCGGCTGGTGGAGAAGGGCGTGATCGAGATCGCCCCGCTGGCCTACATGCGCGGCCGCACCCTCTCCCACGCCTTCGTCATCCTCGACGAGGCGCAGAACACGACGCCCGAGCAGATGATGATGTTCCTCACCCGCCTCGGCGAGGAGTCGCGCATGGTCGTCACCGGCGACATCACCCAGATCGACCTGCCGCGCCCGAAGCAGTCGGGCCTGCTCCAGGTGAAGCACATCCTCCACGGCATTCCCGGCATCGAGTTCCACTACTTTTCCGGGGCCGACGTGGTGCGCCCGCCGCTGGTGCAGAAGATCATCGAGGCCTACGAGCGCTTCCGCCACCCCATCACCGCCGGGCGGGAGGACGACGGGGAGGAGGACCGGGCCTGACCGGCCGCGCCATGCCCCTCTTCCCCCGACTCCGGCTCCTGCGCGGCGGCGCCCCCGCCCCGCGCCGCCGGCGGAAGGCCGCCCCGGCCGCCGCCGCCGCCGGCTATTTTGACCGCAGCCGGATGGTGGCGATCCTCATCTTCGTCGCCACCGTCGCCGCGATCGTCGTCATCAGCTTCGTCGGGGTGACGTCGGCCACGCTGCCGGTGCTGCCGAACCAGCTCGCGATGGTGCGGATCGTGGCCAGCGCCCCGTTCACCTACGAGAGCCGGCTCAAGACCGAGCTCAGCCGCGAGCAGCTGCGCAACCGCGTGCCGCCGGTTTACCGGCTCGAATTCGGCCCGGAGGAGCAGTTCGAGGCCAGCTTCCGCGACCTCCTCGCCGCCCTCGACAAGCTTGAGCAGGACTATCCTGCCAACGCCGTGGCCGCCTCCGGCATGCAGGGCGCCTTCTCCCCCTCGGCCCGGCGCGCGTCTGAGCTCAACCGCATCGTCGAGGCGTTCAACGCCAAGGGGCCGTTCCAGGTGTCGACCGAGGACGTGGCGGCGTTCCTCGCCCTGGGCGACGCCAAGGCGCGCTTCGCCATCGCCGAAAACGCCCTCGCCGCCCTGCGCGAGATCTACCGCGGGGGCGTCTACAGCGGCGGCACGCTCGCGACCGGCGGCAGTGACAGCATCTCGGTCTTCCGCATCCGCCGGCCCACCGGCGAGATCGCCCCGATGCGGGTGCAGTCGCTCGAGCAGGCCCTCACCGACCTGCGCATCAACCTCGGCGCCGAGGGCGTGAGCCGCGACGCCCTGCTCGCGCTCTTCCGCATCTTCCGCAACGGCGTCACCCCCGACCTCGTCTACGATCGCGAGGCCACCGAGCGCCTCCAGCAGCAGGCGCTGGCCGACCTCAGGCCCGTGATGGTGGCGGTCGAGCGCGGCCAGACGATCATCGAGCCCGGCACGCGGGTCACGCCCGAGGAGTACGAGATGCTGGTGGCGCACCGCGACTACCTGCTGCACACCGGCGATGTGGCGGTGGACAACGGCCTGCAGCTCTTCGGCCGCATCCTGCTCGTGCTGGCGATGGTGGTGGCCTCGGTCCTCTACATCCGCCTGGAGGATCCCGAGACGATGAACAGCAACGGCCGGCTGGCGCTGCTGGCCCTCGTCGTCATCCTCAACCTCGGCCTCGTGCGCGCCACCTACTGGCTCGGCCAGCAGCCGTTTTTCCTCGAGAACACCGACGCGGCCTCGCTCCTGCCCTACATCGCCCCGACCGCGGTGGCCCCGCTGGTCGTCGCCATCCTGATCGACGCCGGCTCGGCAATCTTCATGGCGCTGTTCGTCTCGATCTTCACCAGCGTCATCTACGGCAACCGGCTCGACCTGCTCGTCCTGACCTTCCTCGCCTCGATGGTCGGCATCTTCGCCTGCCGCGCGATCCGCCAGCGCAGCCGCGTGGTGCGCGCCGCGGGCCTGGGCGGGTTCACCGTGGCCTGCTTCGCGCTCCTGATCGGCTTCTCCGACCAGCTCCCGGCCGCCACGGTCCTCCGGCAGATGGCCGCGGGGCTCGGCACCGGCGTGCTCACCGGCGTGGTCGTCGCCGGCCTGCTCCCCCTGCTCGAGGGCCTGTTCAAGCGCACGACCGACATCACGCTGCTCGAGCTGACGGACTACAACCACCCGCTGCTCCACGCCATGCAGATGGAGGCCCCCGGCACCTACCACCACAGCCTGGTGGTGGCCAACCTGGCCGAGAACGCCGCCAACACCGTCGGCGCCAACGCGCTGCTCTGCCGGGTGTGCGCCCTCTTCCACGACATCGGCAAGATGACGAAGCCCGAGTTCTTCGCCGAAAACCAGCGCGAGGGCGCCAACCCGCACGACGAGCACAACCCGTCGTTCTCCGCGCTCATCATCAAGAGCCACGTCAAGAACGGCGTCGATCTGGCGCTCAAGCACCGGCTGCCGCGGGCGGTGGTCGACGTCATCCAGCAGCACCACGGCACGACCCTGATCCAGTATTTCTACCAGCGCGCCCGCAGCGGCGAGGGCCGGGGCGGCCCGGCGCGGCTGGGCGGCGGCAGCGCCCCGCCCGTGGCCGCCGGCGCCTCGCGCGAGCCGTTCCCGCCCGGCGCCGAGGCGCCGGTGTGCGAGACCACCTACCGCTATGACGGCCCGAAGCCGCTGTTCAAGGAGAGCGCGATCATCATGCTCGCCGACGGCGTCGAGGCCGCCACGCGCTCGCTGCGCCGCGTCACGCCCCAGCACCTCGGCGAACTGATCGACCAGATCTTCCGCAGCCGGGTCGAGGACGGGCAGCTGGACGAGGCGCCGCTGACCTTCGCCGAGCTGACCCAGATCAAGAGCAGCTTCACCTTCACCCTGCTGAACATGCTCCACGCCCGGGTCGCCTACCCGCCGGTGGCGGAGGCGGAAGCCAAGAATGGCCCCCGGAAACCGGAGCAAGCCTCGGGCTGAGCCGCGAAGGCGGTCGCAGGTCCAAGGTCGCAGGTCGAAGGTCCCGGCCGGCCTGATGCCGCGGCCGGTGCATGTCCACAACGGCCATCCGCGGCTGGTCCCTGACCGCCGCGCCGTTGCCGCCGTCATCCGCCTCTTGGACGCCCATGCCGCTGAAATCGTCGGACCGCTGACCTCTGACCTCCGACCTCTGCCCTCCGGCTCGCGACCTGCGACCTTGGACCTGCGACCTGCGCCTGCCTCCGGCCCGCCGCCCGGCGAGCTCTCGATCGCCTTTCTCACCGGCGCGGCGCTGGCCGGGCTCCACGGGCGCTTCCTGGACGACCCGTCCGCCACCGACGTGATCACCTTTGCCGGCGACCCGGCGCTGGGCCAGGCGCGAGAAATCTGCCTGTCCGTCGACGCCGCCCGCACCTTCGCCCGAGAACACCGGTGTGATTTCGCCGCGGAGCTGACGCTCTACCTCGTGCACGGCTGGCTGCACCTCGCGGGCCACGATGACCTGAAACCGGCTGCAAAACGCCGCATGCGCGCCGCCGAGGCGCGGGCGATGAAGCTGCTTCGGCGCGCGGGCGCCCTGCCGGGTTTTCGGATGAAGTAGAATCGAAAACCCCGCCTCACGCCGAGACGCAGGGGCATCAGCCCGCGCCGGCGCCCGAAACGGGATTTGATTTTCGGTAGAGCACGTGATGCCGCAGCGGACTTTCCTCCGGCAACAGCGGATGGAGGAAGTCGTCGCGGGGGTCGCGCATGAAACCGAGGCGCTCCATCAGCCGGCGCGACCGCCGGTTGCCGGCGGCGGTGAAGGACACGAGCTCCCCCAGACCCAGGGTCTCGAAGGCGTGGCGCTCCGCCAGCCGCGCCGCCGCGAGGCCGATGCCGCGGCCCCAGAACTCGCGGCGCAGCCGCCAGCCGATCTCCACGCACGGGGTGAACGGCGCCGTGAAGCGCGGCTCGGCCAGCCCGGTGAACCCGGCGCACGCGCCGTCCACGTCGACCGCCCAGAGTCCCCAGCCCCGGCGCGCAAGGTCGGCGCGGATCCGGTCCAGCATCGCCTGCGACTCCTCCGGCGTGAGGCGGCGGGGGAAGTGCTCCATGACCACCGGGTCGGCGTTCATCGCCGCGAACGGCTCCAGGTCGTCATCGCGCCACGCGCGGAGCCGGACGTGCGGAAGCGGCGCGGCGGCCATGTCAACGCCCCGGCCGGCCCCCGGCCGGCATCGCCCGCCAGAGCCGCCACGCCCACCCCGCCAGCGCCGCCGGCACGAGGATCAGGGCGGCCCAGGTCAGGAGGAACGAGGCACTGACGCCGGCGCCGGGCCATTCGGCGATCGCCCGCCAGAGGTGCAGGGCGGTGATCACGCCGAAGATCCCGCCCGTCGTGAGAAGATAAGCGCGCATGGGGCCATTGTGTGATGCCGCCGCGGCACGCCAAGACCCAAAGCGCCACCGCCGCGCCGGTGCCTGGTGTCGCCGCGTCCCGGCGCCAAGCCGGGCCTGAAGCCGCCCATGGCGCTAGTGCGCGTGGACCGCGACGAAAATGAAGCCGATGATCAGCAAGCCCGCGCCGCCGACCAGCGTCAGCGCGGAGAAGGACAGACCGAGAATGCCAAAGATCCGCTTCCGCGCCGACTGGCAGACCGAGGCGATGCCCAGGCCCGCGGCCACCACGTCGGCGCCGAGCAACCCGATCACGATGAAGCCGACCAGCATCTGGCCCGGATATTGGCCGCCGCGCTCGACCCGGCCGCCGTTCAGCATTCCGGCGACAGCGAACAGGACGAAGAGCGAGAATCCGGTGACCAGCGAGAGGGCGAAAGACGCGATGCCCAGGCGCGAATGCTTTTCTTCCATGGGAAGTTCGGGGTTGGGAGGTTTGAAGCGGCGCCCGAGCGTGCCACGCCGCCCGCGCCCGCTCAATCCGGGAATTTCGCCGGACGGCCGGCGACCGCGGAAGCGGATCCGGCTCGGCGCCAAGGCCCCGAATCACAAAAAACCGGGCTCCCTGCGCATGATGCGCTGCAGTCATGCAGAATCCCCGCGGGCCGCGACGAAATCGGAATCGGGTTGGCCGCAAAGAGGCACGAAAAGTCACCAAAAAGGACAGGCATGATTCTTGTGCGTTCTTGTGCCTTTTTGTGGCGATGACCTTCCGCGCTCGAGTTTGATCGCCGCTCCGCCGCGCCAAGCCTCGTTACGCTCCATCACTTCGCGTCTTGGCGCGAGGCTCCCGGCGACCATCCGCACTGCAGACTCGACACCGGCCCTGCGAAACCGAAAGTAGGCGGCAACGTCTTTCCACCCGGTCGCCGCGCGCCGGCCGCGGCCCCTGACCCCTCCCGCCATGCGCTTGCTCCGTCGCCTTGTCCCGCCCGCCTTGCTCCTGCTCGCCCCGGCCCTCCCGGCCGCCGCGCGCGATCCCCTCGCCTGGCCGGCGCCCACGAACGAAATGCGGCCGTGGACGCGCTGGTGGTGGCTCGGCAGCGCCGTCGACCAGCCGGACCTCACGCGCGAGCTCACGCAATTCCAGCAGGCCGGCCTGGGCGGCGTCGAGATCTGCCCGATCTACGGCGCGCACGGCTACGAGAAGAAGTTCATCCCCTTCCTCTCGCCCGAGTGGATGGCCATGCTGGCGCACACCACAACCGAGGCGAAGCGCCTCGACCTCGGCGTCGACCTCACCACCGGCACCGGCTGGCCACCCGGCGGCCCGTTCGTGGCCGCCGACGACGCCTCGACCGGCATCATCCTCAAACGGTTCGAAGTGGCCGGCGGCGCCCGGCTCGCCGATCCGCTCCCGGCCGGCCGCCTGCAGTGCGTTCTCGCCGTGTCGGACCAGGACGAGAAGGTCGACCTCACCGGGGACGTCCGCGACGGCCAGCTCGACTGGACGGCGCCTGCGGGCCACTGGCGCCTCTACGTCGCGGTCGAGTCCGGACCCGTCCAGAAGGTCAAGCGCGCCGCGCCTAGCGGCGAGGGCGACGTGCTCGATCCCTTCTCGCCCAAGGCCATGAGTGACTACCTCGGGGTGTTCGACCAGACGTTCGCCGGCTATCACGGCCTGATGCCGCGGGCGCAGTTCATCGACTCCTACGAGTACTACGGCGCCGACTGGACGCCGGATTTGTTCAAGGAATTCGCCGCGCGCCGCGGCTACGACCTGCGCCGGGAGCTGCCCGCCCTCTTCGGCGACGGACCGGCCGACACGGTGGCGCGGGTGAAGTACGACTACCGGGCGACCGCCGCGGCCCTGCACTCCGCCTACACGCAGGCCTGGACGGCCTGGGCGCACGGCCACGGCAGCCTGACGCGCCTGCAGGCCCACGGCTCCCCGACCGACCTGGTCGACGTCTACGCCGATGCCGACATTCCCGAGACCGAGATCTTCGGCAGCCTCGCCGACAGCACCGTGGTGATGAACAAAATGTCGTCCTCCGCCGCCCACCTCAAGGGCGGCCGGATCTCGTCCGCCGAGTCGTTCACCTGGCTGAATGAGCCGTTCCAGGCGACGCTTTCGCAGGTGAAGCAGGCGGCCGACTACCTGTTCCTGACGGGCGTGAATCTCATCGTCTACCAGGGCATCCCCTACTCGCCCGCGGAAGCCCCGTGGCCCGGCTGGCAATTCTACGCCGCGGTGAACTTCGGGCCCGACGGGGGGCTGTGGCGCGATCTGCCCGGGTTCAACGCCTATGCGACCCGCTGCCAGTCGGTGCTGCAGGCCGGCGCGCCGGCCGACGACGTGCTGCTCTACTTTCCGATCCACGATGTCTGGCAGGCGCCGTCCGGCATGCTCATCCCGCTCACGGTCCACGAGGTCCGGCAGACCCTCGGCAACCAGCCGTTCTACGCGATCGCCGCGACGCTCTGGGACCACGGCTTCGGCTACGACGTCGTCACCGACCATTTCCTGGGCGTGGCGAAGGCGGAGGACCACGCCATCGTCGTGGACGGCAACCGCTGGAAGGTCGTGCTCGTACCCGACGCGCACCTGATGCCGGTGGCGACGCTGCGCCAGCTGCTCGAGCTGGCCCGCGGCGGCGCCACGATCCTCGTGCAGGGCGAACTGCCGACCGACGTGCCGGGCCTGAAGGAACTCGAGGACCGCCGGACGCAGCTCAGGGACGTCCTCGCCACGCTGAACCTCGTGCCGACCGCCGACGCCGGCGTGCAGCGCGCCGCGGTCGGCGACGGCGCGATCCTGGTCGGCGCGGACCCGCTCGCGCTGTTGCGGGCGGCCGGCGTCGCGGGCGAGCCCTGCGCCGGCCTCGGCCTGCGCTTCGTGCGGCGGGCCGACGCCGACGGCTACACCTATTTCCTGGCCAACCGCGGCGCGCAGCCGGTGGACGGCTGGGTCGGGTTCGCCACGCCCGCCCAGGCGGCGGCCATCCTCGACCCGATGGATCCGGACCGCGCGGGTCTGGCGGCCGTGCGGCCCGCGGCCGGCGGCTTCGAGGCCTACCTCCAGCTCGCGCCCGGCGAGTCGCTCGTCCTGCGCACCTTCGACCACCCGGTGACCGCCCCGGCGTGGCCTTACTTTGAGACGGCGGGCGGCGCGCAGCCGGTCACCGGCACCTGGCACGTCCAGTTCATCGACGGCGGGCCGGCGCTGCCAGCCGCCTACGACGCGACGCAACTGGCGTCGTGGACGACGCGCGACGACCCCGAGCTCCAGCGTTTTGCCGGCACGGCGCGCTACACCGTCGAGTTCGATCGGCCGGCCGGCGCCGCGGACGACTGGTGGCTGGACCTGGGCACGGTCGACGCCAGCGCCCGGGTGAAGCTGAACGGCCACGAGATCGACGCCTTCTGGAGCGCGCCGTTCCGCGCGCCGGTGGGACCATGGCTGCAGCCGGGCCGGAACATGCTGGAGGTCGAGGTCACCAATCTCGCCGCCAACCGGATCCGCGACCTCGATGTTCGCAAGGTGAACTGGAAGTATTTCTACGACATCAATGTCGTGGGCCGGAACTACCGGCCGCTCGACGCCTCGAAGTGGCCGGTGTTCGACTCCGGCCTGCTCGGCCCGGTGACCCTCACGCCGCTGAAGGCGCTGAAGCCGTGAGCCGAGGCGCCGAACTGGCGCTCGATCTCACCGCATCGTCCGCTGCGCGCCGTCGGGAGTGAACCGCACCACGGCCGGCACCTTCTCGCGCGGCGTGAACTCCTCGATCGCCGACCGCGTGACCTGCTCCTCGTCGCTGGCGACGAACCGCGCCCGGATCTCCCGGTAGTCCGGGAAAAAGCCCAGCGGCGTCGCGGCAATCTGCAGGTGCAGCGGCGCGCGGCCGACCGGCACGCCGTCGAGCACGATGATCGCGCCGGACGGAGCCGATTCCACGAGCAGGTCGAGCATGCCGGGCGCGGCTTCGCCGGCGGGCGGAACGCCGGCCGGAGGAGTGGCGGCCGGGGCCGCCGAAGTCGGGACCGGAGCATGCGTCGTTGGCACCGCTGGCGCGCCGGGCGCCGTTTCGGCCGGAGGCACCGGCATCACCGCGGGCGGCGGCGGCGCCAGGGCGCGCGTCCGGCTGGCCGTGCTGCAGCCGACGGCCAGCACCAGACTCAGGGCGGAAAAAACCACGGCGGAGAGTGACCGTGAGAACCTCATACCAGTGCGCACCTCACGCTAAGAGTCCGAGGAACGGCACCAAGGAGAAATTCCGTCGGCGCGGTTGTAACCACGATCGGGGCGCTGCTTTCACGGTTTTTTTCGCGTTTGGTCCGGTCCCCGACCGATGGTTCCGGTGCCATTGCGTTCCGTGTGGATTTCGACCTAAGATCGGGTCACCCCGTCCGTTTTCCAAACATGCACCGTCACACCCGTCTGTCGCTCCCCATCCGAATCCTGGCCACCACCCTGCTCTCCGCCACGGCGCGCGCCGCCGATCCGGCGACCAACGCCGTGGCCGCCGCGGACACCGCGTTCGCGCTCGACCTTTACCACCAGCTGGCAGCCGTGCCCGGCAACCTATTCTTTTCGCCCTACAGCCTCTCGCGCCTCCTCGCCCTGGCGGCGGCTGGCGCACGCGGACCAACCGCGACCGAATTGGACGCCGCGCTGCATCTGGACAGGCCGGCCGACCAGCTGGCCGCCGGCTACGCCGACCTGACCAAGGCCCTCCAAGCGGCGGCCGGCGACGACATCGACCTCGTCACCGCCGACTCGCTCTGGGTGCAGAACCAGTATCCGCTCCGGCCGGAGTATCTCCAGACCGTCCGGATCCAGTTTGGCGCGGACGCGATGCCGGCGGACTTCGTCCACAACACCGACGCGGCGCGCGCCGCGATCAACAGCTGGGTCGGCACCCAGACTCGCGGCAAGATCCCCGAGCTGATCGGGCCCGGTGTACTCAATGCCGCCACGCGGGTGGTGTTGTGCGACGCCATTTACTTCAAGGGCAAATGGGAGCGCCAGTTCAAGCCGCAGCAGACGGACGCGGCGCCTTTTCGTGTCGCCGGCAACG
>Ga0335081_10009449_pt1 | contig 15701 bp, 12 predicted proteins | sample Lox_Sample_35_FD_206713 | JGI IMG/M metagenome (GOLD analysis project Ga0335081, IMG submission 206713) | Soil microbial communities from Loxahatchee National Wildlife Refuge, Florida, United States - Lox_Sample_3.5 | ecosystem: Environmental > Terrestrial > Soil > Wetlands | place: USA... | reverse complement strand
CTGGGCGGCTGACCGGACGCCGGTGCGCAATCTCCCTGGCCGTCCCGGGACCAGGAGACCCAGCCGAGTGAGATGAGTCGCCACAACCGACTCGCGATCGCGACCTATCGCGGCAGGCCCGATGCAAGCAGGGATGACGGGCTGCTGATCGCGGAGCTCAACGCTCGCGGCCTCGAGGTCGTAGCCGCTCCCTGGGACACGCTCGATCCGGATCGAAACGCTCTCGACGGCGTCCTCATCCGTTCCTGCTGGGACTACCACGTGCGCCTCGATGAGTTTCTCGCCTGGGTCTCCAAACTGGAGAGCCGAGGCATTCCGCTCTGGAATTCCCCCGCACTTCTCCGATGGAACGCAAGAAAGGACTACCTCCGGGAACTGGAGAGGGGCGGGATTCGCGCCGTGCCAACCGTGTGGGTGGATCACGGGAGCGCCGCCTCTCTCGGCGACATCCTGGCAGAGAGGCGATGGCCGGAGGCGGTTGTAAAGCCGCTCGTCTCGGCTTCAGCCCACCAGACGTGGCGGACCCAGGGCGAGACGGACCGGGATGAGGAGCGCTTTCGGGCGCTGGTCTCCGCGGGCGGGGCGATGGTCCAGCCGTACCAAGCCGAGATCCTGGCGGGCGAATGGTCGCTGGTGTTCATCGGCGGCAGGTACAGTCACGCCGCGCTCAAGGTTCCCGTCACGGGCGACTTCCGGGTGCAGGCTCAGTACGGGGGTCGGGTCGTGCCCGGCGCCCCGGCGCCGGGAGTCGTCGATACCGCTTCTCGCGTCGTCTTCGCTCTGCCTGTCCTGCCACTCTACGCTCGCGTGGACGGGTTCATCGACGGTTCGGGCGACCTGGTGCTGATGGAAGTCGAGCTGATCGAGCCCGAGCTCTTCCTTGGCCTGGAAGCGATGGCCAGTTCTCGTCTGGCGGACGTGTTGATCGAGGCCCTGACGCCTCGGGGATCAACTAGGCGAGAGGGCGACTCTCGCGGGCCCCCAGACGGCGGACCAGGTAGACCACTACGGCGAGATTGACGATCACCACGAGCACCTTCACCATGCTGGGCCGGTGGGTCAGCTCCCAGAGCTCGATTGGCACCAGCGAGGCAGTGGCGATCGCCGTGAGCCATTCGGCCCACCGCCGACCCACCCACAGCCCGATCCCTTCCACCGCGAAGAGCAGTGAATAGACGAACATCCCCGTGGCGAGGGTGGCGGCGTGACCCCGGGGCAGGCCGATCAGCCAGGTCATCGCCCGCCTGGTGAGACGCTGTTGGGCGTTATACGGCAGGTCGGCGACCCAGCCTTCAAGCTCCAGCGCCACGCTGGGACGAAGCAGGTTGAGCGCCGCGACAGCGGCGGCGGCAAACAGTACGGCCTCCGCCAGTTTGAAAGCGGCGATGACCCGCACCGACCTCCCGCCCGTGCCAGCGGGCGCTGCAGTGGCAGGGCGGGGCGCCGGCGTCTGAGGCGGAGGGGACTGTGTAGCCGTGATGGCAGGTTCCTCGACTGCTACAAGAGCCTGGTGATCCACTCACCTACGAGATATCCAACCGCCGCCACGCCGAGACCCACCAGGAACATGTCGAGGCCGCTCCGCAGTACGCCGCGACCGGTGAAGAGGCTCCGGGCCGCGCCGACCGCGAAGTGCGCCAGCATGGCGACCCCGAAGCCCGTCCAGATCGCCCACGGACCGGACCCCAGAAGGAACGGGGCGACCGGTATGAAGGCGCCGACCGCCGTTGCCACGCCCGTGATCCAGGCCTCCCGCATCGGCGTCGTGTCCGATTCGCCGATTCCAAGCTCCTCCCGCACCTGCTCCTGAAGCGCCTGCTCCGGATCCTGCATGAGTTGTTCCGCAAGATTCCGTGCCTGGGCCTCGGGGACGCCCTTGGCCTGATAGAGGAGGGCCAGTTCCTCGCGCTCCAGGTCCGGCATCAGGCGGATCTCTTCGCGCTCCATGGCGATTTCGTGCTCGTACACCTCCCGCTCGCTTTTCGCCGCGAGGTAGCCGGACGACGCCATAGAGAGCGCGTCGGCCACCATCCCGGCGATCCCGGCCAATACAACGGTGTGGGCGGCCAGGTGCAGTTCCCCTTGGGCGCCCAACATTCCGGCGACGAGCCCGAAGTTGGCAGTCAGGCCATCATTGAAGCCGTACACCAGGTTCCGAAGGACTCCGCCGGCTCCCGTTCGGTGCCACGGTTCCGAGGTCTCTCCGGCGAGCGTCGCGAGCGAGCCGGCATGCTCCGCGGACTCCTTGGCCAGCGTAAGCGCCGCCGCTCCCGCAGCACCAGTCGGCGCCGACCGGTACATGTTCAGATACCCCTTGACCTCTCGGCCCTCCTCCTGAAGCAGGATCGGCGCCAGGAAGGCGGGTCCGAACCGACGGGCCAGAGCTGCCATTGTGCGCGCTCGCAGGCTCGGCCGGAGCGTCGGGATATCGTGGCCATGGTCGCGGAGCAGAGATTCCCAGATCTCTACGTGTCGGTCTTCCACCCCGGCCAGCCGCAGGTACAGCTCGGCCCGCTTGTGATCCTTCTCGAGCGAGGCCAAGGCCCGGTAGAGATACGCGGCATCCGCCTCATCCTCGAGGTGATGAAGCCACTCATGAGGAGGAGGGGCGATTCCGATGGTCGTCATGCCGGGAAATGTAGCGGGCTCGCCTCACTTCGCAGCTACAAGCTGGTGGCCAGCGCGGGAGACACACGCTTCGGCGGCAGACACCCTGCCCTCTCATTTACGCAACACTTGATCCTGCATACACCGCCCCAATCGGGCGCTGCTCCGGCCTGGGTTTGAGTTGTGTCACGCTCCTCGGACCTGCTCGGGAGTCGGCGAATCCAGGTCATGCCGGATGGCGCCGACTCATTGGGTTCGGACCGCCGGTCAGGCAAGGGCCGCGATCGTCCCGACTGGGGCGGCGGATGCGGGTCCACTGGATGCTCCCAGCGCTCCACCTGACGTCCTCGGACTCGAGGCCCGTCGGGCGTTGAGGCCGTGGTGGGCCACCTCTCGCTGGGGCTCCTCGCGGCAGCACACGACGATCGGTTGCCGGGCAGCGATCAGCGGGGTGGGGCAGCGCGACATGGTCATCATAAGAGATTGTCAGTCAACAGCTTACACTAGAAGACCGAAGCGCTTTGGAGACCATTGCGCCCCCACCTGGCGGGGGAGATTTCGGTGTGGCTTCCCCTGCAACTCTACGGGTGTTTCCAGCATCTTTGGGGAACCATGGGTAATGCCATTCTCCTAGCCGAAGCCGATGTCGTCCTTGCCCGCGCCCGAGCCGGCGATCTCGACGCGCTCGAGAAGGTCTACCGGGCCTACGAGGTTCCGGTCTACAACCTCGCGCGCCGAATCTGTCGCACCGCCGAGGATGCCGAAGACGTGTTGCAGGAGACCTTCTACGAGGTGTGCCGGAGTATCCGTCAGTATCGCGGGGAAGGGAGTCTCTGGGGTTGGGTCCGCACCATTGCCGCGAGCAAGGCGCTCATGCGGCTCCGGCGGAACCGGTACCGCGAGGCCGATGAGTTGAACGAGGAGCTTCAGCCGCCCACCGGAATGCGCGTGGATGGGAGTCTCCGCATGGACCTGGAGGCTGCCTTGGAACGGCTGCCAGAGACCAGTCGCGCGGTGGTCTGGCTGCACGACGTTGAGGGCTATACCCACGAGGAAATCGCCGGCCTGATGGGCAAGACCGTGAGCTTCTCGAAGTCTCAGCTGGCGCGGGCGCACCTGCGCCTTCGGCGGTGGCTGGGCGAGGAGGCCGCGGAAACATGACCCATCTCACGTTGGAAGAACTGGTCGCCCTTCGGGAACCCGGTCTCGAGCCTGGCTTGGCCAGCGCGCGGGAGCATCTCACCGCTTGCCCGCTTTGCCAGAGCGAAGCGGCACGGCTCGATCAGCGTTCCGCCCGCCTCCGCGCCCTCCCATCGCTCAGGCCGGCCCGGGACCGGTGGTCGGCCATCTCGGGCGTGGTCACGGCGGAGCGCCGTCGGCGCCACCTGTGGTGGACTGCTGCAGCCGGAGCCGCGATGGCCGCCGGCATGCTGGTGGTCGTGGCCGCCCGCCACAGCGATCGTCAGCGGGATCGAGAGCTGCTTGCCATCGACTCCGTCCGCGCCCGGTCAACCCAGCTCGAGCACCTCATCCAGTCCTACAACCCAGATGCTCGGGTGACCGACGGGACAACGGCCCTAGTGGCCGGCCAGCTCGAGGACCGGATCGCCCAGGTGGATCAGCAGCTGGAGCGCACCGAGGTGACGGAGCCCATGCGGGACGGGGAGTTGCTTCAGCTGTGGCGCCAGCGGGTGGGACTCCTCAACGCGCTCGTCGACGTCCATCTCACGCGGGCGAGCCAGGTCGGGTTCTAGTCATGCGTGGCCCGGTGGCTCTGGCCCTCACAGTTGCAGCGGTGGTCTCGGCTCTTTCCGCGCAGGAACCGCCGCCGCCCTCCCGCCCCGATCCGGTGCGCGCGGGTGCCGCAGGACCACCCGCACCGGACCCCAGTCCGGGGAGCATGTCGCTCCAGATTCTCACCGCGCGTCGCGCCCGGCTTGGCATCTTCTTCGACATGCGGGCGCGCGATACCGACACGATCGGAGCACGGATCGAGCGGGTTACCCCCAACAGCCCGGCAGCCCGAGCCGGACTCCGCTCTGGCGATATCATCACGCGGTTCAATGGGACGTCGCTGGCCGGCACCTCGGTGGACCTCAGAACCGGCCGGGAGCCCTCCCAACCCGGACTCAGCCTCACGCTCCTCGCAGCGAAGCTCAGCCCCGGCGATACCGTGGCCATCGAATACCGCCGCGGGGCCGAGCGGAAAAACGCCAGCGTGATCGCCGGAGACGAGCCGCTCTTCTCGGCGTGGATGACGCCAGAACGATCCTTGACCCTCTCGGTTCCCGATAGCCCAGGACCCAGTTGGAACGACGGGCCCCCAATGCCGCCAATGGAGCGGCAGCTTCCGCCGATGGTCTTCGTCATGGGCACCTCGCTGGAAGACCTCGAGCTCGCCCCGATGAACCCGGATCTTGGTCTGTACTTCGGGACGGGCAACGGGGTGCTGGTGATCAACGTCCCGCGGGATTCGAAGCTCGGTCTCCGCCCTGGCGACGTGGTTCTCACCGCGGACGGCCGCGCCGCTCTGACGCCGGCGCACCTGATGCGGATTCTGCGCAGCTACGACGTGGGCGAGCCGATCAAGCTCGAGATCGTGCGTATGAAAAAGAGGCTGGCCGTGACGGGGAGTGTGAGCGAACGGTAGGCTGCAGGCAGTCATCGGACCACGCGTAGGCATCCCACCGTCAATACAGGTTCGAGTCCGATATCAGCGCCTTTGCCGCCGCCCCGTGCAGGAAGCGAACCAGCTCGTAGAGGTAATCCAATCCCGCCGCTCGGGCCTCGTTGTGCCACGGATTCATGACCGTCGAGCGCAGCACGAATAGTCCCTCGCTCGCATACGCCTTCTCCTCCACTGCGAGCCTTGCCAGAAGATGGCGTAGACTGGCGGTGCGATACTGCCGATCCTCGAACCGGGTTCTCGACAGGAAGAAGGGCTGCGCGGCGGAGAGGCGATGCGGCGCGCGGGAACCGGGAATGCTGGCGGCGCTGAAGACCATCTCGTTGAGGCGATTGACCGTCGCGAGCGGAATGTCAAGCAGCTCCATCACGCCGTCTCGCCAGGTCATCTGGCGCGCCACGAAGCAAACCAGATTCGTCTCCGGCTCAGCGATGGGGATGAAGGTGAATGGTATCGGGGCGGGAGACTCAGGGAGCCGTTCGTGTTCCAGTTTCCCGAACAGATGGCGATGGAAGTTGAGGAGCCGCGCCAGCCGTCTCGCGCTGAGCAGCGTCACCCGGACCATTTGCCCGTGCCCGGAGGCGGTAAGCGGAACGGTGCGATGCGCCAGCCAGCAGGCGACGGCCGCCGCGCCCGGCTTGGAGCCTTCCAGGATGTGAGGACCGAGCGCGCTGACCTCTCCGCCTTCCGCGAAGGAACCGACCCCGCTCCGTTCGTCCGAGAGGTACTGGGCGCGCTGGGTCACCAGCTCCGTGACGCCGCCGTTCCGGAACGCCACCACGCCGGCCGGATAGGGTATGTAGCCCATCTTGTGCGGGTCGACCGTCGTTGAATCGGCGTCCGGCATGGCCAGGAATGCCGCGTAGGTCTCCCGGTCGGCCCACCGGACATCCAGGGAATGGACGTCCCGATGGACGACCCCGGCATCTATCTCGAATTCCTGACGGAGATCGAGTGCCCGGATGTACTCGTCGCACACCGCGTCCAGGCCGGCGTTGTGAGGCAGGTGGGAGACGGACAGGCCGTTGAACAGGGTGCGGAGATAGCCGCCCCAGGCCGCATCGACGTGAAGCCAGAACGACCGGTTGAGCTCACGCTCGCACTCGTCCCGGAGGAAGCGGATTCGGTGGACCGGATCGACCGCACCTTCCTCCGTCGTCCCCACAATGCCGATTACCGCCGCCACGTACTCCTCCGGCGCCAATGATCGAATCGCGTCCCTGAGGCTCGCAATGTCCATCTGGAAGCGATCGTTGACCGGGATCAGGCGGGCTGCCGCCTCACCGTACCCAAGAACGTTGCACGCCTTGGGAATGGAGTAGTGGGCCGCGGCGGAGGCGAGGATCACCGGCCGGAGCCCGGTCGCCGCCAGGATGGAACCGAGCCCGCGCTCGGCAACGTTGAAGGGACTCGAGCGCATCGCGCCGTTGGTGACTGCCAGTGCCTCAGCCGTCGTGAGCTGGCGCTCGGTTTCGAGATGATAGGCAAGGGAGCGGAGGATGGTCCCGGCCTCCTGTGGCCTGAGGCCGACGAGGGTCCGGTCGTCGAGGTCGGCGAGCGTCGCCGTCCGCCCGTCCGGCAGCCGGGTGCGGAACGCGAGCCCTTCGGCGCGGCAGTACTCCCGGGCAATGAGCGGAGCGAACTGGACCGAGCGCGCCACCCACAAGGCTTCGAGCGTCGCGAGCGTCCCGCCGGAACAGATGTGGGCCCAGGCCCGGCGCGGGTGATACCCCAGCATCCCGGCGATCATCCGTCCCACTTCCAGCTCGAGCGCCACCGTAATGGGCGCTACCTCTCCCGACACGTTGTTGGGATTGTAGAGCAGGCCGGCGAAGTAGCCCAGCACGCCCGGCAGGCTCTGCTCCGAGACCATGTGGGCGTTGTAGCGGGGCGAATGCAGGGGGAAGTGGTACTTGAGTTCGCTCAGGATGGCGTCGAGCTGGCTACTCAGGACGTCCAGCCACGCCTCGTGCTCCGGGCTCCGCCGACGCACCCGCCCCACGATCCAGGGATCCGCCGGGAAGTAGTTCCGGCGCCAGTGGACGTAGTCCTGGAAGATGTGATCGAGGAGCTCCGTCCAGACGCCGGCGTTCTCGGCTCGGGGGCCAAGAAACCAGGCCGCCAGCGGATACTGTTCAGGTTGGGAGGGTGCGGTTGGGCCGCCGCGGTCGCTGGTCATGGGTTGAGGTTCGGCACCCTCGCGCCGTACCGCAAGAGGCCAGGTGGAAAATGAACTGGAATTCACTCGTACTTCACAACGCTCGTTCTGTCGGCGCTAGGCGCTCGCCCCCTTGTGCAGCCGGTACCATGCCGCCCGGTCCTCCGCCGAGAAGAGACCTAGCTCGGCAAAGATCTCGCGCGCGAACTCCAGCGCGCCCACGCCGCCGGCGGTGATCAGCCCGCGGTCCCGGACGGCCGGGGCGTCGACGTAATCCGCCTGCGCGCTGTAGTCGGGGACGTGCTGCTTGAGATAGGCCAACCCGTTGCTGGTGTGCTTGCGCCCGCCGAGGAGGCCGGTCCGGATCACAGCGAGAGTGGCGGCACAGATCGCCGCGATTGGCGTCCGGGCTGCGGTGAGCCTTCTGAGGAGGGTTTGCAGGCTCTCGTCGAGCGGTTCGGTCTCCCACTGATCGCCGCCGGGGAGGATCAGGATCCGCACTGATTCCGGGTCGACGTCCGCGATATCGGAGTCGGGAAGCACCGAGAGCCCGCCCATGGAGACGACCGGATCACCGGTGTGGCTCACCGTCGTCACCGGACCCTTGCCGTTCCGTCCCAGTTCCGCGATCGCATAGGCTGCCTCCCAGTCCGCGAACCCGTCGAAGACAAAGAGATGAGGGAGCGGGTTCATCCGGCGCCCACGGCCTCTCCGGCGCGTATCTGGGCGGCCAGCCGCGCAAAGGCGGGCAGATCGAGGCTCTGGGCGCCGTCGGAGACAGCCCGATCGGGATCGGGGTGAACCTCGACGATCACCCCCTGCGCCCCGGCCGCGAGCCCGGCGAGCGTGAGGGCGGGGACAATGCTCCGCACTCCCGCGGCGTGGCTCGGGTCGGCGAGGACCGGGAGGTGGGTGCGCTCGCGGACGATGGCGACGGCGTTGAGGTCGAGAGTGTGGCGCGTTGCCCGTTCGAATGTGCGGATGCCGCGCTCGCACAGGACCACGTTGGGGTTGCCGTTGGAGAGTACGTACTCAGCGGCGTGCACCCACTCCTCGATCGTCGCTCCGCCGCCTCGCTTGAGGAGGATTGGCTTGCCGCTCCGCCCTGCGGCGCGGAGCAGGGCGAAGTTCTGCATGTTCCTGGCTCCGATCTGCAGCATGTCAGCATAGCGAGCTACCAGCGGGACCTCCTCCCAGCTCAGCACCTCGGTGACCACCGGAAGCCCGGTTCGCTCCCGCGCCTCGGCCAGGAACTTGAGGCCCTTCACACCCAGGCCCTGAAAATCGTAGGGGGAGGTGCGTGGCTTGAAGGCTCCCCCGCGCAGCATGTCGGCGCCCGCGGCCGCCACACCCAGCGCCGTCTCGAGAATCATCTCCTTGTTCTCGACCGAGCACGGCCCGGCGATGATGACGGGTCGGGAGCCGCCGATCTCGACGTTTCCGACCCGTACGATCGTTCCCTCGGGATGCTGCCGGCGGTCGAACATCGGGAGGTCGGGCCTGGCGCGCACGTGGGGCGCTCGTGGCGCGACCGGCCCCATGACCGCCCCCTCGCCCTGCCAGGCGGCATAGCTCCCGAGCACGACGATCCGCGAGGCGAGAGCCTCGATCGCCTCGAGCGCCTCGGCGAGCCTGGGCTCGTCCCGCGCGCCCTCGACGTCGAAATAGAAGCGGTAGGTCCAAGGCGCCGACCGCTCCGGCCGGGACTGGAGACTGGTCAGGTTGACCCCGCGACCCGCGAAGGCCTGAAGCACCGCCGCCAGCATGCCGGGGCGGTGATCGGTCCACACGATGAGCGAGGTCTTCCGTGGCGTAGCGGCATCTTCGACCCAGGTGGCCAGGGCGGTGGTGAATGTGAGGAACCGGGTCTGATTGGTCGGGTCGTCCTCGATCCGCTCATCGAAGACCGTGAGACCGTACGCCTCCGCCGCATGGCGCGCGCAGATCGCGGCCTGGTGGGGATTTCCTTCCCGCGCCACGATCTCCGCGCTCCCCGCGGTGTCCCAGGCGTTGACCAGCGTTGCCTCCGCCAGGTGGCGACCAAGCCAGATCCGGCACTGACCCAGCGCGACCGGATGCGAGAGCACATGGGTGACATCCGAGAGCCGGCTCCCGGGCAGGCCCATGATGCTGTGGTGGACCGGGAGGAGTACCTCGCGACTCAGGCGGAGTTCGCCATCACCGAAGGCGTGCTGGAGGAGGTCGTACGTGGCGGTAACGGAACCGACCAGCGTGTTCTCGATGGCGATGCACCCGGCCTCCGCGCGCCCCTCACGTACCGCCGCGACGACGTCGGCTACCTCCCGGCAGGCGACAGTCTCGAGGTCGGGCCACTGCTGTCGGGCGGCCGCCTCGCTGTAGGCGCCGCGGGTACCCTGAATTGCCACACGCATGCAGGACTCCTCCGGGAAAACGAGACGCCCCGCCGGGAATTCGACGGGGCGTCAGTGTCCAAGGTTCGGGTGAGCGTCAGCGCCTGGCCCGACCGGACGGCGACGCGCCGCCGGGGCAGATGTAGAAGTTGCCGAATCGCTCAAATTGCCGCATGGCCGTAGAATACGGTGTGGCGGCCGGGGTCGTCAAGTAAGCCCGCCCTCCAACCCTTATCCTGCTCTCACCATGACCTCCGTGCTCCTGGGCTGTCCGATCATGGCCGACCTCGTTGCGCGCCACACTCCGCCCCGCTTCAAGACCGTGCGCCCGTTCCCCTCGCTGGTCGACGCGATCGTGTCACAGCAGATCTCTGGCAAGGCGGCCGACAGCATTCTGGCGCGGCTTAGGACCATGGTGCCCATCCGTCCGGCGGCCCTGGCGACCGCGGACACCAGGACGCTGCGCCGGGCCGGTCTCTCCCGGGCCAAGGCCCGTTATGTGAAGGCCCTGGGGCGGTTCGCAGTGAAGGGCGGGCTGCGCGGTCTGGCGCGCCAGGAAGACGCGGCCATCGTGCAGCGACTCACGGAGGTGGATGGTGTTGGCGTGTGGACAGCGGAAATGTTTCTGATCTTCTGCCTCAAGCGGCCCGACGTCTGGCCGGTGGGAGACGGCGGCATTCAGCGCGCCGCGCTCAGGCTCTACGGCGCCAGGACCCGCAGGGCGCTGGAACGGGTCGGGGACCGCTTCCGCCCTTTCAGGACCACCGCTGCATGGTACCTGTGGCGGTCGTTGGAGGATGGGTGAGGCAAGGACAGGGAAGAGGGAAGAGTGGACAGGGAAGGAGGCAGGCTGCTGGCGCGTCCTCTTGCGTCGGCAGCAGCCCGCTTTCAGGTGAACCTCGGGGTTTGAGCCCCCTCCTCAGTCTCCGCGCGGGCGACCCCCACCGAATCCCGGACGTCGTAGGGTCTTGGCATCGTCCGGCAGCTGGTTCCACTGCTCGGGGGTAAGAATAGCCTTGGCCTTATCGAGCGACGCCGCCGCCATCCCGCGACCAGCCTCCAGCACGGCACGGATCTTCGTGAAGAGGACCGCGCGATCCGGGCTCTGGCCAGCTCGCTCGATCGCCGCCTGCACCACGCCACCCAGCGAGTCCCGTTGCTGTTGGAAGTCATGGCTGAGCGCGTTGAGCTTGTTGACCTGCTCGTCCGTCAGCTTGAGCTGGATGTTGAGATCCAGGATCGGCTTGATCGGATCCGGCAGGATCTGACTCAGGCGGTCGGCAAACCCGCTTGCCGCGCCTCCGGGCCCACCAGGTCCACCGAACCCGCCACCCCGGTACCCGCCGCCTCCTGGGCCCCCTCCCCCTCCCCCTCCTCCTCCGCGGCCGCCCCCCATTCCACCGAAGATTCCTCCGCCCAGCGCAAACCGCATCTGGAGCCCGACCTGAAACGGCTGACGCAGGGTCTGGGTCCCGTTGATATTCCCGAAATTCCCGTTGACCTGGTAGATGAACTCTTGGGTCTGGGGGTTAAACCCGGTGACCGTGAGCAGTGTCGGGTCGGGCCGGGTGTATTCCCCCCATCCGTGAAGGTTGTTCTCGCCGTGAAAGAGCTGGTCGAGGCCGGCCAGCAGGTTCGAGGTGAGCAGGGAAATTGTCAGGCGCTGCTGGAGCCCGAGCCAGGTCGGGCGCCAGTTCATCTGAAAGTCGAACGAGGGCTGCCAGGGTCCGCGGCAGCTGTTGCGGCTCGCGATGGTGTTGAGCTGCTGGGCCAGGCAATCCCGGAGCCGCGGCGGCGCGTTAGCCAGGAGCTGGCTCATCGCGGCGGCGACCACCGGGTCCGTCGTGGGGTTCGAGGGATCAAAGATGAATGCCCGGTCGTTCCGGGCCCCGTCGGCGTTCACGTCCCCCGCTACCGCGGGAGTGAATGGCGCGCCGGATGAGGCGCGCCCGATGGCCGTGAACTCGAAGTTGTGAAAGACCGGCAGCGTGATCGTCAGGATGACCTGATGCCGCCGGTCGAAATCGCTCGGCGAGAGCCCCTGGTTCCCGATGGTGCGGCCAGCGGTCTGCGACAGAATGCCGCTGGTTCCGAAAAAGCTGCTCGAGGAGGATTGGTCGAGCGAATGAGACAGGGTATAGGATGCCGAGATCGTGATGCCCGGCCCTATGATCCCGTTCGCCGACAGGGTGGCCTGCTGGGAGCGTGTCTTGAGGCTGGACACCGCCTCGAACACCTGGCCGAACGCCGAGTCCATCCGCGAGGCCGCCAGGGACGTGGTACCGGTGCCCGGGTCGATCGCTGTGGGATCGGCGTACACCTCCCGCCCGCCCTCATTGGCCAGCGTGAAACGAGCCGGTCCCACATTCCGGTCCTGGAACCCCCACTGGCTTTCTCCCCAGCCCGCGCCCAGATCGAGTCCGACGTTCAGGAAGCCGAACCTGCGCTGGACGCCAAGAGAGGTTCGCCAGAGTCGAGGAGCTTCGAAGCCGCTCGAGAAGGCGGTGATCGACGGCAACGGCTGCTCGCCCGCGCCCAGCCCGCCCCCCGCACAGGTACTCGGGATCGCCGAAGGATTCTGCAGCATCTGGGACCAGGCCGGCGAGGGCGCATCCGGACCGGCGCAAACCAGCTGGGTCTGGCCGTTGCTCAGGCCCGAGGCTGACTGGGCTGCCACCGCCAGCTGACCGGGGACCGGGCTCCGGAATTCGCCCGCTCCGCCACGAACGATCCATTTGGTCGGACCCTCCGCCTCCGGCACGACCCAGGTGAAACCGGCTCGCGGGCTGAGGTGGGTTTCGACGGGAAGCTCATCGGTGCGGAGCCCGAAGACCGAATCCACCGCCCGGTTATAGCCTGGCGCATCGCCGAACCATGAATGCTCGGCCCGGACCCCATAGGTGACTTGCCAACCTCGGCCCATCCGCCAGGTATCGCCAAGGTAGGCGGCCGCGTTATCCGCCAGGCCGGACCGCTGGTCTTCGCCGAGAGTGCGGGTAAAGAGCGCGGGCTGGTTAGCCGCGAGGTCGGCCAGGGAGAGGAAGGTGAAGGTGCCGAGCTGGTTGGCGGCGAGTTGCTGCGTCGTTCTGGTCGAGTTGAGGAAGAGGCCCAGTTTCACCCGGTGTCGCGCGTCGCCTGAGAGCCAGGAGACCTCGTCTGTAGCCTCGATGGCGGTAGAGGTCCCCTCCATCGGGTACCCGTTGTTGCCGCCGAAGCTCAGGGTAGACGAGCTCTGAATACCGCTCGGCAGCTCCGAGGTCAGCTCGAGCCGGCCGGCGGGGAGCAGCAGGTACGGCTTGCCATCGTTCTGGCTGCCCGAGAGGTAGACCTTGGCCTCGTTCAGGATACTCTGCCCGAACTGGGAGCTGAGCTGCAGCATGACCCCGCCGCCATGAGATTCGGTCCGGCCGCCGCTGGCCGGTGGCGCCAGTGGCCCGAACCGCAGCGGCTCGTCCACGCTGTAGCGATAGTCGCCCCGGATGGTGAGGGTCTGGGTATTGCCGAGGAGGTAATCGATCCGGCCGATGCTGGAGACATCGGTGCCGGTGCGGGTCTGGGGAAGGTAGCTCGGATCCAGCGGGACACCGAGATTGTCCAGAGTGGTCGCAAACTCGTCGAGGGAGTCCTGCGAGACACCGTAGCGCCCCGCGCCACCGGAGTTGGTGATCGTGAGCAGATCGATCAGGTCGTTGCCACGGTGTCGAAGGAGGCCGGCGCCGAAGCCGAACAGCTTGCCTCGCACGAGGGGGCCGCCCACACCGAAGGAAAGCTGCTGCTGCGCCTGCGGCAGCGTGGCGGCGCTGTCCGGGACCACGGCGAGCCCGGGGTCACGCAGGTTCCCGTTCACCGTTGCCTGCAGCGTGCTGGTGCCGCTCCGGGTGGTGGAAGCGATGAGCCCGCCGGTGAATCCGCCTCGAGACACGTCGTAGGTGTTCGTGATGACGCGGATGGACCGCACCGCATCGGGCGGCAGGGTCGAGGAGCCAAAGCTCATGCCGTCGAGCGTGGTCGCGTTGGAGCTCGGCCGCTGGCCGGCGACCGAGAAGGCGCTGGCCGTGGAGTCGGTTCCCCCGATCGCCACAACGCCGGGGGCGAGGGCCACGATGGCCATGAGGTCGGTCGCATCGATCGGCAGCCGCGCGAGACGGTCCGGGGTGAGCGTGGTCTCGAGCGAGCCCGGCGTCGGCCGGTCGTTGTTGCCCAGGCGGCGGCCGTTCACCACGATCTCCTCGAGTGCTACCGCCTGCGGCGCGAGCTTGATGTTTGCAATCAGGCGGTCGTCATCTCCCTCCCGCGTGACCCGGATACGGGCCGGCGTCATGCCGATCTGCCGCGCGAAGACCTGGTAGTCGCCTCCCCCATCCGGGAAGAGAATGCGATAGCGCCCGCGGGTGTCCGTCGTTGCGGAACGGGACAGGCCCGTCTCGACGGACACTGCCTCGACGGTCGCGCCGATCACCGGCGTCCCGGCGGTGTCGGTCACTGTGCCCGTCAGTATGTCTGTCGTGACGCCCATCTGGGCCGCCGCCCTGCGCGGGCCGCCGACTGCGATCAGCAAGCCAATGAGCAGGGCACGGGTTGTCCGCACGCGGTCCTCACAGAGGGGAGGGAGATTAGCTTCTGGTACTACGCGGTGCGCCTCCGGGCCGTTTGGAAGGGCTGGCCTCACTTCTTACCCACTCGGTCGCCATGCGAATCGCGGATGCCTGCCTGATTCTCATCGGTACCAGAGTCGCCCTCTCCATGTCGGCCCTGCAGGCCCAGTCGCTTCCACTCCTCCACGAAATGAACCCCGTGGCCGAGGCGCGGAGCGGTCTCTACTTCCAGCCGTACGTCGCACCATCGGCGGGCTGGCACGTGGCGTTCGGCCTCGACTACGCGAGTCTGATCGAGTTGAACCTCAGGCAGTCAACCTCGGACACGTCGTATCTGTTCGATGCGGAAGCGCTCCGATTCAATGTCAGTCTTACCCACGACATCGGACGGAGCACTTTCGTAACTGCCGAGGCGTTCCTTGGCGGGACCTACAACGGGTTTCTCGATGGGTTTATGAACTGGTACCATGGGCTGTTCGGGATCCAGTACCCCGAACGCCGGGGCCGTCCGCTCAACTCCTTCGCGTACTACTATGAGTTTCCTGGCGGACGCGTCGTGCATTTCCCCCGACACGACGCCTACCTGGGGGACCTCCGGCTCGGCGTGGGGCGCCGGTGGGACGATCAGATCCAGTCCGTGCTTTCGGTGACGCTGCCAACCAACAGCGCGGGCGGCGGCTACGCCCGGGAGAACGTGTCCGTGAGCCTGCTCAACACGATCCGGGTGCCCCTCACCCCCCGCCTCGTGTATGAGGGCTCGTTCAATACCGGTGTCACTCCGACGGGCGGCCCACTCGGCAGCATCGAAGAAAATCTGTTCTTTCTAGGGACCTCGGGAGCGCGATGGCGCACCGTCGGCAGCCTCTGGAGCTTTGCCAACCTGTACCTCCACAGTCCGTACTATCAGCCGGCGGCGCAGGCGGGCCAGCTCGATGGATGGGACCTGACGATCGATTTTGGATGGATCATCCGAAGCCGACGGGGGCACGAGTTCCGATTCGGGATGACCGAGGACCTGAAGCCCGGCGGCCCGGCCATCGACGCGGACTTCCGACTTGGCTACGCGTGGTGACCGGGGCTGTGGTCGCTATTTACCGGCGAAGAGAAACTGGTCCATCTGCTTGAAGAGGAACTCTTTCGCCTGGGGATCGCGGAAGTTGAGCCCGTAGTGATTGATGAGCTGCTGCTGCATCTTGAGCCACTCCGCCCAGCAGGTCCCGCAGATCTCCTCGAAGACTCGAAGTCCGAGATCATTCTGGAAAGGACGGAACGACATCGCTTCC
>Ga0335081_10009447_pt1 | contig 15702 bp, 23 predicted proteins | sample Lox_Sample_35_FD_206713 | JGI IMG/M metagenome (GOLD analysis project Ga0335081, IMG submission 206713) | Soil microbial communities from Loxahatchee National Wildlife Refuge, Florida, United States - Lox_Sample_3.5 | ecosystem: Environmental > Terrestrial > Soil > Wetlands | place: USA... | reverse complement strand
TCACCATGACCAAGGACCGGCTTGACCAGGCTTGAGAAAGGCAAACCCGCCGCAGATGAACGCCGATTCTTGTTTTCTTGTTTTCAATCTGCCTTCATCTGCGGTTTACGGTTTCTCGCCAACCTGTTAGTTGGCTGTAACGCGACGAGGAGGCCCCCTCAGTGCGTCATGGCGTAGACGATGTAATTGACGCCCACCCGGATGGCCAGGTCGGAGAACTTCGCCGGGTAGCGCGGGTCGTCGGCCCATTCCCACGCGTCGCCCATATCGGAATTGGAGGTGATGGCCACCAGGATGCGGCCCTTCTCGTCATAGATCGCTCGCCACTGGGCGCCTTTGCCGTCGGTGGGGGAGGCCGCAAAAATCGGCCGTTTGTAACCCCGCCCCACCCAGGCGCGGCCCGGGATCTGGTACCGGTCGGTCAGATCGTACACGGTGTGAAAAATGGCGTCGCTGTCGGGGATGTCCTGAATCGGCCGGTCGGGGAACGCGACCTTGATGCGCTTCTCGAACTCCTCCCATTCCGCCGCTCCGTGGAAATCGTCCGCCAGGAAGAAGCCGCCCCGCAGCAGGTACTCGCGCAGCTCTTTGGCCTGCTGCTGGGTCAGCCCTCCTTCGCCCAACTGGACGGAATAGAGCCAGGGCCAGTCATAGGCGTCGCCTTCGTCCAGGTTCACGCACTGCTCCACGGAGCGCACGGCAATGCGCGTCAGCCTCCGCACGGCGAGCGAGAAGTGACGGTCGGCGCGCGGGAAATCCTGGGTCCACAGCGACAGCCCGTAGTGCCAGTCGCCCTGGAAGCGGTTGCCCTCCAGGCGGTAGCCATCCAGCGGGCCGGGAGGGAACATCAGGCGTGCGAACGCCCACTCGGCTTTCTCCTGGTAGTCCGGCGGGAGCGGTACGTCGCCGATGCGGTACTCGACGCCGTCGAATTCGCGGAAGGGCCGCTGGAAGGCGTACAACGCACCGAGAACGAACAGGCAGCATCCGAGCGGCCGCAGCACCCTCCGCAAACCCATACCCCCTCATCCCGAGAATATCACCCGCCGGGATGGCGATTTTTCGCTTGCGCCGGCGGAGACAACCCTCTCATAATACCCATGAGCAGTTTATGGGAGAGACGCGACCGAGTACCGGCGAGCTTCTGCAAGGCACGCTGGATATGCTCATCCTGAGGACGTTGATCCGCGGCCCCATGCACGGCTATGCGATTGCCGAGTTCATCCAGCAGACTTCCGACGAGGTGCTGCGGGTGGAGGAAGGCGCGCTGTATCCCGCTCTGCACCGCCTGGAGCTGCGTGGACTGCTCTCCGCCGAATGGGGACTTTCCGGTAACAACCGCCGCTCGAAATTCTACAGCCTGACGGCCGCCGGCCGGCGGAAACTGGCTGAAGAAACGGCCTACTGGAAGCGGATGGCGGCGGCCATCACGCGCATCATGGAACCGGCGTAATGGCCGGGCACGCCCGGCCTGCGCGAGGTATCCTGAGTGGTCCCCATGCTGAGGATCCGCTACGAGGAACTCCACCAGACACTCGCCGGCGCGCTCCGCAAACTCGGTTTCGAAGAGGAGCGCGCGCTTCTCTGCGCGCGCTTGTTCGCCGAAACCACCCAAGACGGCATCTACACACACGGCGTGAGCCGTTTCCCGCGTTTCGTGCGCATGATCCGCGCCGGGCGCATTGACATTCACGGCACGCCGGCGCTGGTCCGAACCCACGGCGCTCTGGAGCGCTGGGACGGCCAATGCGGTCCCGGCAACCTGAACGCCTACCAGAGCATGGACCGTGCGCTCGCCCTGGCGCGCCGGCACGGCGTAGGCGCGGTAGCGCTGGCCAACACCACGCACTGGATGCGCGGCGGCAGCTATGGGTGGCAGGCTGCCGAGGCCGGTTTCATTGGCGCGTGTTGGACCAATACGATGCCGAACCTGCCGCCGTGGGGCTCGGCCGAAGCGCGTCTCGGCAACAACCCGCTGGTCTTTGCCGTCCCCCGGCCGCCCGGCCACGTGGTCCTTGACATGGCGATGTCGCAGTTCTCCTACGGCGCGCTGGCGTCGTACCGCGAGCGCGGGGAGGCGCTGCCCGTCGATGGCGGCTTCGACTCCGCGGGCCGCTTGACGCGCGATCCCGCGGCCATCGAGGCGTCGCAGCGGCCCTTGCCCGCCGGATACTGGAAGGGCTCCGGGCTGTCCCTGGTGCTCGACATGATGGCGGCGATGCTCTCGGGTGGTCTCGCCACGCACCAGATCCCCAAGGATCCGGAACGGGAGACGGGCATCTCGCAATTCTTCCTGGCGCTGGATCCGGCGGGACTGGGGCCCGAGGGCGCCGCCGCAGAGATCGCCGACGGAATCGTGGCTTCGGTGGCATCGCGTTATCCCGGCCAGCGCACTCTCCAGCTTCGCGCCGAGAACCGTGCCCTCGGAGTGCCGGTCGACGCGGCGGTCTGGCACGAAGTGCAGGCGATGAGCGGGTAGCTGTTGCCGGCCCAGGCGGACCGCCGCCCGGGTTACCCGCACCGGGTCCCAGTTTGGTATAACGTTTGATTCGGAACAATATGCCCCACTTTTGTGGCAGGACCCACAGCACCCGCGTGGACCGCGTGAGGTTGCTGGACGACGAGCCCGCACCTCCCCCCTCGCCGTCACACGAACAGATCGCCGCCCTAGCCTACTCCCACTGGGAAGCGCGCGGGCGCCACGGCGGATCGCCCCTGGAAGATTGGCTGCGCGCGGAGCGCGAGCTTACCAGGCCGAACGGGCGTCAGTAGGCCGTCTTGTCGGGCTTATCGACCCACTCCTGAAACGGCCGCGTGGAGTGTTCGTCCACCAGGCGGATCATGGGAATGCTTCGCTCGGCGTGGGGCAACAGCAACTGTCGGTAGATGAAGGAATCGTCGAACCCAGCCGCGGCGGCGTCCTCATGCGTGGCGGCGAAGTACACGCGGGCCGGCCGCGCCCAGTACAGCGCTCCCAGGCACATGGGACAAGGTTCGCAGGACGAATAGACCTCGCAGCCCGTGAGCTGAAAACTTCCCAGCACGCGGCAGGCCTCGCGAATGGCCACCATCTCGGCGTGGGCCGTGGGGTCGTTGGTACGCGTCACCTGATTGACGCCGGTGGCGATGACCGCCCCGTCTTTCACCACCAGTGCGGCGAACGGCCCGCCGTGCCGGCGGACGTTGTCGGCGGCCAGTTCGATGGCCCGTCGCATGAAGCGTGCGTTCACGGCGCCTGGCCCGCGTGAAAACCGGTGAACGTTCCGTCTGTCACCAGGTTTTTGAAGAAGCGGTGGATGAGCATTTTCGTGGTAGTGTCCAGCAGACGCTGGCCGACGCTGGCGATCAGGCCGCCTACCTGGACGGTGCCATCGTAGCGCACTTCGGTGCCGGCGTCTGCGGGGGTCAGGGTGAGCAGGCCGTCGCCGCGCATGAAGCCGATTTTGCCGGTGCCCTCCACCACCAGGCGGAAGGCCGTGGGCGGGGCGGCGTCGGCGATGCGCACCTTGCCCTCGAACAGGCCTGACATGCTGGCCAGCACCATCTTCATGCGCATGGCGTATTCGTTCTCGCCGATCCGCTCCAGCGCCTGGCAGCCCGGCATGCACTTGGCCAGGACCACGGGGTCTTGCAGGACAGCGTAGGCCCGGTCGGGGGGAACCGGCAGCGTATGATGGCCCGAAACGTTCACGAGGCCCTCGTGAGGGCCACCGACAGCCCACGCGCCGCGTAGACGCGCGCCAGGTGGCGCCGGTAATCGGCCGAAGCGTACAGGTCGGAGTTGACGTCTTCGCCCTGCGCCATGGCCTCGGTAGCCTGGCGAATGCTCGCGCCCTCCTCCAGCAACTTCTCAGCGGCGTGTTCCCGGTATGCACTCGGCCCCAGGCCGGTGACGCCGATGCGCGCCATGGAAATGTTGCCGCCGGATTTCTGGAGGCGCACTGCCACCCCCACCACTGCAAACCCGGAAGCCGGGTGCGCCGCCTTCTGGTAGCGGTAACCTTCCAGCGCGCCCTGCGCGGGCACCTGTACTTCCAGCACGATCTCGCCCGGCTCGATGGCGGTGGTGAAGGCGTCGACGAAGAATTCCTCCGCGGGAACTACGCGGTCGGAATGCGCCGAGACCAGCCGCACGCTGGCCTCCAGCGCGGCCAGGGCCGCGGGATAATCCGCCGCCGGGTCGGCGTGCGCGATGCTGCCGCCCAGCGTGCCCCTGTTGCGCACCTGGACATCGCCGATGTGGCTGGCAGTTTCGGAGAGCAGCGGGCAGCGCCCGCGGACCACCTGCGAGGTCTCGATGGCGTGGTGCGTGGCCATGGCGCCGATCCGCACCACGCCGCCGCTTTCCGTAATGTAGTCCAGGCCCGGTACACGCCCCAGATCCACCACCTGCTCCGGCGTGGCCAGCCGCAGCTTCATCAACGGGATCAGGCTCATGCCGCCCGCCAGGATCTTGCGCTCGCCGTTTTCAAGCAGCGCCAGGGCCTCCTGGAGCGACGCCGGAGCGGAGTAATCGAATTCCTGCGGAATCATGCGCGGCCTCCTTCCTGAATGAGCTTCCAGATTTTTTCCGGCGTGAGCGGCATATCGATGTGCTTCACGCCCAGCGGCGCCAGGGCGTCCACCACGGAGTTCACCACCGCCGGCGAGCAGCCGATGGTGCCGGCCTCGCCCACGCCTTTGACCCCCAGCGGATTCACCGGCGAGGGCGTCTCGGTATGGCTGCTCTCGATCCACGGCATCAGGTGCGCCTTGGGAATGCAGTAGTCGGTCAGCTCGCCGGTGACGAGTTGGCCGTTTTCGTCGTACACCGCCTCCTCCCAGAGCGCCTGGCCCAGCCCCTGCGCCACACCGCCGTGCACCTGGCCGGCCACCAGCAGCGGGTTGATGATCTTGCCGCAGTCGTCCACCGCCACGTAGCGGCGGATCCGGATCTGGCCCGTATCGCGGTCCACGTCCGACACCACGATGTGGGCGCCGAACGGGAAGGTGAAGTTGGGCGGCTCCCAGAAGTGCGTGGAGACCAGCCCGGGTTCGGTGTTGGGAGGCAGTTTCTTGGCATGATACGCCGCCGTGGCCACCTCGGCGAAGGAAATCGAATTGCCGGTGAGCTCGTCGACGCAGGCCCCGCCGGCCAGCGTGACCTTCTCCGCATTCAGCAGCATGGCGCCGAACTTCTTCATCTTTTCCTTGAGGTCCTGGAGTGCATAATACAGGGCCGCACCGCCCACAGCCGTCGCTCGGCTGCCGAAGGTGCCGATGCCGTACTGCACCACGGCGGTGTCGCCGTGTACCACCAGAATGTCGTCGATATCCACGCCCAGTTCGTCGGCGGCAATCTGAGCGAAGGTGGTCTCTTCGCCCTGGCCGTGGGGCGACGCGCCGGTCATGATGGTGACCTTGCCCGAGGGTTCCACCTTCACCGTGGCGCTCTCCCAGCCGCCGGCCGGCATGGCGGCCGAAGGTCCGATGGCGCAGATCTCGCCGTAGGTCGAGAGGCCAATGCCCATCAGCCGGCCCTCCTGACGGGCTTGCGCCTGTTCGCGGCGCAGCGCCGGATAGTCCACCGTGGCCAAAGCCTGGCGGAGCGGCTCGGCATAGTTGCCGCTGTCGTAGCTCAGGCCCGTGGTGGTGGCGTAGGGGAACTCGTCCGGATGGACGAAATTCTTGAAGCGGATTTCCGCGGGGTCCATTTTGAGCTCCGCAGCCAGGATGTCGACCATGCGCTCGATGCCGTGGGTGGCCTCGGGACGGCCGGCGCCGCGATAAGCGTCGGTGGGCACGCAGTTGGTGAAGACGCCCACGATATCCGCGGTGATGCTCTTGAAGCGGTAGAGCCCCGGCATCATCAGCACCGAGAGCGTCGGAATGGCGGGCGTCAGGAGCTGGTGGTAGGCGCCCAGGTCCTGAATCAGCTTCAGCTTGAGCCCCAGCACGGTGCCGTCGCGCTTGGCCGCCAGCTCGTAGTAATCCACGTGGCCGCGCCCGTGTGTGGTGGCCTGGAAATTCTCGCGGCGCGATTCCACCCACTTCACCGGCTTTGAAATGCGCATGGCCACGAAGGCCATCAGCGCCTCTTCGGCGTACACGTTGAGCTTGGAGCCGAAGCCGCCGCCCACTTCCGGCGTGATCACGCGCAGGAGGTTTTCCGGCATGCCCAGAATGCCCGCCACCAGCGTGCGCATCAGGTGCGGGATCTGGGTGGAGGAGTACAGCGTCAGCGATTTCTCGCCGGGACGCCAGTCGGCCAGCACGCCGCGCGTCTCCAGGGCCGTGGGAATGAGGCGCTGACTGGTGATGCGCTGCTTCACCACCACTTCGGCCTCGCGGAAGGCTGCTTCGGTGTCGCCGCCTTCCTGGTGGAAGGTGAAGGCGGTGTTGTCGGGCCACTCGGGATGCACGGCGGGCGCGCCGGCGGCCAGCGCCTTTTCGGGATCGGCCACGGCGGGCTGCGGTTCGTAATCCACTTCCACCAGGTCGGCGGCGTCGCGCGCCACATAGCGGTCTGTAGCCACCACCACGGCCACGGGATGGCCCTGGTAGTACACGCGGTCCTGGGCCAGCAGGTGATGGTGCGGCACGCGCAGCCCCGGAAGCGATGCGGCGCACGGCACGGCGCCCAGGTGCTTGACATCGGCGCCGGTGAAGACGGCCACCACGCCGGGACGTTCCAGCGCGGCCTTGGCGTTGATGCCTTTGATTTTCGCGGCCCCGTGCGGGCTGCGCACGATGCAGGCGTGGTGCATGCCGGGCATCTTGATGTCGTCGAGGTAGAGCGCCGTGCCGGTGATCAGGCGCGGGTCTTCGCGGCGGCGGATCTTCTTGCCCACCAGCGTGTCGGGTTTGATGGTGGTGGTAGTGGCCATCGCGCTACGCCCTCCCCTTCGCCGCGGCGCTCTTCACCGCGTTGACGATGTGCTGGTAGCCCGTGCACCGGCACAGGTTGCCTTCCAGCCCGTGGCGGATCTCGGGCTCCGTGGGATTGGGGTTGTCCGCCAGCAATTGCCGGGCGGTGAGGATCATTCCCGGGGTGCAGAACCCGCATTGCAGCCCGTGCTCGTTCCAGAAGGCTTCCTGAAGGGGATCGAGCTTGCCGTTGGCGGCCAACCCCTCGATGGTGACGACGTTCCGGCCGTCGGCCTGCACGGCGAACATGGTGCACGATTTGACCGCCTTGCCGTCGAGCATGACGGTACAGGCGCCGCAGATGGAGGTTTCGCAGCCGATGTGCGGCCCGGTCAGGCCGGCCACCTCGCGCAGGTAGTGGATCAGAAGGAGCCGCGGCTCGACTTCATCGGTGTATGGCTGGCCATTGATGTGGAGAGAGATTCGTCGTTTCATGTTGAGCATCCCAGACCCAGACGGTTATTGAAGGTACCAGAATTGGCGGCGAAATGGTAGTGGCCGGGCATGCCCGGCCAGGAGGCCCCGCATTGTAAGATCAGAGAATCCCCATGACCACCGAGGAGCAACTCCGCGCCAGGCTGCGCAAGATCGCCGCCCTGTTCGAGGGCGCGACGACAGCCGGTGAACGCGACGCCGCCGCGGCCGCCATCGAGCGCATCAAGAAGGTTCTGGCCGGCGCCGTGAAAGCCGAGCCGCCCACGGAATTCCAGTTCACCCTGCCCGATCACTGGCAGAGACGATTATTCTCCGCCCTATGCCGCCGTTACGGACTGGAGCCCTATCGTTACAAGCGGCAGCGCTACACCACCGTGATGGTACGGGTGCCCCGCTCGTTCGTCGACCAGACGCTGTGGCCGGAGTACCAGGAACTGCGAGCCGCGCTCAACGAGTATCTGAACGAAGCCACCGAGCGGATCATCCGCGAGGAGGTGTATCGCGATGCCGGCGAAGCCTCGGAACGGACGGGGTAACGCACGTGCGGACAAGTGACTGCGGTAGCCGGGCGTCGCCAAGAGTGGCGACGCGGCACCGAGGAGTGCGTGCGCCACGTCCTTGCGTCTTTTCCGGCTGTTCGCTCGTATATCCGGTAGAATGGCCGCGACGACCTTATTCTTTTCGGCACCCATGGCTGAGGACCGCAAGGTTCTGGCGCGCGGATTGCGGCGCCGCGACCCCGAACTGCTCAACGGGCTGATCGAACAGTATCAGTATCGACTCTTCCGCTACCTGCTATACCTGACGGCCAGCCCGGAAACCGCCGAGGACCTGTTTCAGGAGACCTGGATCCGCGTCCTCGACCGTGGCCATCAGTACGACGGCCGGGCGCGGTTTGAAACCTGGCTCTTCGCCATCGCGCGCCACCTGGTGGTGGACCTGCACCGGCGCAAGACTCCGCAGAGCCTGGAGGCGCTGACGGAGGACGACCGCGGAGAACCGCTGGAGTTCGCCGCCACGGGCCCGTCGCCCCTGGACCTGTTCGCTCAACACCAGTCGGAAGAGAGCGTCCGCCTTTCGCTGGAGCGCTTGCCGGCGGTGTACCGCGAGGTGCTGCTGCTGCGCTTCCAGGAAGACCTGGCGCTCGAAGAAATCAGCGGCGTGCTGGACGCACCGCTGTCGACCGTGAAGTCGCGGCTCTATCGCGGGCTTCAGGCGCTGCGCGAGTTGCTCGAAAGGAGGGTGCTGTGAATCGGGATATCCACGAGCAGGCCGAGCGGCTGATCCTTCAGGAGCAGGTGGAGGGGATCTCTACGGCCGACCGGGAACGGCTCGAACGCCACCTGGAAGGCTGCGAGCGATGCGCACGGGTGGCCGCCGCGACCGGACAGGCGCTTCAGTCGCTGCGGGCGACCTCTGTTCCGCTGCCTCCCGCGCTGGCCGCGCGCGCGCAGTTGCGCGTCTACCTGCGCGCCCAGCAGAGGCGGGAAAGCGGGCTCACCGGCTGGGCGCCATGGCTCTGGTGCGGGCTTTCGTGGGCGCTCGGCCTGGCGAGCGCGCCGTATGTATGGGCCGTGTTCCGCTGGCTGGGTGAGAGTGCCGGCCTTCCCGGGCCGGTTTGGAAAATGGGGGTCGCCCTTTGGTGGGTAGTGCCGGCCTTGCTGACGGTGGCGGTGCTGGTCATCGAGAGACGCGGCCGGGAAGAATCGGGAGAGAGGTATGACGATGTCCGATAACACGCAATCCACGCGCGAACCGCTGAGCGAAAGGATGCGGCTGATCCGCTTCCGCATGAAACGGGAAAAGAGCCGCTTCTCGGACGAGATCCGGCTGGTGCCGCGACGGCTGGTCTGGACGGTCGCAGTGCTCTATGTGCTGGCGCTCATCATCGCGATCGCGGTCAACCGGATGGGATTCGTCGAGCATGGCTCCGATTGGCCCCCCGGTTCCGACCCGCTGCTGAATGCGCTCTTCGTGGCCGGAGTGGTGACCGCGGTGGCGATCACGCTGGGCAGCGTCATCCTCCTGGCCGGTTACGTCAATCAGGACGCCAAGCGGCGCGGCATGAACTCCACCCTGTGGACCATCCTGGTGGCCATGCTGCTGCCGGCGTATCTGTTCACGGGCTTTGTCATCTACTTTCTGATTCGCGAGCCATTGCCCTATCACTGCACGCAGTGCGGATCGATGGTCAGCGCGCGTTTCAATTTCTGTCCCCAATGCAAGTGCAACCTGCGCCCCACGTGCCGCCAGTGCAAGCGCGAAGTCGGCGAGCGCGACCGCTACTGCCCCTACTGCGGCGAGGACGTGTCGGCTGGCTGAGTGTGGCGCCGGCGGTCTCCGCCGCCGGCGGACGTTTCACTGGCGGCAAGACCGCCGGCGTTACAGCGCCGGCAGCGGCACCCGCAACTGCCCGCGGAAAATCTCCCCCAACGCCCCCACCACTTCTTCGTGCAAGACGCCGTTGTCGGCCAGCACGTGGTCCGATTTGCGCAGATCGTGCGGTCCGCCGTTCATATCGGAGGTCCGGCCCCCCGCTTCCTGAACCAGCAGAAGTCCCGCCGCCATGTCCCAGGGCTTGAGGCCGAACTCCCAGAAGAAATCCAGGCGCCCGCAGGCCACGTAGGCCAGGTCGAGCGCCGCCGACCCGGTACGCCGCACGCCGTGCGAGGCCATGGCCAATTGGTAATAAAAATGGATGTTCACGTTGTGCCGCCGCTTGCGGCTGGGAAATCCGGTGGAGGCCAGGCTGTCGGTCAGGCGCCCGGTCCGTGAGACGCGGACGCGCCGATTGTTCAGGTATGCTCCCCCGCCGCGCTCCGCCGTGAACAACTCCTGGCGCATGGGGTCGTACACCACCCCGGCAATCAGTTCTCCCGCGCGCTCCAGCCCGAGCGTGATGTTGAAAAACGGAAAGCCGTGCGCGAAGTTGGTGGTGCCGTCCAGAGGGTCCACGTACCAGCAGTATTCCGATGCGCTTTCGTGCCCGCTGCCCTCCTCGGCCACGATGGCGTGCGCCGGGAAATGCGAGCGCAGCCGCTCCACCACCAGCTTCTCCGAGGCGCGGTCGGCTTCCGTCACCAGGTCGAACTCGCCCTTGACCTCGAATACCACCCGCCGCTCGAAGTAGTTTGCCAGCAGCGTGCCGGCCTCGCGCGCGATCTCCACCGCCGATTCCAGGTAGTGCATGCGCCCCCCGGGAAGAGCTCAGCTCTGCTCCACCAGGTACTTGATATCGTGCTTGAAGATGAAGAGATTGGGCTGGCCCTGGCGCGTCAGGCGGATGAAGGACTGGTCGTAATACTCGATCACTCCCACCACCTCTTCGCCGTCGTGCAACTTCACGCGAACGGTGGTGCCCTGGTCGATCAGTTGCTTGAGGTACCTGGCCTCTTCAAACGTCTGTTCCGGCGCGCGCGCAGATTTTCCACCCTGTTGTGTGTTCACTGGTTCAACTGTTTCTTCTTTCTATCGGGGGCGACCGTGATCGTCTTATCGGGGGTCACGGAGACTCTGGCGTCCGGTTCCGCGGCTCCGCCCTCGGCTTCTCCATAATAGCCGTTGCGCGCCGAGACCTGCAATTCCGGCGAATGGACCTGCACCTGCAACCGGTGAAAAGGGTCCTTGGTGAGCGGCGTATTGTGCGGGTAAAAGCCGATCAGGTACTGCGTGCGCAGCTCGGAGATGATGTCGGCGAAAGCCTTGTCGAGTTGCGCCCCGAGAGTGGGCAGGAAGGTGCGCCCCCCGGTGCGCTCCGCCATAAACGCCAGCACGTGTTCCCCGCCGGTGTTGCGACCCGCGTCGTTGGTGATGGGCACGACTACCACGGGATAGATTACGGCATCGGCAAGCTGCGCCGCGGCGAGCGCCGCTTTATCGTTCTTCGCGCTGAAGGTGTCGCCGCCATCCGTCACCACCACGATGACCTTGCGGCCCTGGCGGTCCTCGAGGTTCTCCGAGACCAGATAGATGGCGTCGTACAACGCCGTGCCGCCTTCGCCGTGCAGTGTTTTGAAAAAGCGCTCCACCAGGGCCACGTTGTGGGTGTAGCCGGTCAATTGCGTCACGTCGGAGTTGAAGCTGAACAACGAGACGGCATCTCTGGGATTGCCCTCGCCGAGCAGGGCGCGCAGGAACCGGGTGGCGGAATCGGTTTCGTACTTCAGGTCCTTGTTTGTGGAGCCGCTGATGTCGATCAGCAGGGCGATGGAGAGAGGCTGCTCGGTCTGACGCTCGAACACCGCGATCTCCTGCTTGACGCCGTTGTCGTAGACCTCAAAATCGTCCCTCTGAAGCGCCCCGACGAGCTTGCCGGCGGTGTCCTTCACGGTGGCGATCACGCGCACCAGGTTAACCTGCACGCGGATCACGGGGGTCTCCTGCGCCAGAACCGCCGCCAGGTGCGCACCGGCGCCGAGCGCCGCTGCCAGCGCCAGCCTACTTCGCCACCGGGACGTCACGGTCCCATTCTCCTTCCACCCAGACTTCGCCATCCGCGAAGTGCTCCTTTTTCCAGATGGGCACCCGCTTCTTCAGGCGATTGATGCCTTCCAGCGCGGCTTCGAATGCGGCGCGTCGGTGCGGCGCGGTGACCACCACGGCCACGCTGGTTTCACCCACCAGCAGCCGGCCCAGGCGGTGCACCATGGCGATGCGTCCCACCTGGTGCTCAGCGGCAATCTCGCGGCCGATCTTGGCCATCATGTCGAGAGCCATGGGCGGGTAACACTCGTAATCCAGGCACAGCGTGGAGCGGCCCCCGGTATGATTGCGGACGGCGCCCTCGAAAGTGACCACTGCCCCCTCCGCGCCGGTCAACAGCCGCGCGCGAATCGCGTCCGGATTGATGACGTGCCAGGTGAGTGCGAAGTAGTGGCCGTTGTCGCAGAACTCGCTGGGGATGGCGAGCGCCGAACCGCCGCTCACCGGAGGCAGAAAGGCGATCTCGTCGCCTTCCTCGATCCGCGTGGATAACTCGGCGAACCGCTGGTTCCGCGCCACCGCGATGCTGGCCGCCATATCCCTCATCCGGGGAAAACGGCCGGCGTAGCTCTCGAAAACGGCGCGCAGATCGGTTCCCTCGGGAAAGTCCGCCTGCTCGGAGGGGCGGCCTACCAGGTCTTTCAAGCTTCCGAAAAACAAGACGTTGGCGCGCATTACGGGCTGATGACTTTCAGCATAACAGACGCTTGCGCGGGGCCCTCCGTTGCGCCGGGTTACAATGAATTTCCCGCATGAAACCCGTCATCGAAACGCGAATCCGCGTGCGCTATGCCGAAACCGACCAGATGGGGGTGGTGTACTACGCCAACTTCCTGGTCTGGATGGAAGTGGGCCGCGTGGAGCTGTGTAAAGCCTGTGGCTTCAACTACCGCGACATGGAGCACCAGGACGGCATCTTCCTGGCGGTGGCCGAAGCCAACTGCCGGTACCGCTCGCCGGCGCGCTTCGACGACGAGGTGGTCATCAAGACGTGGATCGAAGAGGCCAACACCCGGATTGTCATCTTCCACTACGAGATGCGCGCGGCGGAAAGCGACCGCGTTCTGGCCACCGGACATACCCGCCACGTCTTTGTCACACGAGAAATGCAGCGCACGCGGCTGCCGGCGAAATACCACGCCATGTTCGGGATCTGAGCGTCAGGCTACGGCCTTCTCCCGCAGGAACGGCGCATACTTCTGGTCCGAGCCCTGAATATGGTTTTGCAGCCACTCCTTCAGAAACCGCAGGAGCTGAACCGTCACCATGGCACGGCCGGCCTGGAATTCCTGTTGGAACTGCACCACCCGCTTGGTGAGCGCATCGTGCTCGGCCTTGTGCGCCGCGAAGTCGGGGTAGCCGTGCAGCCGCATCAGGCGCTCTTCGTGCGAGAAATGCATGCTGACATACTGGATCAGCCGGTCCAGCGTCTTGGCCACGGCGGTCTTGCCCTGACCGTTGGCCATGGCGGAGTGGAGCTCTCCGGCGATGCGGAAGAGCGTCTGGTGCTGCGCGTCGATGCTGCCGATCTGCACGCTATAGGAATTGTTCCAGTCGAACATATGCCCTTTCTATCGGCATCTCCAGCCGGGAGGATTAGTGGCCGCTGGTGAAGACCGCTCCCTAACGGTCGCGGCTCGGCAACGGATTGATTCTACCGAGCCGCGCAGGTCAGTAGGAGTCAGTAGGCGGAGTTTTCGACCCTGCTGGTAAAATGAGGGTATGCGCATTCTTCTGTTCAGCGGCAAAGGAGGGGTCGGAAAAACCAGTCTCGCCGCCGCTACCGGGCTGCAGCTCTCCCGCCTGGGGTATCGCACGCTGGTGATGAGCGTCGACCCGGCCCACAGCCTGGCGGACGCTTTTGATCTCGAGACCGGGCTCTTCCACAGCCTGACCGCCGACCCGTTGCCCATCGACGAACGGCTGGCCATCCACGAGGTCAACATCCAGAAGGAAATCAAGCGCAACTGGCGCGAGATCTCCTCCTACGTCGTTTCGGTGCTGCGCACCACCGGCATCAGCGACGTGGAGGCGGAGGAACTGGCCATCCTCCCCGGCATGGAAGAGCTCAGCGCCATGATGTACGTGAACCAGTTCCGGCGCGAGCAGCGCTACGACGTCATCGTGCTCGATTGCGCCCCTACCGCCGAATCCATGCGTTTCGTCAGCATGCCCACCACGCTGGAGTGGTACATGAAACACATTTTTCCCTTCCAGCGCGGGATTCTGAAGGCGGTGCGGCCCATCGCCAACCGCGTCTCGCCGGTCGAGCTGCCCACCGACAACTACTTCGCCAATATCCAGGACCTGTTCGGCAAGCTGGAGGGCATCGGCGAGCTGCTGGAGGACGCCAAAGTCACCAGCGTCCGGCTGGTAACCAACCCCGAGCGTATGGTGCTGCGCGAAACCCAGCGCGCCTTCGTGTATTTCTCCCTGCATGGGCTGGCCGTGGACGGCGTCATCGTGAACCGCGTTCTGCCCGAGGTGGTCACCGACGCCTACTTCGAGGAATGGCGGGCCTCGCAGGCGCGCATCGTGGAGGAGATCGAGGCCTACTTCGCGCCCGTGCCGGTCAAGCGGGTGCCGCTGTTCACCCACGAGGTGCTGGGCCGCGAACGCCTGGAAGAGCTTTCGCACGCGCTGTACACAGAGAGGGAGGATCCCGCCGCGGTGAGCCGCACCGAGGCGCCCTATACCTTCGCCAAGCGCGACGGGCACTATGAGGTCCGTCTGCGGCTCCCCTTTGCCGCCAAGGGGGAGGTGGGACTGTTCAAGAAGGGCGACGAGCTGGTGGTCGAAATCGGCACCCTCCGCCGGCACATCGGCCTGCCGACCTCTATGGCGGGGCTTTCCCCCACGCGCGCAAAGTTGGAGAATAGAATTCTGACGGTGGAAATGAAGGAGAGCTGACATGGAAGAGAAGACCACTACCGCCGGCGCCGAGGCCGGCCCGCACGCCTGCTTCTTCTGCACGGTCCTGCCGATGATCGAGCGCCGCTGGTCGGAAGCCACCCGCGGTCACTTTCGCAACTCCCGGGTCGAATTCCTGAAGGGTGTCCGCGCCCTCATCGACGACCGCATCGCGCACCTGTCGCGGGAAGAGAGCAAAGGGACGCACGTCACGGTGGAGTAGGAAGCCCTCGGGTTCCACGCCACCGGGGCTCAGCGTCGTCCTGTGCCAAAGCTAGCCAAGATCGCGATTTCCACGCTGGTCTACCTGATCGTATTTGACCTGATCGGGGTGGTGGCATCCTTTGTCTTCGACGTCCTCGGTGTATTGCCTTTGCGAGGGAACAGCACGGCGCTCTTTTACGCCATCTGGTTCGTTCTCGGGGTCTTCTGCGGCATCCTCAGTTATCAGGCCGGCGGCAGCATGTTTTTCCCGAAATCGGAGGGTGATTGGACCATTCGGGCAAGGCCGGGCTGGCAGTGGTTCTGATCACATCAGTGATCCTGGTGACGCTGTCGGTTGTCTTCTACCTGATCTTCTGGCAGGGCAGTTGGGAATCCAGCGTCTTCGTTCCGGACAGTGGCCCGCTGACCCTGACCTTCTTTGGGACGGTCCTGGCTTCGGTGATTTTCGCGCACAGGTCGTTGCGTCCGGAACCGAAGAGGAAGAGCTGAGTCCTTTTCTCCGTCTCGCACCGCTGGAATGGCGTTAGAATGCGGCGTGTATCCGCAAATCCGCAGAGCCCTTTCATTCGTCTCCTGTTTCTTGCTTGCCGCGGCCGGGGGCTACGCCCAGCACGCCTTCCCTGCCGGCTACATCCCGTTCTCGTCGATCTACTACGTCACGCCGCCCGATGCGCACGGCGATCAACTCGTGGTGGGCAAGATGACCTTGGCGGCGTGGAACCAGATCGGCAGCTTTCCGCTGCC
>Ga0335081_10009444_pt1 | contig 15703 bp, 13 predicted proteins | sample Lox_Sample_35_FD_206713 | JGI IMG/M metagenome (GOLD analysis project Ga0335081, IMG submission 206713) | Soil microbial communities from Loxahatchee National Wildlife Refuge, Florida, United States - Lox_Sample_3.5 | ecosystem: Environmental > Terrestrial > Soil > Wetlands | place: USA... | reverse complement strand
CCAGTCGACCTAATCTTCAAGCAAATCCCACCCGAATGATCTAAGAATCTGGCCGACTTCAAGTGTGATGCATATAGACGCCACCGGCAAAATCGAATCGAACGCCTGACAAAGAGGACTCGCACGCTAGGCGTTTGCCTTAACTCAAGGTGTCATGAGGCTTAGGATAGCTTTCTCAGTGTGCATGCGATTCTCTGCCTGATCCCAGACCACCGAGTGGCCTCCTTCAATTATGTCGTCGCTCATCTCTTCTCCACGATAGCCTGGAAGACAGTGCATGAAGATGAAATCACGCCTCGCCACCCTCGTGCGCGTCTCATTGATTTGATATGTGGCGAAGTCTTTGGTTCGCTTTTCCTTCTCTCGTTCCGCCGCGCCCATGCTATGCCACGTGTTTGCATAGACCACATCAGCATCCTTGAGCGCTTCGTTTAGATTATCGGTAACAACGCACTTGGACCCGTTGGTCTCTGAATGTTTCATCGCATACGAGAGTACTTTACTGTTGGGATCGTATCCTTCTGGCCTTGCAACGAAAATGTCCATACCAAAAGTACTACATGCGATCATCAAGCTGTGACAGACGTTCCACACGTCTCCGCAATAGGCGACCTTCAATGCTTCCAACCTGCCCTTCTTTTCTCTTATCGTCTGAAGGTCGGCAAGCCCTTGGCATGGATGTGTGAGATCGCTCAAGGCGTTGATTACAGGATTACGCATGTAGCGAGCGAATTCTTCCAAGCGCTCCTGTCCAAACGTTCTCATTACAAGTGCGTCGCAATACCGATCGATCACTCTCGCCGTGTCCTTGATTGGTTCTCCTCTTGAGAGCTGGGTCTCATCAGGACGCATGTAGAAGCTCTGCGCTCCCAAATGTGCAATCGCGGCTTGAAACGACACTCTCGTGCGCGTTGAAGGTTTCTCAAAAAGCACCGCTACAGTTCTACCGCGAAGCGGCTCATGAATTTCTCGTTTCCGCCATTGCTGCTTCAACACATCCGCAGTGTCAAGAATACGTAACAGCTCATCCTTAGAGAAATCCATTAGCGAAAGAAAGTCTCGTCCTCTAAACTCACTCAATTATTCTGCCCTCGCAAAATCCATGATCGCGGACTCTGTCTTAATTCTTGGTTGGGATACATAACTTAGTTATGTGATTCTCAATCTCAATCGCTGATTTTCCGAATCAGTTTCGTCGGTTGGTGCCCATTTCTGAATGATCAAATCAGCAGTCATCTGTGGACGCGCGTCGATGAGAAGGAAATCTGAGGATTCCGAACGAATCTAGGTGATTGATTGCAGCCCGGATTTTGGCGACGAACCCTTAATTCTTAGCTTCTCGCCTGACCTTGATAGGTTAGTCTGGATTGTTGGTTGAGAAGAGAACTGCATTGTCAGGCGTCGATAAGCATGTCGAGGATGAGGGGAGCGCAAAGTGGGAGACATTGAACAGAATGTATGAGACGCATCACCCGCAGGTAGCGACTCGGTTTGAGGACGAGGTGCAGAAGTTCTGGGGCCGAGAGTGGAAGAGCAACACTGAGATTGGTCGTTTGCGGTTGGTAATGATGCATCGACCCGCTGAGGAGATTAGCATGATCAGGCCTCCCTACGAAGAATGGAGGTGGCTTGGAAAGCCAGACTTGGATCGAATGGTTCAGGAACATGAGCGCCTTGTGCAGGCGTACAGAGATGAGGGTGTGGAAGTCGTTATCCGGAAGCCTGAACCACGAGGCAAGGCGCGATTTGTTAAGAGCATCTACACTGAGGACCCATCCTTCCCTGCAGTGAGAGGCATGATCATTGGGAGGATGTACGACGATCTCAGGCGTGGCGAAGAACTGTATACGTACCAGACTCTCGCGGAGATCGGATGCCCTGTTGTGGGCATAATTCATGGAACGGGGATGGTTGAGGGTGGAGGATTAAACTGGCTTGATGAGAAGCATTTGTCCGTGGTCGTGCATCACGACCGACCGAACACATGTGAACAGAATGTCGCTGCCGCTAACGAGGAAGGAGCTAGGCAGGTTGAAAGGATTTTGAAAGAGCAAGACTCTGAAGTAGATGTGAGAATTGGCCCCGGTTACGGAGGATGGGGCAGTCTATGGTTGTGGCCGATTGACAAACATACGTCAGTGTCCGACCCGAAACTACTTGACGAAGCATTCGTAAAATGGCTGAAGACAGAGATGAAATGGACTTTTCTGATTCCGCCAAAGGAGTTGAGCTTTCTGTCGGTATCAGGGATCGTACTCAGACCTGGAAAGATCATCAAACCTACAGGCACTCCAAAAGGAACGAAATGGCTTGAAACTCAAGGGATTGAAGTGGTCGAGGTCGACGTAACGAGCCTAGTCGCCCCTGAAAACACAGGTACGATTCAATGTTTGACTCGGGAACTGATTAGGGACCCAGAACCGAAGGACTAGCCAGCGACAACAAGAATCTGTTAGAAACCAATTACGAGTTAGGCGGTCGCCTCATGGTTCGACGCACCGATATTGACGACGATACTGAGATCCTGAAACACATCGATCAACGTGAGTTGAAATCGCTCACCAAGAAACTGATCGCATTTCGAACAACTAATCCGCCCGGCAACGAACTAGCATGTGCCACATTCATCCGGGATAAGATGAAGGAATTCGGTCTTAACGCACACTTGCAGATCGTTGGAAAGTCTCGCGCTAACGCGGTGGGCGTTTCACACCCACTCAGAAGAGGACGCACACTGCTTCTTGAGGGCCACATCGATACCGCGCCGATAAGCGAGATCGAAAGGCAACATTGGAAAAGCAACCCGTTTTCAGCCAAAATTACAAATGGTCGCATGTTTGGGAAAGGGATCGTTGACATGAAAGGAGGCCTCGCTGCAATTCTCTGTGCCGCAAAATCAACCCTAGCTTCGGGAACGAAACTGAGAGGCAATCTCGTGGTAGCTGCGATTGCAGATGAAGAAGGACTGATGTCAGGGGTCAAGCAGTTTGTCCGATCTCGTGAAGCAGATGCAATTGATGCGTGCATTAGTACCGAACCACTGTGGGGAGTCCAAACAGTAATCGGTGGGAGAACATGGGGTAGGATCACAGTAGTCGGCAAGGCGACAACATCCGGAGTAGACCCGAAATTTGCGTTCGACTCGGGGTACGGAAATAATGCGATTCACAACGCTGCTATCTTACTTGCTGAACTCAAACGGCGAGGGCCCTCTTATCCGAGCAACAAACAATTCCGCAAATCATGGTGGCAAGTGCTCAAAATTGAAGGGGGATGGGACCCGGAAAACGCTCCGATGTGTCCCGAAACCTGCTCACTGATGCTCGAGGGGCGTTTGGTGCCTGGTCATAGCATCGAGGCTTTTTGGAGAGAGGTCGGAGGACTGCTTACGAGACTCGAAAATGATACCCCTGGCTTCCACGCTAATCTCGAAGTCTTGGAACGGCGACCATCTTATTCGACACCAAAGAATCACCGAATCGTAAAGGAATTGATGAGCGCGTTCAGAAAAGTCATGAAGGTGGACCCTGTGCTAAACCCGTTCCGCTACCCAATGAACTCGACTACTGATACAAACTACCTCGCAGCACATGGCATCGCGTGCGTCTCTATAGGACCCGTCGAACCGGGGAGAGTTCTAGCTCAGGAAATGTTCGTAGCCAATGAATCGGTCAGCCTAGAAAGAATCGTCGACACATGCAAAATCGTCGCCATAGCTACCAGCCACTACCTATCGTGACTGTTCGACTTAGTATGCCGGCTAAACCCGCACCTAATGCTAGGCTTCGGCTTTGGGATGATACCTAACACTCTTAGCTTTCGAACGCGACCTATTTCTAAGTGACACTTCGCTTACAACTGAGACTCAAATGTCTCAAATCAAGGTCAAACTCGCACATTCTGAAGCGTTGAAGTTCGCCGCGGAACTGCCGGACGGCCGAAGAGTCGAGTTGGATTCCTCAGAGAAGATGGAGAAAGCGTTCACGCCTATGGAGCTTTTCCTGTTCGCATTGGCTGGATGCACGGCGATGGATGTGCAGTGGATTATGGAACGGCAGAGACAGAAGGTGGACAAATTCGAGATCTCTGTGAACGGCACTAGGCGAGAAGAGGACCCGAGGTATTATGAGACAATTGATTTGGAGTACGCGTTGCAGGGGCAGGAGCTTCGGAAGGACGCGGTCGAACGCGCCATCAGGCTCTCACAAGAGGAATATTGCTCGGTTCGCGCGATGCTCAACAACAACGTCAAATTCAACATAATCTACACCATACAGACGGGCAACGAGCTCCCGCAAAAGTACACATATTCTCCTAAAAAGTAGGGTAATGAACCTAACCGACTGCTAGGCACGGCGCATGTCACAGACCATCGTCTACCCATGACTCCCATGCATTGAGCGCCCATGGGCAGCTGGGAAGGCCCAATTCGTTTTTTATACACTTCCGCTAATCTCCCCCTTAGATCGCATTGGGCAGTCCTAGAATGGTCCGCAAGCAAAAGAAGAAAGAAGAAAAGAAACCACCACCAGGTCGCTCCGGTCAAGGTCAGAGCCAGGCTCCTGGCGGACCGTAAACCAAGAACACACTAACCCACACGTTACTTGCGGATTTCACTCACGTGTACTACGGTAGGTGCTGCAAAATGTGGAATCTGAGGTAGGTTGAATGCAGAGAGTAGAGCCCAAGGAGGGTTACGAATATGACCCAGGAAAAAGGGCTCTTGCTGCAAGTTACGAGAAACTCAAGCTTCTACTGGGCTTTGTTGACGGCACGCTGGTTCCAATCGCATTTTGTCTCATCCTACTGTTATCAGGGGCGTCGGTCAACCTCAGTCGCCTTCTTGGTTCGTTGACTAACTCCTACTGGATTTCTCTTGGCTTGTACCTTGCCACTTTCACAATACTCCTCCAGATCATCGAGGCACCCTTCTCGTACTATTCTGGATTCATTGTGGACCATAGGTTCAAACTCTCAACCCAAACCATCAAAGGCTGGCTCATGGATGAGGTGAAGGGTTTGGGCGTTGAAGTGCTCTTCGCGGTTTTTGCTGGAACTATACTATACTACCTGATTCAAGCAACGGCGTTATGGTGGATTGTCGCGGCAGTCATCTTCGCAGCCTTTTCAATTTTCATTTCAACAATCCTACCATACGTCATCTTGCCGATCTTTTACAAGGTAACTCCTGTCAAAGATGACCAACTGCGAGCAGAATTAGTGTCGATGTCGGAAAAAATGGGAGTGAAGAACGTTAACAGGATTCTCGTGGCCGATGAGAGCAGTAAATCGGTGAGAGCAAACGCCTTCTTTTCAGGCGTAGGTGACAGCAAAGCAATCGTACTATTCGACACACTACTCAACAACTTCACCAGGCGAGAAATAATCACGGTCGTCGCCCACGAATTGGGCCATTACGTGAACAAAGACATCTGGAAAGAAGCCGTAACATCAGGCTTATTCATGATACTCCCATTCTTCATCGCAGACTATGCGTTAAGGTTCGGCGCCAGTAGCCTGGGCCTGACAGGTGTTTCAGACCCCGCGGGCATCCCACTAATCATTACCACCCTCATTGGAATAAGCTTCACACTCCAACCACTTACGAATGCGATCTCGCGATATGTCGAACGGAAAGCTGATGAATTCGGGTTGCTAGCCGCCGAAGATCCTGTAGCTCAAGCCTCGGCTGAAAGGCGATTAACCGACCTGAGCCTGTCAGTTGACACGCCCAGTCGTATCGTGGAACTTTTCTTCTACACTCACCCTCCCTCATCCAAGAGAATCGAACTAGCAGAACAATGGAAGAAGACAGAGCCTACTCAAGGTTTTAGGTAAAGAGCTCTAAAGAAAACACTACGCAACATTAACGCTACCGCAACGAAATTATCGGTGGAGCGAAATCATGAAGGCATCTTCATTAGATGCGCCACTTTTCCTTGGACACTTATCATTTCAGTATCGTGATGGTGGTTGACATCTGTATCGAGTGAGCGTACCTCCAAGTGGATCTACTCGATATTGCCCATCAACATGACTGTTGGACCCATTGGAACATTTGCTCAGCTCTACATTCTCCAGCTTCATGGATCAGTACTCGATGTTGGCCTAGCCACCACTCTATTCAACGCCGTCACAATTCCAGCCTCGATCTTCTGGGGATTCGTCACAGACCGAATACATGGGAGAAAAACAATCGTCGTCCTGAGCTACGTTGGAATCGCCGCATCTGTATTCGTGTTCTCTTTCGTCAAGACCATTTATGGAGTTGAGGTCGTCTACGCGGCGTTCGGATTTCTATCCGTAGCCTTCGCCACCCCGTTGAACCTTCTGATTATGGAGACGCAACCCAAGTCAAAGTGGGCGTCCATCTTCTCGAGGTTCTCAATGGTATCGAGCGTTGGTGTCACGTTGGGATTACTATTGAGTGCGGGCTGGGCAGATTACCTTCCCTTCCAACTTCTTGTCATACCCCTTGGAGCTCTCGCTCTTCTCTCGGCTGCGCTCTCGGTTCAGATGATCAGGGAGAAGACATCAGTTTTCGAGCGTTCAATGATCGTTATGATTCGAGAGAGCCTATTCCATCGACTCTTATCCATGCCCATGCTATTCCTTAAAGTGCCAAGGATCATGGATTTCCTTAGGATATTCAGAGGAGTCAAATTCGGCGTAACCAGAGAGCCGGCGCTCATCTACACGTCCATAGGAGCGTTCTACTTCGCGAGCGGCATTTTCAATACCTCTATCGTGCCATCCCTCTACCAAGCGAACCTCTCTCAAAGCCAAGTCTTCCTCGTGCTTCTCGTAGGCATGGTTGTTCAGGTCATTGCATTTAGATCGCTTGGGAGACGAATTCAACAGAAGGGCGTGAGGCGTACGGCGGCCCAAGGGTTGACATTGCGAGCCCTAAGCTACCTGGCAATCGCAATTGGAGCAGTATCATTTGTTGGCTTGCCATATCTCGGCGTAGCTCTCGTCTTCTACCCAATCGGCGCGGGAATCGCCTACGCAGCCTATTACGCCGCTTCGAATGTCATGATCTTCAACACAGTGGGGCGAAGCAATCAAGGATCATCCCTAGGAGTCTTCAGCGCTCTGGTTGGAATGGCTACGATGATTGGATCCTTCGTGTCTGGCCTACTCTCATTCTTCATTGGATATGGTGCCACCTTCGTGGCTGCTGCTGTTTGGTTGGGCTTCGCGGCTGTTCTGACGACTATAATTGGCCAAGAAGTTGAGAGCGAGGCATTTTGAGGCTGGAATCTACTTGCATTCGACGTTCGTTGACACTGAATCTGGATCTCTCTCTTCAGAATATGCTTAGCTTTTGGAACTGCGAGTTTAGGATCTGCGTGGGATCTGCGCCCAACCAATCCTGAAGTACGGTTGTGTAGACCTGCCTGAAGTCTACTGTGTATTGCAAGTCGCCGTTGCTATCAAGATTGGAGAGACTGGGGTAGGTGCCGTATAGCCCTCCGTTAACGCGTCCGCCGATTAGAAACATGGGCTCAGCCGTTCCATGATCCGTTCCCTTGCTACCATTCTCTTTGACGCGGCGTCCAAACTCCGAGAACGTCATGATTAACGTGTCATCCGCCTTATCCTTCGAATCCATGTCCTGGTAGAAGGCGGAGATACCGTCGCTAACGGTTTTGAGAAGATTTGCTTGCGTATCGGCCTGCACCGCGTGAGTGTCGAATCCGCCAATCTGCAAGTATACAATCGTAGGTTTCAGCCTTGATGTAACAACCTTCGTCGCCAGTTTGAGTCGGTTGGAGAAATCGTTCTTCGGGTATTGCACTGAGGTTTGATAGTTGGCTGAGGCTTGTTGGACAATATCAGAAGCCGTCAGCGCATCCAGCCCCGCTTGCATCAGTGCATTTACGAGGTTGTTGTACTCTTGGCATGAGCTGCATTGAAGCGAGTCCAAGGACTTGATTGCGGATTCATCGACTGCAGGCGATGTCGCCTTAGTCAAAGGTAGCACTTTGAATGTTTGTAGGCTTTGTATCGCCATTGCGCGCTCGTTCGCTCCGACAATGGTAGGAGAAAGTAGTGCATCCAGTTCAACTGCGCTCACTGAACTGTCCACACTGTGGGCATTGTCCAGATACCTTCCCAACCAGCCCGTGTGGTAGGACTGATCGGGAGCGGCGGTTTGCCAGATAGCCATCGACTCGTAATGTGATCTATTCGGGTTAGGGTAACCCGCCCCTTGTACCACGGCAACGTGATTGTCTTTGAACAATGATTGAAGAGCTGTCATGTTTGGGTGAAGGCCGACATCTCCGTCGAGCTGAAGGACGTCGCTCTTGTTTAGGGCTAGAGTTGGTCGATTGCTGTAGTACGCTTGCTGAGAGTGGGGGACTAGGGTGTTCAGTCCATCGTTGCCACCGCTCAGCTGAACGACGACGAGCGTCCGATTGTTTAAGTTCTCAACTTGGTCGGGTGGGACAAGGTTGGATAGATCGAGGATTCTTGGACCGAAGCTGAGCGGGTTCAGGGATGGGACTCGGCCTGCAGATTGTGCGATCTGTTGTAGGAAGAGGCGTCGAGCAACGTTAACTGGCATGCGATTTCATCTCAATTCAAATTGTAATACGGTGTGGACATCGTCAGACGAATCAGGTTCCTAGTTTTCTCTACGTCATCAGAGTAGGAGTTGGAGGAATTTTGAATGACTTGAAGAACGTCGGATGGAAGTCCTTCGGGGAACAGCACACGAGATAGCGAGTCCCCTGAAGGGTCGCTTTGGAGGGTTGTGGTAGTAGCGCCATCGTCACTCTGAAGCAATAGAGGGAAGTTGAATCGGTCGATGATGGTGGAGGTGTTGATCCACGCTGCACCAGAGGGCCAACCAAAAACGCTGGGTGGATCGAACGGCAGTTGACCCATGTTGTTCAGCATGTACGCTGCAGCCTTCGGAGTAACCGTCGCGCCGAGAAAACGCATGGCGGTTGCAACATAATCGACCGGGCTCTTCACCTGTCCCAGGTGCGACTGCGATGACCAGAATTCGTCTGAGTTCAGGATTGCACTGACGACTTGTCCAATGTTTCCGTTAGAATCTGTATAGACGTTCGCCAGTCGTGTAATCGTGTCATTGCTTGGATTGTCGTATGCGAAATATGAGAATAGTTTCTGAGAGAGCGTCTTAGCGGTTGCGGGATGGTTGGCGAGGATGTTGACAATATCCTTAGGGCCGAAGTTTCCTGTTTGACCGAGAAAGGTTTTCGATCCATCATCGTGCTGGTTTGCGTTGAAGTAGGAATTTCCTGACTTGTCGATTCCGTACCCCGTGAATGCTCTGGCCGCCGCTTTCACGTCATCCTCCGTGTAGTTCCCTACTCCCATCGTGAAGACTTCCATAATCTCACGTCCATAGTTCTCGTTAGGAGCGGCTTTCCGGTTCCTGGCGCCGTCAAGCCAAATCAGCATCGCCGGATCCTCCGTAATTCCCATCAAGAGATCTTCGAAGTTGCCCGTTGCATAGTTGCGTAGGAGTTGGTTTTGTTTGTACATCAGGAAGGGGCTTCGGACTTTGTAGATCGCAGTTGCGAAATGATTATGCCAAAACAGCGTCATCCGTTCCTCCAACGGTCGGAGTGATTGAATCATTCGGTCAACCCACCACCAGACTAGGTTGACGATTTCGTCCTGAGTGGGTTTCTTCTCGAGCGACATCGTGATATCGGGCTGAGATAGGATGCTGAGATCCTCGATGTTTTGGTAGTTAAGGAGATTATTTACCGCCTCAGTCACGCCCAAGTTTTCGTAGGAGGCTAATTCGTCTGGTGAGGCTCCAAACCCGGCTCGTCTGAGGAGATGGGGAATCTGCCAATCATCGTTCATTGGCACGGAGTTGTCTGATTCGGGCAGCCCTGCGAGGGATTGAACAGAAGTGTTGGCTAGGGTCAGTAGTTCGGGGCCGTAATATCCTGCCACTGCTCCCGCGGACGTGACGAGTGCGAGTTTGAGAAAGGCTCTGCGATTCATTTCAGTTCTCGCATCCTGAAATTTGTTGCGTCGTAACTTGTCGATCTCGGCAACGCAAAATTCGATAAAAAGAGTTCTGGACGAATCATCCACCATTTTCCCAACCATTCGAAAGGCGTGAAATGATCACCTGATCATACTCCTCAGAGCAATTGATCACATTCCGAGCCAAGCCCACGAGACTAGGTCGAGACCACAGAAAACGATCCATCCTCACTCCACGCGTTAGTGGTGCAATAATGCAAAAAGCGGACGCGGGCGGACCTGAGGTGTCTTCTCCAGAAAACCGACAGTGGGCGGCAGTGGAGCGCCTGGGTTTGAGGCGTTTGTATTTAAGGCGGTTTTCATGCCGCATTACTACCCCCGAAAAGCGGACATCTACGGACATCCAACGCCCCAAATTGAGCGGGCTTAGAAAGTTCCTTCGCACGGATACCCGGCATGATTGCCCCGCAGGTTTCCCCGACGCCATCTTGACAGAACTAGGGATTAGCATCGTCCAGCTGAGACTTACACTATATCAAACCAGCTAATTCACATGCCTCACAGGTTGTCCACCTCTTCGATGGGGTGGGGTCCACCCTAGTACAGCCCTATAGCAACTCTTCGACCAGGTAGGACGACTCATCTCAGGGGACGCATCAGAATCTCGCCGGGTGTACGGCGCGGAGTCGGTTTGACATCCGCCCCATATCCCATCCTGAGTAGTAGTTGTGGAAATCCTCCAACGTTCAATTCATTCCTCAACTTGGTACGCAACTCTGGAACCTCTATGGGTTGGTTGAGGAACGAGGCCCAGACCTCACTCGCGCGTGCTAGGAGCAGAACATGAGCTAACGCCCGTCCCGCGTCCAACCAATCGGACGGGGCATCCGTCTCGGACCCTATCAGTGCTAGGACAGGTGAGCCGGTAGCCAGTTGTCGATCCTTCGCAGCCTGCCCCTTACCTACATCAAATGTTCGAACAATCAACGGAGCAAGCCCCGAACCGAATCCAGACATGCCCATTGAATACGCTGGCATTCCATCATGGCTTACTACACGATTCGGATGTATCCAAGCAGCGAGCTCTCGACGGAAGCTCGCGCTAGCCATCTGAACTCGATCACCCTCCGCAACCAAATCTGCCACCTTACCACGCCTGCTCTCGTCGCGCAAAACATGCAGCCATGCACCTTCCTTCTTAGCGGCATTTTCCAGCGATGCTAGGAGGTCGTTTGGGACTGGGCGCTGTTCGAAGGGCATACGGTTGGTTCGGCGCTTCGGTATTGTTCGGAATAGAACCTCGTCCTCCTCTGAGGGATTCCTTCTATCCCCGAAACCAACACTAGTCAGAAGATCTGGATCATCGGCTCTCGGAAATGTGCGTACTCTCCCAGAGTAACCGTAGTGATGTAAAGCGATTTGCAAGTGAAATAGGGCTGCCCCGCAGGAGGTTATCAATTCACGGTCGTGTGGGTCGACCGATGGAAGTGCGCGTCTACGGTCGGCGTACAGTTCAATCTCATCCCCGACTATGTTGAATAACCAAGGTTGAGAGTTGTGGCTTGATGGAGCGAGGATCGCGTAGTTCAGCAGAAACCGAAACTTGTCCGAGGAATCACCCTTCGTAGGGAAAGATGCATCAGAGGTTTCCCATGGATTCCAGAGCTCGGACACCAGAACTACCATCCAGCTGTTCGCGATCATCAAAATCCTAAGACGGGTATTAAAGGAAACGTCCATCATTCTCAACCGAACCCGCCGACACTCGTCACTCAAACCCAAAGCATGTTAACGAACCACAACCACATCCAAGTCGGCGCATTCTTTGAAGGAATACGATGTCATTGCGGTTGGAACCGGGTCGGCGATGTATGTTGTTGACGGGATGATTCAACGCGACCCCAAAATCAGGGTTGCTGTCATCGACAAAGACGAGCCGGGTGGAATCTGCTTGACGCGGGGGTGCATTCCCTCCAAAATTCTGCTCTACCCGGCCGAGGTTGTTCGGACGATTCAAACCGCCGCCAGATTCGGGATCAGAGTAGACCTGAAGAGCGTGAACTTTCAGCAAATCATGGCTCGCATGCGAACCATCATAGACAAGGACATTAGTTCAATCCGTGAGGGATTATCCAGCTCTCCCAACCTGGATTACTACCCTGCTCCCGCGGAGTTCACGGCTCCGTACACGATGAAGGTCCAGAACGAGATGATAAAGGCAAGCATGATTCTACTCTCAATCGGCTCCGAAACAATAATTCCACCTATTCAGGGACTCAACGAAGTTGGCTTCCATACAAGCGACTCAATCCTTCACGCGACAAAACTACCCGAGAGCATTGTGATCATTGGAGGAGGCTACATAGCCGCTGAATATGGTCACTTCCTTTCAGCCATGGGATCAAATGTGACGATCATCGGGAGAAATCCCCAGTTTCTTCCCCAAGAAGAACCCGAAGTGTCCGCGCTGGCGAAGGATGATCTTGGAAAGCGACTGACGATCCTCACGAACCACGAAGTCTTGAAAGTCTTGTTAGAAGATGGCAAAAAGAAAGTCGTCGCAAGGAACCGGGACACAGGGAAAAAGACGTCGGTTCTTGTCCATGAGATTATGATAGCGGCAGGTCGAGGCCCGAACACGAACATCCTGCACCCCGAGAGAGCGGGAATCAAAACCGACAATCATGGCTGGATTGTGACAAACGAGTTCCTCGAGACGTCCGCGGCCAACGTGTGGGCGCTTGGTGATGCGAATGGCAGGTACCTGTTCAAACACAAGGCGAACTACGACACTAGCATCGTATACTATAACGCAGTCTTGAAACGAAAAGTACCTATAGATTACCACGCTGTCCCTCACGCAGTTTTCACAGACCCCGAAATAGCTGGCGTAGGCATGAGAGAAAGAGAAGCGATCGAAAAATTCGGCGCAGAGAACGTGCTTGTGGGTTTCGAACGTTATCAAGACACTGCGAAGGGGGAAGCGATGGACGTTAAGGATTACTTCGTGAAAGTGCTGCTTGAACGCGACTCACTTCGCATACTCGGTGCACATATCATCGGCCCACAAGCGTCAGTTCTAATCCAAGAAATCGTCAACCTCATGTACACAAGCGAACAGACCGCCCGCCCACTGCTGGACGCCATGCATATCCACCCAGCACTAACTGAGGTTGTTCAACGCGCCTTTCAAGCACCAATGTCTATTCAACAATATCATCACCAACTCCAACATGGCTCAAGTGGTCACGAGTAAATCTGTCATCGGGACGAGCCACCAAACTAAGAATATAGCGAACTACTGAATCTTCGGCACTTGTGCCAGGATCGGATGATGGAGTGGGGCATGCGTGCATTCCGGCAACCACTTGTGGCCCCAATTACCCAGTTCCTCGACCATCTTCTGGGCATCTAAACTAATGGACTTTCCAACTGGAGGAAGCTCGTCCCCCGGGTTGGGAATGCCGCGAACAACCTATCTGGAGATATGCAATGTGCTGCTTGCAGGGTGGGAACAATGCAGATCCCCTACGGCCACGGCACAACATCGATTGAGTTTACTGAAGGTAGACCGGTAAGGGTGGTTTCGCCAAGGCAAGCTCCAGCAGACATCAATGCCATCAAACAAGCAATAGCCAACCCAGTCAACTTCCAGTCTCTCGAAAGCTTCCTTTCCGACAAACGAAAGCTCCTAGTGGTAGTGAACGACCACACTCGTCCTACTCCAAGTATCGAGGCCTTGAATCAACTCCCTCTAAGTGGTAAAGAGGTTACGACGATTGTTGCTGGAGGCACACACAGAGCATCGAACTCTAGCGAACTTGAACGAATCATCGGTGGCAACTCACCACCGTACGGTGGCAAAGTCGTCCTACATAATAGCAGGGATACGAGCCTGTTGAAAGGGATAGGTAAGACAAGCCGCGGAACTGAGGTTTTCCTTAACAAACTTCTCTTCGACACGGACGGCATAATTGTGGTCGGATCAGTCGAACCGCACTACTTTGCAGGCTACACTGGAGGCCGAAAATTCCTACTCCCGGCACTCGCGGGATACGACTCCATCGCCATGAACCATTGCCTGGCGGCATCGGAGGACTCAAGGGTTTTGGCGTTGGAGGGGAATCCGGTGCATGATGATCTCATGGAGGCGCTCAACATGTTCGGGAGGTCGGAGGATATCTTCTCAATCCAACTCGTCCTGAACAACCAACACCAGATTAGCTTCGCGAGTGCAGGGCACATAGTCGATTCATTCAACAACTGCGTAGAGCATGCCAGACAAATCTACGCGCCAACGATACCAAACAAAGTAGACATCACGATATCTGTAAACACGCCGCCCCTCGACATTGACCTTTACCAATCCCAGAAGGCAATAGACAACGTCAAACTCGCAGTCAATGACGGCGGAGTGATTATTCTAGTCTCCAGTTGCCGTGAAGGTCTGGGCGATCGAAGCTTCTACGACATGCTTACCCCCGGCAGCGGTGATCTAAGTGCGAGAGCGGGACAGTTTGGGTTCCATAAGGCGGTGAAACTGCGCAATCTGTCAAAGCGCGTAAACATCTTCGCCGTCACCAACCTAGAACCATCCATCCCATCCGCAATTGGACTGAAACCGTTCCGAGACGTGCAAAGCGCAGTTGAGGATGCCTCAAGACTCAAGGGAAGCGACACCGAGGTTCTCGTAGTGCTTGAGGGAGCAATGACGGTCCCACGGCCCGCGACAACCTGAGAGTCGGCGGAGAAATTGACGGATTACTCTTCGATCGCTACTACTCTCACTGGTGCTCCTGTAACACCCTTTACCTTGATAGGAAGAGCAATTAGCCGAAATCGAGTTTGCGAGATCGACCCAAGATTAACAAGGCCATTTATGTAGGGAATCCCGTTCCCTAACAGAATTTTGTCCGGAATTAGTTCGGTCGATGGAATTCTTGGATCGCAGAAGAGAGCGAGATCACCTGCAAGGAGTTTGACTTTGCGATCTACCAGCCAATCTGCTGCTTCATTTGACATAAATGGCGTACCTGTAACGTAGTCTTCTGAATGCCAGTGTGCCTCCCACCCAGTCATAATAACCACGATGTCTCCTTTTCTGACACCAGTGCCAACTTGATCAAAGTCGTCGCGAGTAATGCAAGATAATGGGCTATCTTTACTCTCAAAGTTTAGCATGATCGCGTCGCCCATCAATTGATCCAGTGGAAAGTCGGAACTCTTCATCGTATTTGCAAAGAAGTGCGACGGAGCATCAATGTGAGTACCAACATGATCGGCTAGGACGATCTTGTAAGCATCATAACCTATCTCATCAATCCGGGCGATTTGGTCGATCTGAATTGCGGGAAACGGTCCGCCATACGTCCAGGCTCCGATAGCAATCTCTCCAGTGAGATCAATGATTTTCATGTAGATCAAACCCGACGTTTGAGGCGGTGTCTGGTCTTAAAAGCTCTTAGTGTAGCCAACCACTCAAGCTAATAGCTCGCCCATTTGTTCTGAGCTGAATCACTCCCAGTCTCATGCGTGACTAGATCATGGAGCCACTCTCTGACTTTCTCGAAGAAGCACGACGAGTTGTTTCGGCAGCTCAGGAAAAGGAACTGATCCTTCGAAGCCTAGGTGCCGCGGCTTTCCGACTACATTGCCCAACGAGTGTGCCAATACATATCGCAATGGGACGGGAACTTTCTGACCTCGACTTCGCGGGATACGG
>Ga0335081_10009443_pt1 | contig 15706 bp, 18 predicted proteins | sample Lox_Sample_35_FD_206713 | JGI IMG/M metagenome (GOLD analysis project Ga0335081, IMG submission 206713) | Soil microbial communities from Loxahatchee National Wildlife Refuge, Florida, United States - Lox_Sample_3.5 | ecosystem: Environmental > Terrestrial > Soil > Wetlands | place: USA... | reverse complement strand
GAAGCTCAACCAGTATCCGGGTCACCACCGGATTGATCCGCCGCAACAGGTTGCCAGCCGGGATACGCCGTTCGAGGTTAAACAGGTAAAACAACTGGCTCTGATCGCCGGTCTGTCGACCCATCATGGCAAACCTCCGCCGCCGAATCTCTCCAGACGACGGAATCACTGTTCGCCGATGAGTGCCAAACCTTTTTCAACAGTATCGGTCCTGAGCGACAGTTTGGGACCGTCCGTTGCTGCATTGCGAAAGGCTTATTTGATCACCTCGTCGGCGAAGGCAAGGATGCCCGGAGTGATACGCCGTGACCGACACTAACGTTTTCCAGCTGGTTCAAGCAGGGACCGTTGCCGATCCGCTGACACAGGTTTTGCGCGACGGCGCGCGGGTCAAAGCTAGCCGCTATTTGAGCCGCGCCAATTCCGGAAGGATGGTGGCGCGGGCTGCCTCAAATGGATGAATGTCGCCGCGGTTGCTGAGGATGACGAGGCCGAGTTTCTGCGCCGGCACCAGCCCGACATAAGCCTGCGCATTATTGAGGCCGCCCGGCTTGTCGACGATGGTCAGACCACCCGCATCGATGACTTCCCAGGCCATGGCCTGGACATCGTCTGCGCTCACCCGAAACATGCCTTGCTCGGTCGCTTTGAGCGCCTTCCACATTTCACCGTCAACCGGCCAGTCGTGAACGCTGGCGGCGGCGAGGATCGCGAGGTCGCGCGGCGACGAGAACATCTGGCCGGTGCCGGGGAAGTCGAAATCGCTTTGTTGATTGCCCGGCAGGCCGATCGGCTGCCCGTGGTAGGAGTAGCCCTGTACGGCGCGCTGCATGAGCTCTCGGGCCATGATGGCGCGGTCGTGCGGGCCGCGCTCCGGAACCAGGGTCGAATCCATGCCGAGCGGATCGGTGACGCGATCTCGGATCAGTTTGGCAATTGGACGGCCATAGCGACGCTCGAGCACAAGCTGCAGCAATATATATCCCTCGTGCGAGTAGATTTGTTTCTTGCCTGGCTCTTCGCCGTTCTCCGGCGTATAGTTGTTGAGCACATCAATGAACTGCGCCAACGAATAGCCTCTAGGCGACTGCGATTCAGGCTCAGCAAACACCAGCCCCGAGGTGTGTGTTACGAGTTGGCCGATAGTGACCTGTCTTATGTAATCGCCGTGCAACTCAGTGACATATTGGGCCACGCGATCGTTGAGCGTCAGTTCGCCGCGCTCCACGCCGAGCGTGATTAGGACGGCCTCGAAAATCTTGCGGATCGATCCAACATTGAACAGCGAGTCTGAGGTGATCGGCCGTTTGGCAGCCTGGTCCGCAAGTCCATAGTTGAAGAAAAAGGTGCGGCCGTCGACCCGGACCGCAACCGCAACGCCGCCGGCGCCATCGGCGGCGGCCATCGGAGCGATGTCTCGGGCGACGATCTGCTCGACTCTGGCATGCAGGTCGAACTGTGCGGGCGTTGTAGGCATGGCGGGGCGCAGGACCAGCAGTAAGACCACGCACGCGAGCGCGACTATAGCGGCACCGTGCAACCGTCGATGGTCCGCGCAAGGCTTGTTCACCTGATTTTCTCGCTCATGTGATCAACAGCACCACGTTGGCTCCACTTTCTATGAGGCGTTGGGATGGGCGAGTGCGCTGCGTCTATGCTTGACCATAAGCTTGAGACGGAGGCGACGGAAGTTCGTCAACTGGAGGTGACTAACGCCACCCACCAGGGATTGGCCCTTTTCGACCGTCGTCGTGGGCGGGCCTTACTGCGGCTTGGTGTGAGCCGCCCGGAGCACGTTTGCCCCCGGTTTCGTTGACTACAAGCTTGCCGGAATCGTTAGGCGAGCCTGCAATCCTAATGCCGCCCAATCGGCGAGCCGCGCCTTGATCGTCAAAACGCTAAGGCCCGCATTAATCTTCTTGTTGATTTTGTCGATAGCCTCGGCAGGCGTGCCCACTCGCGCGCACGCGCGTTTCGCGAATCCAGCACCTGGTCTTGGATCGAACCATGACAACCATTGCCCATGCCCGCGCAAACCAACGCAAGGTGAGCAATTTCGGCTTCACGGCGACGAACAGCCAATGCGTGACAAACAGGCTGATCGCATAGGCAAGCAGCAGCACAAGCGCGCTCGTGATCCAGTGCCCCTCCCCAGCAAACAAAATAGTTGTGAGCTTCAAAGGTTCAACGACCGCCAGTGGCACCGCCAAAATGAGAAGGGCCGAATATGGAGGTAGCCGCTCGATCTGTCCCCGCAAGCGGTCCAGACGCCCTTTTACATTGTACACAAGCCGTTGCATCGACGGAGAACGCGGCGAGTTGGCAAATGTTCGTTTGATAAGCACCAACGCTTTATGACCATTGCGCCAGGTATTCGATGCGCAACAAAAAGCAACCGGCCACGTCGCCGATGCAGCGACCACGGCCGCGTGCAAAACGGACATCGACCAATGTTAAGTGGCGGGGCCGGCGCGAATGCCGGCCCGCTTCCAGGCGCGCCGCCTCGATCAATACCAAAGCGGTTGTTTGTAGTAGTCGTATACCGTGCGGTCTCGGCTGCGATCCGACCAGTCCCAATCGGTGTTGCGATTGTACTTTGGGGCACCTTTTAGTTGGTCCTCCGTAACGGCGACACGGTAGCCGCCGAGGCCCGTGTCGTATTTGAGACTGGACCACGGCATCGGGTAGTAATCCTCGCCTATGCCGAGGAAGCCGCCGAAGGACACAACCGCATAGGCAACCTTGCCACTGATCTTGTCGAGCATCACACGCTGTACGCTTCCTATCCGGCGATTGTCGGCACCATAAACGGCCGTTCCCTCCACTTTGTCGCTGCCAATCATCGAAACGGTTTCGCGGCGATTGTCAACGGTGCTGGTATTAGCCATGGGTATCCTCGCTATAGGTTCTTATTGTCGACAATGGATGTGCCAGACATTTGGTTCCGATCTCTGTCAGGCGCTTCGGGTTGCGGTTGCCTGGACGAGTGCTTGATCGGCAAGAAACTTCTCAAGTGCAGCCCCTCCATCGCGCCGCGCGGCGGCTTCCGTCGCGAATCCTCTGCCATAAAGCCCGACGCCAACGCCCTTTGATCGTCGTAGGATTCTCCGACTCCCATAAGTTTCGGGTATGTCCCGTTCTTTTGACGTGGACCTAATAGTCGCTCACGAAACCTTCCGCTGGTGCCGAGTGGCCCCGCGCCTCGGGGGCTTTGGGGGCTGGGGGGGGTATAAGGCTTATGGCCACTCGGACAATGTGGGCCGGATGCTTGCGGTCCGACCTTGGAACAAAAACTCAGCGAGCGTCGCGAGGTTCCAGGCGGAGGCAGAGAATTGATTTGGGTCAAACTTCCTCATCACCCGCTCGAAACATCGATTATTCTCTTTGCCGACGCCAATCGCTGCAAATTTGGGCGCGTTGATTTGAATCAAAGGGAGCGGCGTACTCTCAGTGCTAACCATTGCCGCTGTGTTGCTTTTGGTCAGGCAAAGAGAATGGCCAAGAAAGCTTCTGTGGCCGCCCCCACATGGTTGGCAGGAACTGCTGTTACGGCGGCGGCTTTGATTGCCCTGAACCAATCCGCCGATGCCATTTCTAATGGGCAGGCAGTTGCCAATGATGACCCGATAAGAGCTTTAAGCGTTAGCATTTATGGCAGCAATGATGACTGTACGGGCGTCAAGATCGCATCCAATCTTGTCTTGACTGCCAAGCACTGCAAGTTTGATACATCGACCAGAGTCATATTTTCAGGAGGAAACACCCATAAGATCGCTGACCGTTATCTCCCGAATTCGAGGCGTGTAGGCAAGGATGAGTACGATCTTGTTTTGTTGAGAATTGATGGTGATGTGCCAGGTCCAGTCGCTCAAATCGCGGATGAATTGAGCACGCCAAAAAATGGGTTCACGTCGTGGGCTGCAGGCTATGGTGGAAAAAAGCTAACGCCGACAGTAAATCCACTTCGCAAAATCGAAATTGAAGTGATCGATAGTAATTATTCCCAATTTGCCTTGGCGGTGCGAGCCAAAAAGGACGGAAGGGTTTGTGATGGCGACTCAGGCGGACCCGCATATACCCAAACAAATGATCGAACCATCGTTTGGGGGATCAACACCGGCTCATTTTCTGGCAACTCTACGTGCGGATCGCGCGAACTTTATACCAAACTAGCTTTTGAAAATGCTTGGATCGCCCGAATGATCGCTGCCAATCGGCCGAAATTTCGGACCGCGCATGAGAGTGCGAGGTAAGCTCCCGTCCCCATGTGTGCGCACAAGCGTTGCCAGAAGCGCCGAACACTCTGGTGTCCGGGGCACTCTCGTCCCGGCGGTGAGCTTTCGGTGTGTCGCTTCCGATGAATTATTCGCCGACGTGGTGGTCGAAGAGGCTAGATTTTGCTGCAGTGCACTTTGGTCGGTATTGGCACACATCACGACATTTCGCTGCCACGCAGCAGACGGTTGCCTTCCGGGTAAAGCCGACATCGAGAGTGGTAAGCGCGGGACCGGCGCGAACGCCGCCGGTGGAACGATGACCGGCGCCCGACGTTGACTGAAATGTGAAGACGAAGGGAGAAACGATGCGCAAGTTGATTCTCGCTAGTATGGCCGCTGCTTTGCTTGCGGCGCCGATGGCAACCTCGGTTCGCGCGGAGGACACCACAGTCATCAAGAAGAACGCCGAGGGCGACAAGACGGTCATCAAGAAACGCGATGAACCGGCTTTGCTCCCGGTGCCACATACCGAAGAGCACAAGACGATTATCAAGAAGGATCACGACTAGCTCTAACTAATCGCATCAGTCTCTTGCGAAAGGTCCGGCCCCGCGCCGGGCCTTCTTTTTTGGTTTCGATGATGATTAAAACCCCGGCGGAGGGCCAACCTCGCCGGGGCAAAGGGGCTGACCGGGGACTTCGCTGGGGGGCGAAAAAAGAGCCCGTTTGAGGGTCAATGCTGGGTGTTAGGCCGAGTTCCTGGGTTGCCCCTTATGCGGGAATGCTGCCCTCGCCAAGCAATACCGTGAGAAAGCCGCTGAGTATCTGCGGATCGCCCGAACCATGCAGGACTCCACAGTAAGGACGGCCCTGCTGGAGGTTGCTGGTGCTTGGATCGACCTAGCCGATGAAGCTGAACAGCTAGACCGCGAGCGCCCAAAGAAGCCCTAATCGGATTGGTCAGCCATCGAACCGAGCGCCAACCCAGCCACTCCCACTCACCGAATTTTTGCAGCGCGTTGGATTGGGCGCCCCAGGATTGAAAGACCTTTAATGTCGCGGCAGTTGACAACACCGCACGCGATAAACAGCAGTGATCGCTTGATCTCCGGGAACTCGCTGGGATGCCGACGATTAAGCAACAAAGTTGTCCGAAGGCCGACTCGGCGTCTAGGCGGCGCGTTTGCTCAAAGAAACCATTAGCAATTGGTCTGACCACAAGTGCTCGACTTTTGGAGCGGCACTCGCCTACTATTCGATCTTCTCGTTCGGACCGCTAATGCTCATAGCGACCGCTATCGCCGGCATGGCATTAGGCGCCGATGCGGTTCGCGGTCAAGTCAACAATCAGGTTCGAGGCCTATTCGGCAATTCCGGCGCCGAGGCGCTTGAAAGGCTGCTCGCTGGAGCAAACCATCCTCATCAGGGACTACTGGCGACCATCTTCGGCATCGCCACGCTGGTATTCGCCGCTGTCGGCGTCGTAGTCCAGCTCAAGACGGCGTTGAATATGGTCTGGGAGGTGCAGCCTGCGGACAACGACAGGCGCTGGTTGGACCTCGCTCGTACGTATGTGGTATCACTTGCCGGCGTGCTGGGGCTCGGCTTTTTGCTGCTCGTGTCGTTGCTGTTCACCACCGCGCTTTCCGCTGCCGACAAAGTCGCGGTCGGCCATTTTCCGTTGTTCACGCTGCAGATTGCCGGGTCTATTGTGTCGTTCCTGCTGGTCACGGCGCTGTTCGCCATGATGTTCAAATGGCTGCCAGACACGGATGTGAATTGGCGCGACATCTGGTTTGGCGCCATGCTGACGGCAGCGCTGTTCGAGATCGGAAAATTTCTGATCGGTTATTATGTCGGCAAGCTTGGGCTGGAATCGACCTATGGAGCGGCAGCATCGCTCGTGATGCTATTGATCTGGGTTTATTACTCGTCGCAGATAGTTCTGCTCGGCGCTGAATTCACCCACGTTTATGCGCAGCGCCGTGCCGCGCTTAGGTTCCGCCGCCCTGGATGACACCGAGAGCCGTTCGGGGGATAAGCGCCCACAACGAGGAAGTTTTTGAATTTTGCTTTGTGTTTCATGAGTCAACGGCCAGGAACATGCGTCGATCCGCTCATCGAGATAGTCCCAGTCGCCACGAAGTCCCCATCGATCCTGACCATGCGGGGCGATTGCTTGTTTGACCTCGTGACCAAGCGCAACCAACTCGCGGGCCACGTAGTGCGTGGCCATGCCGGCTTCGATCCCGACCAAGCATGGCGGAACATTCACAAGTCGTGCGACAATCCGGTGTCGAAAGACTTTCTCGCGTAGAACGATGGCGCCTCTCTCATCCAGGCCGACCATGTGCAGCGTGTTCTTGCCGGTATCGATCCCAATGGTCCGGACTACTGCGGTGTCTGACTTGCGCGGCATGGTGTGCTCCTCGTGCTCATTAAGCGCCAAAACAGACCCTGGGGGGTCGTCCGGGGCAGGAGCACGGCCGGTCCATCCCATTCGCGACACTTCGGTCCCCTGAATTGCTGCTGCGCACAATTGGCGCCCTCCTGTCGCAAATCTCTAACATGTCATTGTCGAAGTGGGCGGGCCCTCAACGACCGGCTACGGAACAAGGCAGCGATGCATTGGTTTGAAGTGTGACGACGTGATCACAACGGAGATCAGCGATGTCGTCCAACAACGAAACGCGAAGGTTGGGCGCAAAAACCAGGAACAACAGCCGGATTTGTCAACTCAATATCGCAAGATAGGGATTAAGGCGGTTGCCGCAGCGACTCACAATGCCAAAGAACCCAGAGGCGCTCGTGGCGTTAAAAAGGGAAAGAAGCGGACAACGGAGAAGGCCAGTGGATGATCGCGCGAAGGCGGCTCGTCGAAACCTCGATCAGGCTACCGCGGCAGGCGAAAATGCCGCACAAGTTGCTCAGATAGGTTATGCGGCAGCAATGGAGAACGCCCGCGACCTGAACGCGAGACTCGTTGAGATGGTTCACGCAAATGCCGAAGCGGCACTAGAGGCTACTACCCAAATCGTGAACGCCAAAAACCCCGCTGATTTAGTTCAGGCTTGGTCAACCCATGCAACGAAGCAGTTTGCACTGCTCACTGATCAAGCGAGAGAGCTGACGGCGGCCTGGCAAAAATTCTTCGTCCCCCTGCGCTGAACTGTCCAAAAGCGTTGCCATTTAGAGCCCTCGTCTGAAGCCGCCTCGGTACCCGTGGGTAAGCAGCGAGATCAGGAACAGGACGATCGCTACGATAAAGACGATCTTCGCAATGCCTACCGCCGCCCCGGCGATTCCGCCGAAGCCGAGAACGGCGGCGATGATGGCAATAATGAAGAGCGTAATAATGAGACCAATCATGGACGTGCCTCTGCGAACTTTCAAACTATCAACTCTGTACGGCGAGCGTCGGTTCCGACCTCCGCTCGATTGATTAAGATCTCGGGGGAACTATGCTGAGTGCGGATGAATGCCGAAAATACGCTGAGGAATGCAAGCGTCTCGCATCTCAAGCTGAGGATGAATTGGAACGTGAGACTCTGGCACGCATCACACAGGAGTGGAACGGCCTGGCCGAACATAAAGTGCAAATACAAGACCGATAGCCCGTACCAGCCGATTAGACAAGCGGACATGGACGCCCAGGAGGGGGAGGGGCACGGCGCAAATGCGGCGCTCGCGTGTTTTCTCCGCCACGCCGCGTCCTAACTGAAGGAACAAAGACATCAACATGCGGTTGACGGCCATGGCTGGCTACTCTTCTGGACAGCGCGTGTCGAACCAAAGAATTGCGTCGTATCGGCAGTATGCGAGCCTCTGCGAGATGATGGCGGAGGAGACAATCGATCCTAATCGTAAAAGGTTATTGGGCGAAATGTCGCACTAGTGGACGAAACTCGAACACGACGAAGGCGCGAAACGTACAGAGCAGCCGCGGCGGCAACCTAAGAGCCCATCAAAACGTCAGGTCAAGTCAATCAGTCGTCGGAGCGGCTAGCCCGTTGTTCGGTGTTGACGAGGACGAGCGCTTGATTAGCGAGAAACTTCTCTAACGCGATCTCTCCGTGACGACGCGCGGCTTCTTCCGTCCCGAATCCCTTGCCATAAAGCCAATGCCAATCTGCTTGGATCGTCGTAGGATTCTCCATTCCCACCGGGATCGGGAATGTCGGAAGTGTCCGGTCCGCTTTACGTGGACGTAGTAATCACTCACGGTAGTCACCGCGATAAGCCGGGTCGGCCTCCTCATCGTTAGATGCCGCGTGGCCCCGGACCTAGGGGCTGGGGGGCTGGGGGTGTAGGTCGGGGCCACCGGGCAACGTAGCCGGACGTGTGCCGGCCGTGAGTCAAAACTCAACCATCGCTGCGAAGTTCCGGGCGAGACTCTGATGTGCCGAGCGCTCGGCGTTATTCCATCGAAACGGGGGCTGACATCTTGGCCGACGAAGCGGTCGAATAAGCCATTATAATTTTTTCTCGGTCCGAGACCGAACTTTGCCCCCAACAAACGGTTATGGGCCATGGAGGCAACCATGGACGAGCGAACGACGCTTCGAGCTTTGGCTTGGAGCATAGGCACACTGATTGCGCTCATTTTCGCTCTCAATGCGGTTGCCCTTTCAATGATCTAGCCATCAGATCGAATGTACGGAGAGAATGGGTATGACTAACATCAGCAAGGCACTTGTCTGTGCCGTCTTAGGTGCGAGTACGCTCGCCTACTCGGCCGTGAGCGCTTCGGCAGCCATCGCCTGCACTGGTAACGTTTGCTGGCATGCAAAAGAAAGATACGAGTATCCTCCATCGGCGCACATAACTGTGCATGAAGACACCTGGAAGGCCGGCCCCAGCATCACCTTCCGCGAGCATGAAGGGCGCGGCTATTGGAGTGGCGACCGCTGGACGGAATGGTAATCAATCGAGCTACGGGAAACAGATAACAAAAAGCCGCCCCTGACTTGGCGGCCTCACTATTGCTGCGCATAGAGCCGAGTTCTGATTCAGATACCGGCTACGTTGCCCGACAGCAACCTCTTACTAGCCCCCGAGGTCCGGCGCCACACGGTCCGACCACACGGTGCGGACACCGAACCGGGCAGTGGATGCACAGCACAGCACCGCGAACCGCTGGGAACAACACTTCCCGCTCTTTAGTTTCGCAGTTAGACCAGGAGCGTCCCCAACCGAGAGGGGACCGATCCGTGAAGGAGAAAAAGCCATGAGGTTACGCGCACTCGCGTTGGGAACTGCTCTTCTCGCCGCAACGGTTCCATCTATTTCCAGTTCCGCCGAAGCAGCGCCGTGGGGATGGCACGGCGGTGGTTGGGGCGGCGGCTGGCATGGGGGCGGTTGGGGATGGGGCGGCGTAGGCGTCGGTCTTGCTGCCGGGGCAATCATCGGAAGCGCGCTGGCGGCACCCTATGGTTATTATGATGCCTACTATCCGTCTGATTACTATGGCGGCTATGGCTATGCCCCTGCCGTTACCTATGACTATGTCCCTGCCGTTACCTATGACTATGTCCCTGCCGTTACCTATGACTATGTCCCTGCCGTTACCTATGCGCCTGCCGTCACCTACGCTACGGATACGGATACCCGGGCTACGGATACGGCTACAGGCGGTATGGATATGGCTTCAGGCCCGTTTATCGATATGGCGTCAGGTACGGCTACGGCAGTCTCCGACACGTAGCGCACTATAGATATCGGCGATAATCGGCCGTTTCCGAAGCAGCAGGTGGCGGCGTGAAGACCTGTTGACCGGCGCGGGAGACGAAAAGCTGAATCGACGAGGCCTGTCAGCGCTGCGTCAAGCGGCGCGCTCGACCTCTAACGTGCTTTCGTGAGGATCAGCAAAAATCCGGAGGCAAAATCACCAGCTCTTTCGGCTACGCATTTAATTTTGGCAATTCTCCCGCTAATACGAGCCGTCAGCCCGGCGCTGCCATTGTGATCGTAGCGCCGTAGGCGGTGGGCACGTCGTAGATCGCGACGCCTGGAGGTGCGACGTAATCTATTCGCGGCGCGACAACGCCTGGCGCAGCCGGTACTACGATGGCGGGGGCTGCCACATATGCCGGTGCCGGTGATACATAGCCGGGTGTCAAATAAACGGTCTGAGCCGAGGCGACTCCGCTGGGCAGAACGAGCGCCGTTGCTGCCAGAAGCGGTGCCAATAGCAGAGATCTCCTCATCCTTGCCTTCCTCGTCGGTGGGGTTTCAATTCGTCGTCCCTCGATCTTGAACGACAACTGCATCGCTTTGGTCGAATTCGCAGGTTAGTCATCGACCTCAAATCTACGCGATTGTCTCTATCAATCGTCGCCGCCTGAAACAATCGCCGGTCGCGGCGCGGAGCCCTTACGGGGAGGTGGCCGAATAGGGCGGCTTGTCGCTGCACTTTCGTGGCGTGGCGCTGACCGGAAACCTTCAGCGCGCTGCTGGATTGGTTTTACAAAATTAGTTCGCGCGTTTGCGCGCACGCACCTTAGCCATCGCGATTTCTAGGATCTGGAAGCTCAAATTTCTGACCCGAAGGCGTGTCATGGGCAAAAGAACGATTGGAACTGTGACGACAGCTGTCGCGCTGTGCGCGCTTTTTGTAGCACAGACCTCAGCGATTGCGCGTGGCGGCGCGGCCATGGTGGGGGTGGTGGCGGGTCCCACGGCTTCCACGGAGGCGGGGGTGGGTTCCATGGCGGTAGCGGATTCCATGGCGGCGGGTTCCACGGTGGTGGTCACGGCCTAGCTGGCCGCGCGGCGCATGGACCTGGTTTCGCTAGCCACGCGGCGCATGGACCCGCTCACGCCAATCATGGGGCGGGATTTGAACATGGCTTTGCCGCTCACGACCTTGGCCACGGATTTGCCGGTCACGGTGTTAGTCGAAATCAATTCGCGGCTCGGAATTTTCACGGACTAGCCCGGTTGGGACAATTGTGATGTGGACTAGTCCGCTTGCGACTGATGATGGCAGACGTGACTACGCCCCAAGGCGCCACCGTTACCTGATTGCCGCCGTCGTCGTGATGTGCCTTCCGCTTGGGTTGTTGGCATGGCTCTGGGTGTGGGCGCTGCACGGTATCATTTTTCCATCCGCGGCCGAGGTCACATCGCAACGCGTGATCGCGCTCGAAGCGGCCGACGGACAGGATTTGCTACCCAAAGGCCTGCTGCAATTGCCGCCGATCCCTGTGGAGGACATGCCTCCCGACGTTGTCAATGCCGTATTGAGCATCGAGAATCGGCGCTTTTACAGAGGCGGTCCCATCGATGCAACCTCAACGTTGCGGGCCCTAATACAAAATTTAGAGGTCGGGCGCGTCGTCGCCGGCGGCAGCACCATCACCCAACAGCTCGCCAAGATACTGTACCTGCGCCCGGAGCGGACCTACAAGCGCAAAGTCCAGGAGGCGGCACTCGCCATCTGGCTGGAAAGCCATCTGACAAAGAATCAGATTCTGACCAGCTACCTGAACAACGTCTATCTCGGCTCCGGTGCCACCGGATTCTCGGCCGCCGCGAAACTCTACTTCGGCAAGAAAGTCGCGAATCTCAATCTGCCCGAAGCCGCGATGCTTGCAGGCATGATCAATGCGCCGAGCGAGGACGATCCGCTCCGCAATCCTGTGGCCGCGCGCAACCGCGCGTCGGCAGTTATCGATGCCATGGTCGCGAACGGCAAGCTCAGCCCTGCCGCGGCCCTTACGGCAAAGCTCAATCCGGCGACGCCCAATCCAGTACAGCTTTCCTCGCCCGCGGCCGGCTGGTTCGCCGACTGGGTCTACCGAAACGCGGTCGCCGTCGTACCCCGGCTTGCCGGCGCGGTCACCGTGCGCACCACGCTCGATCTGCGGCTGCAGGGACTCGCCTCGAATATCATCGAGTCAATACTGGCCTCCGAGGGCCGCAAGTTGCACGCCACTCAGGCGGCCCTCGTCGCCATGCGGCCGGACGGCGCCGTCGTGGCGATGGTCGGCGGACGCGACTATTCGGACAGCCAGTTCAACCGCGCCACGCAGGCCAGGCGCCAGCCCGGCTCGGCGTTCAAGCTGTTCGACTATTACGCGGCGCTGCGTCAGGGCTACACTCCCGACGATACGGTGCTGGACGAGCCGGTCGTTATAAAGGGTTGGCAACCGGAGGATTATGCGCGCCGCTACCATGGGCCGGTCACGCTGGCCGCGGCGTTCGCGCATTCATATAATGCCGCCGCCGTGCGGCTGTCGCAGCAGGTCGGTATTCCTCAGGTCATCGCCGCCGCGCACGACCTCGGCCTCCAAACGCAGCTTGCCAATAATCCGAGCCTTGCTCTCGGCACCTCGGAAGTCACTTTGCTCGATCTCACCGGCGCCTATGCGGCGGTGCGCGCCGGCGTCACACCAGTCAGGCCATGGGCGATCGCCAGCGTGAGACTGCCCAATGAGCAGCGCGCGGTGCCGATCGGTCGTCCGCACGAGCCTCAGCACAGCCTGGGGCAATATCAGAATGAGTTGATCGGACTTCTGAGAAGCGTCGTCGAGGGTGGCACCGGCCGCGCCGCGGCGCTGCCGGGCTTTGCCGCGGGCAAAACCGGTACCGCGCAGGATTACCGGGACGCCTGGTTCGTCGGCTTTAATGACTCTCTCGTCGTCGGTGTCTGGGTCGGCAACGACGACCACTCGCCGATGCGGCACGTTGTCGGCGGCACGCTGCCGGCAACGATCTGGAAAAGATTTATGGAGCAGGCGAATCCCGTCCCGTCAGCAACCGTGGTCGCGCAGCAGCAGGCGGATCAGTCGCCGCCGGCCGCCGAACAGCAACTGCGGGCGCCGAATGCACTTTTCAATCAGAACACCGCCGGCGCGGCGACCACCACATGCAATATTCCGGTCTGCGAACGCTACTATCGCTCGTTCCGCGCTTCCGATTGCACCTATCAGCCCTACGAGGGCGGTGCACGCCGCTTCTGCGAACGCCGAGACGAAACGACGGCGAGCCTAAGCGGCGGCGGGAGCGAACGCCCGGCGCCAGCACCCTCAACCGCCAATCCGGATAACTCAGCACGGCAGGCAACGACTGACGATCAAGCGGGCTCGTCAAGCGACCAAAAAACAAACGATCAGGATACGGCGCAAGATAGCCCGCACGCGGCACCGGGCGCGGCGAGCCCGAAATGCAACATGGCCGCCTGTCAGCGCTACAGCTCATTCCGTGCCTCCGATTGCACGTACCAGCCCTACGGCGGCGGCCCGCGGCGACAGTGTGATCGCCAAGACGAGAGGACAGCGAGCACGCCGAGCCGCGAACGTGACGCCCCGGCCGCTTCCGCCTTGGACGACCGCCAAGCGGAATCCTTCGACGGCTCGCCGGACCGCGACGGTCCCTCCGAGTGGCCGGCACCCTACCATGTCTTCGGTCCATTCCTGGATTGGGGAAGTCACTGGTAGTTTCTTACGAACACTTAGCTTCGACGCTCGCGCTCTCCGTCGAAAGTCGCGATTCTTTGCAATGCGGCTATCTTCCTTTGTGCAATTGCGAATGTCGGTTGTTGGTCGATGCTGTTGATAAAGTAACTCGTTCGGTTGGCATTGTGCTTTTGGGTCGTTTTGATCCGGCCGACTTGAGTCGGTTGTTGGGTTTTTGTGGCCGCAGGATTGGCGGCGACTTTGACGCGGACCCGACTGACGTAATCATAAGCGACCTCAGGCAAATGCTGCGCGCCGCCGGGCGGGCGGTGGACCGAGGATTCGCAGCGCCAGCGTTTTGAAGTTCTGCACGATGGCGGCGAGGTGGAACTCATCGCGAGCCCCGGAGAGGCCGCGTAGCCGCATACGTTCGAAGCGATGATGGGTCTTGAGGTGCGCAAATCGCATCTCGACCTTCTTGCGCTCATTGCGCGATCGGTCGAACTCCGGCGTACCCACGAAGCTGCGGGCATAATCGCGGGCATCCTCATGGACGTCGCGTTCGATCTTGCGCGAGGGCGTGTTCGGACTGCATTGCGGCTTGAGTGGACATGCGCGGCAGTCGCGTCTCGATGCCCGATAGCGAATCTTGTGGTCGGCGCTGACGTTGCCAGTGGTCTTGAGCGGCTTGTTGGTGGGGCAGACATAGACGTTACGTTCGCGATCAAACGTGAAGTCGCTGCTTGAGAATGTTCCATCATCGCGTTGGCTCTTGTCCTTAACAGGAATGTGCGGCGTGATGCCGGTGCCGACGAGCCAGTCGAGGAATTTGCCGGTCCCATATGCCGTGTCGGCGACGAGGCGCTTGGCCTTGAGCCCAAACCGTTGCTGCGTCCGCGTGATCATGGTCTTGGTCACGGCCACTTCGTCGTAGGTACGGGCCGGCGTGGCCTCCACGTCGACGGTGACCGCGTTGGCGATGTCGATCAGATAGTTGAGCCCGTAGCCGAACTGAACGCGCTTGTTGGCTTTGGCGGTCCAGGCCGAACCCGGGTCCACCGGCGAGATCGCCTTTGGCACCTTGTGATCCGCATCGGGATCTTCGTCATCAAGGGCGCCGAGAAACTCGGCAACCGCCCGCGTCTGACGCTCCGGCACCGACCAGTCGATCTCGCCGGGGGCCTTGGCATGATAACGGCTGGCGTCCGCTTCCATGACGCTGGCATCGACCGCGAAGGCTTCGCCCTTGACCAGACCTGCGTTCATGCACGCTCGCACCACCGCCTCGAATACCTGGCGGAACAAGTCGCTGTCGCGGAACCGGCCGTGACGATTGACCGAGAACGTCGAGTGATCGGGCACCTGGTCGTCGAGGTCGAGCCGGCAGAACCACCTGTAGGCCAGATGCAACTCGACTTCCTCGCACAGCTTCCGCTCAAAACGGATGCCGTAGCAGTAGCCGACAATCAGCATCCGGATCATCAGCTCAGGGTCGATCGAAGGTCGGCCAATCTCGCTGTAAAACGGCGCCAACTTCTCGCGAAGCTCACCCAGTATGCGGGTCACAACCGGATTGATCCGGCGCAACAGATGGCCCGCTGGAATACGCCGTTCCAAGTTGAATAGGTAAAACAACTGGCTCTGGTCGCCGGTCTGCCGACCCATCATGGCAAGCCTCCGCCGCCGAATCCCTCCAGCAGACGGAATCACTGTTCGCCGATTAGTGCCACGCCTTTTTCAACAGCATCGACCCTCTTCCGACAGGCGCCTTCGAGAATTGCTGCTGTGCAACGTCCCGAATGGTGATACGAAAATTGGTGAGAATTCCGCCAGCAGTCGGGGCGTTCTCATGCAAAACCGGAACTGCTTTCACGAAGCGCTGCGGAATCGCCTACTCGTTTGATCGACGAGATGTCACGGCTCTATTACTTGTCGCGCGCCATTCACCTCGCGGCGCTGGCCTACGCCTGACGCTCATTGTCGCGTCATGGCAGAAAGGAAGAGGCGATGACCGAGGCCGAACTGCAGATCGTGCGCCGCGCCTATGCCAAGCAGGTCACGATGCCGTACAACACCGCGCATCCGCGGGTC
>Ga0335081_10009442_pt1 | contig 15706 bp, 9 predicted proteins | sample Lox_Sample_35_FD_206713 | JGI IMG/M metagenome (GOLD analysis project Ga0335081, IMG submission 206713) | Soil microbial communities from Loxahatchee National Wildlife Refuge, Florida, United States - Lox_Sample_3.5 | ecosystem: Environmental > Terrestrial > Soil > Wetlands | place: USA: Florida... | reverse complement strand
GGCATCGTCCAGCTGATCGCCGGGATCATCCAGCTGCGCACCGGCAACACGATCGCCGGCGTGCTGTTCAGCATGTACGGCGCGCTGTGGCTGTCCCTGTTCGCCTTCGCGCAGTTCTTCGCCAGCGAAGTGCCGCCCGCGGAACAAGGTCACGCCCTCGGGCTGCTGCTGTACGCGTTCGGCGCCTTCACGTTGTGGATCTTCGTCGCGTCGTTCCGCACCAACGTCGTGGTGGTCACGGCGCTGGTCTTCCTGGCGGCCACCCTGTTCGTGCTGGCAGCGGGCAAGTACGGCGGGAACGCCGACCTGATCAAGGCCGGAGGCTGGCTGGGCTTCATCGCGGGCGCGGAAGCCGCGTACCTGTCCTGTGCCGAACTGTGCCAGATCGCGTACAAGCGCTGGGTGCTGCCCATCGGGTCGCTGGCCAAATAGCGAGCCGAGGGCCCTACTGTAATGACCCGCGGATAAGCCGCGGGTCATCGCCGCTCGTCCCCAAGCGCGTCCGGGATCAAGTCAATGACGACGGCGTTTCCTGGGCCGGCTATCAGCAGGTTGACAAGCGGCGTGATCCGCCCGCACCCGGTGAAGGGCGGCCGGTGGTATCTGCCGACCAGGCGGCCGCCCTGCTCCAGGTTGAAGCCGGGCTTGGACCGCAGCGGCACGACGGCGTGCGCTGCGGTGCGGCATGAACTGTCGCGGATCAATGCCCGTCCGGCTGCGTGGACATCGGCTATGACCGCGTCGACGGTGACCGCCGCGAACATCCGGCCGTCGGGATCGACCCTGCCGATGACCGGTGACTCGGCCTCGATCCGGACGCTAGCGCTGAAAAGGCTGACCCCTAGCAGCGCCCGATTGACCGTGGACGGGTGGAGCGCGAGGTCCCCCGAGAACAGGCCCGAGTCCGGATCCGCGTTGACAGTGAGCGACCCGCTCAAGGCTACGCGCAGCGAATCCCTGCGGACTGTGAGAAATCCCCGCACCACGTACCTGATCTCGCGCATGAGCATCCTCCTGTACACGAACAAGACGATGGCCGGCCGACTGCTTCCGGCGCCAGGGCCCTCCGCCGGAGGTGACAGGGACCTATGCCTCTGACCGGTCGGCGTCAGCGGGGCCACCCTGTAAGGCAGAGAGGACGACAATGAGCGGTTATCCGGGGATTCGAGCCTCCGATGAGGATCGGAGTCGGATCGCGGCCGCCCTGGGCGAGCATTACGCGGCCGGCCGGCTGACCCTTGAGGAATTCCAGGAGCGCCTGGACAAGGTCTACACGTCGAAGACCCTGGGTGAGCTCAACCGCATGATGGCGGACCTCCCGGGAACCGATCTCGGCCGGCTTCCGGAGCGGCGCGCTCCGGGACCGGTGCACGTCCCGGCGGACGGGTCCGCCGTGGCGTGGCGGGCGGCCTGGCGGTTCTGGCTCGCGATCAGCGTCGTCGCCTTCATGATCTGGCTGCTCGGCGGGGCGAGCGGCGGTCCGTGGTTCTTGTGGGTAGCCGTACCGCTGGGTCTGCTGATACTGCGGCGCTGGACCGCGGGCGGGCGCCACCATGGTTAGGCCTGATGCGGCGGTCGAGGCGGACGGCCTGGTCCTACGCTGGGAAGGGCAGGTCATTCTCGACGGCCTCACCTTCACTATCCCGTTACCGGTGCGGCGCTCACCAGCATGGGCTGCGGCTGTGGTTAGGCCAGTGGCGTAACAGCGGGCTCTGCGGCCGCTTGTCCCAGCCGGAACCCAAAGGTCTGGCCGGGGCCAAGCTCATGCACCTGTCCGTTATATCCAACGCGTACAGGCGGCAGATTCCCCGAGCCGTCGTGCACCAGCACGGTGTGGTCGGCGACGGTCACGGTGATTACATGCTCGCGGTAGAGGATGGGAAGCTCGAGTGCGCCAAGGCTCTGCAGCCAGTACGGGTCGAGCCAGAGCACATCATCGCGTGTCTCGATGCCGGCGTAACACCTCTCCAGCACGTCGATGGTCCCGGCCATCGCCGCAAGGTGGATGCCCTCCGCGGTCGTGCCGCCCTGGATGTCGGCCACATCGGTGCGCAAGGCCTCGATGAACTGCTCCAGGGTGCGTTCGCGGCGCGCGCGGGCGAGCACCCAGGCGTTCACCAGCGTGCTGAGCGTGGAGCCGTCACAGGTACGGGCCAGGTAGTAGTCGATGGTGCCGGAGATCTGACGTGGTGACCAGTCGTAACCGAGGCGGTGCAGCAGTGCCGTAAGCTCGCCGGGGGACAGCAGGTAGAGCAGCATCAGCACGTCGGGCTGCTTGGAGACCTTGTACCTGTTGGGGCTGTCTGCCTCGGCCTCGAGTATCCGGTCGAGCCGCCTGATGTTGCCGTACCGGGCGCGGTAGTCCTCCCAGTCCAGCTCGTTCAGTTTCTCATAGCCCTCGAACTGGCTGATGATCCCATCGCCGTGGAATGGGACATAGATGCGGCGGGAGACGTGTTCCCAGCGCTGCTGCTCGGCCGCGGTGATGCCGAGCCTGTCGGTAAGTTCCTGGCGGCGGTGGACGGGAAGGATGTCAAGCACCTCGGCAGCGTGCAGCAGGAGCCAGCTGGTCATCACGTTGGTGTAGGCGTTGTTGTCGATCCCGGCGTGCGGAGAGTCCGGGTAGCCGGTGTGGAACTCGTCGGGCCCCACCACACCGCGGATGACGTACCTGTCCAGCTCGTGGTCAAAGGTGGCCATGCTGGCGAAGAACCTGGCGATCTCCAGGATGATCTCGGCGCCCTGGTCGGCCAGGAAGGCCAGGTCGCCGGTGGCCTGGTAGTACTGCCAGACGTTGTAGGCGATCGCGATGCCGACGTGGCGCTGCAGGTATGTCACATCAGGCAGCCAGTGGCCCGATTGCGGGTTGAGGTGCAGTAGGGCACTTTGCTCGCTGCCGTCGCTGCCGGACTGCCACGGGAACATTGCGCCGGCATGGCCGGCCTGGATCGCCGCCCGTCTTGCCGCGGGCAGCCGGTGGTAGCGATAGGCCATCAGCGACCTGCTCAGCTGCGGCAGCCTGAGGTTGAGTACCGGCAAGACGAACAGTTCGTCCCAGAACACATGCCCGCGGTAAGCCTCACCGTGCAGCCCGCGCGCCGGGACGCCGGCGTCACGGTCCACGGTGTTCAGCCCTACCGTCTGCAGCAGGTGCAAGGCGTGCAGCCGCAGCACCGGCAGCACCAGGTTGTCCTCGCCACCGACAAGCCTGATCTCGAAGCGCTCCCACAGGTGCGCCCATGCCATCGTGTGCTGCGCCAGCAGGTCGTCGAATGAGCCGGCCATCTCCAGCAAGTCGGCCGCCGCGACGCCCACGTCCGAGATGGCACGGTCACGCGACGTGGTGATCGCTACGGTCTTTTCGATAAGGACCTTATCCCGCCTGGCCATGTCGATCTGGAACTGCTGGCTGATCCGCCCTGGCTGCTGACTCACGGTGGCCTCCGGGCTCACCCGCACGCCGCCATGGAACACCCGTGTCCGCACCGCCTCGGCGATTCGGATGTGCGACTGGCTCGTCTCCACGACCAGCAGCATGCCGTCCGGAGCCAAGGCGCGCGCGCGGCAAGGGACCAGGTGGCGGCGGCCCAGCTCGCGATAACGCAGCACCCCGTCGTTGGTCACGGTGCCGTCAATCTCAGAGCGTACGTGCAGCCGACCCGACCAGTTCTCGGGCATGATTGTCGTCTCCAGCGCGCCAAGGTGCGCCGCGCCCATATGCACGAACCGGCGCTGGGTGACCAGTGTCCGGTGGCCGAGCTGGTCGCGGACCCGCAGCAGCCGGGTCAGAACCCCGCGCCGCAGATCCAGGTCCTGCCGATCCGATAGCACCTCGGTGTGATCCAGCCCGAACCATCCCCCGTCGCCAACGGCGAACGTCAGCGGCAGCCAGTTAGGCGCGTTTACCAGGCTCTCGTTCTCCACGGTGCGGCCCGCGATCTCAGTCCGCAGCTGGTTGTAGCAACCCGCAATGTAGGTGCCCGGGTAGTGGGTGCCGTCGGCCCGCGATTCCGGCGCCGCGCCGCGGGTGGCGAAGTAGCCGTTGCCCAGAGTGCACAAGGCCTCGCGGAGTCCCTCCTCCCGCGGCGCCACATCCTTGTAGCGCAGCGTCCAGGCCGTGATAGGTTCCGGTTTCCCGTACTGACCGCTCATGTCGTACCTGCATGTTGCGTGCGCAATGTCCGACGAGCGCATACACGCCCGCGTCGGCTGTCTGGTTTGACTACCGCAATACTCCGGCACGGCAAGCCGCGCGCGCAGCGGACCTAAGGCCCGGCTTTCGAAGCCAAGGTCCCCAGGATGCCCGTCTGATCTCCCATCTTGAAGCGCCGCAGTGTGGACCAAGGTCCTGCATGACGGGACATTTGGCTCCTGACGTGCATCTTCTGCGTCGCGGACGATCAAACTCTCGGGTGTGAACACCGGACGCCTCACTGGGTCGCGCTGGACGGCGAGCTGTCATGGAGGGCGTTCCGCGGGAAGCTGAGGAGGGGAAGACCGATGCGTACTTCCAGGATCGTGCTGTTGGTGATCGGCGTCATCGTGCTGGCGGTGGCCGCCGTCTGGAGACCGGTGGTGGCGCCGCAGCTGACGAAGCTGCCGACCAGCCTGGACATCAGATACCACTTCTCGGGCACCTACACCGGGTACGTGAATCAGTCCACGGGCGTGCGGCTGGCCGCGCCGCAGAACCTGCCGCTGTCCATCGACCGGCAGGTCAGGGCGGTACCGGCGCAGAGCACTTCGTCTGAGCTGGCGGTCAACGACGCTTCGACCGTGATGATCGGTCCGGGCAGGACCCCGCAGATCCTGCAGTATGTGCTGGACCGCTCGACGGCGGGCAATGTCAAGAGCCCGTACGCCTATGCGCTGGTTCCCGGCAACGTGGTGGACCGGGCCGGCAGTTACAGTCTCGGGCCGCCGCCCGGCGCTGACACCGCCAAGACCTACCCCATGTGGGTCGACGAGATCGGCAAGGCCGTCCCGATCACCTATGCGAACGCCACTCAGACCGTTCACGGCGTGGCCGTGCAGGAGTGGCAGCTGAACCTGCCGGCCACCCCGATGGCCACCTCGTTCGTGAGTGCCATGCACCTGCCGATGACGATGTCGTTCGCGGAGTTCGAGGCCCAGCTCAAGGCCCAGGGCACTGACCTGGCCCTCGGGTTGAAGATCCTGTCGGGGTCGCTGACCGGGGCGGAGAAGGCCAGCCTCGCGGCGCTGACCGCTAGGCCGATCCCGCTGCAGTATTTCTACGCCATCACCATCAAGCTGCTGGTCGAGCCGGCCAGCGGCACGATCGTGGACACGCTCACCGCCGTCCGGGCCTATTCGGTCCGCCCGGTCCTCGGGCCGTTCGCGGCCACGCTGGCGCCCATGCTGGCCGCCCACCCGGCCAACCTGGCGGCCGCCCCGCTGGCCGCCGGCAGCAAGAAGCTGACCGCCGCTCCAGCCCAGTCGCTCTACACGCTGACCTTCCATCAGACCCCTGCCTCGGTGACTGAGACGGCCGGACAGGCCGGGCACAACGCCAACCTGCTGGAGATCTTCGAGATGTGGATCCCGATCGGCCTGGGCGTGATCGGCCTCATCCTGGTCGCCCTGGCCTTCACTGGTCGTTGGCGGCGCGAGCCTCCCGCAGGCAAGCCGGCCCAACCCGGCCCGCAGAAGATCGGCGTGTAACGCACGCCAGGGCTCGCCACGAGGGTTGATCTCCGGGAGCGAATTGGTGCGCCCCCGGAGATCAAGTCAGGTGACTGACCTTGACCATCGGCCTTGCTGGCGTGGCCTCGGACACGCACCATGGACAAATGCCGGATGATGTGGACAGGCCGATAGCACGTGTGTCGGCCGCTTCTTATGACTATGACGTGCTTGTGATCGGCTCGGGATTCGGTGGCTCAGTCGCCGCGCTACGGCTTACCGAGAAGGGCTACCGGGTGGGCGTGCTCGAGGCGGGTCGCCGGTTCGAGGACGCCGACTTTCCCAGGACATCCTGGAAGGCCCGCAGCTTCTTCTGGGCGCCGAAGCTCGGCTGCACGGGCATCCAGCGGATTCATCTGCTGCGCAACGTAATCATCTTGGCTGGCGCGGGGGTCGGCGGAGGTTCACTCGTGTATGCCAATACGCTCTATGAGCCAAAGGACGCCTTTTACCGGGATCGCCAGTGGGCGCATATCACCGACTGGCGGGCTGAGCTCGCACCCTACTACGACCAGGCGAAACGCATGCTTGGTGTGGTGCGCAACCCAACCATGACGCCGTCGGATGAGGTCGCGAAGCAGGTCGCCGAGGAGATGGGGATCGGGCACACGTTCGGCCTGGCCCCGGTCGGGGTCTTCTTCGGCCGGGACGGCCGGAAGGAACCTGGCGTGGAGGTCGACGATCCGTTCTTCGGCGGCGCCGGCCCGAGCCGCCGCGGCTGCCTGGAGGTCGGGGAATGCATGACCGGCTGCCGGCACAACGCGAAGAACACGCTCGTCAAGAACTACCTGTACCTGGCCGAAAGGGCTGGCGCCACGGTCCATCCGGAGACCACGGCGGTCGCGGTGCGGCCGTCAGGGCGCGCCGGGTACGCGGTGGACACGGTGCGAACCGGTGCATGGCGGGGCAGTCGTACCTCGCGTACCTTCACCGCCGAGCACGTGGTGTTCGCCGCTGGAACGTGGGGCACGCAGCAACTCCTTCACCGAATGAGAGTCCAGGGCTCGCTGCCGGGGATCTCCGCCCGGCTCGGCGTCCTGACCCGCACGAACTCCGAGGCGCTCGGTGGCGCACTGGCCACGATGCGCAACAGGAAGAAGCACGATTTCACCCGTGGAGTCGCCATCACCTCATCCATCCACCCGGACGAGCGCACCCATATCGAACTCGTTCGTTACGGCAAGGGCTCGAACGCGATGGGGCTGCTCAGCACGCTGATGACCGATGGCGGCGGACGGCTGCCGCGCGGCGCAAAGTGGCTTGCCAGCGTGGCGCGCCATCCAGGGCAGCTCGTATCGCTTTACGCTGGCATCAACCACTGGTCTGAACGGGCCGTTATCGGGCTCACCATGCAGGCGCTGGACAACTCGATCACCGTTTATCCCAGGCGCACCCGCATCGGCCGGATCAAGCTGACTTCGCGGCAGGGGCACGGCGCCCCGAACCCTACCTGGATACCGGCCGCGAACGAGGCAATGCGCCGGATCGCCGCCAAGATCGGCGGGTTCCCCCTGAGCAGCGTCGGCGAGATGGCCGATATCCCGATGACCGCGCATTTCATTGGCGGCTGCGTCATCGGCGACGGCGCAGACAGCGGCGTTGTTGATCCTTACCACCGCATGTACGGCCACCCCGGGCTGCATGTGATCGATGGCTCCGCGATCTCCGCGAACCTGGGTGTCAACCCGGCGTTGACTATCACGGCCCAGGCCGAACGCGCGATGGCCCTGTGGCCCAACAGGGGCGAGGCCGATCCCCGCCCGGCCCTTGGCGCCGCCTACCGGCGCCCAGCGCCTGTTGAGCCACGGAGACCGGTCGTGCCGCCGTCCGCGCCCGCAGCGCTGCGGCTGCCCGTCGCCGGGACCGTTACGCCCGAGTGACAGTCTCGGCCTGGACGGCGAGGCCGCCTCGCCCTTCGAACTTCGGGCCTTTGGTCCCTGCTATTTCCGGCCCTTCCCGGCTTACCGTGCCTTATGGCTGAATACGTTCCACCGCTTCGTGACATCAGGTTCGCTCTGGAGGAGCTGGTCGACCTTGACGGTTTGTCCAAGCTCGAGGCATATGCTCACACCGATCCCGAGACCGTACTCGGGGTGATCGAGGAGAGCGGCCGGTTCATGGCCGAGGTGATCGCCCCGCTCAACCCGGTCGGCGATGCCGTCGGCAGCACCCTGGACGGCGATGGCAACGTCACCACCCCGCCCGGGTTCAAGGAGGCGTACCGGCAGTACGTCGAGGCCGGCTGGGGGGCGGTGCCGTTCCCCGACGAGTTCGGCGGCGGCGGGTTCCCGTGGCTGGTCGCGGTCGTGATGCAGGAGATGATGGCCTCCGCCAGCATGACGTTCTCGCTGTGCCCGCTGCTGACCCAGGGCGCCATCGACATGCTCGAACAGCACGGCAACCCCGCCCAGCAGGCCACCTACCTGGAGAAGATGGTAACGGGCGAGTGGGCCGGCACGATGAACCTGACCGAGCCCCAGGCCGGCTCGGACCTCGGGGCGGTACGCGCCAAGGCGGTGCCAGCCGATGACGGCACGTGGCGCATCAGCGGCCAGAAAACCTTCATCACCTTCGGCGAGCACGACCTGGCCGGCAACATCATCCACCTGGTCCTGGCCAGGGTTCCCGACGCGCCCCCGGGGACCAGGGGAATCTCGTGCTTCATCGTTCCCAAGTACCTCGTCAATGACGACGGGTCGCTAGGGGAGCGCAACGACCTGCGGTGCGTGTCGATCGAGCACAAGCTCGGGATCCACGCGAGCCCGACCTGCGTCATGTCCTACGGAGACGCCGGCGGGGCGGTCGGCTACCTGATCGGCGAGGCCAACCAGGGCATGCGCTACATGTTCACCATGATGAACACGGCCCGGCTCTCGGTCGGCCTGCAGGGCCTGTCTGTTGCCGAACGGGCCTACCAGGACGCCCTGCGGTATGCCCAGGAGCGCAGGCAGGGCCGGGCCATCGGCGCCCCCAAGGGTGAGTCGTCGCCCATCATCGAGCATCCTGATGTGCGGCGCATGCTGCTGACCATGAAGGCCTGCATCGAGGCCATGCGCGCGCTGGTCTACACCAACGCGGTCTCGATCGACCTGGCCCGGCACCACCCTGACCGGGCGGAGCGGGAGGCCCGGCGGGAGCTCGTCGAGCTGCTGACGCCCATCTCCAAGGCCTGGTGCACCGACCTCGGCGTCGAGCTGGCGTCGGCCGGCCTGCAGGTGCACGGCGGCATGGGCTATGTCGAGGAAACCGGCGTGGCCCAGTATCTGCGGGACAGCCGGATTTCCCCGATCTACGAGGGCACCAACGGCATCCAGGCCATCGACCTGGTCCTGCGCAAGGTGCCGATGCGCAACGGAGGAGTGGTTGCAGACCTGCTGGCCCAGATGGAGGCGCTCAGCCCGGAACTGAACGCCGCCGGCCCGGAGCTGGCCGGGATAGGCCCGGCACTGGCCAGCGGGGCCAGCGTGCTGCGGGAAGCGACCGACTGGATCCTGTCCCGCGGCCCGGCCGGGCCCAACGATGCCCTGGCCGGGGCCACGCCGTACCTGCGGCTGGCCGGCCTGGTCATCGGCGGCTGGCTGATGGCCAGGTCGGCGCTGGCCGCGTCCCGGCTGCTGCCCACCGCCGGCGGTGCGGACGCGGCCTTCCTCCAGGACAAGATCGGCACCGCCCGGTTCTACGCCGGGCAGCTGCTTCCCCAGGCCGCCGGCCTGCTCCCGGCGGTCACCGCCGGCGCCGGACCGCTCTTCCAGATCGACCTCAGCCGGGCGACCCTGGGGTAAACCTCGGCCAACATGCCCCATGGCTCGGGACCTTCTGCCCTGGCCTGGTGAAATCCGTAACCCTAGCGTCTGAATCCGGGGAGGGCTGGCACCGCTTATCAGGAGGCACCGATGCAGGAGTTCTCTGTGCCCGCGTCATACGTCGTCAAGCCGGATGACAACATCACCGATGACCTGTTCGGGAACGAAGAGAAATGGCCCGACGAGGTCGGTCTCAAACGCAAGGCAAACGGCACCTGGACGCCGGTGACCTGGCGCGAGTTTGCCAGGCAGGTTCGCGGCATCGCCGCCGGCTTCATCGCCGCCGGCATCCAGCCGGGTGACCGTGTGGCGCTGATGTCGCATACCAGATTCGAATGGACGGTTCTCGACTACGCGATCCTGACCGCCGGCGCCATCACCGTCCCGGTCTACCCGACCTCATCGCTCGAGCAGGTCGAGTGGATCCTCGGCGACTCCGGTGCGGTCGCCGCCGTGGTCGAAACCGACGATCACGCCGAGAAGGTCGCCTCGGCACGGGCTGGCCTTCCTGCACTTGCCCACGTGTGGCAGATCGACGGCAGCCGCTTCGGCGGCCTGCCCGACATCACGGCGCGCGGCGCGCAGGTGACCCCGGAGGAGGTCGACGAACGGCGCCGGACCCGTAGCGCCGGCGACGTCGCCGAGATCGTCTACACCTCGGGCACGACCGGTCGCTCGAAGGGTTGCGTGCTCAGCCACGGCAACATCGTGGCCAACACCCGCAACTGCATGCAGAACGACGGCTTCAGCCGGGTATTCCACTCCCGCGCCTCCACGCTGCTCTTCCTGCCGCTCTCACACAGCTACGCTCAGCTTATCCAGTATGGCGCCATCTACTCGCGCACCGTCCTGGGCCTAGCCGACATGGCTGACGCGCCCGCCGAACTGCCTGCGTACAAGCCGACGACGGTGCTATCGGTGCCGCGGCTGTGGGAGAAGGCCTACAACAGCGCCAGGCACAAGGCCGACGCCGAGGGTCACGGCAAGATCTTCGCCCGGGCGGAAGCTACCGCCATCGCCTACAGCCAGGCACTGGACGCTGGCGGTCCCGGCGTCGCACTCCGCCTGAAGCACGCGCTGTTCGACCGCCTCGTCTACGGCAAGCTGCGCGCGGCACTCGGCGGTCGGGTGCAGTACTCCTGGAGCGCGGCCGCGCCGCTCGGTACGCGCCTGGGGCACTTCTTCCGCGGGTGCGGCATCAACGTCCTCGAGGGCTACGGCCTGACGGAGACCAGCCCCGCGACCAACTCCAATACCCTCGACGCGCAGAAGATCGGCACCGTGGGCAGGCCGATCCCGGGCTGCACGATCCGGATCGCGCAGGACGGCGAGGTTCTCGTCAGGGGCCACATGGTCTTCCAGGGTTACTGGAACGACGACGTTGCCACCAAGGAGATCCTCGACGAGGACGGCTGGCTGCACACCGGCGACGTCGGTGTCCTCGACGACGAGGGGTTCCTCGCCATCACCGGGCGCAAGAAGGACCTGATCATCACCGCGGCTGGCAAGAACGTCGCGCCCGCCGTGCTGGAGGACCGGCTGCGCGCCCACTGGCTGGTCAGCCAGTGCCTGGTTGTAGGAGACGCGAAGCCCTTCGTCGGGGTGCTCGTGGCTGGCGACCCGGAGGCGTTCGCCCAGTGGAAGGCGGACAACGGCAAGCCAGAGACGGCGACCATCGCCGACCTTCGCGACGACCCCGTTCTGCAGGCGGAGATCCAGGTGGCCATCGACGACGCCAACAAGGCGGTATCGCACGCCGAGGCGATCAAAAAGTTCGTGATCCTGGACGAGGACTTCACTGAGACGGGCGGCCAGCTGACGCCCACGCTGAAGGTGCGCCGCTACATCGTCATGGAACAGTACGCCGATCAGATCGCCGCCCTGTACGAAGACGTCGCCTAGCATGAACGTTCTAGTCTCGTCGCGTTGCGTCCGAGGACGGGCGGGCTCCTCCGATAGCCGGGCTGCCTGCGAGCGCAGCTATCATCCTCTGCTCCCGGCCTGGCCGGGCAGCTATCGCCTGCCGGGTCAGCCGGCCGCGCCCTGGCCGATCCCGTGCACCTGAGCGTGCTCGTGCAGCGCTTTCTCGTCTTCGTGGGTCGCGGGCTTGAGGTCGAATACGACCTTCTTCACGGTCCCGGTGAAGGCGTACGGCGCCTTGTCCTCGTAGTCCAGGTCGACGACCAGGCCATTGTCCCGGCCGATGTCCATGCCGGCGTAGCTGGAGAAGGCGATGGGCACGGTGTGCGGCATCTTGCCTTCGCCGATCACCGTGCCATTGGCCCACAAGGTGACGGTGCCGCCGGTGCCAGGCTTGGCCTCATCCGCGGCGAACAGCATCTTCACCGTTACGTGGCCGGCCGGGAGCATCTCCGTCGCGACCTGCTTGTAGGTCTCCACGCCGAGGAACGAATAGGTGTGGCGGAGCAGGCCGTCGCCGCCGACCCACAGCGCGAACCCGCCGATGAAGTCGGCGTTGGCCACGATGACGCCCTCGGCGCCGGTCTCAGGGATGACGAGTTCGGCCTCGATGGCGTAGGACCGCCCGTAGACACGGGGCACCATGCCGCGCTGCACGTTCTGGACATCCCCGGCGAAGGTGAACCGGGTGATGGTGGGCAGCGGCGGCAGGTTGCCGAACAGCACGCTCATGCCACCGAGCAGCGGCAGCGCCCGGTTGCGCTCGGCCTCGGCCCACCACAGCTCCTTGAGCTCGGCGAGCTTGTCCGGGTGCTGGCCGGCCAGGTCATGGGCCTGGGAGAAATCCTCGGGCAGGTAGTACAGCTCCCAGACGTCCTGCTCCGGGTCGTACACGCCGGGGGCGAACCTTCTCAGCGTCTCCGGTGAGAAATCCCACGGAGCCCGGTCCAGTTTCGCGCAGGCCCACCAGCCGTCCTTGTAGATGGCGCGGCTGCCGAACATCTCGAAGTACTGCACGGTGTGCCGTTCGGCGGCGTTGGCGTCGGCGAAGGTGGGCAGGAAGCTGGTGCCGTCCATCGGCTCCTGGGCGATCCCGTCGACCGTGGCGGGCTCGGGCAGGCCGACGGCTTCCAGGACGGTCGGCGCCACGTCGATGCAGTGGGTGAACTGGGTGCGCAGGTCGCGGCCGGCCTGGATCCGGGCCGGCCAGGCGACCACCATCGGGTTCCGGTCTCCGCCCAGATGGCTGGACAGCTGCTTGCCCCACTGGAACGGGGTGTTGCCGGCGTGCGCCCACGCGGCGGCGTAGTGCGGGGCGGTGTGCGGGCTGCCCAGCGCCTCGATGCCGCCGTACTGCTCGATCAGCCGGGTCTGGTGCTCCGGGTCGAGCACCAGGGCGTTGAGGAACGTCATCTCGTTGAACGAGCCGGTGACGGTGCCTTCCATGGACGCGCCGTTGTCACCCCAGATGTAGAAGATCAGCGTGTTATCCAGGTCGCCCATCTCCTCGATGGCATCAAGCAGCCTGCCGACGTTCCAGTCGGCGTTCTCGGAGTACCCGGCGAACACCTCCATCTGGCGGGCATACAGCTTCTTCTCGGCATCTGGCAGCGAGTCCCAGGCCGGGAACAGATCCGGCCGCTCGGTCAGCTCGGTGTCCGCCGGGATGACCCCGAGCCGCTTCTGCCGCTCGAAGGTCTGCTCCCGCAGCGCGTCCCAGCCGCCGTCGAACCGGCCCTGGTACTTGTCGGCCCAGGCCCGGGCCACGTGGTGCGGCGCGTGCGCGCAGCCGGTGGAGTAGTACATGAACCACGGCTTGGCCGCGTCCTGGGCCCGGACGCCGTGCAGCCACTCGACCGCCTGGTCGGTCAGGTCGTCCGGGAAGTAATAGGGCTGGCCGTCCCGGCCCTCCTGCACGCCGAGCGTGGAGTTGTCCTGGGTGATGATCGGGTCGTACTGGCCCGCCGCGCCGGACAGGAACCCCCACCAGTGGTCGAAGCCCCACGCCTGCGGCCAGTGGTCGAACGGGCCGGCCGCGCCCTGGACGTTGTCCGGGGTCAGGTGCCACTTGCCGAACCCGCCGGTCACGTACCCGTTCTCCTGCAGGATCCGGGGCAGCGCGGCGCAGCTCCGGGGCCGGGCCGCGGTGTACCCGGGGTACGGGCCCGGGTATTCCGCGATGGAGCCGAACCCCACCCGGTGGTGATTGCGGCCGGTCAGCAGCGCAGCGCGGGTCGGCGAGCACACCGCCGTGACATGGAACCGGTTGTAGGTGATTCCCATCTGCTGCACGCGCGTCATGTTCGGCGTGGAGATCGGGCCGCCGAACGTGTCCGGGTTGCCGAACCCGGCGTCGTCGATCAGCACGACCAGCACGTTCGGCGCGCCCTCGGGCGGCTGCGGTCCCGGGATCATCGTCCAGTCGGGGACCGACTGGTCGATCGTCCGTCCCATGGTCCCGCCGAAGTTGCGGTCCGGGATCGGCAGCACCGTCCGGTCGGGACTGAACTTGCCTGCCGCCTCCGCCAGGGCGGCCTTCAGGCCCTGCATCCCTTCCTTGGCCATCGGCACCACCGACTTAGCCAGCGAGCTACCGAGTGCCTGCTCCGCGGCCCGCCGGTCCTCCTCGTCGACCATAGCGATAATGACCGCGGTACCTGGCTGGAGCTTGTCCCCGAGGCCCTTCTCGATGCCGGTGTCCTCCTTGTGCTTGACGAACTTGCCGGCCAGCCCGCCCGCCGCCCCGCCGGCCACGACCGAGGCGAGCAGCGGCGGTGAGAACAGGCCGACCACCAGGCCCACGCCGCCGCCCCACCCGAGGCCCTTACGCCCCAGGTGATCCCCGGTCTGGGTCACGCGCACCTGGCCGTCGCCGTCGTGCTCGACCAGGATCACACCCTCGGTCTTGACCGCCTTGTCCTTGACCAGCTGCACCAGCGCGTCAAAGTCCCGCTGGGCCGGATCGGCAGCCGGATACGCGGCCATGATCAGATCGAAGGTGTCACTCATCGTCCGCTCCCCTCACAGTGATCCACATCGCGATCACCAGGCGCCTGCAGACGCAAACGGCCTGGCCGGACGATCCTCCCCGGCCCGAGGTCCGCGCGGCCAGGGCAAAAGGTCCCAAACTGACCAGGGCCGAAAGGCCTGCCACGAGCAACATCCGCAAGCCGGCCCCCGGCCGCCTGAGCGGCGGCCCAGGCGGCGTTCCTTGTCTCACCGCGCCCCTCGACTGGTCTGGGCCCCGCGAACTCTCCTGCTTGCGATCCCAGCCAGACGGCCAGCCAACCCGGGCGGTGTCCCCGCCGGGGGTCCGGCAGGCCCGGGACGTTCGGCATCCGGAATGATGATGTACGTCCCTTCCCACCCTGTCCCGGGCAGGAATGCTAGGGATATGAACGCGAGATTCCGGAACCAGCCAGCCTGCCAAGATGGCGCGGCGGTTCAGGCCGCATCGGGCGGCTTGGCGCCCGGCTCGTCGGCCGTCGTGGCCGACCGCTCCTGCTGCTGCCCGGCCAGGCCAGTCGTGCGCGTCATCATGCCGCCGACCCGGACCCGGCCACAGAAAACGGACCTGCTGCTGTGCGGTCACCACTACCGCGTCTCCCGCAGCTCGCTGGCCGCAGCCCACGCCGCCGTGCGCCGGATCCCCGGGACGCCCAGCGACACCGCGGCCTGGATCGAACTCGGCCAGCACGACCCTGTCATCCCGACCACACCGGTCAGCTGACCAGCGGCTGCCGGCCGGAGCGTCATCACGGCCGAGCAGTTTGGCGTAAGAACATAGCCGGCGATGAAGCATATCCAGGGTGATACACCTGCTAAGCAGCACGAACATCGCAGCTCCCAGGGCCGGCTCGCCTTCGCGGCAATACGATCACCGTGATCACAGCACTGAACGTGTACCGCATCACAGTGGCCATCCCCCCGGCAGCAGGTGACTCGCCCGGCTAAATGACCCTGGAGCACTTTTCCGCCTGTCCTAGGCAGCGTCCGGCGATGGGACCTATGGCCGTAGCGGGAGCTCCCCAGGTCACATACTCCTGGAGGTATCTGGACAGCCAGTGGAAAGGGGTTAGCGATGAGTTACGGAAAGGCGGTGCGGGACGAACTGCGGGTCCCGACGCGGGAGCTGCGGCATGCGATCCCGCAGGTCTATGCGGGCTATAAGGAATTGCACGATTCCGCGCTGGCGGCCGGGGCCCTGGATGCCAGGACCAAGGAGCTCATTGCGCTGGCCATCGCGGTCAGCAAGGAATGCGATGGCTGTATCGCCGCGC
>Ga0335081_10009441_pt1 | contig 15706 bp, 17 predicted proteins | sample Lox_Sample_35_FD_206713 | JGI IMG/M metagenome (GOLD analysis project Ga0335081, IMG submission 206713) | Soil microbial communities from Loxahatchee National Wildlife Refuge, Florida, United States - Lox_Sample_3.5 | ecosystem: Environmental > Terrestrial > Soil > Wetlands | place: USA... | reverse complement strand
CTATACCTGGGACGTGCTGCCCGAGAACCTCAAGAAGGGCGACATCGTCGACAACGTTTGCCGCGAGCTCGAATGGGTGCGCGGGCAATTGGTCGGTTAGGAGAGTGAAGCCATGAAAGTCGGATTCGTCGGACTCGGCCGCATGGGTTCGGCCATGGCGCGCCGTCTAATCGATGGCAAACACGATGTCGGCGTCTATAACCGCAGCCCCGAGAAGCTCAAACCGCTGACGGAGGCCGGCGCCAAGGCGCTCGATTCGATCAAGGCGGCGGCGAACTACGGCGCCGCGGTCTTCACCATGCTCGCCGACGATGCGGCGCTCACCGAGGTGGTGAGTAAGGAAGGCGGGCTTTTGCAATCCCTGCCGAAAGGCGGCATCCATATCTGTGCCGGCACGCACAGCGTCGCGGCGATCCAGACCATCAAAAAGCTGCACGCCGACGCGGGGCAAATCCTGATCGCGACCCCGATGCTGGGGCGTCCGGAGCTGGTCGCTTCCGGCACGGCCGGCATGCTGATTGCCGGCGAAACGGACGCGGTCGCCCGTTGCCGGCCGTTGTTCGACGCGATCCCACGGCGCACTTTCGAGGCCGGTACCGATCCGGTCGCGGCCGCCGCGATCAAGATCGCCAATAATTTCGTGCTCGGTTGCGCCATCGAGGCGATGGGCGAGGGCTTTGCGCTCGTGCGCAAATACGACGTCCTGCCCGAGGTGTTTTATGACGTGATGACCGACGGCCTGTTCGCCTGCTCGGCTTACAAGGTCTACGGCAAGATCATCGTCGAGGAGCGCTACCAGCCAGCCGGGCAGCGCGCGATCCTGGGATTGAAGGACGCCAATTTCGCGCTGGAAGCCGGCGGCGCGGTCGGCGTGCCGTTGCCCTCGGGCAATGTCTGGCGCGATCGCCTGGTCGGCGCGGTGGCGCATGGCGAAGCCGAGCACGACTGGGCGGTGATGGCGAAGGATCAGGCGCGGGCCAGCGGCCTCGACTGAGCGGCCCGATCAGGCAAAAAACATCTAAATCTTACGAAATTTGCTCTGTGCCCTCAGTCACAGCGGCTTTCCGGCCCTACTCCTATTGTTCGCATGGTGACGGGCAGTCGGAGACGCGCCATGACCATTGTCCCACTCGAATTGATCCGCTTGCCGGACTTGATCGCCGGGAGCCTTTCGCGCTGGCGACATCGAAATCCGGGTTTCGATCTGCACAATCTGAGCGACAAGACGCTGGACGACATCGGCGTGGCCGAACCGCTCAGGCGCAACTTTGATGCCGTGAAGCCGTTTTGGATGCCGTAAAGCGCGGTCAAAGTCAGTCCTTGTCCGCGGGCTTTTCCCGTTCCTTCGACAGTTCGCGATCCTGATTTGCGCCGCGAGACCCGGAGGGCGCATGGTCGGCGTCGGGTTTCGGGACGACAGGGGCCGGCGCCCGCCCGGCAATGGTGCCCACCTCGGTCAGGTCCGGATCGTTGTCTTTGGCCTGTTCCTTCGTCACAACAGTCTCCCGATATTGCACCTGTGGTCGTAATATCGACGGCGAACGCCATGTGACACGGCCTGTACGAAAATTTTGCGACAGCGGGCGGCCACGGCGCTACAATTCGCGCGGCTTTCACCAGGTTCCGCGCCCGCTTCAGGGCTTTTGCCAACTTCGCCAGTCCCCTTCGCCACTCCCCCTCCGCCACTCCTCTTTGCCATGCCCTCAAATATCCTGCGCGAGACCGCCTTCGATTTTCTCGGCCCGAAGATCACCGGAAAGGTCCGCGATATTTACGACCAGGGCGATCGGCTCATTCTGGTCACGACCGATCGCCATTCGTCGTTCGACCGGATCATCGCGCATATTCCGTGGAAAGGTCAGGTGCTCAATCAGACGAGCGCCCATTGGTTCGAGTTGACCAAGGACATCGTGCCGAACCATGTGCTGGCGGTGCCCGATCCGAACGTGACCGTCGCCCGCAAATGCCGAATGGTTCCGATCGAGGCGGTGGTGCGCGGCTACCTGACCGGCGTCACCGACACCGCGATCTGGACCCGCTACGGCAAAGGCGAGCGCAATTTCGGCGGTCTGAGGCTGCGCGATGGCATGCGCAAGAACGAGGAACTGCCGCGGCCGATCTTCGATCCGACCACCAAAGAGGCCGCGCATGACCGCACGCTTTCGCCCGACGAGATGATCGCGCAAGGCTTTGTCAGCGCGGATCTATTCGCGCGCATCAAGGACACCGCGCTTGCGCTCTTCGCGCGCGGCCAGGACATTGCCGCGCAACGTGGCCTCCTGCTGGTCGATACCAAATATGAATTCGGCCTGGACGGGCAGGGCGGGCTGATCCTGATCGACGAGATCCATACTCCGGATTCATCGCGCTATTGGCAGCGCGACAGCTACGAAAAGCGGGTGGCCGCCGGCCAGGAGCCGGATTATTTCGACAAGGAATTTTTGCGGCTGTGGTTTCGGGAGCACTGCGACCCCTATGCCGACGCGAAGCTGCCCGACGCGCCGGCCGACCTCGTCGATGAAATGTCACGCCGGTATATTCGCATGTACGAGCAGATCACCGGCAAAATCTTCACGCCCGGTGCGACGCCGATCCTGCCGCGGATGGCGCGAAATTTGCGGGCGTTCACGGTTTAAAGCGAATCACCCGGGGCGCCCGTCCTCGATTCGGCGTGTCAGTCGGATGACGCAATTGCGGCACCGAGCGTTTTTGAGGCGGAAGACTGGCATTCTTGAATTATATTTTGTTCTTGCATCACATCTAAATCCTTCACCTGTGCGCGTTTGCAAATTGTGATCGCACGCGTAGTGACGCGCATGCCGGACCGTCAAATCTTGGACGCAAATGATCGCTAGGTGTTCGCGTAACGCGTAAGGCTCGGAGAAAAGCGAGGGATGGAATCGCCCGTTCAATTGCCAACTCATACGGGAGATTGCCATGTCCACGCAGTCGTTTTCTACGCGGTCGGTTTCATCCCGCGTCAATGTTTTCGCCAAGCCGGGCCTGAGCGGGTCGGCAGGCCGCCGCATCGTCGACATGCTTTCGGAGTGGCGCCGGCGCATGCGCTCGCGCCAGGAGCTGGCGCTGTTGTCGGAGCTTGAAGTGAAGGACCTCGGCTTTGACCGCGTTGCAGCGGAGAAGGCCAAGCCGTTTTGGCGCGCATGATTACGCCGGCCGAAAGGACCATGATACCGCCAGCCGTCGCGGCTCCGCGCGGCATGCCAATCTCACCTCAACGAGAAGCGGATTGGTACCGTAAGATCGAGCTTGTCTTCCATCATGCTCGTCGGAAACGGCGGCAGCGGCTGCGCGCGCTCGATCATCGCCATGACCTCGTCGTCGAGCGCGGCATGGCCGGATGAACGGACGATGCGGCGCGCCAGTACGTACCCGTTCCGATCGACGCTGAAGCCAAGCAGCACGACGCCTTCCTCGCCGCGCTCCTGCGCCGCGCTCGGATAGCGTTTATACTGTTCGAGGTGTCGGACCACGCTGGTCTCCCAGGCCGGTTGGATATGCGGCGCGCCGCCTTTGCTGCGTGCCGGCATGGCCGCCGTCGGCGGCTTCTGCTCTTCAACCTTCGGCGGAGGAGGGGGCGTTTCCGGCGCCGCAACGGCCTCGGGCTCGGGCGGCGGCGGAGGCGGCGGTTTCTCGACCGGCGGAGGTGGCGGCTGCTCCGGGGTCGGCGCGACTTCCGGCTGATCGACGGTATCGTTGGTCGGTGAGAAATCGACCGCGATCGGCGTCGTATCGTCGCCGATCTCTTCTGGCTTGTGCACGTAAACGTAAGCGGCTATGGCGGCGAGGTGGATGCCGAGCACGACGAGGGCGGCAAAGGCCCAGCGCCGCAAGTCGCGCGAGTCGTCGTCGTCGAACCACGTGAGCGAGGACGCGTTCATTTCGCCTCGCGCGATTCCATGCCGACCAGCGCGATTTTGAGATAGCCGGCGTCGCGCAACACATTCATCAATTCCATGACGCTGCCATAGGGCACGGCGCGGTCGCCGCGCACGAAGATGCGCTCGCCCTTGTCGCCGCTAGTGGCAGCTGCGATTGCACCCGGCAGCGCGTCGCGCGTCACGGTATTGTCGCCAATAGCAAGGCTGCCGTCAGCTTTGACCGTCACATAGACGGGCTTCGGCGGTCGTTGCTGCTGCGGTGCGGTCGAGGAAGGCAGATCGACTGCGACGTCGACCGTCGCCAGCGGCGCCGCCACCATGAAGATGATGAGCAGCACCAGCACCACGTCGATGAACGGCGTGACGTTGATGTCGTGCACTTCGGTGAGTTCGTCGGTGCCGTGATCGAGACGGATCGCCACGGGACTACTCGGCGGCTTGGGCGGCTGGGGCAGTCGGGGCCAAGGGCATTTTGGCGCGGTCGAGGTCGCGGCTCACCAGCCGCATCAGCTGCGCCGAAGCGTCGCCGAGATAGGCGCGGTAATGCGCGGTCTGCCGCGCCAGCACGTTATAGATCATCACCGCCGGGATGGCGGCGACGAGGCCAAACGCGGTGGCGAGCAGGGCTTGCGCGATACCCGGGGCCACTACCGCAAGATTGGTGGTGTGGGCGTTGGAAATGCCGATGAAGCTGTTCATAATGCCCCATACCGTGCCGAACAGGCCGACGAACGGCGCGGTCGAGCCGATGGTGGCAAGCACGCCGGTGCCGCGCGAGATTTTGCGGCTCACCGCCATTTCGATGCGTTCGAGCTGCAGCGCGATGCGCTCCTTCAAGCCCTCGGCGCGCAGATTGGCGGAGAGCCGGATTTCCTGCGCCGCCGACTGCATCAGCTGCGCCACCGGGCTGTCGCTTTCGCGCAACTGCTCGTGCGCCTGCGCAAAGGTCGCGGCGCCGTTGAGAATGCGGATGTCGCGGCGCACCGCACCGCGCGCGCTGCGCAATTCCAGCGACTTGGCAAGCCACACCGTCCAGGTTACGAGCGAGGCAAAGGCGAGCCCGATGATGACCGCCTTTACGATCGCGTCGGCGTTCTCGAACATGCCCCAAGGCGAGAGGTCCTGCGGCAATTCGGCGGCGCTGACCATGTGCTCGCCGGATGGCGGGGCGGCACTGGGCGCCATCGCGTCGGACGACGCGCTCGACGCAGCGGCCGGCGCCATTGCATTCGGTGGCGGGGGACCGGCCATCGTATTCGAGGGAGCAGGGCTAGCTGGCGCCGGTGCAGTCAGAGTGCTTGGCGTCGGCGTGGCCGCGGAACCCGGCTCGGCCGGCGTGGAGGGTGCCGCGGTGGCAGGTGCCGCTGCCGCCGGAGGCGGATTGCCTTGCGCGAAAGCCGCAGGCGCCGGCGCCGCCAGTAGCGCAAGGGCCATCAGCCCTTCCCCGACACAGGCAACAACGCGAAGCCGGCGCTTTGTCGGAATGCGAATGTGCGTCATTCGATGGATCACTTTATAAGCCCCACTCCCGCTGCCGCGATTGAAACCACAAGCACCACGCGGCCCGGAACCTGCCCCAGGACCGGAAAAAGCAGTCGCATCACCAGTATCTTTCGTCGCCATTTTGGCCACAAGCACTGAGCTAGCGTAACGGGAACCGAAAAGCACGGGATTTTTGTTCCGAGACTGGATGCGGCGGCCGGCTCGGCTGCCGCTGCCCGGCAGTCCTCTAGCAGCACGCTTTACCCCTCGTCCATGCAGACGTTGGCACATTATTGTGTCACGAAGCAGGCGGGGCGCTGCGGAGCATATTGCCGCGCGGAACATCAGACGCCGGCGCCCCATATTAGATGCCGGCGCCCCATATTGAACCGACCTATGGCGCTTCGCATTCGATATCGCTGGCTCATCGGCAAGTCGGGTCTCCTACCAAGCAACCGGGAAGCGATAGTTCAATCCGGCCCGCACCAAATTTTCTTGCACGCGGCTGGTGATCGCGGTGCTGGGAGGGCCGCCGATTGAACCGGTGGTGACGTTGCCGGTGTCGAAATAAAGGTATTCGAGCCGGGCGCTGAGATTGTCGGTGATGCCGTATTCAAGTCCGCCGCCCGCCGTCCATGTGCCGTAGGTTACAGTCGTGCTGGTAGCGCCGGCGGGTATTGTGAAACTCGACCTCAGCTCGCCGGCGGCACCGCCGGCGGTTCCATAAACGAGCAGCCGGTCGAAGGCCACGCCCAATCGGCCGCGCAGCGTTCCAAACCACGGCATCTGGCTGGTGCCCGACAAGACGCCGGAGGCCAGTGATTGATTCTGCCCGGAGGCGTCGAAATCGGCCTCAAATCCCCAGACGATCATGCCGGTCTGATAGTTCACGCCGATCTGGGCGCCGCCGATAAATCCTGGAACGTTTGCGTTGGCTACGGCGCTTACGCCGCCCCCTGAGGCGGTGGTCGTGTTCGTACCAAATCCGTAGCCGGCGTTCAGGCCAAGGTAGAGGCCGTTCCAATTGTAGACGGCTGGCGCAACAGCGCGGACAGGCGCGGGCGACAGATCGGCGCTCGACGCGTATCCGGTCGTGGCGAGAAGACCGACCAGCGACATCACTACCGACATCGGCGAGGACGTCGCCGCGCCCGCGCGGCCATGCCTGACGCTTGACCCCATAACACACCTCTCGTTTCCATGCTTCATGGCGTACGCGCTCATATTTTCTTTTTGATGCCGACGAAGAAGCCGCGGCGCGGGCCATATTGTGATGCGAATACGCCGATGCCGCTGCCGTTTCTAATCTGATAGATGGTGTCGAAGATATTGACGACGTCGAAGCGGACGGTGAGCGGCTTGCCGTCGGGCATGGCGAAGTCGTGGGACAGGCCGACATTGAATTGCGCATAGGGCGCTTCGGTATCGATATTGGCGTCGCCGGCACGCAAGCCCGAGCCGTAGATCATGTCGGCCGAGAAGGTCGTGCCGCACAGCGAGCCCCACCAGTTCTCGCCTCGATAAGACGGCCGATTGCAGAATTGATAGGACGCGCCGGCCGAGCCGGTCACAAGCTGAGTATGATCGGTATAGATCCAGTGCGAGTCGATGTACTGCAGCTCGGTCAGCCCGCCGAGATCGGCGAGCGGCGTTGCGGTGTCGAACAGATACTGATTGGACACCACGTCGGTGGCCTTTTCCTGGCTCACGGCGAGGTTGCCATAGGCCTGGAATCCGCCGTCGTGATATTTGGCGGAAAATTCGACGCCCTGCACCACGCCCTTGGCGTAGTTGAACGCGCTGAGCACCAGCGCCTGGCCGAAATTGCCGTTATCGATCAGGTCCGTGGCGATCTTGTAATAAGCGTCGAGTCCGAGATCGAGCGTGCGGCAGTCCTTGGCGTCGGCCGAGTAACAACCGAACGGGATTTTCTGATCGATGCCGGCATCGAAATAATGCGAGCGCTCCGGCAGCACCGGGCTGTTGCCGTCGTTGCTCGCCGCTCCGGACGTGCCATCGAACAGCGCGGGATTGAACGGCGCTGCCTCGACCATGACCGGCGGCGTGAAATAGCGCGCATAGCCGGCGTGCATGGTCGTATTCGCGAACGGCTTATAGGTGAAGCTGATGCGCGGGCTTAGCTGGTTGGCGTCGGTGTATTGCCACATCTGGTCGAAGCGCAGTCCGGCGTTCATGGTCAGCTTGTCGGTGATCCGCCATTCATCCTGCGCATAGACGCCGGCGAGCCAGCCGAGCTTGGCGGAATCCTCAGTGATCGCGAAAGGCGGTTCGGCCGCGGGTGGCGCTCCGGCCTCGACCAACGACGTATTGTCGACCCAGGCCTGTTCGGCGCTTACGGTAAAGCCCATGCGCAGCGTATGCGCCGGGGTAAGCACATAGGAAGCGTCGCCTTGGATACCATTGGTATAGGCTTGGCGGCTGATATCGGAGGCAATGCCGTTCAACAGCAGGTCGCCGACCGGATCAGGCATGAAGTGCAGAGCGTCATAGCGGGTGAAATAGGACAATTGCCCGTCAAAGCCGTTGATCGATCTTTGCAGGGCCACTACGCCGAACTGGGTGTCTTCGTATTGGTTGTCGTTGAGCATCGATGAATCGAAAGTAGTGACCCCGAACGCGCTACCAAGCACGGTCGGCGCACCGGGCACGTTGGGAATCTGGAAATTGCTGGTCGCCGTTCCCGCCATCAGGGTCAGGCGCGTATAGGGATCGAGGAAGGTCGAGGCATAGGCGAAGCCTCTTTCCTGCGACGAGAAGTCGTGGATGGCATTGAGCGTCGGCAGCGGATTCTCGATGCCCTCGGTGGTCTGCAGATATCTGCCGGTCAGGAAATATTGCACGCCGCCGATGCAGGCGCCGCCCGGCGCCGTCGGCTTCGTTGCGTCGGCGGAAGGCGGGCAATAGCTGCCGCCGTAATCGAAGCTCGGCTCGATCGTGCCGCGGCTGCCGCCGTAATAGCTGATGCTGCCCGAATTATTGAAAATGTCGGTGCGGGTGGTGATGTCGATCAGGCCTGTCGTGCGCAGCCCGTATTCGGCCGGCAGCGCGCCGGTGACCAGCGAGATGTTGCCGATGAGGCTGGTGTCGAGCACGCTGCCGAAGCCGGTGACGCCGTCGGGCAGCATGATGCCGTTGATGCGGAATTGGGCGTTGGCGTGATCGTTACGAATGTGAAGCAGCCCGCTCGCCGCGGAATCCTGAGACACGCCGGGCGCCTGCAAAATGACGCGCTCGACCGGCGTGTTGGCGCCTTGCGGCAGCGCCTCGATGGTGTCGTGGCTGATCGTGTCCGAGGTGGTGCCGATGGTGGTGTAAAGGCTGCCGAGCGCCGCATTGAAGCCGTTTTGCTTCTCCGTGAGCTGTTCGGCAGGTGTTATCGGCGGCACGGTCGGCGAGGGCGCGCGACGTGCGGTGACGTGAGGCGCGGCTCGCTTGATGATCGGCGCGCGGACATTGATTTGCGGCAGTTGCGTTTTGTTACCGCTAATTTGCGGCTTCGCAATCGTCGGTGGTGATGGCGTCGGCGGTGTGGACGGCGTCGCCGCGGATGGCGGCGGTGACGAAGAAGGCGGCGGTGGCGGCGCCGGCGTCTGCGGAGCTGCCGCAGGCTGATCCTGGGCGCTCGCCAGCGGCAAGCCGACAAGCAATGCGCACAGCATCGTACCGCCGAGAAGAGCCGCGCGGCGAACGCGATAAGCATGAACTGACATGATACTCCGCCAAGCAAATGTGCAGGGGTGACCCGGTTCGTGAACGGTCGTTCAGTCGCGGCAAGTCGTGATGTCGAGGAAAGCTGCAATGCCGCGCTCGATCTCGCGGATCTTGGCCGGCGCGCATGAGGAGCGGCCGCGCGATCCACGGGCGAGTAACGACCACCAGCCTAGGCGGAGGGCGGCGCGCGCGAGCGGAAGACGACGCGACGCGGCAGCGAAACGCCGCGCGCGATGCTTACGGAGTGCTTGATCCGTTCAAAGCCGTCCGGCACCGGCAATTGCGGCGGCTCGGAGACAAATGAGGTGGAGACCAGAAAGATCGATGCGCAGATCGGGCAATAGCCGTCGTCTGTATTCTGCGTGGGCGCTTGGTGGGATGTCTTGGCGGCAGCGACTATCTTATGCGCCGCGCCGACCGCGAGATGGTCGCCGCCTACGGCGCTGTCGAGGTCGACATGGCCAAAGGAGATGGCGATCTGTAGCAAAAGCGCCGCAAGCGCGAGATATGCGCCACGCCGTTTATGGCCGTGAACCCACCCCATAACGGGAATGCTAATGTTATAGTGTTACGTTTGGCAAGAGGGATTGCTTGGGCGGTGCAGACGCACATCGCCTTGCAGATTTTCTCCAGCAAGATCAGCGGCAATTATGGCCCCGCTCGGTAGCGATTTCAGACCGGTTCAGCATCGATCAGCACGAAGGCGACCACCGCCGGCTCCGCAGTGCGATTGCTCCAGGCATGATTGGTGCCGCGCTGCACGAGGACCTCGCCGGCTTTGAGCAAAACCTCGCCTTCGTCCATCATCGCGTAGATCTCGCCCGACAGCACGATGGCGTAATCGATGGTCGCCGTCTTGTGAAAGCCGGGATGGCGCGGATTGTTGCGGTCGCTGGCCGCGGCGCGTCCGCTATCGTCCGGCAGTGCATGCTCGCGCGCGATCGCGGCGAGACGCTCGGTGTCCGGCGGATATTCGATGACGCGGAATACCGAGCCGTGCTGCGGCGGCGGCAGCCGATGACCCCGCGCGATGGCGTCGGCGTTGCCGCGATTGTCGGCCGGCGTGCTCGTCGTTTCCCACAGCTCGTGCACGATGGCGCTGCCCTTGGTGCGGCTGAATACGTGCGGGGTGGGACCGTCGCTGACGAAGATCGATTTTCCGGCGGCGTTATGGCCGGTGACGACGCGGCGCACTTGTCTGGTCATCTTGCGTCCCGGAACTCTTTGTCAGGCGTTGGCGCCATGGATGGCATCGATGACGGCCGCCGTCACCTCTGCGGTCTTGGCCTTGCCGCCGAGATCGGGCGTATGAAAGCGATCGTCGGCCGTGACGCGCTCGATTGCCCGCATCAGCCGCTCGCCTGCTGCCTTTTCGCCGAGATGATCGAGCATCATCACCGCCGACCAGAACGTACCGATCGGGTTGGCGATGCCTTTGCCCATGATGTCGAAGGCCGAGCCGTGGATCGGCTCGAACATCGATGGGAACTCGCGTTCGGGATTGAGATTGGCCGTCGGTGCAATGCCGAGCGAGCCGGCCAAGGCCGCGGCGAGATCCGACAGGATATCGGCATGAAGGTTCGTGGCGACGACCGTATCGATTGTCTGCGGCCGCATCACCATGCACATGGTCATGGCGTCGACCAGCATCTTGTCCCAGGTCACGTCCGGAAATTCGCCGGCGATCTCGGCGGCGATTTCGTCCCACATCACCATGGCGTGGCGCTGCGCATTCGACTTGGTCACCACGGTGAGGAGTTTTCGCGGCCGGGACCGTGCGAGCCGGAAGGCAAAGCGCATGATGCGCTCGACGCCAGGGCGGGTGAACATCGCGACGTCGGTCGCCGCTTCGAGCGGGGAACCCCGGTGCACGCGGCCGCCGACGCCGGCATACTCGCCCTCCGAGTTTTCCCGCACGATGACCCAATCCAATTCGTTGCGGTCGACGTTGCGCAGCGGACTCACGATGCCGGCAAGCATCCGCGTCGGGCGGACGTTGGCGTATTGATCGAACGGCTGGCAGATCGCGAGCCGCAAGCCCCACAGCGTAACGTGGTCGGGAATGTCGGGATGGCCCGCCGAGCCGAACAGGATGGCGTCGTGGCGCCGAATCAGGTCGCGGCCATTTTCCGGCATCATGCGGCCGTGCTTTTTGTAGTATTCGCCGCCCCATTCGAAAGTGTCGACGGCAAATGCGAAGCTGCTCTCGCGCTTGGCAAGCGCGTGAAGCACGTCGACGCCCGCGCTCACGACTTCCGCGCCGATGCCGTCGCCGGGAATGGCGGCGATCCTATAGGTCTTCATCCCTTGTCATCCGTCTATGCTCTAATGTCCGCCCCGCATGCGCGCCAAGAGCTCGGCCGTCGGATAGGAATCCGCGGGCAGGCCGTACTTCTGCTGCATCGCTTTGACCGCCTGGCGGCTCTTCAAGCCGAGAAAGCCGTCGATGGCGCCGACGTCGTAGCCGTCATGCGTCAGCATCGTCTGCAGCGCTTTGACATCGGCAAAGGGCAAGGCCGGCGGCGGATGGCCAGGATGCAGCGGCGGTGCGCCGGCGATGCGGGTGGCGAGATAGGCGGCGGTCGTCGAGTAAACGAGTGAATTGTTCCACTGCAGATAGACCTGGAAATTCGCATAGACGAGGAACGCCGGTCCGAGCCGTCCCATCGGCAACAGAAGCGAAGCCGGCAGATTGTCCGCCGGCAGCGGCCGGCCGTCGGCGAGCGTGACACCATAGCCCGCCCATTTCGCCCGCGGCAATTGGATATCGAGATCGGCTTGCTGCCAGGGCATATTCGCCGGGACGCGCACTTCGGTGAGCCACGGCTCGCCGCGCTTCCAGCCGAGCCCGACCAGATAATTCGCGGTGGAGGCGAGCACGTCGGGCACGCTGCGAAGGAGATTGCGCTTGCCGTCGCCGTCATAGTCGACACCGTATTTGTAATATTCCGACGGCATCATCTGGGTCTGGCCGAGTTCGCCGGCCCACGAGCCGACCATCTCATCGGGGCGGAGATCGCCGCGCTGAATGAGGCGAAGCGCGTCAAGGAGTTGCCCGCGGAAACGGTCGGCGCGCCGGCAGTCGTAAGCAAGCGAGACGAGCGACGGCAGCGAATGGTAATTGCCCATGTTCGCGCCGAAATCGCTCTCCAGGCCCCAGAACGAAACGATGACCGGCGCGGGCACGCCGTATTGCTGCTCGATGCGGGCGAAGATCGGCTGGTATTTCTTGATCAACGCCTGGCCGCGCTGGATGCGATAGGCGGCGGCCATGCGGTCGGAGAACTCCAGAAACGTCTGGGTGAAGACACGCTGGCCGCGGTCAATATTGACGATGCGCTGATCGTAAGTGAGGTAGGGCGCGGCTTCGGCGATCGTCCGCTGGGTAACGCCCTGCGCCATGGCCTCGCGCTCGAGATCGGCGAGCCATTGGTTGAAGGGGCCGCCGGTGCGGCACGGCGCGGCGGCGTTGGCGGCACCCGAGGCGAGAAGCGCGGTGAGAAGAACGGCGGTACGGATCATTTCGCGGCCGCGCTTTGCAGATACCAGTCCAAGATCTCGTCGCCGGTCCAATACACCACGCCGTCGAAGCGCCGCGTGTAGTCGTAGATCGCTTCGAGATATTTGATGCGGTGCGGCTGGCCGCTCAGATACGGGTGGATGGCAAGCGCCAGGATCTTGGCGCGCTGTTCGCTTTCCGCATAAAGCCGGTCGAACTGGTCGACGGTGCGCTTGAACAAATAATCCGCCTCGTGATGGGCCACCGCCATCATCGGGATGTCATTGAGCTCCATGGTGTAAGGCAGCGTCACCAGCGGGCCGTTCGCGGTGCCGATCGTCGTCGGCTCGTCGTCATAGACCCAATCGCCGATATATTTGACGCCCGCTGCGGCGAGCAGGTCCGGCGTTTCAAGCGTCTGCGTCAAGCCGGGGCCGAGCCAGCCGACCGGCCGCTTGCCGGTGAAGCGTTCGATGATATCGAGCGAGCGCGCGATCATCGCCTTCTGGTTCGGCTCCTTGTGGATCGGGCCCTGCTCGTAGGAATGGCCCATGAATTCCCATCGATCGTTCCGCGCCTCCTGCGCGACACGCGCGTAGTCCTCGCAGACCCGCGCGTTGATCGCCAGCGTCGGCCGGATGTTCAGCCGTTTGAAGAGCTCGAAGAAGCGCCACACGCCGACCCGCATGCCGTATTCGTGCCAGCTCCAATTCGGCACGTCGGGCAATTGCGTGACGCCGGTCGGCGGCGCCAAAACCTGGCGCGCCATCGGCTTGCCGATGTCCCAGACTTCGAGATTGACGATGCTCCAGAACACCAGCCGTGCGCCGTTCGGCAGCTTCAGCGGCGGCCGATCGATAATTGCCGAAAAATCGGCGCGCTCGCGCGGCAGCATCGGTTTGGCGGTGGCCTTCTTCTTCACGTTCTTCGTGCGTTTCGCCATGATCTCCGCAACGGCCTCCCGGTATCTCGAATCGCGCCGCCGCCGGCGCGTGGCGCAACGGCCCCGGTTGCATAGCCGAACCGGCGGGAAACCATACGTCGGGGGCTGGACTTAAGCCAAGTTCGCCCACACTTCTTGTGGCGGCGCTCGGGCGATCACATCCCCGTTAGGGCGGCTAAGGGGGCATTGTGCGGTCCGCCGTGAAAGGGCCATCTGTGGAACTAACCTGCCGGGGGCCAATTATTCTTCCAAGCTTCAAATTCTTCAGTTAATCCCGTCATTTGCGGACATTGATGATGCCAGGCTCCGCTCTCTCCAAGCGTATTCGGCTTGCCGATCCGGTTTCTGCCGTCGCTGCGTCCGACCCGCGACATTATTGGCTGTCGCGCTTCAGCGATGTGCGCGCTGAGACCGAACGCCGCGCCAGCTTTCTCTCGCCGGAAGACCAGGTCGTCCAGTCGATGCCCGATGCCAGCCCTACCAAGTGGCATCGCGCGCATGTCACCTGGTTTTTCGAGCAATTTCTGCTCAAATCCTATGTCAAAAGTTATACGGCCTTCGATGAGCGCTTCGCCTATCTTTACAATTCCTATTATGTCTCGGCCGGGCCGCGCGCGGCGCGGCCACAGCGCGGCCTGGTGACGCGGCCGACCGCAGCGGAGATCGCGGCATATCGCGCGCATGTCGACGCGGCAGTGGCCGAGCTGATCGAAACCGCGGGCGATTTCGATCAGATCGCTCCGATCATCGAGATCGGCATCAATCACGAGCAGCAGCACCAGGAATTGTTGCTCACCGACATTCTGCACGCTTTCTCGCTCAACGAGACCAACCCCGCCTACGATCCGGACTGGCAATGGCCGCGGGAAAACGACAATGCCACGCCGGCGGTGACGCTATCGGGAGTCGACACCATCGGCCACGGCGGCGGCGGGTTTTGCTTTGACAACGAGGAGCCGGTGCATCAGATCGCGCTGCGGCCGGTTTGGCTGTCGCCGCGGCTCGTCAGCAACGGCGAATGGCTCGATTTCATGGCTGACGGCGGCTACGCCACGCCGACGCTCTGGCTCTCCGACGGCTGGTCAACGGTCGAGGCGCAAGGCTGGAACGCGCCGGGCTATTGGCGAGAAATCGACGGCGCCTGGTTCTCGATGACGCTCGGCGGCTTGCGCGCGGTCGACCCGGCGCAGCCGGTCTGTCACGTCAGTTACTACGAGGCGGACGCTTTCGCGCGCTGGTCGGGCAAGAATCTGCCGACGGAAGGCGAATGGGAGGTGGCCGCCAAGCGCGGCGCGCTTGCCGACGCCTTCGGCATCGTCTGGCAATGGACGCGCAGCGCCTATTCGCCCTATCCCGGCTACCAGGCGGCGCCCGGGGCGCTCGGCGAATACAATGGCAAGTTCATGGTCAATCAGATGGTGTTGCGCGGCTCGTCGCTGGCGACGCCGGCCGGCCATTCGCGCGTGACTTATCGCAACTTTTTTTATCCGCCGGCTCGCTGGCAATTTTCCGGATTGCGGCTTGCCGAATACGAACACTGAGTAAATCCCATGGCAAGCGCCCGACAAGCCGCGCTCCGCGCGGCAACGCCCATCGAAACGGCGGATGTTTTCGCCGCCGACGTTCTCACCGGCCTTTCGGCGAAGCCGAAGCGGCTGCCACCGAAATATTTCTACGATGCGGCCGGATCCGCCTTGTTCGAGCGCATCACGCAGCTGCCGGAATATTATCCGACACGTCGCGAGCTTGCGCTGCTGCGCGAGGACGCGCCGGCGATCGCGTCGCTGTTTCCGCCGAGCTGCGCCTTGATCGAATTCGGCGCCGGCTCCAGCCGGAAGGCACGCATCCTGCTCGGCGCCGCGGCGACGGTCGAGGCTTACGTGCCGGTCGATATTTCCGGCGATTTTCTGCAGCAGGACGCGGCGCAGCTGCGCCGCGATTTCCCGCATCTGGCGGTTTATCCGGTGGTCGGCGACTTCACCCAAAGCTTCGCGATACCGGGGCCGATCGCGATGCTGCCGCGCGTCGGATTTTTCCCGGGCTCGACCATCGGCAATTTCGAGCCGCATGAGGCGGCGAAGTTTCTGCGCCATGCCGGCACCATCCTCGGCCACGGTGCGGTGTTGGTGGTCGGCGTCGATCTCGTCAAGG
>Ga0335081_10009439_pt1 | contig 15709 bp, 9 predicted proteins | sample Lox_Sample_35_FD_206713 | JGI IMG/M metagenome (GOLD analysis project Ga0335081, IMG submission 206713) | Soil microbial communities from Loxahatchee National Wildlife Refuge, Florida, United States - Lox_Sample_3.5 | ecosystem: Environmental > Terrestrial > Soil > Wetlands | place: USA: Florida... | reverse complement strand
CGAAACTCGAAATTGCCCTGGGTACGATCCAGTCTTACCGCGGCAGGACTCTCGGCGATCTCGGGCGTTTCATCGAGCAGGCGGAAGGTGCGGTCCAGGCTGGCCAGCCATCCCTGAATGTCGGTGATCTTCGTGCTCAGAAGTTGGAGAGGTTGGTAGATTTGAGCGATATATGCCATCACCACCAGCAAAGATCCGACGGTGAGAACACCCGCCTGCACATGCCGCACGCCAACGTACAGCGAAATGGCGGTCCCCGCCGCAATCGTCAGGGCGATGAGCACGTTGAACAATGCCTGGCGAACCGCGAGATCCACTTGTCCGGACATGCGGCGGCTCGAGCGGCGAACGAAGCGCTGGTGCTCTCGCGTTTCCTGTCCGAAAGCCTTGATGGCGCGGATGGAGCCGAGCACTTCCTGGATCACCGACATTGCCGAGCTGTCGAGCATCCGAATCTCCGCCGATCGCCGGCGTACCAGATGGCCGCAATAGTAGGAAAAAAAGAAAAGCAGCGGCGCGATGCTAACCGCGACCAGCGCCAGGATCGGATCGATTTGCGCGGTCACATAGATCATGCCGCCCAGCGTAAGCACCGCCGTGAAGAGAGGAATCGCGCCTTGGACCGCCATGTTCTGAATAGCGGGCGCGTCGTGCTGGATGCGGTAGACCGAGTCGTGCGAGCCATAGCGATCGTGGAACGAGAGTGGCAGCCGCTGCACGTGGTTGAGAAGTTCGGCGCGGAAATCCCATACCAACTTTTCCCCGGTGTAGGTCTGAAGCCACCAGGCGGCGAACGATTGCAGGTTGACCATCAGTGAGATGACGATCAGCAGCCCAACCGCGAATTCCAACGCAACCACATGCGGGTGAGAGTGCGGTAAAAATGTTTGCAGAAAATGTGGCAGCGGTTGTTGCCCAAGCACGCTATCCACGGCGATCTTCAGCGGCAGAGGGTACAGCAGTGTCAATGGCAGTGACAGTGCACTGAGCAGCGCGATTCCGGACAGGTGTGGCCAGCAGCGGCGGCACTGCCAGAGCACACGAAGATGAAGCGAACCTCTGGGAGAATGAACCTTGTTCACGTGCGCAGCGGCGGAGTAGCCGTTCCTTTAGCGCAACAATAAACGGGGTACTTACCTTCAGCAAGAGAGGACGAAGGCGAACTCAGATGTTTGCCTGATTACGAACGGGCCACAAAAAAACAGCGGGCGCATGCCGAAAGATGTGGGGTGAGGATGGCAACGGCACGCGCCCTATTAAGTTGAAACAAGGTTACTTACCTGGCGGCAGGATGTCAAGATAAATTATTTGCCTTCAATAACTTACAAATGTTTGTCTAGATCACTTTCGGGCTCTTCGCGCAAGTACATGGATCACACATGTGTGTGACGAAGGGCGACGCTGACAGGAATTAAGACTGCACCGTTTTCGGGCCATTCAATCCCTGCTTCTCCAGATACTCCTCGGCCAGCTGGATCACCTTCCGCTCATTGCTGTACGCCAGCTGGCGCGGCGCCTCGGTCAACGGCACCCACACCGCGCGTTTGACTTCGATCCGCATGTCGGGAGCGATCTCGTCGATCTCTCCCGAAACGTAGCGCAGGAGATAAAAACTCACGATCTTGAAAACCCGCTCGTTATCGCTCCAGGTGCGGACGTATATGTACTTAATGTCCGTGAGTTTTGTAATAACTTCGGCAATAACACCGGTTTCTTCCTCGACCTCTCGAATCGCGGTGGCTTCCGGGCTTTCACCGGGATCGACCAAGCCTTTGGGAAGAGCCAATATCGCCCGCGAAGCCCGGCGCGCGGGCTTACCGGCAGGCGGGCTGTCTTTCCGCGGTTCGATCAGGGCGACGTGCCACACCCCGGAAATCGCCCGCAGCACCACACCGCCGGATGAGATCTCCCTGGCCATGCTGCCCAAACTAACAGGATTTCCTGAGTTAGTCAGGAAAATGCCAAGTCAATTGCCCTGGAGTTACCCGTAGATTTCCAGGCGTGGTTCAGCCCGAGAGCAACCCGATGGCACATAACGTGCTACTTACTTATCAGGTCGCTTGATGACCGGACTGTGGGGTTCCGGTGGGGACAATTATAAGGTTCGTCCGCTCAGTGCAGGCGTTCGGGCGGGAGCTGAAAGGCACAGCGCCTGTCGAAAACAGCAGTTTGCAGCCCAGGATTGGCGTTGCCCTTGGCGGCGGATTCGCCCGTGGGATTGCGCATATCGGCGCATTGAAAGTCTTGGAGGAGGAGCGGATCCCTATCCACTGTTTGGCGGGAACGAGTGTCGGCGCACTGATTGGCGCGGGATACTGCAGCGGGCTTTCCGCCAGCCAGTTGGAAGTCGTCGCTCAGCGCGTGCGTTTCCGCGATTTCGCCCGCTGGACGGTGTCGCGCTATGGCTTCGCCAACAACGACCGGATGATTCGCTTTCTCAGTTCTTTTTTGAAGGTTCAACAATTTGAAGATTTAGTGATTCCTTTTGCCGTTGCTGCCACCGATTTTGCGACGGGCGAGGGTGTCGTGTTTCGGTCGGGGTCGTTGGTAGAGGCAATTCGAGCCAGCTGCGCCTATCCCGGGTTGTTCTTGCCGGTTCATGTGGGCGGGCGTTGGCTGGTGGATGGGATGTTGTCTCATCCCGTTCCCGCGTGTCCGGTGGCGGAGATGGGCGCGACTCACGTGATCGCGGTCAATCTGAAGACCACCTGGTCACTCGGCGGCGCACCGCGCCACCTGTTTGACGTGATCGGGCAATGCTTCGCGATTGCGCAGGACAATAATTGCCGCGAATGGCGGGCGGCGTCGGCATCGGTGGTTGAACCCGATGTGTCGGGCTTTGCCTACGACGATTTCAGCCGGACTTCGGAGTTGCTGCAAGCCGGAGAAAAGGCGATGCGCGCCGCGATGCCGGAAGTCCGAAAGTGGCTGGAAGCACCCTCGTCCACGCCCCAGAGTCGATATCCAATAACCGGCACAGAGTTCCGCGAGCAACAAGCGACCTGAGAAACGACTCATTCACTCTCTTCCTGGATCCTGTGCCAGGCTTTTTCAACGTGTCTCTTCCCCGTATTGGTCTGCCCGACGCACAACCGCAGCGTGAATTTTCCGTCCAGCCTGGTATGAGTCAGGAACAAATCGCCGCTGGCGTTCAGCCGTTCCATTAATGCCTGATTAGCCTGGTCCCCTGATTTCAAACGGAAACACACCAGATTCAGCGGCGCTGGAGCAGCCAGCTCGAACCGAGAATCGCCCTGCACCCATTCGGCAAATTGCTGCGCCAGCCGCACGTGCTCGCGGACATGATACTGCAGCCCTTCGATCCCATAATGCCGAATCACAAACCACAACTTCAGCGAACGAAAACGCCGTCCGAGCTGGATGTGCCAATCCCGGTAATCGATCACCGCTCCTGACTCAGTCGCCTGGTTCCGCAGGTATTCCGGCAAAATCGAAAGCGTTTGGATCAGGTGCTTGCGGTCGGCGACATAGAAGCAGTTGCAGTCGAAATTCGTGAACATCCACTTGTGCGGATTGAAGGTGTAGCTGTCGGCGAATTCCAAACCATCGTGAATGAAGCGGAATTCCGGGCAAAGCGCTGCGGTACCACTCATGGCGGCATCGACATGCAGCCAGAGACCGTACTCGCGGCACACCCGCGCGATTTCCCGCACCGGATCGATCGCATTGGAAGAGGTAGTACCAACGGTGGAGCAGACGAAACAGGGGACAAGTCCGGCTTTCTTGTCATCCGCGATCCGGCGGGCGAGAGCGTCGGCTCGCATAGCAAAGTTCTGATCAACCTCGATCAGCCGCAGGTTGTCAGAACCAAGCCCCGCGATCTTAACGTCCTTCTCGACCGAAGAATGTGTTTGCGTGGAAGCATATGCGATCAAGCGCCCATCGCAGCCTTTCTTGTTGCTGGCGAATTGCGTCGCACGCTCCCGGGCCGCGAGTAACGCGCACAACGAAGCGCTAGAGGCAGTATCTTGAATAACGCCGCCCCCGCTGGAGATAGAAAGAAAGTTCTCCGGCAGGCCGAGCATCGACACCAGCCAGTCGAGAACATGCGTTTCGAGTTCGGTGCAGGCGGGACTGGTGGACCAGAGCATTCCCTGCACTCCGAACCCCGATGACAGCAAATCGCCAAGGATTCCGGGCCCGGAGGCGTTCGCTGGAAAGTACGCGAAGAAATTCGGCGATTGCCAGTGCGTAATACCGGGAAGAACGATTCGGTCAACGTCGCTGAGTATTCGTTCGAACGGTTCGCCTTTTTCGGGCGGTTTCGGCGGCAGTTGCGAGCGAACCTCTTCCGGCTTGACGCGCGACAGGACCGGAAAACTCTCAATGCGCGAATAGTAATCGGCGATCCAGTCGATGACTGCATGGCCATGACGGCGGAACTCTTCTGGGGACATGTGGTATGAGGGCATAGGAATTGTCGATTTTTGATTTTTGATTGTTGATTGAAAACCACTGTCGCTACAGTTGGATCAAAAATCAACAATCAAAAATCGGAAACCAACGATTCCTCACGCCAGCTTCCCGTAAAACACACGCGTCGTGTACTCGAACTCGACCGTTCCGTTGCAGACGTGAGCGCGGAAGATGCGTTCTAACTGGCGCATCATCGGCTCGTAGTTGGGATGTCCTGTCAACGGCGCGTACGAAGAAGACAACAAGCGCCCGGCAACACCCTCATCATCGAACTGCTGGCGATACTCCAACACGCGTTCGCGGAAAGCGGCGGGCGCGAAGAACTCGTGAATGCTGGTGGTCGTGTGCTCGTGGCGTACGTCCTTGTAGTCGGTGCCATAAGCCAACAGGAGTTGTTCGTAGTCACGCAAGAAAGGCGTGGCGTCGGTGCGGCGCTCGTGCCAGATCAGCACACACCATCCTTCAGGCTTGAGAATGCGAGCGAACTCCGCCCGGGCCCGCACCCGGTCGAACCAATGCGCGGCTTGGGCGGCGGTAACGAAGTCGACCGAAGCCGAATCCAGGCCAGTCTGTTCTGCCGTGCCGTTGATCGAGACCAGGTTGCGATAGTGCGAGAGCATTCGCTCTCCCGCTTCGCGCATTTCCGGGTTCGGCTCGACCGCAAACACTTTGTTCCCGTTGTCAAGGAGAAGCCGCGTCAACAACCCTGTGCCCGAGGCAACGTCTGCAATCACATGATCGGACCTCAAAACGCATTCCGCGCGCAGAACCTCGAGAACCTCAGGAGGGTATCCCGGGCGATACCGTATGTAGTTTTCCACCCGGTCCGAAAAACGAAGCGTTGGAGGCTTGCTCATGCACATTTAGTGTAGCGCGGCAGCACGAGATGGCAGCGCGCGATACAATCTTGATTTTATGGGCGACGGCAGCTTGCGCGGGGTACTTCCATCCGATCATGTCCAGACCACGAAAGATCTGGAATCCGGAAAGAACCGCATTGTAAATGTCGGAGATATCGCGCCGGACTTCCAATTGCCGGCGGTCGTTGCCGGCGTAAAAACGACGGTCCGTCTTGCTGACTATCGAGGTAAGAAAAACGTAGTGCTGGCCTTCTATCCCTTCAACTGGCAGGAAACGAGCGCGCGGCAGATGACCGGCTATCAGGCTCACCGCGAGCGAGTGCAGGCGGTAGGAACCGAAATTGTGGCGATCACGGTCGACTCCATCATGAATATCACCGCCTGGGAACGATACATCGGACCAATCGATTGCCCGCTGTGCTCGGATTTCTGGCCGCACGGGGAAGTCTCAGCCCGGTACGGGGTGCTGCAGGATGGAGGCGCTGAGGCGGGTGCTTCAAGACGGGCGATTTTTGTGATTGACCGGGCTGGCCGAGTCGCTTTTCAGAAAATGTATGCCCAGAATTCGGTGCCTGCGATAGAAGATTTAGTGGGGAGTATAGAAGACTTGTCATAGTCATCGAGCACAATTGCCTACGTGCTAAGTCGCGGCCACCCGCGCCACAAGAACACGGAGCCTCATGAAACTTGTCAGTCGCGCGCTGCTTTTTCTTGCGCTGCTCGGGTCTGCCCTGGGCGCGTCCGATCGTTCCAGCAAAGTACAACCACAGGAAACGCCAGCAGTTCCGGGCTTTCGAGACGTTGCTGCCGAGCAGGCACTCGAAACCCGGTTTATGGCGGTGCCGGATCCCAAGCTCGCCGAAGAGCATCTCCGCACGCTCACCTCGGCGCCACACATTGCGGGATCCCCGGAAGACAAAGCCACCGCCGACTATGTCGCACAGAAATTCCGTGACGCCGGACTCGACACGGAAATTGTCGAGTACAAGGTATGGTTCAACTATCCAAGTGAAATTGCCGTTGACCTGACCGCGCCTGCAGGGGTTACGATGCACGGTCCGCGGCGCGAGCATGTCGAGGGCGACCCTTATCAGGACGATCCCCGAGTGGTGGAAGCCTATAACGCCATGTCGCCTTCGGGGGACGTCGAGGCCGACGTCGTCTATGCAAATTACGGCTCTCCCGATGATTTTGACAAACTGAAGAAAATGAACATCGACGTGCGCGGGAAAATCGTCATAGTTCGCTATGGCCACAACTTCCGCGGGGTAAAGGCCTTCGTGGCGCAGGAGCGTGGCGCCGTCGGCGTAATCATTTATTCCGATCCGAGGGATGACGGCTATTACCGGGGAGACGCCTACCCGAAGGGGCCCTGGCGTCCGGCCAGCGGTGTGCAGCGCGGCTCGATCGGCTACATGTTCCAGTTCCCCGGCGATCCAACCACTCCGGGAATCGCATCCGTCCCTTCCCTGCCCGAATCCAAGCGCGTGGCCCCAGCGCAATCAGAGCAGCTCGCGAAAATTCCGGTGACACCGCTTAGCTACGCCGACGCATCGCCCATCATGGAAAATCTCGGCGGGCCGCCCTCGCCGCGCGAATGGCAGGGCGCGCTGCCCTTCACGTACCACGTCGGACCCGGGCCGGCAAAGGTGAAGATCCATCTCAGGCAGGATTACCAGTACCGCACGATTTGGGACGTCATCGGAAAAGTTTCCGGAACCGCATCCCCGGACGAATGGGTAGTTGCCGGGAACCACCGCGATGCCTGGGTTTACGGCGCGGTTGATCCGAACAGTGGGACGGCAGCGATGCTGGAAAGCGTCCACGGAATTGGAGCGCTGCTGAAATCGGGATGGAAGCCGCAGCGCACCATCGTGATCGGAAGCTGGGACGCAGAAGAAGAGGGGCTGATTGGCTCGACCGAGTGGGGGGAGGACCACGCTCAACAACTGGCAGATGCCGATGCCTATTTCAATATGGATGTTGGGGTGGCAGGGTCGAAGTTCGAAGCTTCCGCCGTGCCGAGCTTGAAGCAGTTCATTCGGGAGATCGCAAAGGCGGTTCCGTCTCCCCAGGGAACGACCGTGTACGAGGAATGGAAAAAAACCGCTAAACCGGATCACGAAGCTCCGCCGGAATCGAACACCTACGGCCGTCCAGGCGCGCAGGCCGGCTCCGATGTGCCGGTTGGAGATCTCGGAAGTGGATCGGATTACACCGTGTTTCTGCAGCATCTGGGCGTCCCCTCTTCGGATGTACGGTCAGTAGGGGATTATGGCGTGTATCACTCGGCATTCGACAATTTCGCCTGGTTCAAAAAGTTTGCCGATCCCGATTTCCGCTACGAACAAGAGATGGCCCGGGTGTACGGACTCGAACTCCTGAGAATGGCGGATGCCGACGTGCTTCCATACGATTACGAGAACTACGGCAAGGAGATTGTCGCCTATATCGAGGCGGCGCAACAGAAGGCCAAAAATCATTTTGCAGGAAAACAGGCCGACTTTTCGGCGGCACTCGCCGGGGCTCACCACCTGCAGGAAGTGGGCGCAAAGATGCTGCAAAGACAGCGGAAATTCTCCGGTGACCCGGTTCGCCTGAACGCCGCGCTGCGCAATGCCGAGCGGGCGTTGCTGATCCCGGAAGGACTTCCGAATCGTCCCTGGTATCACCACGCCATCTATGCGCCCGGACAATACACCGGCTATGCCGCCGTGGTAATTCCGGGTGTCAACGAAGCCATCGACAGCGACAATTTCGATCGCACCGAGCAACAGCTTGGAGCCTTGGCGGCATCCTTAAACCGCTGCGCCATGGTTCTTGGACAAGTTCATTAACCATAGCCGGGAAGGTTCCCGGTCGCGCAGGATAGTCTGTCTTCCGAGGACAACGGCTTTTGCGATACTCTCATTCTTAACGTAGTAAAACCGAGGAACTCGGAGGCGAGGGCTCCGGGATCGCAGGGGGAAGGAAAGCTATGGCCTTCGCACGGATCATTACTCGCTCCCACCAATACGCCCAGCAGTTAGCTCTGGATTTATTGGCGCGCGGCTACACCGTTGAGATCGTGTCCCCCGATGCGATTCCCAATACTCCGGCCGACCTGGAATTACGAGTGGAAGCCGCAGCCCCTGAGGCGCAGGGTCAGATCAGCGAAATCCATGAAGGCAAGCAGGCACGATCAAGCGAATATCTCCAGAAGCTGAAGCCAATGATGGCGGATTTATTGCGAAAATGGCCCGCCGGCAAGAAATCGGAAGGTGAGAATGACGGTGATGCATTCAGCTTCAACGCTGAACCGGATGGAGCGGACGAGATGGAGCTTCCCCCGGTCCAACTTGAGCGGCGTTCCGAACCCGCCCCACCTGAATTCGAAAGCACCGCCCTCATTTCCCCTCCCGCCGCGAAGAAATCGGAGTCTGCATTTTCCCTTACCGGTGAGCCGCTGATGTGGTCGGAATCGGAAACCGAGCGCGGCGGGCGTTCCGAGGTGTGGTTCTGGCGCGCCGCTGTGGGCCTTGCCGGCGCAGCGCTGTTGATTTTGGTTCTCGGAATAGCGCTACGGAGGAGCCCAGCTGCGCCCGCGCAGGCTGTCTCGACTGAGCCAACCCAGACTTCGTCCGCTAAAGCGCAGCCCGCGACGGAAACGGTATTGCCCCCGAACGCCAGCCTTGCGACACTTTCCCCTAGATCGGCCGTGATTGCTCCCTCAGCTCGGCCCACTACAGCCTTGATCAAAGCAAAGCCTTCTCCCGCAATTCGCCGAATTAAGATTCCACAAGCCGAAGAAGTGGTCGACGGCGACACCACCATCACTTACTTCAATGCCAAGGCCGCTGTACCTGCGAAGCCGGCTGCAAAACAGGGCGCGGGGATCAAGCACTATTCCGATCTGAATTGAATTCAGCCGCGTTCTTGGCTGTAGATAGTAAAGATGACCACGACGACCGATGCGCTTCAGCCAGCCTCAATCGTCGTGGTGGCTCGTTCTCATCGCTGCGTCGGGGCCCATGCAACGCACGATGCTGTGTTGACCCTCAGCGAACCGTTAGCGTCAGCCGCGACGTATGGGACAGCGAGCCGGCAGTACCGGTCAGCGTCATCTTGTAGGTAGGCGGTCCCGCTGGCGTCGTGCTGCTTCCACTTCCGCCACAAGCTGCGAATCCAAGCAGCATTGTCGCAACTAAGAAAAATAGAGACAGCCGCGCCGTCCTCCAGTATTTGCCAGTTCCTCGGCGAATCTTTCTTCTGAAAGGAAGCAGCAATCCCACCATGAACGGCGACAGCTGCAGCGCAAGCAATTTGTTTCCGTGCAGCGATGCCGCCTGGCTCGGTACGGCTACCGTCAGCGTAACAGCGGTCGTGGCATCACCTTGTGCCACGCTCTGCGGGACTATCGTTACGGTCGATCCAGAAGGGGCGCCGGTCAGGCCCAAAGTGACAGCCGCCGGGAATGTCGTGCCCCCAGTCGGCGCGATTTGCAGATTATAGGTGGCCGTTCCTCCGGCTGAGACCGTTTGCGACGAAGAACTCCCGGACGCAACCGCGAGGGTGAAGTCCTGCAAGGTTTCCGACACCACCGAACTGGTTAGCGTCGAGAAGTTGCTGTCTCCGCCATACGCCGCCGTGATCGAATGCAAGCCAACCGCCAGGCTTGAGGTTGTGTAGGTCGCGACACCCCCCGACAGAGTCACGGATGAGCCGAGTTGCGTCGTTCCGTCATAGAAGCGGACGGAACCAGTGGGTGTGCTAATCGAAGACGAAACCGTGGCTGTAAAAGTAATGGGATTGCTGACAAACGACAAATTTGTGGTCCCGGTCAGTGCCACGGTCGGCGTTGCCTTGTTGACCGTCAGAGAAACCGTACCGGTTGCGGTTGTATAAGTGATGCCATCCGTCGGCGTGAAGGTCGCCGTGAGAGTGTAGCTGCCGCCTCCGAGAACGGTCGTGTTTGTGACCGGGACCGGATTTCCGCCCTGTATCGTGGCGGTATAAGAAAATGTGCCCGCTACAGGGTTGAAGCCGTCGGAGGCAGTGGCATTGAGGATGCCCGTAAGATTCGTGCCGTACACAATGGGAGATGGCGCTGTCCAGGCAATGGTGGGCGCCACGCTCACTGTAAACGGATAACCGTTGCTGGCTGAGCCGCCGACCGTGACCACCACGTCCCCGCTGGTTGCACCTGCCGGTACCGTCGTCGCGATCGATGTCGAGCCCCAACTGGTGAATGTGGTTGCCGCTGTCCCGTTGAACGTCACCGTACTGGTGCCCCGGCTAGACCCGAAGTTGGTTCCGCTGATAGTCACCGGTGTGGCGACCGGCCCGTACGTCGTCGACATACCGGAAATGTTCGGCGTCCCCCCTGAACCGCAACTCGGGAATTTGAAATTTCCAATGGCCGTGCTCCAGTTGAATCCGCCATCGCTCTTCAGGTATTCCTCGGTGAACCAGAACGTGCAGTCGTCGACAGGATCTACGGTCAGGGAACTGTAGTCGCCCCACCGCTTGTATGGCGAAATCTGCGACCCCAGGCCAGTGACCATGACCGCCTCGGATTCCAGAGTGCCGGCTGCATCCGTGGGAACACGGCCAGCGTAGACGATCGAAGGATATTGCCCCGTTGCCGCACCCGAGACGCTGTAGCCCACAGCGATATCCTGGTTCTGATCCATCGCAATTGCCGGCATCCAGCGGAACTGCGAATCGGGCGCGAATGTCCCCGATTGAAAAACTGTCGGGGAGGTTTCCGGATTGCGGATTTCATACCAGCGCACGCCACCAGAGCTCCCGGCCACCACCGAATGGGTTGCGAGCAAGGTGGTGTGATCGCCGAAGTTGCGGTATACGAGTCGCCACATCAGACGGTCACCAATACCCTCGAGCAGATCGCTTCCCGCCGTGGGTTGTTGAACGCATTGTCCGCGATACTGGGTGGGGCACAACGGTGTGAATGCGGCAACAGGAATCGAGGTTGGGCCAGTGAAGGTTGAATTAGCCGGGGTAACAAAGTCGACATGGAGCTTGTATAAATCGAGCGTCGAAGAGTTCAACTCCCCAACGAAGTTCGGAGTACCCGAGGCGGGAGGCGTAGCTCCGTCCAAGTCCGCGGGCAGCATGCCGTAATGGCTAGCATCCTGCTGGAAGCATTGCATGGTGGCCGCAGCGCCGGTCAACATCTTGCTGCGGTCGGCGGCGCAGACGTCTGCCCCGACGTACGCAGTTCCCGCAGCGTTGAAAACGTTAAATGTGAAATAGTAGGCATCCGGCCAAACGCCCATTTTCGGGTAATCGGGAAAATTGTTGAAGGAAAACGCATAGCGATTATAAGAACCCGTGGCATCCGAGGTGGTGGACACGGCAATGCACTCGTAATCGGGAGCGGAAGCATTGATGGCAAATTGTGAAACGACCCAGCGCTGCGCGGCGGCGTCAAACCTGACAATCGGGTCGCCGCTGTTGTCAGACTGGCAGGAGCCCCCAAAGCCCGACCAAAAGCTGTTCCCGGCGAGCGGGCCTAAGACCGTGTTTCCGCTCTTGTCGTAGACCTTATATTCGAGATTGATGTACTGCACATATTGCGTGGTACCCACAGCGCCGTCGTTGTCCGGAGGCATGCAATTGCAGAAAAAGCTGTCTCCAACCCCTGCGCCATCGAATTCCAACAAAGGACTGGGCGTTTGCCCGCTGGGTGAGTTCTCCGCCGTCTGCAGGACAGCGTCCTTTTCAATCTGGTTGTTCCATTTTCGATTGGGGTTGACGTTGTTCTCGATCTCGCGCTCGGAAGGAGGCGCGAATTCGGGAAGCAGAGGCGCGATCTCGCGAAGCAACGGGCCGGTGTCATGTTTGACTTCCCGGATAGTTGTGGCCCCGGTTTTGATCGTTTGGGACCCGGCAAGCAGCGACGAAGCCAGCGTCAAAGCAATAAGTACAATAAGAGTCTTAGCGCAGAGAGTCAGACGGGTCACGGATTCCTCCATGCTTATTAACCGGCAAGAAGACCGCTGGCTCAACTGACGTTAATACATGTCCCTTAGATTCGCTGCGAACGCGGTCACAGGGGAATGTGACCCTGATCGTTACTCGTGCGATGTCGACACATCGCGGATGTCAACAGCAGGCGTTACTTAATGGTAACCAGTTTCTCCACTAGCCCGGAATAATCCTTCTTCTCCAGGCCGTGGACTTGCTTGTTGTACTCGTCAACCTTGCTGGAATAATTCATCGAGCAGAATTTCGGTCCGCACATCGAGCAGAAGGCCGCGCCCTTGTAGTGCTCGTCGGGCAGGGTCTCGTCGTGCATGGAGCGGGCGGTCTCGGGATCAAGTGACAGTTCAAACTGTTTTTCCCAGTCGAATGTATAGCGGGCGTAGCTGAGAGCGTCGTCACGATCGCGGGCGCCGGGACGTTCCCGCGCGATATCGGCGGCGTGGGCCGCGATCTTGTAGGCAATGATGCCGTCTTTTACATCTTTTTCGTTCGGCAGCCCGAGGTGCTCTTTGGGCGTCACGTAACAAAGCATGGATGTGCCATACCAGCCGATCATGGCGGCGCCAATCGCGGAGGTGATGTGGTCATAGCCGGGTGCGATATCGGTCACCAGCGGACCCAGAGTATAAAAGGGCGCCTCCTGGCAATACTCGTTTTCGAGTTCGACTTGCTCTTTGATCTTGTGCATCGGAATGTGACCGGGGCCTTCGATCATGACCTGTACATCGTGCTTCCAGGCAATCCTGGTCAACTCGCCAAGGGTTTTCAGTTCCGCAAACTGAGCTTCGTCACTGGCGTCCGCTATGCAGCCCGGACGCAAGCCGTCTCCCAGTGAAAAGCTGACATCGTACTTCTTGAAAATCTTGCAAATGTCCTCAAAGCACTCATAAAGGAAGTTCTGTTTGTGGTGGTGGGTCATCCACTGCGCCAGGATTGCACCACCGCGGCTCACGATGCCGGTGATGCGCTTCGCCACCATCGGCACATACTGAATGAGCACGCCCGCATGAATGGTCATGTAATCCACGCCTTGCGCTGCCTGCTCCTCGATGACCTCCAGCATCACGCCGGCGGTCAGGTCCTCGACCCGCCGCACCCGCGAAATCGCTTCGTAGATCGGCACCGTCCCGATCGGCACCGGCGAATGCCGCAAAATCGCTTCCCGAATCTCATGGATTTCACCGCCCGTCGAAAGATCCATGACCGTATCGGCGCCGTAATGCACCGCCGTGTGCAGCTTTTTCAGCTCCTCGTCGACGTTGGATGTGACCGCCGAATTCCCGATATTCGCATTGATCTTGCACAGTGATGCCACGCCGATGCACATCGGCTCCAGTTCCGGATGGTTGATGTTGGCGGGAATGATCATGCGCCCGCGCGCCACTTCTTCACGAACCAGTTCCGGCGTGAGCTTCTCGCGGAAGGCGATGAATCGCATCTCGTCCGTGATCACGCCCTGGCGGGCATAGTGCATCTGGGAGAAGTTGCCGTCCGTGTTCTCCGACCTTCTTTTCGCCAGCCACTCCGCGCGGGGCTTCGGGACGCTGCCGTTGGAGCCATTCGTAGGATTGCCGTTAGCTGCAGACATTTCTCGTTCCATCCTCAAGTCATCTAAGGTAGTGATTATACGCCGTCGCAACCGGAGGCAGGCGCTGGGGAATGAGCGCTCTCCTGTTTAGCCATTGTTCGGGCGGGCGGTTTCGTCATGGAACAAAAATTTCTGCGCTGGCATCCGGAGAAAAAGCCCGCACAGTGCCGCCCAGATTGAATCCACAACGTAGCGCCGGCACATTGCGGGCAGTCGCCAAAGGCCGGAGTCTCGGCACGTCCGCTTTTGGCTATTCCAGCGTGGGAGGTCGCTTCGCCTCCGCCTCATTTGCCGCCCCGGGAATTTATCGCGATCAGGCCTTATCTAGTCAGCTCTAAGAACTCTAAGTTGTTCCGCTGAGTACTAATTAATGCCCGGTTCAACTTTTCTTAATGTAAGTGGAACAACTCTGAAGTACTCTTACGGCGCAATTCCTAAAACAATTTAGACCATATCCTCGACTGGCCGCAGTTAGCCGTGCAGTGACCAACCAGTCCCTGGCTCCGGAACTAACTCCCTCCCCTTCCAGTCTTGCGTGTTGGCGCAGGAGTACGGAGAATGAGGCGATTCGTGTATCTGCTCGTCGTGTGTACCGTTGTCATTTGTGCGCTGGCCGCGGCCCAAGTCCCGCCGTCAAGTCATATCTGGATCATCACCGAAGAAAATCACAGCTACGAAGAAGTCATCGGCAACTCCAGCATGCCGTATTTCAATACCCTGGCGGCACAATACGCCCTCGCAACCGAGTTTTACTCGACACAGCACAATTCGCTTTCGGCGCTGATGTGGCTGGTGGCAGGACAGGAGGTCACCAGCGACGACCAGACTGTGGATTGTTTCGATGTCGATAATGTCGTGCGCGAATTAGTGGCTCGCAATCTGACCTGGCGCGCATATGAAGAGGACCTTCCCTATCCTGGATTTCAAGGCCTTTCCTATGCCAACTACGTGCGCCGCCACAATCCACTGATCGACTTCACCGATTCTTGCGCCCAGTCGCAGATGTACAACAGTGTTCCTTTTACGCAACTTGCGACTGACATTGCGCAGAAGCAAACACCCAACTACGCCTATATCACCCCGAACCTGCAGCACGATGCTCACGATGGAAGCCTTGCGCAAGCCGATGCCTGGCTCGCCGCTAATGTTCCTACGCTACTCGCCTTACCGGAATTCCAGCCCGGCGGTGATGGTCTTCTCTTTGTTGTTTTTGACGAAGGCGGGCTCAGCGGCGACAACCGCTGTAGCGCGCGCGTGAGCCAGGGTTGCGGAGGCCGTATCGCCACTTTGCTGATCGGCCCGCAGGTCAAGACGGGCTACCAGTCCAACACGCAGTATATGCACCCCAACGTCCTGAGCACGGTTTGCCAAGCGATGGCGTTCCAGTCATGTCCGATGGAAGGCGCGGTTTTCGGTGCCGTGGCCGATTTGTTCAACACGGTCACGATCGCGGAGCCCTTTCCCCAAGCTATTGTCAAGTCGCCGGTCGAGATTAAAGCGACAACAAGCAACAACAGCCAGGTCTACGCCATGCAGGTCTACGTGGACAACCAGCTCGTCTACCAACAGGCGGGAAGCGCGATTGACGTCTCGATCAAAATGAAGAAAGGGCAGCACCACGTGGTTGTTCAGTCCTGGGATGTGGCCGGTGGGATCCATAAGAGCGGCATCGATGTAACAGTTAAACCCAAAGCCGTCGTTGTGACGTCGCCTGCGCCCGGAGCGACACCGGGGTCTCCAGTGTCGTTTCAGGCGACGGGCCAAGGCGCAAACTTCCACTCCATGGACCTGTTCGTGGATGGGGTCGAGGAGTATCAAGGCGCCGGGCAGACGCTCA
>Ga0335081_10009438_pt1 | contig 15709 bp, 12 predicted proteins | sample Lox_Sample_35_FD_206713 | JGI IMG/M metagenome (GOLD analysis project Ga0335081, IMG submission 206713) | Soil microbial communities from Loxahatchee National Wildlife Refuge, Florida, United States - Lox_Sample_3.5 | ecosystem: Environmental > Terrestrial > Soil > Wetlands | place: USA... | reverse complement strand
TTCGTCCCGGCGGGCGTGCGGGCGGAGACGATCTGCGGCAGCTCGAACAGCTCGGTCATGGCCTTGCCTTCGGCGATCCGCTCCGGGCAGAAGGCGACCTCGATCTCCCGCCCCAGCCTGGCCATCATCTTCTCCACCAGCGCCGTCACCCCCGGGAACACGGTGCTGCGCAAGACGAGAAGCTGCCCGTCCCTGAGGAATTCCGAGCAGCCGCCGAGCGCCTTGGTGATGGCGATCTGCTTGGGGTTCAGGTGCTCGTCGACCGGGGTGCCGATGACCACGATCACCTGCTCCGCCGTGGCCACGATCCCGGGATCGGCCGAGGCCACCAGGCGCCCGGCGGCGAGCACCCGGGCCAGCACCTCGTCCGCGCCGGGCTCGGCGAACGGCATCCGGCCCGAGTTGACCGTCGCGACCGCTGTCTCGCTCACGTCATAGATGCCGACCCGGGCACCCCGATCGGCGAACGCGAGCGCGAGCGGCAGGCCGACATGCCCGCACCCCCCGATGACGACCACATCTCGGTCGACCTGATCCGGCAGATTGGTCACCGCTTCTACCTCCGGCTGATATGGCAGGCCTCCGGGGGCCCTGGAGGCATCATGAATGGCCCCCGTCACGTGTCTGGCGCTTCACCTTACCGCCACGGTCACGGGCAGGTCCTGGTTACGGTAAGCTCGCGGCGCGCAAGCAGGGCGGTGGGCCCGGTCAGGACCGCCTTGGGTGAGGAATAGAGCATGCCTGGTCAGGAGCATCCGGCGGCCCGCGCGCGGGTCGCGGGTTCGGACATGCCTGACGCCGCGCAATCCGCCACCCCGTCATCCGGCTCGCTGGCGTCCCGGACGAACCGCCCCGCCGTGGCCGCCCTGATCGCCACGTTCGCCGCGGTCGCCTTCACTCTCGCGCGCTGGCAGACCTGGGCGCACGGCCGGATCAGCGCGTTCATCCTAGTCGGCCGGCATTTCGCCACGCCGTCCGAGCTGCCGCACGGCATGCCGCTGGTCAAGACGTACGGTTACGACGGGCAGTTCTTCTACCGGCTGGCGCTCAACCCGTTCAACCTCCACCACACTGCGTACGGCATCACCATGGACCGGCCCTACCGGTTCATGCGGATCGGCTACCCGGTGCTCACCTGGCTGGTCTCGGCCGGGCAGCACTCCCTGGTCCCGGTCATGCTGGTCGCGGTCAACATCGCCGCCGTCGGGGCGCTCGGCTACCTGGGTGCCATATTCGCCCTCCAGGGCGGGCGGCACGCGCTGGCCGGGCTGCTGTTCCCCGCGTACTTCGGCCTCCTCACCAGCCTGTCCCGGGACACCGCGGAGCCGCTCGGCGCCATCTGCCTGCTGGCCGGGCTGCTCGCGATCCGGAGCCGCCGCCCCCTGCTGGCCGCCGCGCTGCTCGCCTTCGGGTCGCTGACCAGGGAGACGGTCATGGTAGCCGTGGCCGCCATCGCCGTCATGCGGGTGATCGGCATCCTGCGCGGCCGGTCGCGGCCCGGCCGGGAGGACCTAGCCTGGGTAGTCCCGGCGGCGGCCTTCGCGGCCTGGCAGGTCGCGGTGAAGGCCGCGACCGGGTCCGTCCCGCTGCTCGCCGACGGCGGCCGAAACGCGGGCGCGCCGTTCATCGCCCCGCTCCAAGCGTTCCGGCACAACTTCGCCCACATCAACCTGCACCAGTTCGATCGGTACGACCTGTGGTTCCTCGAGCTGGGCATCCTCGCCTGCTTCTCGGTGGCGGCGCTGCTCTGCCTGCGGGCCACGAGCGCGCCGGCGCACGAGCGGCTGGCGTTCGTCCTCTACCTGGTCGAGATCTGCGTCGTCACGCCGAGCACCTGGAACGGCCTGGACGCCGACATGCGCTCGTTCATCGAGGTGTACCTGCTGGCCGTGATCATCTTGCTGGGCACTCCCCGGCGGACGCTCGGGGCCTGGCTGCTCCCCTCGCTGGCCGCGCTGACGATGCCCGCCCTGATGGTGATCACGCACCGCAGGTTCATTGGTTCGTGACGGTCCGCGTGCTCTGCTAGTGTCGCTTCGTGGCCGAGGGGATCGATAACGCGGCCGGTGAGGTGGCTGCTCAGGGCGTACGCATCGGCATCCCTGACCGGTCGCTGACGGCCGGGGCGACCGGGCGTGCCCGCCCCGCCCGGTGGGTCTGGCCTGCCGCACTGGGCGTGGCGGCCGTGGTCTTGTTCCTGTGCTACCTGCGGCTGTCCACTACTACCGGCGCCAACTCCGACGGCGCGGACCAGGCGCTGCAGGCGTGGGACATGCTGCACGGTAACTGGCTGCTACGCGGCTGGACCGTCGGGGACGTGTCGTACTACACCACCGAACTGCCCGAGTACATGGTCGTGGAGAAGATCGTCGGCTTCGGCCCGGACGTGATGCACGTGGCGGCCGCCATCACCTACACGCTGCTGGTGCTGCTGGCCGGCCTGCTGGCCAAGGGGCGGGCGACAGGAAAGGAAGGCGTGATCCGCGCGCTGATCGCGTCCGGCATCATGCTCGCCCCGCAACTCGGCCACGGCGTTGGCCTCCAGCTTTCGCAGCCGGACCACCTCGGCACCCAGGTGCCCCTGCTCGTCATCTTCCTGGTGCTCGACCGGGCGCCGCGGCGCTGGTACACCCCGGTCGCGATCGGGGTGATGCTCACATGGGTCATCATCGCCGACCGGGTTGCCGTACTCGACGCGGCGCTCCCGCTGGCCGTGGTCTGCGGTATCCGCGGCGGCCGGGCCCTGATCCGGCACCGCGGGCCCGCCTCCGCTGCGTGGTACGACTTCTCGCTCGCGGCGGCGGGCATCGTCTCGTTCGGCCTGTCTCAGCTGGTCGTGAGCGTGATCGGGTGGATGGGCGGGTACACATCGCTCCCGCTGCCCACGCAGGGCGTTACCGCTGTTGGCGACATCCCGCACCACCTCGGGGTGACCGTCGAGGGCATCTTCATCATGTACGGGGCCTTCTTCGGCGGCATGTCCCCGGGGGTGGCGGCGGTCATCGCCGTGGTGCACCTGGCCGGCCTGGCCCTGGCCGTGTGGGGTGTCGGCCGCGCGTTCCGGCGCTTCTTGTCCACCGACGACCTGATCGTGCCGGTGATGGCCGCGGGCATCGCGATCAACCTGGTCGCCTATATAGTCAGCGTCGTCCCGGTCACCTGGTTTGACACCAGGGAGATCGTCGTGGTGCTGCCGTTCGGCGCCGTGCTCGCGGGCCGCCTGCTCGCCGGGACGCTGGCCAGGGCGCGGCTGCGGCCGGTGCTGGCCGGCGGGCTGGCCTGTTACGCACTCGCCCTCGGATACGGCATGGCGCACCCCGCCGTCACCGACGGCGAGAAGCCGGTCGTCCCATGGCTCGAGGCGCACCACCTGAGCACCGGGCTCGGCAGCTACGCCGAGTCAAACCTCATCACGCTCGATAGCAAGGGCCGGGTCGAGGTCAGGGCGGTGTCGTGGCTGCCCTCCGGCGCCGTACCGCGCGCCTACGAATCGAAGGCATCCTGGTACGACCCCCGGCTGAGCTACGCCAACTTCGTCCTGGTCAACAGCGCCGACGCCAAGGCGGGCAGCAACGGGGTCATCATTCCCTATGGCGACATCCTCGCGCTCGCGGGCCCCCCGGCCCACACCTACCACTACAAGACCTTCACCATATGGGTCTGGAACCACAATCTCCTGGCCGGCCTTGGCGGCCCCCCGTCGTCATCGCCCGGCGACGTCCACTGAGCGTATGGCCGACTACGGTGATGCGCGTTCCGTAAACTGCCGATCATGATTAATGGCCGCCGGATTGGCGTCGTGCTGCCCGCCTACAACGCAGCCGCGACGCTGTCGCGTACAGTAATAGAACTTGACCCCGACGTCATCGACGAGATCGTGCTCGTCGATGACGCTAGCACCGACCAGACGTTCACCATGGCGCGTGAGCTTGGCCTGGAGCCGATCCGCCACGAACTCAACCTCGGCTACGGGGGAAACCAGAAGACCTGCTACCGCCGGGTGCTCGAGCTTGGCGTGGACATCATCGTCATGGTGCACCCGGACTATCAGTACTCGCCGCTGCTCGTCCCGGCCATGGCTTCGATGATCGCCTACGGGGAGTACGACCTCGTCCTCGGCTCGCGCATCCTGGCCCAGAACTCCGTCGCCCGCGGCATGCCCCGCTACAAGTACGTGGCTAACCGGTTCCTCACCCTCGTCGAGAATGTTGTCCTGCGACAGAAGCTGTCCGAATATCACACCGGCCTGCGCGCGTTCAGCAGCGCGCTGCTCGCCGGCTTGCCGTTCGAGCGCAACTCCGACGATTTCGTCTTCGACAACCAGATCATCGCTCAGGCCGTTGCGGCTGGTGCCAGGATCGGCGAGGTGTCCTGCCCGACACGCTACGAGACCGACTCATCGTCGATCAACCTGCGCCGGAGCATCCGGTACGGCTTCGGCGTGCTCAGCACCTGCGGAGAGTACCGGCTGCACAAGCACGGGGTCCACCGTTACCCCTATCTCGATTTCGAGCCCGCCGAGGTGCGCGCCCGGCTGCAGTCGGCCGCGGTGGCGGCCAAATCGGCGGCCGAGGCCCGAGGGTCGGCTCGTACCGAGGACTAGCACGAAGGAAACGGCGGATGTCGAAGTCATCGGATCCGGATCCCCCGCTTGGCCAGGCGGCGCGTCCAGCTGGGCCCGCGGCAGCACCAAGGAGGCGTCAGATGACCATCGCAAGCGCTGGGCTGCTGGTGTTCGCCGTCGTCACGGCGGCGACCGGACAGGTGATGCTCAAGCACGGCATGCAGATCGCCACGGCCCGCGCGGCTCATGATGGCGGATCGCTGGCGCTGCGCGCGGCCACCTCGCCGTGGGTCCTGCTCGGGCTGGTGGTTTTCGGCGTCTCCGCGATAGCCTGGCTGGCCGCGCTGTCGCGGGTTCCGCTGAGCGTGGCCTACCCGTTCAATGCCCTCGGCTATCTCGTGATCCTGACCGCGAGCATCCTCGTCTTGCATGAGCGGGCGAACGTGCTGACCTGGGTGGGCTCGCTCCTGGTCGTGTCGGGGCTGCTCATCGTGGTCCTGACCAAGCCGTAGCAGCGGTAGGCTTCCGGACCGTGAAAGCCCTCGTTCTGGCCGGAGGATCAGGGACGCGGCTCCGGCCGATCACCCACACCTCGGCCAAGCAGCTGGTCCCGGTGGCGAACAAGCCGGTGCTGTTCTACGGCCTGGAGGCGATCCGCGACGCCGGGATCACCGAGGTGGGGATCGTGGTCGGCGATACGGAGCGGGCCATCCGTTCGGCGGTCGGTTCTGGCCAGGCGTTCGGACTGGACGTGACCTACATCCGGCAGTCAGCCCCGCGGGGGCTGGCCCATGCGGTCCTAGTGGCCAGGGAGTTCCTGGGCGAGGACGACTTCGTGATGTACCTGGGCGACAACTTCATCGTGGGCGGCATCACCGCGCTGGTGCAAGAGTTCCGGGAATCCAGGCCGGATGCCCATATCATGCTGACGCCGGTGGCGGACCCGCGGCAGTTCGGGGTCGCCGAACTCGACGCCGCGGGCCAGCTCATCGGCTTGGAGGAGAAGCCGCAGCGGCCCAAGAGCGACCTGGCGCTGGTCGGGGTGTACCTGTTCACGCCAGCGGTCCACGAGGCGGTCGCAGGACTGGCGCCGTCGCGGCGCGGGGAACTGGAGATCACCGAGGCCATCCAGTGGCTCGTGGCCAACGGCCGCAAGGTCACCTCTACGATCATCTCGGGATACTGGAAGGACACCGGCAATGTCGCCGACATGCTGGAGGTCAACCGGACCCTGCTGGAGAGCGTCGAGCCCGCGGTGGCCGGCGTGGCGGATACGGCGAGCGAGCTGATCGGCCGGGTGGTCGTCGAGGCCGGGGCCAGGGTCAGCGGGTCGCGGATCGTGGGACCGGTCATCATCGGGGCCGGCACCGAGGTGACCGGCTCCTACATCGGCCCGTTTACCTCGGTGGCCGCCGACTGCGTGATCGCCGACAGCGAGATCGAGTACTCCATCGTCCTGGCCGGGTCGTCGATCCGCGGGGTCCGCCGGATCGAGGCGTCCCTCATCGGGCACCATGTGGAGGTAACCCCCGCCCCTCGGGTGCCCAAGGCGCACCGGCTGGTGCTCGGGGATCACAGCAAGGTACAGATCAGCTCGTAACCGCGGAGGCCGCGTGAGGATCCTGGTGACAGGCGGGGCCGGATTCATCGGCTCGCACTACGTGCGCACCATGCTGTCGGGCGGGTACCCCGGCTACGAGGATGCGGCGGTGACGGTCCTGGACAACCTGACCTACGCGGGAAACCTCGCCAACCTGGCCCCGGTCTCGGCCAGCCCGCGGCTGCACTTCGTGCAGGGCGACATCGCCGACCCCGCGCTGGTGCGCTCGCTGGTGCCCGGGCACGACGCGGTGATCAACTTCGCGGCCGAGAGTCACGTCGACCGTTCGATCAGCGGCGCCGCGCCGTTCGTCGCCTCCAACGTGGCCGGGGTGCAGGTGCTCCTGCAGGCATGCCTGGACGCCGGGGTCGGGCCGGTGGTGCAGGTATCGACCGACGAGGTCTACGGGAGCACGGCATCGGGCTCGTGGACCGAGCAGGCGCCGCTGGCGCCGAGCTCGCCGTACTCGGCGGCCAAGGCCGGCGGCGACCTCATGGCCCGGGCCTACGCGCACACCTACGGGCTGGACGTGCGGATCACCCGCTGCTGCAACAACTACGGCCCCTACCAGTTCCCCGAGAAGGTCATCCCGCTGTTCGTGACCAACCTGCTCGACGGGCAGCAGGTCCCGCTGTACGGTGACGGCGGCAACGTCCGCGGCTGGATCCACGTCGATGACCACTGCCGCGGGATCCAGCTGGTGCTGGAGCGCGGCCGGGCCGGGGAGACGTATCACATCGACGGCGACGTCGAGCTGACCAACCTGGAGCTGACGGCCGCGCTGCTCGAGTGCTGCGGCGCGGGATGGGACATGGTCACGCGGGTACCTGACCGCAAGGGGCACGACCGGCGCTACTCCCTTGATGACAGCGCGCTGCGGGCGATGGGGTACGCGCCGCGCGTCCCGTTCCGCCCGGGCCTGGAGGCCACGGTGCGCTGGTACGCCGACCAGCGCGCCTGGTGGGAACCGCTCAAGCGACGCAGCGCGGCGCCTGCCCCGGCCGGATCCGGGGCGGTGTCATGACCCGGTGGCTGGTCACCGGGGCCGGCGGCATGCTCGGCACCGACCTGGTCGCCGCCCTGACCTCCCGCGGCGCGCCCGTGACCGGGCTGGACCGGGCCAGCCTGGACGTGACCGACGCTGCCGCGGTCACCGATGCCATCGCCCGCGGCCGGCCCGATGTGGTCATCAACTGCGCGGCCTGGACCGCGGTCGACGACGCCGAGGCGTCCGAGGTACAGGCGCTGGCGGTCAACGCCGGGGGTGCGGCGAACCTGGCCGCGGGCTGCGCGGCATCGGGCGCCCGGCTGGTGCAGGTCTCGACCGACTACGTCTTCGCGGGCGATGCCGGCCAGCCGTACGCGGAGGATGACGTCCCGGCGCCGCGCACCGCCTACGGACGCACCAAGCTGGCTGGCGAGCGGGCCGTGCTCGACCGCCTGCCCGGGACCGGGTATGTCGTCAGGACGGCCTGGCTGTACGGGGCGCACGGGCCCAGCTTCACCGGCACGATGATCAGGCTCGAGAGCGAGCGGCCAACGGTCGACGTGGTGGACGACCAGCACGGCCAGCCCACCTGGACCGTCGATGTGGCCAGGCAGATCATCGCGCTGGCCCGCACCACGGCCGCGCCGGGCATCTACCATGCCACCAGCAGCGGGCAGACAACCTGGTTCGGGCTGGCCCGCGAGATCTTCGGCCTGCTCGGCGCCGATCCGGCCCGGGTGCGGCCGATACCGAGCAGCGCGCTGTCCCGGCCGGCGCCCAGGCCCGCCTGCAGCGTGCTGGGTCACAGCGCCTGGGCCGGGACCGGGGTTCCGGCTATCGGCGAGTGGCGGGCGGCCCTGCATCGCGCCTTCCCGGACCTCGTCGCGGTGCAGCGTGCCTCCGCGTCGGCCGGCTAACGGCTGGATATCGAGTTCCGCGCCTTCGCCGCCTCGCGCATGCTGCCCAGGTAGGCCTCGCAGTCGGCATAAACGGGCAGCAGCCCGGCCTGGCGCGCCGCTTCGAGAGTCGGGGCCGCGGCGTCCTTGCCGGAGAGCACCGGTTCGGTATCCGCCGGCCACTCGATGCCGATGTCCGGGTCAAGGGGGTGCACGCCGTGCTCCCGTCCGGGCGAGTACGGAGTCGAGCACAGGTAGATGACGGTCGCCTCCTCGCTGACGGCGGTGAAGGCGTGCCCCAGTCCCTCCGAGAGGTACACCGCGCGCCGGCTCGTGTCATCGAGGCGCACAGCCTCCCAGCGCCCGTAGGTGGGCGAGCCGACCCTGACGTCGACGATCACGTCAAGGACCGCGCCGCTGACGCACGTGACGTACTTGGCCTGCCCGGGAGGAACGCTGGCGAAGTGGACACCCCGCACGACCCCCCGGCGGGACACGGAGCAGTTGGCCTGCGCGATCTCCGGCCGGAACCCGAGCGACTCAGACAGCTCCCCGGCCCGGAACCATTCCAGCAAGCAACCCCGGTCATCCCGGTGCAAGGCGGGCGTGAACGTCCAGGCACCGCCGATGCCCATCGGCTCCATGTGTCACTCCTTCACTTCGCGGCTCAGACTGCGGCTATGCTTCACTCCGACCGCGAGCGAACCTAGGAAGGACAATCCGTTGCCGAACGCAAAGTCACTGGCCATCCGTTCGGCGGGCTGGCGGAGCAAAGGCGGTTCGCTCGGCGGAACGAGCAGCACACTGGCGTATTCACGCACCCAGGCGCCCCCAGCCGTCCAGTGCGCTTGGTGCGGTCACCGGTTCGACAGCACCGACGAGTATCTTACCGGGCGGGTGCGGTGCGCCCGCTGCGGTGTGGCGACGACGTCGCCCTGGCCGAGCGACGAGCAGCTGAGTGCGGCCTACGCCGACTGGTACCGCCCGGAATCGGGCCGGTTCTCCGGTCTCGGGGACAAGGTGATCCGCCGTACGCGTTCGGCGCTGGCCCATCGCCTGCACCGCGTTCTGCCGCCCGGCCCGGTCCTCGACGTGGGAGCTGGCGACGGGACCCTCGTCGAGGCGTTCGTGCGCCGCGGCCGGGAAGCCGTCGGTCTTGAGCCGTACGCATCCGGACCGCACATCCGCGACGCCGAGGTCGAAGACGTGGACGGGACGTGGTCGGCGGTCATCTTCTGGCATTCGCTTGAGCACCTGCGCCAGCCGGCCCGGGCCTTGAGTCACGCGGCGGGGCTGCTGTCCCCCGGGGGGACGCTTGTCGTTGCGGTGCCCAATGCGACCAGCCTTCAGGCTCGCGCCTTCGGCGATCGCTGGCTGGCCCTCGACCTGCCTCGCCATCTCGTCCACCTGAGCCCGCAGGCGTTGCTGTCCAAGATCGAGGACCTTGGGTTGCGGGTCGAGCGAGTGAGCTACCTGCGGGGCGGGCAGGTCGTCTTCGGATGGGTCCACGGCATCGTCGGCATGCTTCCCGGGCACCCGGACCTGTACGACGCCATCCGTCGAAACGAGGCGCGTCAGGCCAGCCGCGGTCCGGCCTTCCGCCTGTACGCCCTGGCCGCTGCCGTAGCGGCCCTTCCCTTCGGCCTGGCGGCAACCGCGGTCGAGGTGGCGGCACGGTCGGGCGGCACCATCTACGTCGAGGCGCGGGCACCGGAAAAGAGCCCGGACGCTTAGCCGAGCTCGGTCAGCAGATTACGGTTCCAGACCAGGATCGTGTAGGAACCGACGCGGTAGGTCCGGGCCGGCTTGCCGAAGGTCGCCAGCACCTCCTGCTCCGAGCTGAAACCGGGATACCCTGGCACCCCGGGGGAGAGCACGACGAAGTTCGCCGTATTCCGGTGCGGGTCGTACCAGTCCGCCTTTGACTCGTAATGGCCGGCGATGAGCCGTCCGCCGGACGGCTTCACCAGCCGGATCTGGACCCGGTCGCCACTGGTCAGCGTGACGACATTCGACTCCCAGTAGCCCGACAGGCCAGTGTGCAGATGCCGGGCCGCCAGCCAGGAGGTGAGCTGCTGATTCTGCGCGGCCACCGGCGGCTGGCTGATCTCGTGCCCCAGGCCGGCCAGGTAGCCGAGCAGCACGACGAGCAGGAGCGGCAGCAGCTTGGCCGCGGTCAGCCGCCCGGTCAGCAGCCGTCCGGCCAGGGCCGCGCCAAACGGCAGCACGGCTGCGATCTCGTGGGTCTGCGAGACCACGTTGGCCCTGGTGCTGAGCACATACACGGCCAGGTTGACGACCACGCCGGTAACCAGCAGCTGATCGACCAGGTCGCGATCCCGCAGGAAGCGCCGCGCCGCCAGCCACGTTCCCCATGCCGCCAGGAAGACGCCGACCACGTGCAGCATCGTGAATGCGTTGCCTGCCGTCGGACGGAGTCCCAGGAAGTCGGCGCCGCCCAGCAGCAGCAGCCCTTCCGCGGCGACGCCCAGGTTGTGGACCAGGGCCGGGCCGTCCTGGACGAACTGGGCATTGGGAGCCGGCATGTAGAACCCGCCGCGGGCGTGGATGACGCGCAGCGCCAGCACGGCCGCCACCGCTCCGGCCAGGGCGGCAGCAGCGAGAGCCAGGTCATACCGCTGCGACGCCAGTGGCTTCCGCTCGACGGCCACGGCCCGGTAGACGCGGATCGCGCATACCAGCACCAGCGGCAGCACCCCGATGTAGAGCACCAGCATGTCCGCGATCGCGGCCCAGCCGAGGAGCGCCCCGGCGATGACCGGGACATACCAGCGGGGGTGAGCACGATCCAGGATCAGCCAGACCACCATGACCGGCACGGACGTGCCGATGTGGTCCGGTGAGGACAGCAGGATGTTCACGCCGGAAACCAGCTGCGGCGCGAGCATGATGCCGACCGCGATGAGCACCCGCACCAGCGCCTGACGGCCGGCGGAATTGCCCTTGGCCAGCAACGCTGCCAGCAGGGTCGCGAGCGTGTACGTCATGGCCGCGGCCACGTGCACGACGTCCTGGTTCAGCCCTCTCACGAGCTCCACCAGCAGGTACTGCGGCACTTCGGTGGTGTAGTACGAGACGTCCCCGAGCAGCCAGCCGTGCAGCAGCAGGTTGCCGTGCAGCATGTCCCAGGCCTGCAAGGCCTGGCCCGCCCCGTCGGAGTTGACGGCCCGGGTGCGCGCCAGTTGCAGGTAGCAGGCAAAGGCGGCGATCACGCCGAGGACCCATATCGCGATTACCGCCCAGGGGCGCAGCCGCAGGTCACGAAGCCTTGAGGATCCTGTTGTGCCTGGTGTCTCGTCATCCTCGGCTTCGGAGAGCAGCGCCTTGCCCGAACTCACGCGCCCCATTGAACCATGCAGGCCGGGCCGATCGCAGACATCCGCTAGCCGCCAGCCCCGGCGGGTGGTGATGACGCCGGGCCGGCGACCACCACAGCCTGCCGGAGGCGGGCCAGGACCGGGCTGCCGGGCGGGGCGGCGGGAAGCAGCCAGTAGGCCTGGCCGCCGGCGATATCGGACGCCGTGCAGGTGAACTGGCTGGTCACAATGAACGTGTACACCGGGTCCGCCACGCACGCCCGCACCCCGGTCCGCTCTGCCTGCACCAGGAAGCCGGTGACGTCGCCCCAGAACTGGTGTTTCAGCCGCAAGACGATCATGTGGCCGCCCGAGCGCGCGGCGAGCGCGGACACGGCAGCCGGCAGTGCGGAATCCGTGTCCTGGCCGCTGGTCGCCACGGCCGGATCGCTGCTGTTCGTGCTGGTGCGCGTGTCCGGTGCCACCGCGAGGGCGGCGAGTGCGAGCAATGCGGCTCCGGCGGCGGCCGCCGCGCCGAGCGGCCGCGGCAGCGCCTCGACCACGCCCAGCACGATGACTAGCAGCGTGATGGCCGGCGCGGACCAGTAGAAATAGCCCTCGTAGTACCGGCCGAGGGCGTCCATCCCGTTCATGACGTAGTACAGGAACATCAGCGACGACAGCACGTTGACGGCCAGCAGCGCGACCAGGAACCGGCGCAGCGACGAGGGGGCGATCCACCTGATGACCGCCGCCGCCACCGCGTAGCCCGCCACCGGAAGCGCCCAGGCGCCCCGGCGTGACGACCAGTACCACAGCGCTTCCCGCACCGCCTGGGTCACGCTGTGGCCGCCTGACTTGCCGGAGGAGGAGAACGCCAGGTACTTACCGAACTGGCCGGGCCAGTGCAGCACCAGGTCCGCGACGATGGGCAAGATGAAGACGGCGCTGATGATCGCCACCGGGACCCATACCCGCCGCTGGGTCGTGAAGAAGGACCGCACCGAGGCACCGAGGTTGTGCCGGTGCGGCCAGAGCACCGCGGCCAGCACCGCGCAGCTGATCACGGGCACGAACAAGAGGAAGCACGCGTGCCCGTGGATGAGGAACCAGCCCGTCAGCGCCATGACCCATGCGTCCCGCCCATGCCCCGCCGCCACCGACGCCGCCGCGACCAGGAAGCTAACGTACGCGAGCACGTACAGATACGGCATCCAGTCCGAGCTGAGCACGGCCGGGTGCACCGCGGCGAGAGCGAGCACGGCCGCGAAGCAGGCCGCCGCGCCCCGCAGGGACCGGGTCCAGCCGTAACCCACGCCCGCGACCAGCCCGACGAACAGGCTGGTCAGTACGTACACCGCCAGCAGCTGGCCGTTCCATGCCGTCGGGACCACGTGGAGCCAGGCCCAGAACAGCGATTCGCCGGCCGCCATCACGTACATGTACGCGGGGCCGGGATGGTGGAAGTGGTCCCGGGAGTAGTTCCCGATCAGCAACGTGAAGTGCCGTGCCTGCTCCACCAGGATAGAGTTGGCCCCCATGTCCGCGTCCTCGTACAGCCGCGTGCTGAACAGGAACCGGTTGCGGACGCACAGCAGCACGACCAGTCCCGCCGTCGCCGCCACTACCACCCACCACGGGCGGATCCGGCTCTGGGCCTGCGACGCGCGAACGGTCCCGTCCGTACCGGCACGGACGGGCGTTTCGCGCTCCCTATTGATGCTCACCTGGCCCTCTCCTATGGAAAGCGAAGCTTAGCGCGGAGTCGGGCCGGCTACGGCGCCCACCGGCCGATGACGATCAGGTACAGGCCGAACCAGGTGGACAGCGCGGTGAGCACGGCGATGAGCGGGACCAGCACCGCGGTGCGCAGCGGCGCCAGCAGGCGGGCGACCGGCAGGGCCAGCAAGAAGGCGGGGAGGATGAAACGCGGCTTGGAGCCGATCCAGTTGGCGCTGCTCATCAGGGCCATGACCACGACCAGGACCGTGTAGACGTGCAGGCAGGGCGGGATGCGCTCGGTCAGGCTCCACAGCAAGAGCAAGGTGCCCGCGATGATGGCCAGCGCGACCAGGAGTCCCGGTACGCCGCCCGCGTCCAGGAAGATGCGCTTCAGCTCATGCAGCGTGCTCGTTCCCCAGTCGAAGCGCATGTGGAATGTGTGGTTCTCGATCCAGAACCACCCGTCCAGCCGGCCGGTCCGCACGGCCACGTAGGCCAGGAAGCCGAGCAGGCCCAGCGGAGCCAGCAGGGCCGCGGCCAGGGGACGCCACCACTCCGCGAAGCGCTGCCGCGTCCGCGCCGCCTCGACCAGGGCGGCCGCCGCCGCGACCACGACCGCAGCGACCAGAGCCACGGCGGTGCTGCGCACGGTCCCGGCCGCGATGGTAAGCCCGGCCGCGGTCAGCCACCGCCGGTCGACGAGGGCGATCAGGACCCAGACGGCCAGGGCGCAGAACAGCGCCTCCGCGTACAGCATCTCCAGCACCGTGGAGGTGGGCGCCACCGCCCAGACCGCCACCATGAGCAGGCTGATCCGCGGGTCGGCGGTGAGTTTCATGCCCAGCGTGGTGATGCCCCACGCGGCGGCGAGCCCGGCGATGGCCGTCACGGCCAGGCCGGCTCCGATCAGGGTGACCCCGGGAAGCCAGGCCAGAGAGCGCATCGCCGCCGGGTAGGCGGGAAAGAAGGAGAAGACAGAGGCATGGGCGAGCTGGCCGGGCGGATAGGTATAGCCATGGGCCGCGATGGCCAGGTAGTGGCCGCCGTCAGCCGCCCTCAGCCAGCGCACCACGGACCAGTGCCGGTCACTGAACTTCCCGCTCCGCAGCATGACCGCGCCGATCGCCACGCTGAGCACGCGGATGGCCGCGAAGATGATCACTCCGGTCAGCGGCAGCCGCGGAGGTCGCGGAACGGACCAGCGCCTGCCCGTGGCGGCAGGTTCCGGGCGGACCGGTGCCGCGACGTCATCGGTCCCGGAGGGCACGCCAGGGTGTGACATCTAGCCTCAGGCTCTCGTGACGGGACGCTCGGGGCTGATCACTCTACCGGAGAACAGCGCCCGCGGAGGGGACCGTCAGGCCGCTCCGCCGGGTAGCCGGGTTTACCAGTCCGTGGCTATGTACTTGGTCTCGGTGAATTCCAGGAGCCCCTCGTGCGCGCCCTCGCGGCCGATGCCCGACTGCTTCACGCCGCCGAACGGCGCGGCCGGGTCGGACACGAGGCCGCGGTTGAGGCCGACCATGCCGGCCTCGAGGGCCTCGCTGACCCGCAGCCCGCGGCTCAGGTCGCGGGTGTAGACGTAGGAGACCAGCCCGAATTCGGTGTCGTTGGCCCAGCGGACGGCGTCGTCCTCGGCGGTGAACCGGACCACGGGCGCCACCGGGCCGAAGATCTCGGTGCCGAGAATGCCGGCCCCTGACGGCACCCGGTCGATGACCGTCGGCTGGTAGAAGAAGCCGCGCCGGTCCGGTACCCGCCCGCCGGTGACCACCGTGCCGCCGTCCGCGGCGGCCGACTCGACGAGTTCGGCCACCTTGGACCGGGTCGGCTCGTTGACCAGCGGGCCCACGTCGGTGCCTTCGTCCAGCCCGGGCCCGACCTTCATGGCGTCCAGGCGGGCCGCGAACGTGCGGCTGAACTCGTCGGCGACCGCCTCGTGCACGTAGAAGCGGTTGGCCGCGGTGCACGCCTCGCCGCCGTTGCGCATCTTGGCGATCAGCGCCCCCTCCACGGCGGCGTCGATGTCCGCGTCCTCGAAGATGATGAAGGGCGCGTTGCCGCCGAGTTCCATCGAGGTGTTCACCACGGTCTCCGCCGCCTCGCGGAGCAGGATCCGGCCCACCTCGGTGGACCCGGTGAAGGAGAGCTTGCGGACCCGCGGGTCGTTCAGCATGGCCGAGACGACCGCGCCCGACTTGCGTGAGGGCAGCACGTTGACCACGCCGTCCGGTACGCCCGCCTCGGCCAGCAGGCCGGCGATGGCCAGCGCGGTCAGCGGGGTCTCCGAGGCCGGCTTGAGTACCACCGTGCAGCCGGCCGCCAGCGCGGGGCCGATCTTGCGGGTGGCCATGGCGGCCGGGAAATTCCACGGGGTGACCAGCACGGAGACGCCGACCGGCTGGCGCATGACCAGGATCTTGTTGGCCCCGGACGGCGCCTGCATCAGCACGCCTTCCATCCGCACGGCCTCTTCGGCGTACCAGCGGAAGAACTCGGCCGAGTAGGTCGCCTCGGCCCGCGCGTCGCGCAGCGCCTTGCCGTTCTCGGCGACCATCAGCCTGGCCAGGGACTCGGAGTGCTCGGTCATCAGCTCGAAGGTCCGGCGCAGGCATTCCGCTC
>Ga0335081_10009437_pt1 | contig 15710 bp, 8 predicted proteins | sample Lox_Sample_35_FD_206713 | JGI IMG/M metagenome (GOLD analysis project Ga0335081, IMG submission 206713) | Soil microbial communities from Loxahatchee National Wildlife Refuge, Florida, United States - Lox_Sample_3.5 | ecosystem: Environmental > Terrestrial > Soil > Wetlands | place: USA: Florida... | reverse complement strand
GGGATGTTGATGTCGCGCGGTATCCCCAACTCCGAGTGGATTCAGATCAGCGGCGGCGACGGGTTCCACGCGCGCATCGACCCCAAGGACCCCAGCACGGTGTACGCCGAATCGCAGGACGGGAATCTTTCGCGGCGCGATCTGAACAGCGGCGTGACGAAATCCATACGGCCGCGCGAGGAAGACGACAAGATGGCGCGCTACCGCTTCCAGTGGAACTCGCCGCTGATCATCTCCCCGCACGACAACCACACCATCTACTACGGCGGCAATTTCCTGTTCAAATCCACCGACCGCGGCGACACCTGGGAGCGGCTGGGCAACAAGGACCTGACCAACAACGAAGACCGCAACAAACAGCCCATTCTGGGCAAGGTTCCGGACCGCAAGGTCACGCTCTCACTGCACGACGGCGTGGTGGCGTGGCCGTGCATCACCGCCATTGCGGAATCGCCCGTGAAGGCCGGCGTGCTGTGGGCCGGCACCGACGACGGCAACGTGCAAGTATCGCGCGACGGCGGCAGGAGCTGGACCAACGTGGTGGACAAGATTTCCGGCCTGAAGAAGGGCAATGGCGTTTACCCCTACGTCAGCCGCATTGAAGCGTCGTACAAGGAGGAGGGAACGGCGTACGTGGCGTTCGACGACCACCGCAGCGCGGATTTCGCGGTGTACATTTACATGACCCGGGACTTCGGCAACACCTGGTCGAAGATCACCGAGGGGATTCCGCAGGATGCCGGCACGGTCCACGTGGTGCGCGAGGACCCGGCCAATCCGAACCTGCTGTTTGCGGGAACGGAATTCGGCCTGTACGTTACGTTTAACCGCGGCCAGAAGTGGGAGCCGATGAAGAACGGACTGCCCACGACGCCGGTGTTCGACCTGCAGATCCACCCGCGCGACCACGCGCTGATCCTGGCGACGCACGGACGCTCCATCTGGATCATGGACGACATCACGCCGCTGGAGCAGATGGACGACAACACGCTGACCTCGGACCTGAAATTTTTCGACCCGCTGCCGGGTACGATGTGGCGCACGGCGAACTACCAGAGCTTCACGGGTTCGCGTGAGTTTCTGGGGCAGAACCCCCCGTTCGCCATGCTGCTGAACTACTACACCAAGTCGGCCGGGCCCGTGACAATCACCGTCAAGGACAAGGCGGGCACCACCGTAAACACGCTGAACCCGCGCGCCGCGGCGGGTGCGGTGAACCGCACCATGTGGTCGATGAGCTATCCAAACCCGCTAGCCACCATTCTTAGTGGCGCCGGCGGTCTTGCCGCCGGCGGCGGACGCGGCGGCGCCGGCGGCGCCGGCGGCGAGCCCGGCGCCGCAGGCGCGGGCGAACCAGGCGCCGCCGCCGCCTTCCCCGGCGGTTTTCCGGGCCGCGGGGGCCGTGGCGGCGGCATGGAGGTCGATCCCGGCCAGTACACTATCACGATCGCCCAATCCGGCAAGAGCGAAACCAAGACCGTCACTATAGAAGAGGATCCGCGCGTCACCTGGTTCAGCGTCGCAGACCGCGCCAAACGCAAGGCCGCTGTGGACCGTCTGGTCTCGATGGCCAAGGAAGCCGATACCAGCCGGCGCAAGATCGTCGCCATGGAAAGCGCATTGACCAACGTGATGGACAATTGGAAGCAACCGCCCGCGCCGGTCAAAAAGGCGGCCGACGACCTTCTGGCCAAGGTGAAGGCGGCGGCCGCGGTGTTCCGGGCGGAGCCTCGCACCGATGAAGGAATCAGCGAGTTGGGCGGGGCGGGAGCTCCGCTTCCCTACGTGGCGCCGCCGGTGACCCAAAAGATCACCGGATTGCTGGGCCAGGTGTCGGCCTACCCGAGCGCGCCCACATCATTCCAGATGGAGCAGATGGAACAGTGCGCGGCAGAGCTCAAGGCGGGCGTTGCGGGAGTCAACAAGCTCGATGGCGAACTGCCCAAGCTGAACAAGATGATGCTCGATGCCGGCATGCCCTACATCACTGTCGATCCCGGTTCCGTTCCGGCCGATACGGGGGGCCGGCGCGGTGGCGATGGAGCCGGCGGCATGCAGCGCGTCGGGCGGCGGTAATGGCCGGGCATGCGCGGCTATTACGCCCGATGTTGGCGGAAACTCGAGGGTAGTGGCCGGGCATGCCCGGCCATTATTCCGTCACCGTGAAATCATCGAAGTAACTGACGCTGTCGGTCTTCGACCACACGCCCACCTTCCCTGATACGGGCTCCGGCAGGGTGTATTCCAGCAGCAGCTTGTCGTTCAGATAGCCTTCGAGCCTGGTCCCGTGGACGCTGATCCGGATGGTGGCCCACTGCTTCATGGGCAACGGCATCTCCTGCGGGGCGCGTTTCACCATGCTGCGCTTGCCGTTCTTGAAGGTCCACAGCACCAGGTTGTCCTCGGTGCCGTTGAAGCGCACGGTGAGGTAATCGCCGTTGGGTTTCAGGTTGAACAGAATGCCCGAGCATCGGTCGAGCGCGCCGTCGATCATCTGGAAGCGGACGGAGATCTCGCCGTTCTGGAAATCGTCCACGCTCTGGGCCACGGCGTAGGGATAGTAGGCGAAGGCCTTCACGTTGTCGATGAACTCCTCGTGGCGCGAGCCGTAAATGGCGCGGGCTTTGTCGGCCAGCCCGGCGGCGGGGTTGCCTTGCTTCCACTGGCGGCCGTCCACCATGAGGACGTTCTTGCCGCTATCGCTGGCCACTACCCAGTAGCCCACCACGGGGACAAAATGTGTGGGCTCGGCGCCGGCCTTCTCCTGCGCAACGTCGACCTTGATGATCTTGGGGGCCGCGGCCAGGACACACGCCACCGCGGCGACGGACAGCAGTCTCTTCATCGCGAACTCCTATTCCGAAAGTGTAGCCAACAGGCGAGACCTACTACCACCGGCCATCCCCCATAGTAGATGGCGGGCGCGCCCCGGGGCTCGGCGGCGAGCGGATGCCCGGGGTACTCGCCGCCCTCGCCGCGGGTGGGCGGCTGGATTCCGGCGAGCTGGTAAATGGTATCGAGGACGATGGGCTCGGTGGCCGAACGGCTCATCACTTTTCGCCCATCCAGGGAATACCAGACCTCGCCATAGTGGGTGCCCGGACTCTCGAAGAGGCCGGCGCGGCTGGTAGCTTCGTAGTCGATTTCGACCGCCGGAAGGACGCGCTGGAGCTTGCTCAGAACGTTGCGGTTCAAGTCCAGCAGCCGCGGGTCTTCCGGGGCCAGGAAGACGGTCACGTGGAGAGGCTCCCGGATCTGCCTGAGCGCCCGCTGGTCGGCCACGGGAAAAGAGTTGCGGCGGTTCTCGCTGAGGTCCCAGGTGGCGCGCAGGAGCGATCCGCCCCAGGCAGCCGCGCCGCAGATCAGCGCCACCGCCAGCGATCCGCCCAGACGCCACCGCCAGCCGCGGCCCAAGGGCAGCCAGACACCGGCGAGCGCGAAACCCGCCAAGCCTACTACCAGGGTGACCGCCACCGTGGCCAGCCGGAACTCGCCCTGCTCGAAGACGCGCAGGGCCGCGGTGGGCGTGTAGGAGGCCAGCTTCTGCAACAGGCCGCCGCGGCCCGCAGCCACGAAGTCGAGAGCCCAGGTGCCGACGGTGAAACCCAGGGTTGCGATGGCCGCGCTGGCGGCGCCGTTGGCCATGGCCGCAGCCGCTACCGCCACCCCCGAAGCGAGGATCACGCGCAACAGGTGCCCTAGCAGCAGGTTCAGCAGTTCCGGCGCGTATAGGGAGCCGCCGTACATCTTCCACAGCGCCAGCGCGAGCAGTCCGGGCGTCCAGGCCAGGAACCATCCCACCAGCAGGATGGCGCCCTTGGCACACAGCATGGCGGGCACGCCGGGGGGCGCCTGGAGCATCAGTTTCCACGCGCCGCTGGCTTTCTCCGCGGCCACCAGCCGGATGGCCACGAAGGGAAACAGCAGCGTCACCGCCAGGTCGTAGGCGCCGAAGGTGGGCACCAGGATGCCGTCGAGCGGTGACAGGCCCTGCGCCAGCGCCGCGGGGCCGCCGTGGATGCCGCTGGCTTCCGCGTAAGTCTCCACCGCGGTGATGAAGCCGTGGCCGGCGAGCGGGCCGATCATCAGCAGGAGCAGCCAGAAGGAGCGCGAGGCGGTCAGCTCGTAGAATTCTTTGGACAGGAGCCAACCCAGGCGAAACAACGGGGAGAGAAAACCCGGGGACAGAACTGTCCACGCCTCCCACGGCCCAGAGGGCACCCCGGGGCCTTGGGACAGTTTCGTCAGTCCCCTAGGTGAGGGCAAGGAACACCTCTTCCAGGCCGCCCTCGGTTAAGCCGGCCTTCACTCGCAGCTCGTCCAGCGTTCCTTCTCCGGCTACCTGGCCGCGGCTCAGCAGCACCAGGCGGTCGCAGACGCGCGCGGCATCGGTGAGCTGGTGGATGGAAAGAAACAGGGTGCGACCCCGGGTGCGCAGCAGCGCCATCACGTCGCGCGTCTGGCGAAAATCCAGGCCGTCGAAGGGCTCGTCGAGCAGCAGAAGCGGATGCGGCGTGAGCAGGCCCATGGCCAGCAGCGTGCGCTTGCACTCGCCCTTGGACAGCGAGCCGATGGTCGCTCGCAGCAGGAGGTCGAGCTTCAGCGCGGCGGCCAGCGCGGCGGCCTCGCCCCTGGGCCGGCCGTGGAGGGCCTCGCAGAAAGCCAGCGCCCAGCCGACCGGCTGATCGGCCCACGGCCGGATGCCATCGGGCATGTAGAACAACGACTGTTTGCGATGCGCCGGCGCCAGCGGGCGGCCGCGGAACCGCACCTCGCCGGCATCGGTGGCGAGCAGACCGGCCAGGCACTCGAACAGCGTGGTCTTGCCCGCGCCGTTGGGCCCGATGAGGCCCAGCACTTCGCCCTCGCGCACGGAAAACGTGGCCTCCTGGAGCACGGCGTTACGGCCGAAGCGCTTAGAAATACCCTGGGCGGTGAGGAGCGGGTCGCCGTTCATGGGAGGCGGAATCTCGCGATTCGCCCCCGGCCGCCGACGGCCCAGCCCGCGGCGCTCGAGACAAAACCGAGTGCGTTGTACGAGCCGGTGTCGAAGTTCTTCCAGGTTCTCCCGCCGTCGTAGGAAATGTCGGAGCCGGAGGTCCCGGTGAGGATCCAGAGCCTGCGGTCCGGCACGTACACCACCGCCGAACGAAATCCCTTGGGTCGCTCGGCGGGCACGGTCCAGGTTTTACCCCCGTCGGAGGTGACGGTGATGTTGCTCGAATCGTTGTGGTCGTGGGCATAGTCGCCGCCCACCGCGATGCCGTGGCGGCTGTCGGAAAAGGCCAGCGAGAACAAGCCGGTGCTGGCGGTCTGGTTGTGGACCGGCGTGGTGGTGACCATCCACGTGCGCCCTCCATCGGCGGAATGGTAGATTCGCGAGCCCGCGGCTGTGGCCGGACCGCCGCCGCTCGCCACCCAGGCCTCGCGCTTGCCGCGCACGATCAGGCAGGAATTGCTGGCGGCGAAGGTCCCTTCGCCGGGCTGCGCCGGCGGCGTGGTCTGCTTCGTCCAATGCGCGCCGCCGTCTTCGGTGGTGAGAATGGTGAGGTGTCCGTCGACGGGATCGCCGAGAACAATGCCGCGCTTTGAGTCCCAGAACGCGATGGCGTCGAAGAATCCGGTGGCGTCGGGGTTGGTGAGCAGCAATTTCCATCTGCGCCCGCCGTCGGTGGTCTGGTAGATGCGGGACGATTCGCCGGTGCCGATGCTGACCAGGAACGCAGTTTGAAAGTCGAAAGCGCGGATGCCGCGAAAGTCGAGCCGTTCCGCGCCGGCGACCTTGCCCGTCTCCCAGGTGGCGCCTCCATCGGTGGTGCGGAGCCACGTGCCGCCCGAGCCGCTCGCCCACACCACGCCGGGGCTGACCGCGCTGACGCCGCGCAGCGACGCGGTGGTGTTGCTCTGCTGGCTGACCCAGGTCTGCGCCAGCGCGCCGCCGGCCAGCAGGAAGGAAAGGAATGGTCGCATGCAGCTTCCTCTTAGGTTGGCACAAACGGCTTGCGTCCGGCGGAAAGGATCTACCGGGGTACTTCGCTGACCTGCACCCGGTGGATCAGGTCGGCCAGGGCCCGCAGATCGATCGGCTTGGAAATGTAATCGTCCATGCCGGCGCGCAGGCAGGCTTCGCGATCGCCGCTCATGGCGTGGGCTGTCATGGCGACAATCGGAACGTGTTGGGAGACTCCGCCGGCGGCAGCCTGGCGCTCGCTCCCGCGGATGCGCGCGGTGGCTTCGAGGCCGTCCATTTCGGGCATCTGGAGATCCATCAGGATGACGTCGAAGCGCTCCCGCGCGGCCGCTTCCACGGCCTTGCGCCCGTTTTCCACCGTCACCAGGGAATGCCCCATCCGTTCCAGCGCGCGTCGTGCCAGTTTCTGATTCACGGCATGGTCCTCCGCCAGCAAAATGCGCAACGGCGCGGCGGTGCCCTCCGGCAACCGTGACGGCAGTGGGTCGCCCGTCACCAGCGCCGCCGGGCCGGCCGGGGCGAGGGGCAGGACGAAGGAGAAGGTGCTTCCGGCGCCGGGCGCGCTTTCCACCCAGATCCGCCCGTTCATCAGGTGCACCAGCTTGGAGCAGATCGCCAGCCCCAGCCCGGTGCCCCCCTGACGGCGGCTGGCGGAGCCATCGGCCTGGGCGAAAGCCTCGAAGATCACGGCTTGCTTTTCGTAAGGGATTCCCACCCCAGTGTCGCGGACCGAAAAACGCAGAGTGGGTCCCGGAGCGGACATCGAGACCGCCAGCAGGATCTCCCCCTGCTCGGTGAATTTCATGGCGTTGCCGACCAGGTTCAAAAGGATCTGCCGCAGCCGGTCGCTATCCCCTACCACCATTTCGGGGACCTCCGGGCTCACCTCCAGCACCAGCTTCAGCCCCTTCGCCTGCGCCTTCCAATCGAACACTGCGAGCGCGTCGGCCACGCATTTGCGCAACCGGAAAGGTTCCCGCGCGAATTCCATCTTTCCGGCTTCGATTTTGGAGAAGTCCAGGATGTCGTTGATGACCACCAGCAGCGCCTCGGCGGAGTCCTGGACCGTCTGGATGTAGTCGCGCTGCTCGGAATCGAGATCTGTGTGCAGCACCAGTTGCGTCATGCCGATCACGCCGTTCATGGGAGTGCGGATCTCGTGGCTGACGTTGGCCAGGAATTCGCTCTTCAGCCGCGAGGCCTCCTCGGTCTTGCGCAGGAGCGCCTCGATCTCGTGTTTCTGCCGCTCCACCACGCTCTTCTGCAGTTCCAGTTCGGCAGTGCGCTCGCGAACCGCGGCCTCCAGACGGCCCTGCCGCCGCCTGAACCGCGCCAGGTACACCCGCGCCAGGAGCGCCAGCAGGGCAGCCAGCCCGCCGAGGGCAAGCGCCCGAAACCAGAACGTCAGCCACCATGGAGGCACGATGCGGAAAGCCATCGTCGCCGGAAGAGGACTCCACGCGCCCGCGGCGTTCCTCGCCAATACCGCGAACGTATAGGAACCGGGAGGCAGGCCGGCGTAGCGCGCTTCCCGCAGGGCGCTGTCCACCCATCCGGTGTCCAAACCCTCCAGGCGGTAGCGGAACAGTACGTTCTTCTCGCTGAGAAAGCTCAGCCCGGAGAAGGAGACCGCGAAATCCCGGTCGCGGTAAGAGACGGTCGCGAACGCCGCGGGATTGGCGGCGTGGCCGCCGAAGCGCACCGCGGTGATCACCGCCGGCGGACTGGCGGGCTCCCGCGGCTGGCCCGGCGTGTAGCGGGCCAGGCCCTTCAAGGTTCCGATCCAGACCGAGCCGTCGGCGTCCGCCAGAAACGAGTTGGCCGCGCAATCGTCCCACACCAGCCCGTCCTCGTGCGTATAGGTGGTCCAGCCCGCGGCGGCCTCGACGGCCACCCCATAGTCCGTGCCCACCCACAGGCGGCGGCGCGCATCCAGTCCCAGAAACAGAATGTAGTTGGAAGGCAGCCCGTCCTTCTTCAGGAAGTGCCGGACCTGGATCCCTCCCGTGGTCAACGTCAGCCGCGACACGCCGAACGGCTCGCGGTACGCCGCCCAGATGGCGCCGTCGTCGGTCTGGGCCAGGTGGGTGACGGCGTCGGAAGCAAGCCCATCGTTGGTCGTGAACCGCGCCCATTCACCCTGGTCCCAGCGGTACAGGCCATCGGAGCTGCCCACCCAGAGGCGTCTCCGGCGGTCGCGGAGAAAGCGGAAGAACATGGTGCGGCCGCCAGAGCCGGGCGGCCGCTGGCGCTCGAAGCGAAGGCGCGGTCCCAGCGTCGTGCTGCGATAGAGGCCTTCCCCGGTGCTGGCCCATAGCCGGCTTTCGTCGTCGATGTGCAGCGCGATCACGCGATCGTCGGCCAGCCCCGACGGTGGCCCGTAAACCCGAATCCGCCCGGTTACCGGGTCGATGCGCGAGACCCCGCCGGGAAGACAACCGGCCCAGATGGCTCCATCCGGCCCCAGCACGATGGCCTTGACCTTGTCGCCGCCCAGACCCTCCGCTTTGGTCCAGGTCCTCAAGGGCGAGCCGGGCTGCATCCGCGAGATGCCGCGGTCCGTGCCGATCCACAGGGCGCCGGACCGGTCGCGGCGGGTCGCCCACACCACGTTGTTGCTGAGACCGTCGGCGGTGGTCCAGGCAGTCCACTCTCCGTAACCGGGCCAGCGCGCAATGCCGGCGCCCCACAATCCGATCCATAGCGAACCCTCGCGGTCCTGGAGCACGGACGTGACCGTGTCGGACTCCAGCCCCTGGGCCGTGGTGATCAGGTCCCAGCGGCCGTCGATCCAGCGTGCCAGACCCAGATCCGTGGAGACCAGCAGGGTCCCCTCCCGGTCCATCGCGATGGCCATCAGGGTGTTGCTGGCTTGCGGCAGCCCCTGGTCGCGGGCCTGGAACCGCGCCGCGCCCGCGGGAAGCACGTGCATGTGTTGGGTCCCGCGCACCCACAGGTCGCCGTGACGGTCGCGCAACATGGCGCTCCAGCGCTCCCGCGGCAGGCCCTCGGGCTCGCCCAACACGCGCACCCGGCCCCCCTCCAGGAGACACAAGCGCAACCCGCAGCCGAACCACACCGCGCCGTTTTCCTCCGCGTAGACGCCGTTCACCGGTTCCGCCGACGCGCCGGGGACCAAGTGAAAGCGAGGCGTGCCGCCCGGTGAAACCTCTGCGGCCAGCAACCCGCGGTCCGAACCGATGTACAGCTCGCCGCTGCCGGCCGAGTCGATGGCGTGCAGATCCCTGTCGCCGTGGCCGGTGCTGGTTTCCACCGCCTCGAAGGAGTTCTGGCGGAGGCGCGCCAGCCCCCGTCCGGTGACCACCCACAGCGTGCCGTCGGCGGCCTGGTGGAGGCCGCGGACGGAGGCGCTGGGCAGGCCGTCTTCCGTGCCGAACCGCTGGAACCGCGCGCCATCGTAACGGAAAAGTCCGTCTCCCGTCCCCACCCACAGGAAACCTGTGCGGTCCTGTAACAGCCGGCTGACCGCGGTGTTCAGGCCGTCGTCGTGGCCGAAATGCCGGAAACGGTAGTGCTCGGCGCTGGCCGCAGTCGCCAGCAGGAGCGCCGGCAACACTCGCAGAACCCGGTGCATCACGTCGGAACGCGCTCTCCAGAGAAAGAATCGGCGTGGGGACGGCATCACATTAGACCCGAAACGGCGTCGCCCGGCGCCGCTCCTTCCAGAGCCGCGTAAAGCTCTTCGGGGCGCAACGGTTTGGCGATGTACCCGTCCATGCCGGCCTCCAGGCAGCGCTCCCGGTCGCCTTTCATGGCGTGGGCCGTCATGGCGAAGATGGGTGTGTGACGGATGCCGTTTTCGCGCCGGCGGATAAGGCGGGTGGCCTCCAGCCCGTCCATGCCCGGCATCTGCACGTCCATCAGAACCAGGTCGAACGTCTCGTGCTCCATTGCCGCCACCGCCTCCCGGCCGTTCGCCGCCACCACCACGCGGCAACCGCGCTGCTCCAGGAGGCGGACGGCTAGCGCCTGGTTCACGGGATGATCCTCGGCCAGCAGCACCTTGCGCGCGACGGGTTCGCGCGAAGACGGCGGGGCCGGCAGAGGAGCGGAGGGCGGCATCGCCTGCTGCGCCTGGCGAAGCAGCGCCGTGAAATGAAACCGGCTGCCGCGCCCGGGCTCGCTTTCCACCCAGACCCGGCCGGCCATAGCGGCAGCCAGCCGCGCGCACACGGTGAGCCCGAGGCCGGTCCCACCGTAGTGGCGGGTGGTGGAACTGTCGGCCTGGGTGAAGGGCTCGAAGATCACCTGCTGTTTCTCGAACGGAATGCCGATTCCCGTATCGCGCACCACGAAATGCGTCCGCAGGCGCTCTTCATCGCCGCGTTCGCCGGAGACCTCCAGGGCGACCTCGCCGTGTTCGGTGAATTTCAGCGCGTTTCCCAGCAGGTTGATCAGAACCTGGCGCAGGCGCAGTGGATCGCCGCGCGCGGCCTCCGGCACGTCGGGCGCAATTTCGCAGCCCAGAGCCAGGTTCCTGGCGGCGGCGCGCTGGGAAAACGACCTGACCGTGTCTTCGATGGTCTGCCGCAAGCCGAAATCGATTTCTTCCAGTTCCAGTTTCCCCGCCTCGATCTTCGAGAAATCCAGGACATCGTTGATCACCGCCAGCAGCGAATCGGCGGAATTCTTGACCATCGACAGGTACTCGCGCTGCTCCGCGGTGAGCGGGGTCGCCAGGGCCAGGCCGGTCATGCCGATGATACCGTTCATGGGGGTGCGGATCTCGTGGCTCATATTGGCCAGAAAGGCGCTCTTGGCCGAGTTGGCGGCTTCGGCGGCTTCCTTAGCCGCGCGCAACGCCGCCACCGCGCGCGCCCGCTCGATGGCGGTGGCCAGCAGAGTCGCCACCGAGCGCACGAACGCCAGTTCGCCACTGCCACAGGTCCTTCCCGGGCCGGCGAAGGCGCACAGGAATCCGAACGGCGCGCCCGGCGTGGGCACCGGCGCGATGATGCCGCACGCCAGTCCACGCGTCTCTTCCCGCTCGCAACGGTTATCCGCCAGCACCCGCAGCGCCTCCGGACCCTCCGCGCCCAGGACCTCCCGGATCTGGTCGCCGGTCACGGGAATCGCTTCCACCGGCGGCTGCGCTTGCTTCCAGCCGCGGGCAGCCAGCGTGCGCGGCGCCTCCCCGGCGGGGCATTCCACGATGGCCGCGTGGCCCACTTCGAAGATCCGGCAGAGCACCTCCACGGCCTGGTCCAGGACCGGTTCGATGCGGGTCTCCGCCAGCGCGAGTTGCCGCAGTTCCACCATGGCCTCCTGCTGCCGGTGGTTCTCCTGCACGGCCTTCTCGGCGTGTCTCTGAGCCGTAGCGTCGCGGTAGCCCCACACGCGCGCGACTACCTTGCCGTTCACCCATTGCGGCTCCGAATGACGCTCGAAAATCCGTCCATCCAGCAGTTCCACCACGTCCTGGCTTTTCAGCTCCGGGTGGGCGTACAGGTACTCGGTTCTTTCCAGGTGGGTATGCGGGTCTTTCACGCTGAACAGCACCTGGGCCAAGACCACGCGCTGGTCACCCTCCGCCACCAGCCGCGGCGGCAGCCGCCACATGTCGATGAACTTCTGGTTGTACAGGATCATACGGCGGCGGCGGTCAACCACCAGGATGCCGTCAGCGGTGGATTCGAAGGTGGCCCGGATCATCTCCGTCTGCGCGCGCACCCGTCGGCGCAGCACCGCGACCCATGTCAGGGCGGCAGCCGTCGCCAGCGACAGAACCCCCAGCGTGGCCGCTACGCGGAGGAAGTCCGACCACAGCGGGCTGGCCAGAATCACCAGGTCGCCCGGAGCCCTCAGGAAGACGTGGAATGACCTCTCCCGTCCGTCCGGGTCCCAATCCACCAGGCAGATTCCAGTCACCCGCAACCAACTGCCCGCGGGCACCCTGGCGGGCGCGTTTTCCTCCAGGGTGGCCGCGAACACCTTGTCTCCATTCCGCAACCGGAGTTCCCGTCCGTTCGCGGTCACCGACTCTCCCGCCAGCCGGCCCTCCACGCTGACCAGGGCCGAATCGCAGCGGCCGATCTGGGCGTCGTCCATCCGCAACCGCACGGCGGCCGGCACCGGTCCGCGGCCCGTTTTTCGGAACACGCCGTCCTCCAGGATCGAGCGGGAATCGAGGTAGCCTGGAAACCCCAGCACCTCCACCCGGTCTCCCGGTTCCGGCGGCGGCGTCTGGCCGGTTTCCACCAGCATGGCCCCGGTCGGATCCTGCACGAAGAACCTCTTGCCGGAAATGCGGGCGGTGGCCACCCCGTCGATGCGCACGCGATGGCCGAACGCCCCGGCGAAGGTGAACCTCTGCACGTACTCGATGGTGCGCGGCGGGACGGCGAACGGATCGGGCGGAGGCCGCTCGATGACCCGGATCCAGCCGGGCGAGGGCACGTGCAGGGCGATCCCGATCCACTGCAGCTTGGAATTGAGGATGGCGCCGCGCACGCCCTCCATCCGCACCCGTGCATCCACCAGACGCTCCGGCAGGGGCCCGCCGCCCGGCGGCATCTGCACCAACGCGCGGCTGCCTCTCACCGAAAGCCGAATGTGGGTCCGCCCGTGTTCCGGAGTGACCGATTGGATAATGCCTTCGAGCTCCATCCAGCGGCCATCCTCAGCCATGGAGCTGAACTGTTCCAGGGTGGCCCGCAGCGGCTTGGGCATTGGCCCTTTGCCCAGGACCCGCCAGCGCGCCTCCTTCACGGACGGGACGAACACGTCCTGTCCCGTCCTTCCGTCCAGATCGACCCACTGGCCGGGCTCCGGCTCAGGCTGCCCGGGGAGCGGCAAGACGAATGCTCCGCCCGCCGCATCGTGCATGAAAAGATCTCCGGCGACCCTGTCGTAGTAGGTCACCACCGCCCGGACGCGCACGGGATACCCCCGGTTGGCCTGTTCCGGGGTGAGCTGGTGAATCTGGCGGAACCCGGTGAGCACCGGCAGCTTCGCCGACTGCGCCCCCAGCCAGCCTGCGAGCAATACCGCCACCGTTACCGGAATGACCCGTCGCACCGGAACCTGTTTGTTCTTATCGGCAGGTCGGGTCGATTCCGTGAGGGCGGCGCTATACTTGGTTCACGCCCGAGGCCAGGAAACCGCCATCCACCGTGATGCACTGGCCGGTGATATAGCTCGCAGCGTCCGAGGCCAGCAGCACGGCCGCGCCGATCAGCTCCTCGGAGCGGCCGAAGCGGCCCATGGGCGTACGCATCTTCAGCTCGCGGCCGCGATCGGTGCCGTCCAGGAGCTGCGCGTTCAGATCGGTGCGAAAGACACCCGGCGCAATGGCATTGACGTTGATGCCCTGGGGCGCCCACTCCACCGCCAGGCTGCGGGTGAGGGTCAGGACCGCGCCCTTCGACGCCGCGTAAGCCGTCACCTGCACCAGCGACACGAACGAATTGAGCGAGGCGATGTTGATGATGCGCCCGCGTCCGCTGGCGGCCAGGGGCGCATGGAACGACTGGCAGGTGCGCAGCATGCCCGTCAGGTTGATGTCCATGAGTCCGTTCCACTCTTTTTCGGTGACGTCCTGGGTAGGCTTGCGGAAGATCTGGCCGGCGGCGTTCACCAGCACGTCCACTCTGCCGAAGGCCGCCAGCACGGCATCGCGGAAGCGGTCGATCGATTCCCGCGAAGCGACGTCGCAGGCGTGACGCACCGTTTTGGCCCCGGCGGCTTCCACCTCCGCGCACACCTGCTCCACCAGGGCTTCGCGGCGGCCCGTGGGGACTACATCGGCGCCTGCCGTGGCCAGGCCGACGGCCAGTTGGCGGCCCAGCCCGGAGGTGCCGCCGATGACCGCGACCACGCGCCCGGTCAGATCCATCAGATTCTTAGCCGGCATGAAGTTTCCTTTCCGGTGGCGCCGGCGGTCTTGCCGCCGGCGGCAAGACCGCCGGCGCCACCTACCGTTGAATACGCGCCGAGCCGCCCTTGGCGAACGCCCGCACCTGCTCCACGGTCGCCATGGTAGTGTCTCCCGGAAACGTGGTCAACAGCGCTCCGTGCGCCCACCCCAGCTTAACCGATTCGCCCGGCGATTCGCCGCTCAGCAGCCCGTAGAAGAAGCCCGAAGCGAAGCCGTCCCCGCCGCCCACGCGGTCGAAAACGTCCAGCTCGCACACCGGCGCCATGTGCGTTTCGCCGCCCATCCAGGCCACCGCGCTCCAGGTGTGGTGATTGGTGGAGCGCACCTCCCGCAGCGTGGTGGCCACGATCTTGATCTGCGGATGCTTCTCCACCGCGCGGTTGATCATCTCGATGAACGTGCTGGGGTCGAGCTTGGACTTGGCGGCCACCTCCGGACCGGGAATGCCCAGGCCCTTCTGCAAGTCCTCCTCGTTGCCCACTACGACATCCACGTTCTTCACGATGCGTCCCAGCACCTCGCTGGCACGCCCGGCGCCGCCGGAAATGCTCCACAGCTTTTCGCGATAGTTGAGGTCGAAGGAGACCACCGCGCCCGCGGCCTTGGCCGCCTGCATGGCCTCGATCACCAGCTCGGCCGTGGTGGGGGAGAGCGCCGCGAAGATGCCGCCGCTGTGAAACCAGCGCACGCCGCCGGCGAAGATGGCTTTCCAGTCGAAGTCCCCCGGCTTGAGCAGGGCCCCCGCTTCGTTCGCGCGATTGTAGAAGACCACCGGGGCGCGCATGCCGTGGCCGCGGTCGCTATAGACGGTGGCGATGTTGGGACCGTTCACTCCGTTGTGCTGGAATCGCTTGTAGAAGGGTTTCACGCCCATGGCCCGGACGCGCTCGTGCACCAGGTCGCCGATGGGGTAATCGACCATGGCGGTCGCAATGCCGGTCTGCAGGCGGAAGCAATCCGCCAGATTGGCGGCCGCGTTGAACTCGCCGCCGCTGACGTGGATCTGGCACTGCGTGGCTTTGCGGAAGGGGATGATTCCCGGATCGAGGCGATGGACCAGGGCGCCCAGCGAAAGGAAGTCCAGGGCGCCGCCGGGACGAATCTCCAATAGTTGACTCATGCTGATTTCCAACGTAGGGGGATTGCACCGCGGGTGTCAAGGTGAGGAGGCGGGCCGCGGTGTATACTCTTGGAAGCACCTGGAGAGGCAAGCCATCGAGATGAAACGAATCACTTTGCTGTTACTATGCGCGGCGTTCTGTGTGGCGGCGCAGGACTGGGCCAAAGAGCGTCTGGCCAAGTCCCCGCGCCACCAGGAATGGGTCACGGTGAAGCACGACGGGCGCGATGTCCAGACCTTCGTGGTCTATCCCGAGTCGAGCCGCAAGACACCCGTAGTGGTGGTGATCCACGAGATTTTCGGCATGACCGACTGGGTGCAGGAACTGGCCGACGAGCTGGCCGAGGCCGGCTACATCGCCATCGCACCCGACCTGCTCTCGGGCATGGCGCCGGGCGGCGGCCGCACCAAGGATTTCCCGGCCGGTGGTGTGGGCGAGGCGATCCGCGATCTCAAACCCGACCAGATCACCGCCGACCTCAACGCCGTGGCCGATTACGGCAAGAAGCTCCCCGCCTCTACCGGCAAGGTCTTCGTGACCGGCTACTGCTGGGGCGGAAGCCAGAGCTTCCGTTTTGCCACCAACCGCGCCGATCTCGCGGCGGCGTTCGTATTTTACGGCGGACCTCCGGACAAGGAGTCGATGGCGCGCATCAAGGCGCCTGTATACGGCTTCTACGGCGGTAATGATGCCCGCGTCGATGCCACCATTCCGGACACCC
>Ga0335081_10009436_pt1 | contig 15710 bp, 17 predicted proteins | sample Lox_Sample_35_FD_206713 | JGI IMG/M metagenome (GOLD analysis project Ga0335081, IMG submission 206713) | Soil microbial communities from Loxahatchee National Wildlife Refuge, Florida, United States - Lox_Sample_3.5 | ecosystem: Environmental > Terrestrial > Soil > Wetlands | place: USA... | reverse complement strand
ACTGTATCCAGTTGAAGCGTGTCACTAGGCGTTTCCGTGATTTCGCGCTAGCTTCAAGCCTCCGGCCTGCGAGTTTGCGTCCGCCGTACCCCAGAACACCCAATCAGCTGCGGAACCCAGGCATCGGTCTCGAGATCCGCGAGCTCCTCCGCGCTCGCTGCCGTCCGATGCTCGCGCAGGTCACGCACCAGGGCCAGAGCCAACTCACGCCTCCCGACTTCATCTGAGACGAAGAGTCAGCGTCTCGGGCGAGATCATCTCACGGAGACTGAAAGAAAGTCAGAACGACTCGCCGACCGCTGGCATGATCACAGGCCCTGGTCCAGGCACGACCGGGTCGGCAGGTAATCTCCGGAAAACCCAGGAACCCGGCGACTGTTGCTCAACCCGACTTGGCTGGCGCATCAGGCTACGTTCGCCCGACCACCAGCCGCGCGCCCCTCACCGGACTTCGGCCGCGGCGTACCAAGTGACTCAGGATCCTGCACCAATCCTCATCACAGGCCCTGATGCATAGTCAGATGCATAGTCACTAGCTGGCCGGGCTTCCTTACGGATCGTGTCCGGCCGGCGCGCCGGCTCCAGATCCCGGGCCAAGCCGGCAAGGATGCTGGCTGTCATCTGTTCTCGAATAACTGGAGGCGCGCCAGCCCCGTAACGCAGCGAGGCCCCCACTAGGGGGGCCGTCACAACCGCATACCGCTCGTTCACGATCCGGACTTGCTTGCCGGCCCGTCCCGGATCCCGAACTGAAGGTCAACGTCCGTGGCCACACTAACAGGTCGCACGGCTAGATCAACATTGCCCCCGCGCGACACGCCGGGTGTCGCGACAGCGAGCCCGGGCAAGCCTGACGGTCTCTCGCGCGCCGCCGCGGAGGCCTCCTGGCGTGCGGTCACGCCCTCGCTGACCGGGACCCCGCACGTCAGGGTCTCGAAGGACGGCGGCCGTACGTTCCCGGCCCGGCATGCCCGCCCGCTGCCCGCTGAGCCTCCGTGGCAACCTGTCACGGTGCCGGTCTTCGACCCGGCCACCGGAACTGGGCGGATGCTGGCGCTTGACTTGGATACGTCCCGCGGTGACGTCGACCACCAGGCGGCCGAGCTCGGTGAGCTGCTCGAGCACCTCGGCGGCCAGGTCCTCGCCGACGTGTCGCCGGGCGGCGGCCGCCACGTCTTCGTCCTGTTCGCCTCGTCGCTGCCCTGGCGCGAGCTGCGCGACCTTGTCCGGGCGGTGTCCTTGCGGTTCCCGTCGATTGACGTGGCGCCGATGAGTTCGCTCGGCGGGCAGATCTCGCCGCCTGGCAGCCGGCACAAATCCGGCGGCTGGCGAGTGCTCACGATGCCGCTGGACGAGGCCAGGGCCGCTGTCGAGCGGCCGAACGGGCCGGATCTTTGGGACGCGTTGCTGACCGAGTTCGCCGCCGAGCTGCAGCAGGTTGAGCGCGCGGTGGGTGAGCACGCTGAAACCACGTTCACCACCGAGCTCGACAACGCCGGCGTCCCGTGGGTACCCCGCCTCGGCGGCCGCGCCCCCCTCGCCGCTGAGTTTGAGCAGGTGGCCCGCACCGGGCGGTGGGACCGGTCACGCTACCCGGGCCGCAGCGAGGCCCGCATGGCCGTCCTGGCCGCCGCGGCTGGCCGCGGCTGGCGGCTGGCCGACGTGCTCGGGGCGGTCTCCTCCGGCACCTGGAAGGGCTTCCCTGGCCTGTACCACCGCCGCTCCGAACCGGGCCGGATGGACCGGCTCCTCCCGGCCGAGTGGAAAAAAGCGATCGTCCTTGTGGCGGGGCCGGAAAATCCGCGTAACTGGCTCACTAGCGACGTTTACCCACGCCCCCCCGCAGATACCGGCGGTGCTGACCCGTTCGGGTTCATCAGGCAGTGGGTGACCGGGACTGATTGCGCGGCCGCCGACCCGGAGCGGGCCCGCCGGTGGGGTCGCCGGGCTGTCGCTGTCCGGCAGCTGCTCGCGGCCATCGCCCAGGCGGCCATGGTCAGCGGGTCACCTGTGCTCGAGTTCGGCACCAGGAACCTGGCCCTGCATTCGGGCCTGTCCCAGCGGACGGTGTCCCGGCTGCTGGTGATGCTCCGCAACGAGCCTGACCCGTTGGTCGACCTGGTGAACCGCCGTCAGGCCGCGAGAGCCGACCGCTACGCCCTGCGGATCCCGGACCGGTACGCGGACAGTGTCCGGTGGCGTCGTCGGCGGGCTGGCCGGATCGACGCGATACACCCGGCGTTCCTGGTCCTGGGCGGGACGGCCGCGCTCGTCCACCAGGTGCTCGACGGCACCGAAGCGCGTGGTGCCGAGGTGGCCCGGGCGGCCTGGCTGAGTGCCTCGGCGGCGTCGGCCGCGCTGCGGGTCCTGGCCGAGCACGGGCTCGCCGAGCGCGACCGCCGGGGCTGGCGCCGCGGTGCCGCGGGCCTTGACGAGGTGGCCACATCGACCGGCGCGGACGGCCTGCAGCGCGAACGCGAAGCCAGGTACAAGCGGGACCGGGAGTCCTGGCGGGCGCGGCTCCGGCAGTACGCCAGCGCACGCAAAGCTCCGGTCGCGCCCGGTGATGGCTGGTGGCCGCTGGACGATGAGGACGACTGGACGGCGATGCTGTTCGGCCGCTGGCCGGTGCTCAGCGACGATTTCGTCCGCGGGCCGCCGCAGGCCACCCGGGAGACTGCGTAAGGCCGCTAGCTCGGTTGCGGCCCGGCGGCACATTTCGGCTGCTTCGGTCCCCGTCACTGCGGCTTGGCGTAGTAGCTCGAGCCATCGCGCGTAGCGGGCAATGATCTCTGGATCGCTCATCTGGAGTCGGCCGCCCAGCGTTTCCACGACGGCCAGGTCGTTGTCATACAGCACGAACCCGGACGCCGGTGCCACGGGAGACGCGACCGCGAACGGCACGATGCCGAGTTCGTGACCGGGCAGGGTGGCTGTCTCGGCTAGGTGCTCGAGCTGGCCGCGCATCGTTTCGACCGTGACCTTCCCGACGCGGGTCCGCAATACGGCCTCGCCGAGGACATGCACGACCTCGCGGCCGCCTTCATACAGGATGGCCTGCCTGCGGATCTTCGCTGCGATGAGCGGCCCGATGGTCTCAGGCGTGATGCCGTTCTCGGCGAGGAACTCCTCGCCGTCCGCCATCTCCCGCATGAAAGCTGCGGTTTGAAGCAGGCCGGGTACGAGCGCGGGCTGGTACTCGGCGAGCAGCCGCGTGCACGAGGCCTCCAGGGCCCGGAGCTCGTCCTGGAACGCCGCGGGGCTCCCCGCGCCACCGATCCGGTCTTTCCATACTCCGTACTCAGCGGACGCCTTCCTGCGAAGAGCGAGCAGCGGTCCGGGTTCAGCGCCGATCGCCGCGGCCCATGCCCTGATCTCCTCCTCGGTCGGAAGCTGCAGGCCGTTCTCGATCCGGGAGACCTTCGGCTGCCGCCAGCCCTGCCCGAGCATCCTGGCGAGCTGGAGGCCGGAAACGCCGGCCTCCTCGCGGAGAGCCCGAAGCCGCGCCCCGAGTCCGCTAAGGGCTGGGCCTCCGGTTGCTTCAGCCAATGTCTCTCCAGGTCAGGTCAGGACGCGCGGCGAGCCGGGATCCGGAGGTAGTCGTTGACAGGAATCGCTTGGGCTAGCGCGGCATCGCGCCACCGCAGGTGCTCGAGGATCGCGTGCTGGTCGTCCAGCAGCTCGGCACGAAGGAACACTCCGGCATCGTCGTAGCGCAGGACCCAGACGTCACGGTCATCGAACAGCCAGAAATCCTCGTGCGGGACGTCGACAGGCCACGAACCCGGCCGGACGGCGATGATGCGGATGTCGTCACCGGCTTCGGCCATGACTGGGTAGGCGACCAGCTCGAAACGGGTGTAGTCGCTGGGTGGCTCGATGATTACCCGGACGCGGGACATCGACCGGCCGGCCGCGGTCTGCTTTCTGGCCATCCCGGTCCACCAGGACAGGTTGATCTGCGGATCCTGCCCCGCGCAGAACCGGGCGAACGCCTCCCGCTCATCCGGGTCCGTGTAGTGCTGGAGGGCCTCGAGGCGGAATGCGCTGCGGGTGAAGCCCGTAAACAGCGCAACCCATTCCTCGCTGGCGAGGGACGTGATAACCCGGGCGGCCATCAGAGTCCCCTAGCCGCCAGGAACGCCTCGATGCGCCCTGCTAGGTCGTCGTCGCCATGTTCGGTGGCGTACTTGGCAACGCCGCGGAACACGGTCTCGGTAGGGATGGCGACGGCGGCCTCGTCGTCAAGCGGTTCAAGCAGCTCCGCGGCCTCCTCGGCGCTGAGCACCTTCCCTTGGCTGATCATCCGCGCCGGGTCGTCCGTGCTGTAGAGCGCCGGGCAGCCGCCGCTGGTCACGGAGTTGCCATCCTTCGCGAGCCTGTGTAGCGCCATGTCGTCCTCTCCTCGGACAGGGATTCTATCTGTCTCCCATGCTCTCTCAAGAGATTCACGCTGGCCAGACCATGTTTAGGCTGATCCAAGACTTATATTATTCATACTGAAGAGATATTATGCGATAGTCCATGTGGGGCTAACGCAAGAGCGGGCCGCCTCCGGCGCTATCGACGCCTCGGGCGGCCCTGAGTCCCCAATCCGACCTCACCGGAAGGAGACCTGATGGTCACCGTAACTGACACCCCGAGCGAGTGGCTGCCGACTCGCGCCGACCTGGACGCGGCCACCGCCCGGACCGCCGCGGCGATCGCCGACCCGAGCGTGAGCCGCGCCGATGTCGAGCGCCTCGCCGAACTTGAGGAGGCCGTGCACCTTGCCTATCTCCGGCAGCACGGCGCCGATGCCGAGCTGCAGGCCGAGGCCGAGCTTGAGGCGGGCGGCTGATGGCCACCTCAGCCCAGCGCATCGCCGACCTCGAGCGCCAGGTCGCCGACCTCGCCGCCGAGGTGGAGAAGCTCCGCGGTCAGGCCGCCACGTTGTACACGCTCGAGGAAATGTGGATCCGCCACGGCTGGCAGGACAGCGGGCCCGCAGCCCCGCCGCGCCGTCGGCGTCACCTCACCGTCCTGGACGGGAGTGCCCCGTGAGCACCCCGGCTGAGGCCCGGTCGTACGTGACCGAGATCGGCTACCCGCCGCCCGCCATCGAGGTCCTGCACAGCTTGTACCGGCCGATGCCGGACCCGGAACCGCTCCCCGAACCCGAACCGGAGGCCGGGATATGACCGTCTACGTCGCCCCTCACCGGGATCACGTCCGCCTCGGCGTCGACGCCTGCCCCGGCATCGACGAACGCGGCCACGGCCTGACCATGCGGACGCTGCACGATCACGGGTGCTGCGCCGAGTGGGCCAGCGGCGAGGCCTCGACGCCATCGCGGGCCAAGGCCTTTCGCGAGGTCGCCGCACGCTGGGGCTCGACCTGGCCGAAGCCGCAGCCGGAAGCCGCAGATCCCGAACCTGAACCGGAGGCCCAGATATGAGGCCGGACGCCGACCGGCCTGTCCCGTACTGGCCGCACTACATGCCCGGCCCGGGCGCAGCGATCCCCTTCACGCTGACCCCGCTGGCCGAGGCCGAGCTGGCTGACTCAGAGCCGGAGGCGGAGATATGACTCATCAGTGCCCGGGACCCGAGTGCGCCGCTGAGGTCGACTATTCGCAGCTGATGTGTCCCGGGCACTGGCACCAGGTACCCAAGCCGATCCGGCGCGCCGTCTGGATCGCGTGGAACCGCGGATCCGGCGCGGGCACCCCAGCGCACACCGCCGCCATCCAGGCGGCCATAGCGGCGGTAAAGCGTGCCGCCTAAGCCAGTCTCGTCCCCGGTCCGCAGCGTCACTTTCCACGGCTCAGCTGCGGGCCGGGGTTTCGTCTCCCCGCAGGAAACTGGAGGTTTCCCACGATGAGCAACTCAACTCTTCCACGCGGCCCGGGCCTGTTCGAAGTGGCCCGGGCCAACGGTGAGAACGTCATCACGAACGTCCGCCGCATGGCCGGCGCCGACCGCGCCCCCGGCTCGGTCCTGATCGCCTGCGCGGCGTGGCTCCTGGCCCTGATCGGCGGCGGCGCCCTGTACGTCAGCTTCGCCGCGCAGCGCCAGTACGTGTTCGACGCCCGCCACCAGGACGTCGCCAGCGTCATCGAGGCGCTGCTACTCGACGTGCTGATGATCGTGTTCACGCTGCTGGCGCTCGGCCTGTCCCGGGCCGGGAAGTCCAGCCGGACGGAGCGGGCGCTGATCCTGGCGTGCGCCGCAGCGTCGGCCTACATGAACGTGAGCGCGGCCGACACCGCCTCGCCCCGCTCCGTCGTCGCCTACGCGGTCGCGCCGGTGGCGCTCGCCGTGGTGGTCGACAGGGTCGTGGCGGTGATCCGCCGTCACGTCCTGGCCGACGATGAGGTGTCAGCCTGGACTGCCCTTGGCCGTGCCTCGGTGGCCGCTGCGCGCCTGGCGGGGATGGTCGCGATGTACTCGCTCCGGTTCGTCCTGGCGCCGCGGTCGACGGCGACGGGGCTGCGCTGGTGGGTCCTGGCCGCCACGCCGCTGCCGGAAGCCGCGTCGCCGTCGCGGGTGCCGCTGACGAGCGGTGATGTTCCGGCTATCGAATCTGCGGTCGAGCCGCCTGAACTGGCCGGCGCGAGCAAGAGGGCCCGGCTCGCCTGGTGGTACCAGCGGGATGCGGCTTACGGGAGCCGGGCCGATGCCGCCGCCGCGGCGAAGCGGCTCGCGCCGCTCGTCGACCTCAGCGAGGGCACCGCCCGCGCCTACATCGGCGCCATCCTCGCCGGTCTCGAGCGCGAAGGCAGGGCATCATGACGCCGCTCATCGTGCTCGCCGTCTTGGCCGTGCTCGCCGGCCTGGTCCTCCGTTTCACGGTGTTCTCCGGGAACCGGGTCCGCTCCATCCGCTGGCGGATCCGCCTGCGCATGCACCCCGGCCCGGGGTTCGCCTCGATCGGCGAGCTCGTGTTCCGCTGGTCCCGGTGGTCCGCGCTTAATCATGGCCGCCGGGCTCGCCCCGGGCTGAAACTGCACCGGCGCGTGCGCACGCGCACAACCGGCTACGCGGTGCGCCTTGGCCGCGGCCAATGGTTCCGCCGCGTCTATGGCCGGCTTGAGGATCAGGTCCTGATCTGCGCCGCGCCGAGGACCGGCAAGAGCGGCATGGTCGCCGACCGGATCCTCGATCACCCCGGCCCGGTGCTGGCGACCAGCACCAGGGCGGACCTGTACGAGTCCACGGCGGGCGCCCGGGCGCTCCGCGGCCCGGTGCACGTCTTCAACCCGCAGGGCGTTGGCAGCGTCCCGTCGTCGCTGCAATGGGACCTGCTCGGCCCGTGCCGGGACCTGATGATGGCCCGGCGGATGGCGACCTGGCTACGGGTGCCCGATATCGGCGGGGACCTGAAATGGTTCCAGGAGAAGGGCGACGTCGCGCTGATGAGCCTGCTGTGGGCCGCCGCGGTGTCCGGCCGGACCATCCTAGATGTGTACCAGTGGGTACAGCGTCACGGGCATGAGGCCTGCCTGCAGATCCTCGCCAGCCACCCGGGCAGCACGCCGCAGATGTCCGCGACCGTCCGCCGGATGCTCGAGGACAACCGGACGTCCGGCAGCGTCCGCGACACTATCGACTTGAGTTTGTCTTGGGCTGCGCTCCCGGGCCTGGCCGAGGCCGTGACCCCGGCATCTGGTGAGGGGTTCAGCGCGGAGGACTTCACCTGGGACTGCGGCACTCTGTACCTGATCGCCGCCGGTGATGACGACTCGCCGGTGACGCCGCTGTTTCGCGCCCTGGCCTCCTGGGTCCACTACGAGGCCGGCCTGGCGGGCAGTAAGAGCCGGCACAAGCGGTTGGACCCGCCGCTCCTGATGGCGCTAGACGAGGTGACGCAGGTCTGCCCAGTCGACCTTCCGGTGATGCTGTCTGACTCGGCCGGCAAGGGCGTCCTCATCGAGGCCGTCTGCCACTCCAAGTCCCAGCTCGAGGAACGGTGGGGTAAGCACGGCGCTGACACCGTGTGGGCCTGCTCGGGCACCAAGATCCTGCTCGGCGCGATCTCCGACCCGGACACGCTGGAGGACGCCTCCAAGCTGTGCGGCACCGTCAAGACGGACGACGGCAAAGAGCCGGTCATCTCGGCCGAGCTGCTGCGGATGCTACCGGACTGGCGGGCGCTGGTCATCCGGATGAACCTGAGCCCGGTCGTGGTGAAGGTCCGCCCGGCCTGGCGCCGGATAGCCTACCGTCTCGGCCGCCACCCGCTGCCGGTGCCATCCGCCCGGGTCCCGCGCCCGGCGTGGCTGCTGCCGCCCGAGCCCGAGCGGGTGACCGAACCCGCGGCCGAGGCCCCGGCAGCCATGAACGGCCACGGCGGCACGCCTGGCCCACTGGTCAAGGCGGGTCTCCCGTGAGCGGCCGGGCGCGCCGCGCGCAGATCCACCCGGGTCCTCGCTGCGGCTGGCCGGATGAGTGCCACGTCAAGGGCATCGACCACGCGCCCGAAACCGGCACGCGGCGCTCGTGGACCTTCCATGACGTCCAGTGCCAGGTGCCGAATCCCCGGCCAGGCCCGCATCTGGACGGGTATCCCGAGTGCGGCCTGATCGACCTGCACGCCGGAGAGCACGACTACGTCCGCCATGCGGCCGAGGGGTTCCTCCGGGTCCGTGAGGCCGACCGGGACGAACCGGAGGCGGAACTGTGACGCATGACTGCCCCGGCCCTGAATGCCACCCGTACCCCACTTTCGATGATGACCCGGCGAGATGGGGTCTCCGGCCCGGGCCTGCGATGACCGAGGCTGAGCTGGCGGCCGCCGCCGAGCTTGACGCGTGGGGGCCGGCCGGACCCTCCGCCAGCTATGCGGAATGGCTCGCGGAGGGCCGGCGGCCGGAACCGGAGGCCGGGCTATGACTCCGGCTGAGGCGATCGAGGCCGCTGAACTGACCGAGGCTGAGATCCGTTACCGCAATCAGCTGGCCCGTGAGATGTACGAGCACGGCCGCGCGGCCGGCTGGCGGGAAGGCTACGCCGCGGCGGAGGCCGACGACGCCGCAGAGTGGGCGAGGGTCACCCGGCCCGCGGTTCACGGGATCAGTCACGCCGAGCTCGAGGGGCGGCGCTGGGGACCTGGCGGCCGCACCCATTTCGGCGACCTGCGCCCGGGCGACTTCCCCGGCCGGACGCAGCCGGGACCACGGCCCGAGGCTGAGCCTGAACTGGAGGCCGGATGACCTGCCGCCGCATGACCCCGGAGGAAATCGAGAGGGTCGGCGCCGCTTACCGGCAGTGGTGGCTGTCGGTGCTGACCCTGGGGCTCATCCCGAAACCTGAACCCGAGCCGGAACTTGAGGCCTGATGACTGAACCCGACCCGATCGCCGCCCTGGCCGCGCAGCTTGAGGAACTGCGCGGCCAGCTGGCGCGCTCCCAGGGCGACATCGGGCACCTGCGCGAGCGGCTGACGGGCGAGGCCAGCCAGGTCGCGATGCTCCGGCTCCAGGTCAAGAAACTGACCGGGAAGCTCGCTGACGCGCTGGAGTCGGGGCGCCTGGAGCCGGTGTCCGCACCATGCTGGGCCGGCCTCACCGAGGACGAGTTCCGGGCGCAGCTGGCCGCGCTGCGCGAATGGGTGGAGACGTTCCTGCGGTCGCACTATCCCGCCTACATGGCCGAGATCCGACCCTGCTGGCCGAGCCATCCGGAGGCTGTGTGGGAGCTGTCGACGCTGCACGCCGAGTGGCAGCGGATCTATGGCGACGAGGAGGCCCGCGAGCTGGCCGGCGCGCTCACGTGGCACGAGCGCTGGCTTCCCGGCGCCCTGGGCCGCCTGCAGAAGGCGATCCGCTGCGACGACTTCGGCTGCCAGATCACCCGCCGCATCGCCCGCTAAACCCGGAAGGCCCCGGCGCGCTGCGCGCCGGGGCCTTCTGCTGTCAAGGTGAGGCTCCCAGGGCACCATTACCACCGTCGGGTTGCGCTTTTACTCAAAAGCACAACTCTGTGAGGTGATAGCGGGGCGCGTCCAGGCGTCCGGACAGGTGCCCGCGCAAAAGCACTACTGAACGCGGCTTCGTTACATTTCCAGCTCGGGCTCGAAGTCGGCGGCGGCCTCATCCCGCGCCGCCTCCGTGCCCGGCTGCCACGCTGCCTCGGCGGAGGCCTGCGCCTCGGCCTCCGCGGAGCGCATGGCCGCGTCCTCGAGTTCGGCGAGCCGCTCGGCCTCGCGCTCGGCCCTGCGGTCCAGCGCCCCGTCGATGCGATCGAGCTGCGCATCGATCTCGGCCGAGTCGGCTTCGGCCTGCGCTCGCTCCGGGGTCAGGGCAGGCTCTCCCGCCTCCGCCTCCGCCTCCGGTTCAGGCTCCGGCTCGGCCTGCGGTGCGCGCTCCGGTTCAGGCTCAGGTTCCCTAGCCTGCGGCTCTGCCTGCCGCCGGGCCTCGGCAGTCTTCCGGGCGGCGTCGGCTGCGACGATCTCGTCTATCCGAGCCATGACCTCCGCGTGCGTCCGCGGCCGCGGCGCAGGCTCTGCGGCGCTAGCCTCGGGCTCCTGAGCGGCCTCCGGCGCTGGCTCTGCTTCGCTTCCGCGGACTATCCGGTCTAGCCGCTCGAGGAACTCGGCCTCGGTCTCGGGTCCGGATTCCCTTCCGGGCTCGGCGCCGCGGCGCCGGAGCTCGGCCGCCGCCTCGCGCGCCGCGGCTTCCTGCTCGGCCGTGGCCTCCCGCCACTCCCGGCGCGCCGCGTCGGCGACAGACAGCCGCGACAGCTCCGCGGCGCGCTTCGCTTCCTTGGCCTGCGCCGCCTCCAGGGCTGCCATATCCCCGGCCGCTACGGCTTCCCTGGCGTCCTCCCGTGCCGCCTCGACGCCGTGCTCGACGTCACCCACCTCTGCCTGCACGTCCGGCGGCGCGACAGCCTCGGCGCGGATATAGTCCTGCACCCGCGCCTCAAGGTCGCCGCGGCCCATCGCCCGCAGCAGCGCCGCCTCGTCGGGCAGCTCGAGCGCGCTGGCGAGGTATGCCTCGCCGAGGTGAGCCTTACCGGACGGTACCGGACCGATCGCCACCCGCGGGTCGGTGATGCCGACCGCCTCCCGGTACGAGCCCACGAGCGCGGCCCGCTTCACCCACTCGTCCCGCAGCGCACCTGGCTCGGCCGGAGGCACACCCCAGGCGTCCGCCGCCCACTCCGGCGGGTTCGCCGCCAGCCGCTCGCCTAGTGCCACCTGGCGGGTGTCGAGCATCTCCCCGGCCGTGGTGATCTCCGGCGAGGCGCCCCGGGGAAGGCGCTCAGCCCATGTGGTTGTCTCGCCCCTCGCCGGGGCGGGTTCTTTTCCCGCCCTGCCGTGCAGCACCCCGGCGATACTGCGGGCGCCGGCGAACGGCTCGGCGGTGATCGCGTCGAGCAGGTCCGGGATGGCGCGGCCGCCGATCTCGTGTGCCCTCAGCACCTGCAGGAACGCGGGCCGTTCCGGGTCGCGCATGTACCGGGCGAACTCGCCCGGCGTGACCCGCTGCCTCACCATCTCGTCGATCTGCGGCACCACGTCCAGCCGCCAGAACGCCTCATACAACTCCAGGAGGTGCCCGGTGTGGGTCGCGAAGTCCTGCGCGGCCTGCATCGCCTCCAGGGCCGTGCCCTCCGGGTCGGACCGCTGCATGGCCTGGGCGAGCACCGCCTCCCATGGCGCCATCTGCCGGTCGCTGGGCCGGTCCGGCATCCGCAGCGGGATCGCCTTGGCGGCCTCGGCGTCGCCGGCCATCTCAAGCTCGCGAGACCTCCGGATAGCGTCCCTGGTGTACGCCAGTCGCTCGGCCCGGGTGGGCTGCGCGGGGTCCGGCGCCCCGGTCACAACGTGCAGGGTGTTCTTCTTCCGGCCCCGGCTCGTCCCGACATACAGCTGATCGCGGGTCATGCCCTCGCTGACCACCAGGTGCCCGGTGTCGACCGTGCGCCCCTGGGCGACGTGCACGTTCCCGGCGTAGTCGAGCTCGGCGGACTGCTCGAGGTAGGCGGCCGGGACGAGGAACTGCCGGGACCACTGGGCCGGCCCGGTCCTCCGGGATGCGACGGCTAGCCGTCCGAACCCGCTGTCCTGCCACCCGTCGATCCGGACCGTGTCCCGGTTCGCCAGCGTCTGCCCGTCCGCCTCGATCCGGGTGTTCAGCCGGGCCCGCACCAGGTCACCGGTCCCGGCCGGGTTGCCGTCCGCCAGCGTAATCTCGACATCACCGCTGATCTGCCGGAGGTGGATCAGCCGTTCGCGGGCCAGCCGGGCCAGCGTGGCCGCTTCCTCGTTCGACGCGGCCAGCAGCAGCGTCTCCAAGCCGTCGAGGTGGTCGTTCACCCACAGCGAGACCGCCTCGTCGTACACCCGGGTCTGGTGGCCGTGGTAGACGCGGCCGCGGGCGTCGTACTCGGCCAGCGCCGCGATGTCGCCGTCGCGGAGCCTCAGCGACGCCGCGGCTTCCCAGGCGTGCGTGAACCGGCGGACCTCGGTCAGCTTCCACGATCCGTGCCGCGCGGCGATCAGCGGGAAGATCCCGCCCGCGTCGACCGCGCCGAGCTGCTCAGGGTCGAACGCCCCGACCACCATGGCACCGGACCGCCGGGCCGTCTGCACGATGCGCAGCACGTCCTCCGTGGACGCCTGGGTGGCCTCATCGATCACCAGGACGTCGCCGGGATAGACCGGCATGTGGCCGCGGGTCTCGGCGGAGTCCTTGATCTTGCCGAGGAACTTCGCGATGTTCACCGCCGACGTCAGGCCCTCGCCCGCGAGCTGCCGGGCCGCGTTCTCCGACGCGGTCAGGCCGACGACCCGGCCGCCGGTGATCTGCGCCCAGGCTTTCGCGAACGCGGCCATTGCGTGGGTCTTGCCCGTGCCTGCCGGGGCGACGAGGCAGCTGATGAACCGGCCGGAAGTCAGCAGGCCCTTGACCGCGGCCCGCTGCGACCAGTCCAGGTCCGTCCCGGCCACCGCGGCCTCCGCCGCCTCTGCCGTGACACGCTGCGGGACCGGCATCCTGGCCACGTCCACCAGCCACTGCTCGTGATCGAGGTGCTCCTTGGTGACGAACAGCGCCTCACCCGGCGGCCGGTAGATCGACGTGCCGTCCTTCCGGAACTCCAGCCGCGACACGTCGACGACATCCGGCACCGGCGCGACCTGCAGCACGGTCACGCCCTCGGCCCGGCCCGACACCGCCTCGCCGACGAGCTCGTCAAGGTACGCCTCCGGATCGACGTCCGGCGGCAGAGAGCCGAGCGCCCGGCCGAGCTCGAAAGTCAGCTGCGACCGGTTCCACACCGCGTTCTGCCCCTGCACCTCGGCGACAGCGATCCGGATGACCCGGGCCCGCTCCGCTTCGCTCGGCGCCGCGCTCGGCTCGTGCTCCGCGGCGTACCGGGCCGCTCGCCAGTGAAGCAAGGACAGCTTCCCGGCGCCGCGCTGCTCGGCTTTGCGCGCCCAGGCGGCCAGCTCCTGGCCGGGCGCCGGCGGGTTGTGCTCCTTGGCGTCCCGCGTCTCCAGAGCGGCCCGCTGCTTGAGCGCCCACCTGGCCTGCTTGGCCGGAGCGTGCCCGTGGTCGCGGACGTACTGCGCTTCAAGCTCGCGGTACCGGTCCCGCAGTTCCTTCGCCCGGGCCGAGTACGCGCCGGCGGCTTCCTCCGAGATCCCGCCGACCTCGAGCGCGTTGCCGTCCGCGCGCCGCACGGTGCGCCAGCCGAGTTGCTCCAGCTCCTGGGCGAGGAACCGGTCACCGTAGGTGCCGAAGCCGAGCTTTTCCTTGAACAGCGGCTGGCCGTGAAGCGCCCGCCACTTGTCATCCGCTCCGTCCGCTCGCCGCGCCCGGTTCGCGATCGCGTTGTGGACGTGCAGCTGCGGGTCACCCTCACGGTTGGTGTGCTGCGGGAACGACGCGACGATGAACCCTTTGGCGTCCCGCCACTGTCCCGAGGTCGCCGAATGGTGTCCCGTGCGGACGTAAGCGGCGCGCCGCTCGGCCAGGGCCATCATGCGGTCGTTCGCCCGCTTCACCGCGCCGCGGATCTGCCCGGCCTGCTCCGCGAGCCGCTCGGCGTCCGCTTCGCGTCCCTCGGCCGCCGCTTCGGCCGCGGCCTGCAGGAGCGACGCCCACAGCACGCTGACCGACTTCGAAGCGGAGAACGTGTAGTCGTAGAACGGGACCCGGTTGCGCCACTGCGCCCGCAGCCGCAGCCGGATCTCCCGGATCTCCTCCGGCGTGATGATCCCGCCCGCCGCGGCGACCTGCTCGGCGACCTCGGCCTCGATCCGCTTGTGCAGCGACCCCGCGGCCGCCGGGTAGTTCCCCGGCCGCTGCCGCCTGGCCAGCACCTGGCCGTCCGGGCCGACGTCCTCGTGGTACAGCGCCCGCATCACCTCGGCGTCGACCTGGCCGGCCAGCCCGAGCGCGGCCGCGCCGGCGCCCTGCCAGTACCCGGGCGGCTCCCCGGCCGCGCCGGTGTAGTAGTCGGCGCCGCCCACGGCGTCGGTGAGGTACGCCGTGTCGTAGCCGGCGTGCAGGCTCAGCATGGCGGCCGGATCCTCCTCTCGCGGACGGTCAGGCGGGCGGGTTGTTCGCGGCCCGGAGCGCACGCGGGACCATGATCATCTTCATGATGCAAGTGTGTGGATTGCTCTTTCAGGCGGTACCGTAACGCGCCCCGCCGACATCCTGACGGAGGCGCGCCGGGACGCCCGGCGACACGTCTGTTGGACCGCACGAAAGTGTCAGTGGGAAACCGCATGAAGCACCAGTGATGGCCGCACGAAAGTGTCAGTGAGGTGGGTCACTCCGGGCCCGGGGGCGGATGATCCCGCGCTGCTGGAGGGCGACGACCGTAGCGGTACCCGTGCCCGGCCGGGGCCGCGACACGCTGAAAGTGGAACGCGAATCTGAGAACCCGCGACCTGGGCGGACACCGTTCAAGATCAGCTTTTCGGGGTCGTGTCAGAAACGGCCGGATACGGCACGCCAGCCGGGGTTGCAGGTGACCGGCAACACCCGCCTGCGCACACCGCCGCCGCATCAGCTGACCACTGCCCGCCGCGGTAGTCCCCGGCGGGCGCCGTGCAGACGGCCATAAGGATCTGCCCAGCGCCGGTCATGAAGCCGGCACCATGGCCATCACAGGGGTGATCGGATTAGCTGGTCGTCGCGCCACGAATCTGCGCCGCCGAATCGGTGCGGGGGGTCTGGCACTTGATTGGCCATGGCAAAAGGCCATATCCGCCAGTTCTGGGCGGACCAGGCTGGGTAATAGCGGCCGCAACGCCTGGCATGAGGAGCGTCCGGTGCTTTGCGACCGTATGGCTATCGCATCCGGGCCGTGTCACGACGTCCGCGCGGTTGGGTCAGGCAACGCACCTACGGGCGTTGGACTCTGAGTTGGCCTGACGTTCCTTAACCAGTGGCGAGGTTGGCGGTGGGGCTGGTCATGCTAATGCGCGTGAGGAGGGCGTACGCCGAGCGTCCCCAAGGCCACGGGCCCCCTGGCAACTTCCAGCGCCCGCAGGTCGCTGGCGAGGTTATCGGCGGTGGTCAGGGTGTGGGGGTGGTCGTCGCCGAGGACCCGCCGGCAGCGGGCGAGGGTGTCTTCGTGCAGGGCGCGGGCGGCCGCGGCGTCGCCCAGGGCCCGCAGGTCGCTGGCGAGGTTGCCGACCGCGGTCAGGGTGTGGGGATGGTCGTCGCCGAGGACCCGCCGGCAGCGGGCGAGGATGTCTTCGTGCAGG
>Ga0335081_10009435_pt1 | contig 15710 bp, 18 predicted proteins | sample Lox_Sample_35_FD_206713 | JGI IMG/M metagenome (GOLD analysis project Ga0335081, IMG submission 206713) | Soil microbial communities from Loxahatchee National Wildlife Refuge, Florida, United States - Lox_Sample_3.5 | ecosystem: Environmental > Terrestrial > Soil > Wetlands | place: USA... | reverse complement strand
GCCGCGTCCGCCGCCCGACAGCTTGGCCCCCAACGCGCCGGCCGTGCGCGCCGATTCGATCAAGCCATCCAACTCCCGCGATGAAACGGTCATCTCCTGCAGCAGTTCGTGATTCTGATTCATCAAACCTCCCAGCGTATCCCATTCACCATTTTCTATTTTCTCCTTTGCCTGTCTTGCGATCGCGCCAATCTGGTCAAATACTTTTTCCCAGCGTGCCGTGTCCGCCTCCCACAACGTGCGGACATCCCGCACGGCCTCCTTGGTGGGAGCGGAGATTCCGGTGTCGCCGATCACGATGGTAAATGGCGTACCGGAGTGGAAGGCTTCCGCGGGCTGACCCTTGGTGAAGAAGACCGGCCTGCCGTACGTGATCACGGTATTGTCGATGCCCGACGGGGTACCGTGATAGATGCTCTCGACCTCGAAGGCGATCTGGTTGATTTGTTCGTTCGTCAACGGCTGCGCGAGATGAGAGGCCAGGGCCCGTGTCAATGCCACCGAAACCGCCGCGCCGGAACCGAGTCCGGATGCCACCGGAATGGTGGACGTGATTTTGATCTCGAGCCCCCCAGCCTGCCTCTTACTGCGGGGCGGAGGGGGGGCCAGGCAGGGGAAAAACTTGCGGATCACCATGGCCAGCGGATGGTCGCGAGCCAGCGCGTTCAACTCGGAATGAAGATCAATGTCCGGCGCATCGATCCGGATCCCGTCATGGGCTGAATTCAAAACCTCGACGTCCGCGTGGACCTGCGTAACGGGAACTGCCAGGGCCGGTCGTCCGTAGACGACCGCGTGCTCGCCGAACAGGATGATCTTTCCGGGGGCGGAGGCGGAGGTCATGCCGGGGAAAGATAGAAGACCGCCAGCACTGCCAATGCCCATAAGAGGATCGCGACCTGCAGTGGACGGTCCAATAGCAAGATATCTTCCGGCGCGCCGCCCGCATGTTTCACCTGGACCAGATACAGATAGCGGAAGATCGCGTAGAGGACAAATGGAATCGTCAGCATCATGCTGTGATTGGCCGGGACGTTCGGGGCGGTAAAGGTATAAAGCGAATAGGCCACGATGGTCGTGCCTGAGACAATCAGGATATATTGGTCGAGCAGCGGAATGGTATAGCCTTCGAACACTTTGCGATGCGATCCCGCGCCTTGTGCCAGCAGGGCCAGTTCTGCGCGCCGCTTGCCAAAGCCCAGGTACAAGGCCAGCAGAGTCATCACGATATAGATCCAGGGTGAGAAGCGCTGTACATTGATCAACGTCACGCCGCCTTCCACCCGCAAAACAAAACAGGCGGCTAATACCAGCACGTCAAGGATCGGAATGTGTTTGAGCCAGCGGGAGTAGGCCAGGTTGAGCAGAAAGTACGTCACCATGACCGCTGCAAACTCAGCATCCATGAAGTAGCCCAGTCCCAGCGTGACGGCCGTCAGCAGGATTCCGGCGAGCCAGGCCGCACTCAACGGCAGTTCACCCGAAGGGATCGGACGCTTCTTTTTTTCAGGATGCTGGCGGTCCGCCTCGATATCGACGATGTCATTGAAGATATAAACACAGCTGGAGATCAGACAGAACAGGAAGAATCCGGCCAGCGTCTGCAGGAAGGCGGTGCGATGAAACAATTGCTTGTCGAAGACCAGTGCGGCGAACACGAAAATGTTCTTGGACCATTGGCGCGGACGCATGGTTCTTATCAAGGCAATCAACATAAGGATATTTTACTGTAAAATACTTGCATGACCAATGTTCGGCTGGATGTATTGCTGGTGGAGCGCGGGCTGGCAGAAAGCCGTGCCAAGGCGCAGGCCCTGATCATGGCGCGACACGTTCGCGTCAACGGCCAGACGGCCCTCAAAGCGGCGGCCGCCATCAAGCCGGATGCGACGCTGACCATTGATTCGGCGCCGCGCTTTGTTTCGCGCGGCGGCGAGAAACTGGATGCGGCGCTGGAGACCTTCCCGATCCAGGTCACAGGCAGGACTTGCGCAGATGTGGGCGCCTCGACCGGCGGCTTCACCGATTGCCTGCTGCAACACGGCGCGGCCAAAGTCTATGCCCTGGATGTCGCCAAAGGAATCTTGCATTGGAAATTAAGGAACGATCGGCGCGTCGTGCTTATGGAAGAAACGAACGCGCGCTTTGTCGAAGCATTGCCCGAACGCATATCGCTGGCGACCATTGACGCTTCGTTCATTTCATTAAAAGTATTGTTGCCGGTGGCGAAGAAATGGTTGGCCCCCTCACCCCGATTTCCTCTCCCGCCGGGAGAAATCGTGGCGTTGATCAAACCTCAGTTCGAAGCCGGGAAAAAGGAGGTGGCGCGCGGCGATGGTGTGGTTCGCGACCGCGCCATTCACCGTCAGGTCCTGGTGGATGTGTTGACGTTTGCACAGGAGGCAGGATTCAGCCTGCGCGGTTTGATGCGTTCTCCGCTCACGGGGCCGAAAGGGAACATCGAGTTTCTGCTCTGGCTGGGATTCCAGGACGGAAGAGAGGTCCAGCCGCTCGTCGAAGCTTTATTTTGAAAAGATCGTATTTTGATATCCGAGGGCCGCGAAGAACTTGGTCAGATATGTCTGTGCGTTCTGACTGGCCACGTTGAGAATACCATCATCCAGCGCGGCCTGCGTGATCTTATCCTTGGCGCCCTGCAGCCCCGCCAGTACCAGATTCACATCCGAGTTGGGCGGGGCGAAAATCCCGGTCTGCACATTGTAGACCTGGGTCTTGCTTTCATCCAGCGTGACGACAAAGATCTCGGCGGGCGGCAGCTTGACATATAAGATTCCATTTTGCAAATTCAAGTCGCCAGGTTGTAGTTGCGACATATCAATGCCGGCAATCACGGTCCCATGGACTTGCAAAAGCATCTTGTTGCCAAACAAGAAGGGGTAGAGCGGCGAGAGCGGGTTGTTCGGGTTGGAGGCCTGTTGGTTTACGTCACTGGTCACGACCTGTTCCACCGTGTATTGGATCGTTTCCAGCCGCGCCAGGGCCTGGATTTGATTGATGTAGGTCACCGGGTCCGGAATGACCGTGGGCGTGGGATGTAAAAGGTCGGAGACCTGGGTTTGCAAGGCCGTGTTGGCTTGTTGCCAGGGGGCCACGGCTTGTTGGGCGGCGTCGTGGATCGTTTGTATAATGTAATAGACACCGAATGCGACCACAACCAGGATCAGTAGTTGAATTAAAATGGAGCCGCGGTTTTCTTTCATGATGCTCTCCTCATAAGGATGTCTTATTATAGCAAGGCTTTTATAATTAACACCATACGCACGTGCTAAGGAACGGATGAGAAGACTGCTCGTACTCCTTTTGGTCGGACTATCCGGCTGTGGATTGTTGCCCAGGCCGCAGCCGACCGTTTCCGCCACGCTGGCCCCGGTCACGGTCACGCCCAGCGTGACAGCCCCCGCGCCCCTGCCGACAGCCGCCCTGGGCGATGCAAAGAACCCCTTGATCCTGGCCTTGGCTCCCGCGCCTCGCCTCGATCCGAATGCTGTGACCTCCAGCAAGGTCCTGATCGCTCATTTGGAAAAATCCACCGGTTATCAGTTCAACACCATCGCGCCGGTGTCGGAATCCGAGCTGATCCAGCGCTTTCAAAATGAGGACGCACAGATCGGCGTGCTTTCTCCCTTTGGATATTTGCTGGCCAGTGAGGCGGGCAGCGTGGAAGTGGCGTTCGCGCGCCAGCAGGACGGAAATGCGTTTTATGGCGCCCAGTTCATTGCCCGGAGTGATGCGGGCTTTCTTCCCTATTTTGATTCGGTCAAGAACGAAAACACCTCCGATGCTTCCACCGCGCTGGCGCAATTCCAAAACAAGAAACCATGCTGGTCGGATCCATTGTCGCCTTCGGGCTACGTCGTGCCCCTGGGCTTGCTGAACGAGTCCGGCGTTCCAACGGATCAGCCGGCCTTCGTGGCGGGTCAGCCGACCGTGGTGCGAGCCGTCTATGCTCAGGGCATCTGCGATTTTGGCGCGACCTATATTGATGCCCGCAGCTATCCGGGGTTGGAGGATGCCTTCCCCGACCTCCTGACCAAGGTCGTTGTGGTTTGGCGTACTTCGAGCATCATTCCGTATGAGACGCTGGTCTTCGCCGGCAGTATGGATAACGATATGCGCCGCGTTTTGACGCGGGCCTTTGTGGATGCGATGGATACGCCCGACGGCAACTCAGCCATGCAGACGTTGTATGGCATGGCCGCCATGCAGGTTGCCCAGGATGAACAATATCAGGATTTTCGAAAAGCGGTCAAAGCTTCGGGCCTCGACTTGAGCAGTTTGGTGAAATGAATCGATTCGAGCCGTTTCTATTTTTTAAGGGATACGTGCTTGTCGAAAGGCATTTTCCGGGTTATTATGATGTTGTATGCCAACGCATACGGTCCCATGCTTACCTGATTTCATAAAAGGAGAATACCTATGAACAAACGCCTTACGTTTTCCCTGCTGGCGCTGATCGTCGCATTTGCGCTGGCGCTCTCGGCCTGCGGCACTGCCGCTGCACCCAGTGCGGCTCCCACGGCGGTACCGCCTACGCAAGCTCCGGCTCCCACGGCGGCGCCCACTGCCGTGCCGGCCACTGCCACCGCGGCACCGACGGCCGCTCCGACGGCCGTTCCGCCGGTTTGCAACAAGCTCTCAGATGCCCCCGCCACGCCGCCTTCCGGCCAGCTGGGCGCCTCCGACACCCCGATCACCATGGCATTCGTTCCCTCCGGTGAAAGCGATGTGATTACCACGGCCAGCAACGCCATCGCAGATTGCTTGAACGAGATGACCGGCTTGACCTACACCATTCAAACCGGAACCAGCTATGCCGCGGCGATCGAAGCCATGGGTGGCGGCAAGGCCCAAGTTGGCTTCCTCAACACCTTCTCCATTCTTGCGGCGCAAGCCAAGTACGGCATCATACCCGCTCTGATCAACCTGCGCAACTATTCCACCAATGATCTGGACCCGGATAAAGCATTGGGAGGTCAGTTGGAGCCCTTCTATCGCGGTCAATTCATCGCCAATCAGGCCTCGGGCATCAAGACCTTCGCAGATTTGAAGGGCAAGAATTTCTGCTTCGTGGATCCGCTGTCCACATCCGGCTATATCGTTCCGCGCATTCAGCTCAAAGCCAACGGCGTCGATCCGGACGCCGACATCAAGTCGACGATCTCCGGTTCACATCCCAATGTGGCCATCGCCGTGTACAAGGGAGATTGCGATGCGGGCGTAACCTATATCAACGTTTTGACGGATGCCGCCACGAACCTGGCGGGAACCTATCCTGATATTGCACAGAAGGTTTATGTCTTTGCCGACACGATTCGCATCCCCAACGATGGCGTCCAATATGTCAAGACCCTCGATCCGAAACTTCAGGCCATCACGACGGAAGCCCTGCTTGCGATGTCCAAGGACCCGGGCGGCAAGGCAGTGTTAGGCAAGCTGTATGCCATCAATGCCTTCCAGCAAATCGATTCCTCCTTTACCATGTATTCCGATTTTGCCGCGGTTCTCCAAAAGGCCGGGGTTGACCCCGCTTCTTTGGTCAAATAACAGAGTTCGAAGCCTGGCAGGTTGATAGGATCTGCCAGGCTTTTCTTTTGCCCACACCATGTTAAAAGTTGAGAACCTTGTAAAGGTTTACCCCAACGGCACGCGGGCGCTGAAAAACGTCAGCTTTGAAGTCAAGGATGGCGCATTTCTGGCGGTAATCGGTTTGAGCGGATCCGGCAAGTCCACCTTGCTGCGCTGCATTAATCGCCTGATCGAGCCGACCTCCGGGAAGATTTTTTGGAACGATCAGGAGATCACCTCGGCCCCTGCCGGTGAAATGCGCAAGGTCCGCCGCCAGATCGGAATGGTGTTCCAGCAATTCAATTTGGTGAAGCGCTCCTCGGTGTTGACCAACGTTCTCACCGGCAGACTGGGATATGTCCATACATTGCCCAGTTCCATGCACTTATTCTCGGGGGAAGACCATCGCCGGGCTTTGGACAGTCTTGAACAGGTCGGCCTGGCCGATAAAGCCCACGTGCGTGCCGATTCGCTTTCGGGCGGTCAGCAACAGCGCGTGGGGATCGCACGCGCCCTCATGCAGGAACCCAAGTTGATCCTGGCGGATGAGCCGGTCGCTTCCCTTGACCCGGTGCTGGCTCATTCCATTTTGAAATACCTCGAGCAGTTAAATAAGGAACGCGGCATCACGGTGATCTGCAGCCTGCACTTTCTGGATCTGGTGCACCGTTACGCCACGAGTGCGATTGCCCTGAAAGATGGTGAATTGGTTTTTCAAGGATTGCCGAAGCAGATTGACGATGCCCAATTCAAGGCCATCTATGGACAGGACGCGGAGCGCGTTTCGATCATTTAGGAACCGCGTCCTGGGTCAGCCTCCATTATTTTCATGAACCGATCCGCGAACACTCCCAGGCCCGCCATCCATCCTGCCCTCCCGGCTTTTGCCTCGTTGATCGTTCCGGGGTTTGGACAATTCCTGCAAAATAAACGACAGCGCGGTTTCGTGATATTTTTTGCGGCCGGGATCTCCGCCTACCTGGTCGACTGGTCGCTGATCCACCAAAATATCGGGAAGATTACGCTGGGCGGATGGACCACCAGTTGGTTATGGCTGCCGTTGATCCTGTTTTGGCTCTGGAATGTACTGGATGAACGCGCTCTGTCCCAGGCCAAGCCGCCCAACATTCTCCCTGGACTGGCTTGTATCGCCGTGATCCTGTACGTGATCGCCTGGAATGTTACCGATGTCAAGCTGAATCGACTCGTGGAGCGATTCAATGATGCCCGCACGGTTTCGACCAATTTGCTGAATCCGGATGTGATCACCCTATCCATCAACGGCAATGATCAGATCTGTGCGTGGAAGTGCCTGTATACGTACGCCAGTGATAGGCTGAGGGGGAAACCGGTCCAGGGCCCGATCCGCTGGAGCGACAACTTTGTGACCATTGTCGGAGCCATCAAGGAGATTCCCGCGCCGTCTTGGGCAGTGAAGCTGGGTTTGGTGGAAGCGGGCGGTCATGTCAAAACATTTTCGGCCGGCACGATGCTTCAAACCATTGCCATGGGACTCATGGCCACGATCTTCTCCACGATCCTGGCAATTCCGGTAAGCTTTTTGGCGGCCCATAATATCATGTCGCGGGTCCGCGGCGGCATGCTCATCTATTATGGGATGCGGACGATCTTAAATATTGTGCGCGCCGTGGATACCATTGTCTGGGGGCTGATCGTCATCGTGTGGGTGGGGCTGGGAAGTTTCGCGGGGGTCATCGCCTTGACGATCCATTCGGTCGCGGCGTTGGGAAAATTATTTTCAGAGGAGATCGAACACATGGAGGAGGGCCCGGTAGAGGCGGTGACCGCCACCGGAGCGAATCTGATCCAGACCATCCGGTATGCCGTTCTGCCCCAGATCGCTCCGCCATTCCTGGCCTATTCCCTGCTGCGCTGGGACATCAATATGCGTTCCGCGACTGTCATCGGCTTCGTGGCCGGCGGCGGCATTGGCTTCTTCGTGGTCGAGACGGTGCGCATGGGAGGCTATCAACAATATGCCACGGCCCTATGGGCGGTGGCGATCGTCATTGTTGTAGTGGATTACATCAGCGAGAAGTGGCGCGAAAGCATCCTCAAGGATCAACCGCAGCAAGTCGAAACCGCGCGGCGGCCCATCTTCAAGAACTTGCGGATCGCCTTTTACGGGATCCTTGGTGCGCTGGCATTCATCTATTGCTGGAATCTGAGCGGGATCGATCTAAAAGACATGTTCAGCCCGGGTTCGAACTTCGGTCAATTGATAAAAGACTTTGTGTCGATCGATCTCTCCGCGGACGTTCTGAAACCTGTGATCCAGCAAATGATCGTCACGATCTTCCAGGCATTTCTTGCCACCACACTGGGCGCGATCGTGGCCTTGCCCTTTAGTTTTCTGGCTGCCAAGAATCTGACCGGACGCAGCCGGCTCTCGGCTTGGGTGTACTATGCGACGCGGGCCGTGCTCAATCTTCTGCGCTCGATCGAGGCATTGTTGTATGTGGTCATCTTCATCTTTTGGGTGGGCATTGGCCCGTTTGCCGGGATGCTCGCCTTGGCCGTGACCTCCTTCGCCTTGATCGGTAAATTGTTTTCGGAAGCCATCGAGAATATTGAGGCCGGTCCGATCGAGGCGGTCAATGCCGCCGGCGCGGATCGTTTGCAGATGATCGTGTATGCGGTTCTGCCGCAAATTGTGCCGCCGTTCGTATCGTACCTGATCTATCAATGGGACATTAATATCCGCATGGCGACCATCATCGGCTTTGCGGGCGGCGGCGGGATCGGTTTGACGCTCACAACGTACTTCGGCTCTCTCGAATATCACAAAGCAGGCACCGTGGTGTTGTTCATTGTGATCGTGGTGGCCGTCATGGATCTGGCCAGCGCCCGATTGAGGCAGGCCCTGGTCTAGCCGATCGCCGCCGCGATTTTGTTGGTAGAATCGGGGAAATGCTGAAACAGGTTTGGAAGTTCGTCCGCAACCTCATCATCCTTCTGGTCGCCGTCGGGCTGCTGGCCCTGATGCTGCCGCGCCTCGTCACCATGATCTACAGTTGGACGCGCCTCTATACAGTTGAATCCGCACCGGCCGATCGCGTCGCCATCGTTTTCGGCGCGGGCTTGACGCGCGACGGTCAACCGACTTTAATTCTAAAGGATCGAGTCAGGACCGCCGTCCAACTTTACCGGAACGGCAAGGTTGAAAAAATCCTGATGAGCGGCGATAATCAGGGGATCAGCCGCGACGAGCCGGGTGCCATGCGGGATTATGCCGTGAGCCTCGGCGTTCCTGCGCAGGATATCGTGCTCGATAATTCCGGCGACCGCACCTATGACACCTGCTATCGGGCCAAAGCCATCTTCGGACTGGATTCGGCGCTGCTGGTCACGCAGCAATTCCATTTGCCGCGTGCGTTGTTCCTGTGCAACATGCTCGGCATCCAGGCCGTCGGCGTGGACGCCAACAATTATCATTACTGGCCGCCGCTGGTGTTGATCTGGAACATCCGCGAACAACTCGCCACGGTCGGCGCGTTCTGGGATGTCTATGTCGAAAAGCCCCTGCCGGTACTTGGGAAACCCCAACCCATCTTTATGGAGAACTGAATGACCCGCGACGAAGCTCTTGCCCTGGTGCGTGAATTTGTCAAGAATGAAGGTCTGGTGCGCCACATGTTTTCGGTGGAAGCCTGCATGCGTTTCTATGCTGAGAAATTCGGCGAGGATGTGGAAACGTGGGGCTTGCTGGGCCTGCTCCATGATTTCGACTGGGAGATCCACCCCACGGCGGCAGAGCACCCCATTCAAGGCGCGCCCATTTTGCGCGAGCGCGGCGTCGACGAGGACCTCATTCAGGATATCCTGAGTCACGGTGACGCAACCGGTGTGCCGCGCAATACCCTGAGGCGCAAGGCGTTGAACGCGTGCGATGAGATCACCGGCCTGGTGACCGCGGTGGCGCTGGTGCGTCCGTCCCGTTCCCTGCTCGACCTTGAACCGGCTTCCGTTAAGAAGAAGTGGAAGGATAAAGCCTTCGCGGCCGGCACCAACCGGGAAGAGATGGCAAAAGCCGCCGAAGAGTTTGGGATCGAGTTATGGGAACATGTCGGCAATGTGATTACGGCCATGCGCCGCATCGCGCCGGAATTGGGATTGGTCGGAACTATTCAGCCGTAGGATGATGGATCGCACGCAAAAACGGATTCTCTGGCTGCTGGTGGCCCTCGGGGCCATCTATTTCATCGCGTTCATTTTCCCCAACTCGACCGGCGCGAAAACGTATTCGATGATCTCGCTGTTTTCGCCGGACGAACACATTCAATACCCGACTCCGCTCTTCATGCTGAGCGGGGACAGTTTCAAGGAAATCCTTCATCATTTCGTCCTTTATCGCGATTACTCGTACGGCTTTCCGTTCTATGGCGGCAGTGCCCTCGTCTTGTTGCCGCTCAAACTAACCCATGCCCTCAACAGCCAGAATGTCCAATTGGCACTGCTTTTGCTGCGCCAATTCATCAGCGTCCTGCCCATGCTGCTGGCCATCCTGCTGATGGTTTATACACAGACCAAGTTCCGCTCCTATCTGACCTCCATCATCACGTTTATTTTCCTGTTGCTGGTCACGGCCGTGGTGGAGAATGACCTTTGGTGGCACGCCGATAGCCTGGCGGTTCTGTTCGTGGTCCTGGTGTTTTTCTTTTTGGATCGCGATGAATTGAAGCTTGGGATCAATTTTCGGCTGGCGGCAGTTGCGTGCGGGTTGGCGACCGCCACAAAAGTATTGGGCCTATTCTTTTTCCTGACCATCCCGGTTTATATTCTGATCGGCATCCAACAAAAGCGCATGGCGTGGAAGCAGGCCCTGCCCGCCGCCGCCGTGTTCGTTGTTTTGCTGGCGCTCGTGATCGTGGCGGCCGACCCGTTTCTCCTGATCCAAAGTGAGCGTCAGCAAATGCTGCGGCTCATCGGCCACATCTCAAGCACCATGACGAATGGCTATGCCCTGTATTATGTCAAAGACGCCTTTACCTGGCTCTCGGTTCTCGCCGGCCTGGCCTGGCCGCCCTTCCTGATCTTGATGGCGCTGACCCTGCTCCTGGGGATCTGGAAGTCGCCCAGGCCGGTTCTTCATGCCCTGATCCTGTGCTGGATGATCCCATTTTTCTTTTATATTTTCTATGTCCTCTCTGCAGAACTGACCCACTACTTTCTGCCGATCTTGATCCCCTGGTTCAGCTGTGTGGCCACGGCTTTGGAGCTCAAACCGGCTTCTTGGCTTTCTGAGAGATCAGGCCATGGTTCATTCTTGAGGAGGTGGGGAAACGGGATATGGCTGGCGATGGCGGTGCTGATCGTGGGGTATCAGGCGCTGAATTATCTGTCCTCCGATTTCAGGCTCTATCAAAACCACCTCACTCGCGAACAGACCAGTCCCGCGATTCAATTCTACGATGACTTGAATCAAAAATATTTAAGCGTGCTTCCATCGAATCAGACTTACGTGATCTTCCGCGACGTCCGCATCTATTTTCCTGATTCGGCTTCCAATCACGTGATTTCCTTTTACGTTACCACGAACTATGCCACCGTCCAAAGAGATAAGCCGGACATCATTGTGCTCTGGCAACAGCGTGTTTCCGATTACACCCAGCCGGGGGCGCTGGCCGCCGCAATCAACAAGAATGCCTTCCAGGCGGTCTACCAGTTCTTTTCGGATGCGTCCAAGGGCCAGTTGGCCGGTTTTCACTTGATTTATCGGAATGATACTGGCCTAGCATTCGTCAGCGACACTTTGTATCAGAAGTATTTCCGGTCGCCATAACGAATTCAGGGAAGTCATGGATCGCTGCCGCGGGAGGGAATGGATTGAGCCGTGAGCGGGATAGAGCAGCCTGTTTATCGGATCACGGACTTGCACGAAGCCGAACATGCGTGTGAACGATTGCCAGCGCTTGGACCGCAGGCGCTCAGCAAGGCCAAAGGCATCGCCATCTGGTTGCGCGTCGGCGTGCCAGGGGAAAACGCGGTTCAGGTTGGACGGCCTCTTCTGCCCAGCTTCGGCGGCCCGTGCGGTTTGCCTCGCGCTCCCCTCGATGTGCCGGTCAGTCAACGAGGTGCCGGCGACGCCGCGGCCGCGCACATCAGGGCCGCGATCGAGTTGGAGCGCAGCCGGACGCTTGAATCGGTGGAAGCACAGCCAACCATTAACAACCCTGCAGACGCGGCCGCCCTGCTGCAGCATGAAATGTCCGCATCGGAGCAGGAACATCTGCGCGTACTGTTGGCCGAGAGGCGCAATCCTGCGTTGGATCTCACCGAGTTCGAGCGCGGTGAGCAACTTGCAGGCTCGAGCCTGCGAAGTCTTCAAAGCCGTGATCCGGCGCAACGCCAGCGCGTTGATCATGGCACATCGTCCTCCGCGTCAACCCGGCTCCCAGCCCCGGCGACGTGGCGGTGAGGCGCGCTATCGTCCAGGATGGAAAGTTGTTGGCTGTGGAAGTACTGGATCATTTGGACTGTCGGTCAGGGTGGATTTGTCTCGATGAAGCCAAAAGGTTTGGGATTTGCTCAATCAGTGCTGGAGCCGCCAGGGTGTGGGTTGTTTGATTGCGCTAGGGAAAGAAAAAAGCGGGGTGCCGAGCCAGTAAGATATAATAAGGTTGATTATCCCTTGACAGCTAGTAGAACAAGTGTTATACTCTTGGTCATAAGGAACTCACAGAATGAACAAAAAATCTCCGATGACCAAACTCACACTCAAAGACTTTCAGGAAATGTTTCCTGATGATGATACTTGCCTTGATTACATCCGCAATATAAAGTTTCCTGAAAGAATTGAATGCCCTCGTTGTCATAAGGTAAGTTTGTTTCATAAAGCAAGCGACCGAAAAACTTATGCTTGCGATCATTGTGGAAACCCCATCTCTCCTGCAGCAAATACAATCTTTCAACATTCTCCCACTCCTTTGACAACTTGGTTCTATGTAATCTACCTCATGGCGCAAACTCGTGGCGGGATTTCTGCCAAACAGATTCAACGTGAGACGGGGGTTACTTATAAAACCGCTTGGCGCATGTGCAAGGAAATTCGAGACATTCTTTCCGAGGACTTTGACAAATTCACAGGTGACGTTGAGCTTGACGAGTCCTACTTTGGCGGTAAAGGCAAAGAAATTCGCGGGCGCGGTGCTGAAAACAAGACTCCCTTTTTTGGAATGGTTGAGCGCGGCGGTAAGGTTGAAACCCATGTAGTGCCTAACGTCAAGCGAAGCACGATTTATCCAATCGTTGACGCGAATGTTTCTAAAGGATGCACAAATCTATACTGACGAGTTTAGAGCTTATGATGCGCTTCCAATCATGGGCTGCAAACACGAATCGGTTCCTCATGCCGAAAAGATTTACGTTATCGGTGACGCACATACTAATACAATCGAAGGGTTTTGGTCGCAGGCTAAGAACGGGATACGCGGCGTTTATCATGCAGTTTCGGCGGATTACTTGCAACATTATCTTGACGAAAACGCTTTCCGGTGTAACCATCGCGACGATGTTACTCCGATGTTTTTGACTTTCCTTTCGCGGGCGATTTTGACGGCTTCACCGTCAAAATAACCTTGTCCAGCATCTTCAAGAAACCTTCTTTTGTGAGGGTTTCTTTTTCCTTTTCTGCTTTCTTGGTTTTTATTACACTTTTTCTTTGCATGTTTATTAACTCCTGTTGACTTATACTATCATTTAGCGCGATAATAATAAACCAACGAAAGGAGAGTAGGTAAATGCCTTGGCAAAAGTATCATATAAATCGCAGTTCAGTTACTGGTAAAGTCGTTAATACAGACTATGTTAAAAAACATCGTTCTACCACCGAGACCGAAACGAGATACCGTTGGATCGCCCCAAAAAAGAAGACCAAAAAGAAGTCTAGCAAATAGTTAAGCAATTCTTGTTCCTATTGTTTTTCTTTTCAAGATAACCGGCTTAGGGATTGTTATGACTCCGGCGTACTTATTGCCTTGCCTGTCAAAACTATCGGCAAGTTGTACTTGGTTTTTATCCTCACAAACCAAATAACCTACTGTTTCAACATTACAGAGTCCCATTACGTCTTCGGGGAGTAACCAATCGGAACTTGCGGTAATATCTTGCCAACGAAGATACGAGATTTTCATTTTCTCTCCAAAGCGAACCCTAATGATGGGATATATAACCCAAGATCATACCAATAACCCAAACAATCCAAAACACGCGCCAACGTAATTGAGGGTTGTATTTGGTGCGAAAAAACCAACTTATCGCCCAGGCAAGTAGGGCTGATATAAAAGCAGTGAACAGGAAGTAGCTTATCGTATATGTGATAGAGTACATTATTGGCCTCCTCCAATCCCGAAACAATGAGCTAATATCAATTGGACAACAATAGCTATTACTCCTCCGAGAACTCCGCCAAATAACACTAGCACAACATCCATAAGAATTAAGTCTTTGTGCCTAACTCCTGTAGAGAACAGCGCGATTGGAGTATCTTGAAGTTTGCCTAGATTTTCCAACGTCCGCTTATCTGTAATGTATATTTCTGCCGTCCCATCTTTACTAATCTCTGCTTTGCTTTTGTAATCCATTTCAACATATCCATTCTCAATAGGGGGAATAGGCGTAAACCGATATGGTGGATCGCTTCTCTCGTTCTGCGGATAAAAGGAAGCCAAAGTACCTATTAAATTCAATGGCTTAGCATCAGGTTTAAATCTTGTGAACGTGAAAACCAAACTAACCCTATCCCCAACAAAATAGGACGGCTCAATATGCAACTTATTCAATACGAATCTCCATTTCCCCTTTGGTTTTATGTCAACGTGATAACCAGCAACATCTTGCGGAAGATACGTAGGCATAAGGACACCCTTTCTTTTATTGGTATCCCTAATTATATCCCATATACTAGTTCTCATGGGATACTCGCTTATAATAAGAGTTGCCATGACACAGATAACCAGAAGAGCAATTTCCACGTTTGCACATCAGGTTGCCAAACAGTTTAAGCCGCACAAGATCATTCTGTTCGGCTCGTACGCGTACGGCAGGCCAACCAAAGACTCGGACGTGGATATGCTGGTCATTATGCCTTTCAGAGAGAGAGGCGAACAGAAAGCCGTAGAAATTCTGATGGCCACGGATCCGTCTTTTCCGATGGATTTGCTGGTTCGAACACCAAAACAAATATAGACCCGCATAGAATTGGGCGACTACTTTATAAGGGAAATTACTCGCAAGGGAAAAGTACTGTTGAGCCGCTGAGGCGTGAATGGGTCGAGAAGGCGGAAGAAGACTTCGTTTCAGCGCAGCGGGAATTTCGGGCGCGTTATCGCCCGAACTGTAATGCCGCATGTTTCTTCGCTCAGCAATGTATCGAGAAATACGTCAAAGCGCGTCTGCAAGAAGCCGATATTGAATTTGAAAAGATCCATGATTTGGTGAAATTGCTTGACAGAGTTTTGCCAGTTGAACCGCTTTGCGATCGTAGCGCTCCGCATTCCGTCCCATTACAGCTTATGCAACCAGCTCTCGCTATCCAGGTGAAGGCGCTGACAAAGAAGAACCGCAAGAAGCAATAAAGCTTCTAAAAGCTTTCGCACAACGGCCCGCCAGGGTGTGGGATTGAAAGCATAACGAAAGCTTGTTTTGATTAAGGAAAGAGGATCGGGGTTTGGATAATAACGTGACCTGCGCCGCATATCACCGTAATAGGCACAGCAAGCAGGATGTTTTTGAAATCTTTCATAGAAGTGATCTACATAGCGGTTTGGCTCCTTCCACTAATTTCTGCATTGTGGGCTCAATCGAACGTGGAGCAGCTGATAAGCTTCGAATAGGAAAATCACCGCGAACCATGGAAAGCAGATGGAAAGCCCTTCAGCTGGTTTTCACGGACACCTAGAGCAGAATTGGATCCTCGGTGGGAAAGATTTATCTCTGCGCCGTGGTTCACACGACTACGTACGTTCGCCTGGTCGTTTTCCACCCCAAAATGGATAAAACGCGCTGCTAAAACAAGAAAGTTGTTTGATCGGTTTAGAACCGGAAATTTGATGCGCTTCCGTTGTATCGTGGCATGGTTTCTTATTGGCCTTTTTCCATGAAAC
>Ga0335081_10009434_pt1 | contig 15710 bp, 11 predicted proteins | sample Lox_Sample_35_FD_206713 | JGI IMG/M metagenome (GOLD analysis project Ga0335081, IMG submission 206713) | Soil microbial communities from Loxahatchee National Wildlife Refuge, Florida, United States - Lox_Sample_3.5 | ecosystem: Environmental > Terrestrial > Soil > Wetlands | place: USA... | reverse complement strand
CAGTCCTACAATCCGCTGATCCCCGACGGCCGCAACTGGAAGGTGACCCTGCTCATCGAGTTCCCGGACGCGGAGGAGCGGCGCCGGCGCTTGGAAGCGCTCAAGGGCATCGAGGATCGCTGCTGGGTGCAGGTGCAGGGCTTCGCCCGCGTGTTCGCCGTGGCCGATGAGGATCTCGAGCGCGAGAACGAGGTGAAGACCTCCGCGGTGCACTTCCTGCGCTTCGAGCTCACGGCGGAGATGGTGGCGGGGCTCAAGGGCGGTCGGGATCTTGCGCTCGGGGTCGACCACGATCACTACCGTCACGCGATCGACTTCGTCCCGGGTCCCGTGCGCGGCGCGCTCGCCGCCGATCTCGCCTGAGAGCCTGCGCGCGCCGCCGCCCGCTTGGGGCTGACGCGTTCTGCTAAGATCGCGGCGCGTCTGACAGCGCGCTTCTTCGGGGAGCTTTTCACATCGTGCATCGCCGCGTCCTGTTGCGACCCGACCGGTAGACCGTGAGCCAGTCCTACAATGCCGCCGACATCGAGGTGCTGAGCGGCCTCGAGCCGGTGCGCCGCCGCCCGGGCATGTACACCCACACCTCGCGGCCCAATCACCTTGCCCACGAGGTCATCGACAACAGCGTCGATGAGGCGATTGCCGGGTACTGCAAGCAGATCGACGTGACGCTCTTCAAGGACGGCTCGCTCGAGGTGGCCGACGACGGCCGCGGCATGCCCGTCGACATTCATCCGCAGGAGAAGGTGAGCGGCGTCGAGCTGATCCTCACCCGGCTGCACGCCGGCGGAAAGTTCTCCGACAAGACCTACCAGTTCGCCGGGGGCCTGCACGGGGTCGGGGTGTCGGTGGTGAACGCGCTCTCGAGGCACCTCGAGTGCTGGATCAAGCGCGGCGGCAAGGAATACAACATCAGCTTCAAGGACGGCAAGGTCCACTCGAAGCTCGAAGTCGTGGGCAGCGTCGGTCAGCGCAACACCGGCACCACGGTGCGCTTCTGGCCCGACCCCAAGTTCTTCGATACCGACAAGTTCTCCGTACCGCAGCTGAAGCACACACTCAAGGCGAAAGCCGTGCTGTGCCCGGGGCTGCGCATCACCTTCAAGAACGAGTCGACCGGCGAGAAGGACGAGTGGTTCTTCACCGGAGACCTGGGCGCGTACCTCACCGAGGAGCTCGGCAGCACCGAGCGCCTGCCGAGCGAGGCGATCACCGGTGCGAAGGAGAGCGACAGCGACTCGGTGAGCTACGCGCTCATCTGGGCGCCGAGCAGGGAGGGGACTTTCGGCGAGAGCTACGTGAACCTCATTCCGACCACCGAAGGCGGTACGCACGTGAACGGGCTGCGCTCGGGCGTGGCGCAGGCGGTGCGCGAGTTCTGCGAGTTCCGCAACCTCGTGCCCCGCGGCATCAAGCTCACGCCGGAGGACGTGTGGGAGAAGGCCTGCTACGTGCTGTCAGTGAAGATTCGCGAGCCGCAGTTCGCCGGGCAGATGAAGGAGCGCCTCGCCTCGCGCGATGCCGCGGTCCTGGTCGAGACGCATGCCCGGGACTCGCTCGCCCTGTGGCTCAATCGGCATCCGGATGCCGGCGAGCGCATCGCTCAGTACGCGATCGCCAATGCCCAGGAGCGCCTCAAGGCGGCGCAGCGCGTGGTGCGCAAGCGCATCGCAGGGGGGCCTGCGCTGCCGGGCAAGCTCGCCGACTGCGCGAGCCAGGAGCCCAAGCGCTCCGAGCTGTTCCTGGTTGAGGGCGACTCCGCCGGCGGCTCGGCCAAGCAGGCGCGCGACAAGGACTTCCAGGCCATCATGCCGCTCAGGGGCAAGATCCTGAACACCTGGGAGCTCGACGCCGGGGAGATCGCCGCCTCCCAGGAGGTGCACGACATCAGCGTCGCCCTGGGCGTCGAGCCGGGTTCGAGCGACCTCTCCTCGCTGCGCTATCACAAGATCTGCATCCTCGCGGACGCCGACTCCGACGGCCAGCACATCGCGACGCTCCTGTGTGCGCTGTTCCTGCGCCACTTCCGCCCGCTGGTCCTGAACGGCCACGTGTACGTCGCGATGCCCCCGCTCTACCGCATCGACGCGGGCAAGCAGGTGCACTACGCGCTCGATGATCCGGAGCGCGATGCGTTGCTCAAGCGCATCGAGAAGGAGAACCCGCGCGCGAAGCCGACGGTCACGCGCTTCAAGGGCCTGGGTGAGATGAACCCGTCGCAGCTGCGGGAGACGACCATCGACCCGCGCACGCGGCGCCTGGTGCAGCTCACGGTGGAGGGCAAGGACAACACCGATCAGCTCATGGACATGCTGCTCGCCAAGAAGCGCGCGTCCGACCGCCGCGAGTGGCTCGAGGAGAAGGGCAATCTGGCGGATGTCCAGGTCTAGCCCCGCACCGAGCGCGAGCCTATGGAAGAGCAGGAACTGAACTTCGAGGGGGTCGAGCGTCAGCCGCTGAAGACCTTCACCGAGAAGGCGTACCTCGACTACTCGATGTACGTCATTCTCGACCGCGCGCTGCCGGCCCTCGCCGACGGCCTGAAGCCCGTGCAGCGGCGCATCATCTACGCGATGAGCGAGCTCGGGCTGTCGGCGGTCTCCAAGCACAAGAAATCCGCGCGCACCGTCGGCGATGTGATCGGCAAGTTTCACCCGCACGGTGACAGCGCCTGCTACGAGGCGATGGTGCTCATGGCGCAGCCCTTCGCCTACCGCTATCCGGTCGTCGACGGCCAGGGCAATTGGGGCTCGCAGGATGATCCGAAGTCCTTTGCGGCCATGCGCTACACGGAGGCGAAGCTCACACGCTACGCAGACGTGCTGCTCGGGGAGCTCGGCGAGGGCACCGTCGAGTGGACACCCAACTTCGACGGCACGCTCGAGGAGCCCGCCCTGCTGCCGGCACGCCTGCCGAACCTGCTCCTGAACGGCACCTCCGGGATCGCGGTCGGCATGGCGACGGACATTCCGCCGCACAATCTGCGCGAGCTGGCCGCCGCCTGCATCCATCTGCTCGAGGACCCCGAGGCGACCACTGCCGCGCTCATGAAGCACGTCAAGGGCCCGGATCTGCCGACCGGCGCGGAGATCATCTCGCCGCGCGCGGACTTGAAGGAGTTCTACGACAAGGGCGTCGGCAGCTTCCGGGCGCGCGCCACCTACGAGCTCGAGGACGGCAACGTCGTGATCACCGCGTTTGCCCATCAGGTCTCCGGCAGCCGCGTGCAGGAGCAGATCGCCGAGCAGATGCGGAGCAAGAAGCTCCCCATGATCGAGGATCTCCGCGACGAATCCGATCACGAGAACCCGACGCGCCTGGTGCTCGTGCCGCGCTCGAGCCGCATCGACATGGTGGAGGTGATGAATCACCTGTTCGCCACCACTGACCTCGAGCGCAACTACCGCGTCAACCTCAACGTGATCGGGCTCGACGGGCGGCCGAAGGTCGTGGGCTTGAAGGGGCTGTTGAGCGAGTGGCTCGAGTTCCGCATCGCGACGGTCACGCGCCGCCTGCAGCATCGGCTCGACAAGGTCGCGAGGCGGCTGCACATCCTCGAGGGACTGCTCGCCGTCTACCTCAATCTCGATGAGGTCATCCGCATCATCCGGCGCGAGGACGAGCCCAAGCCGGTGCTCATGAAGCGGTTCAAGCTTTCCGAGGAGCAGGTGGAGGCGATTCTCGAGACCAAGCTGCGGCACCTCGCGAAGCTCGAGGAGATGAAGATCCGCGATGAGCAGAAGGCGCTCAGCGGCGAGCGCGATGAGCTCGAGGCGCTGCTCAAGAGCAAGGCGAAGCTGAGAAAGCGTGTCGGCGAGGAGATCCGCGCGGACGCCGAGAAGTTCGGCGACGAGCGCCGCACGAAGATCGTCGAGCGCGAGGCGGCGCAGGCGATCGATGCGACCGCGCTCATCGCCAACGAGCCCGTGACCGTCGTGCTCTCGACCGGCGGCTTCGTGCGCGCGGCCAAGGGCCACGACATCGATCCGCTCGCGCTCTCGTACAAGAGCGGCGATGCCTTCCAGCACGCAGCCCGCGGCAGGAGCCTGCAGCAGGCGGTGTTCATCGACAGCACGGGACGCACCTACAGCCTGCCGGCGCACTCGCTGCCCTCGGCGCGCGGCCAGGGCGAGCCGCTGTCCGGGCGGCTGAATCCGCCCGACGGTGCGAAATTCGCCGGCTGCATGCTCGGGGAGCCGGAGGACCTGTGGCTGATCGCGAGCGATGCCGGCTACGGCTTCACCGTGCGCCTGAAGGAGCTCATCACCGACCGGCGCGCGGGCAAGACCGTGCTCAACGTGCCGGAGAATGCGCTCGTGCTGCCACCCGCGCCGGTGCTGTCCGCTCAAGCGCTGGTGGCGGTGGTCGGCAGCGAAGGCAAGATGCTGACGTTCCCCGTGACGGAGGTGCCCGAGCTGCCGCGCGGCAAGGGCAACAAGCTTTATGACATATCCGGCAAGAAGGCGGCTGCGCGCGAGGAATACCTGACCGCCCTGACGATCGTCCCGCCGAACGGCACGCTCGTTCTCTGGTCTGAAGGAAAGCGCAAGGAGCTCACCTGGGCCGATCTCGATGACTATCGGGGCGAGCGTGCGCAGCGGGGTGCCGTGCTGCCGCGAGGCTGGCGAAAGATCGAGCGCATGGAGGGGCTCGCCCCGGCAGCCGCATAGGGGCAGGCGCGGCCGGATGCCGAGTCGTAGCGCGCCCGCGACAACGGCTTTCCCGGCCCTTTCGGCGGCGGACCATGGGCTCCCGCGTGCCGGCGAGCACCCGGTGTTGCCGGCGTGGTACTGTGACAAACTTCAACTTAGGCCCCCGCGAGCAGCATTAGAGATCGCCGATGCCCCGAGACGCTTACCGATCCTCAGCAGGCGCCCCGGACCTCTCCGATGAGGCCTTTCAGGAGCAGATGCTCCCGCACGTCTCGCGCACCTTCGCGCTGACGATTCCACAGCTGCCGCGCGGCGTGCGCAGCGCCGTCACCAGCGCCTACCTGCTGTGCCGGATCGCCGACACGATCGAGGACGAGCCAGCGCTGACACCGACTCAGACGTACGCCTATCTGCAGCGCTTCGCGGCGGTGGTGGCCGGAACCGAGGCGCCCGCGCCGCTTGCGCAGGAGATCGAGGCGCTGCTCTCCAAGCGCACCCTGCCCGCGGAGCGCGATCTGGTGCATGACATGGAACGCGTCATCCGCATGACGCTGCACCTGAATTCGCTGCAACGCGCCGCGATCCAGCGCTGCATCGAGCTCATGTGCGATGGCATGCATCGCTTCCAGCGCACGGCGAGCCTGCGCGGGCTCGAGCGCATGAGCGACCTCGACAGCTACTGCTACTACGTGGCGGGAGTCGTCGGGGAGATGCTGACGGAGCTGTTCTGCGAGCACTCGCCCGCCATCGCCCCACGCCGCGCCGCGCTGCGCGAGCTCGCCACCTCGTTCGCGCAGGGGCTGCAGATGACCAACATTCTCAAGGACCAGTGGGAGGACCGCAGCCGCGGCGCCTGCTGGCTGCCGCGCGAGGTATTCTCGGCCCGCGGGGTCGAGCTCGCCGAGCTCGCGCCCGGCGGGGACGAGCGTTTCGCTGCCGGTCTCACCGAGCTCGTCGGCGTGGCGCATGCTCACCTGCGCAACGCGATGTCCTACGCGCTGCTGATCCCGCCGAGCGAGACCGGAATCCGGCGCTTCTGCCTGTGGGCCATCGGGCTTGCAGTGCTCACGCTGCAGCGGATCAACCGCAACCCGCGCTTCACCTCCGGCGCGGACGTGAAGGTGTCGCACGCCGCCGTCGCCCTCACCTGTGGCTGCACCAACCTCGCGATACGCAGCAACGCGGTGCTGTCCCACCTGTTTGACTGGGCCGCGAGGGGTTTGCCGCTTGCGCCTCCGGCCGACGTGCGTCGCGGCAGTCGTGCCGCCGCCGCTGCCGCGCAGCTGCTGACGCCGCTCGTACCTTACGTGCGTGAGGCCCGCGACGGCCGTATGGCGCCCGCCCTGCGCACCTCCGATGGGAGCTCCGTGCCATGACCCGCGCCACCTCCCGCGATGCGCGACTGGCGCCGGCGACCGCGCGAAGCGGCATCGTCTCGCACACGCTCGAGCGGGTCACGGCCCGCAATCGGCTCGAGCGGGCCATCCTCGCCGCGCGCGAGGCGCTTATCGGCCTGCAGCATCGCGCGGGCCATTGGGTGTTCGAGCTCGAGGCCGACGCCACCATCCCGGCCGAATACATCCTGCTGATGCATTTCCTCGACGAGGTCGAGGGCGACCTGCAGGCGAAGCTCGCCGCCTATCTGCGCGCGCAGCAGGCCTCCCATGGTGGCTGGCCGCTCTATCACGGCGGTGTCCTCAACCTCAGCTGCAGCGTGAAGGCCTACTTCGCGCTGAAGCTGGCCGGCGATGATCCGGGGGCGCCGCACATGCGGCGCGCGCGCGAGGCGATTCTCGCCGCGGGCGGCGCGGCGCGCGCCAACGTGTTCACGCGCATCGCGCTTGCGCTGTTCGGTGAGGTGCCATGGCGCGCCGTCCCATACATCCCCGTCGAGATCGTGCTGCTGCCGCGCTGGTTCCCGTTCCATCTCGACAAGGTCTCGTACTGGTCGCGCACCGTGATGGTGCCGCTCTTCATCCTGTGTACGCTGAAGCCACGGGCCGCTAATCCCCGCAAGGTGTCCATCGGCGAGCTGTTCACGACGCCGCCGCTCGAGGAGCGCGCGTACTTCCGGCGCGACGGGCTGCTGAACCGCGTGTTCCTCGGGCTCGATCGGGCAGGCCGCCTGCTCGATCCGCTGATCCCGCGCTGGGTACGCGCGCACGCGCTCGCGCGCGCGGAAGCCTGGACCCTCGCGCGTCTGAACGGCGAGGACGGTCTCGGGGCGATCTTCCCGGCCATGGTGAACGCGCTCGAGGCGATGGCCATCCTCGGCTACCCGAAGAGCGACCCGCGGCGCCTCACCGCGCAGCGTGCGCTCGAGAAGCTGCTGGTGATCGGCACGTCTTCGGCCTATTGCCAGCCGTGCGTCTCGCCGGTCTGGGACACCGCGCTTGCGGCGCTCGCCATGCAGGAGGAGGGCGGCGCGGCATCGCTCGCGGCGGCCGATCGCGCGCTCGATTGGCTCAAACCCCTGCAGCTGCTCGAGGACGACGGCGATTGGCGCGCGAAGCGTCCGCAGCTCAAGGGCGGGGGCTGGGCCTTCCAGTTCGGCAACAGCTTCTACCCGGATCTGGATGACACGGCCGTCGTGGCCTGGGCCATGCACCAGTCGCAGGCGCGCGAGCGCTACGCGGTGAGCATCGAGCGGGCGCTCGACTGGCTCGCCGGCATGCAAAGCCGCAACGGCGGATTCGGCGCCTTCGATGTGGACAACACTCACTACTATCTCAACGCGATCCCCTTCGCCGATCACGGCGCGCTGCTGGATCCGCCCACGAGTGATGTGACAGGCCGGGTCGTGACGCTGCTCGCGCGCGTCGGACGACCGCAGGATCGCGCCGTGCTCGAGCGTGCGGTCGCGTATCTCAGAGGCGAGCAGGAGGCGAGCGGCGCGTGGTTCGGGCGCTGGGGCACGAACTACATCTACGGCACCTGGTCGGTGCTGACGGCGCTCGCCCAGACGGGCGTGCGTCCCGAGGATCCCGCCATGCGGCGTGCGGTCGGCTGGCTCGAGTCGCGCCAGAACATCGACGGCGGCTGGGGCGAGAGCAACGACAGCTATGAGGATCGCAGGCTCGCCGGCGGGCCCGCGCCGAGCACGCCGCACCAGACCGCCTGGGCGCTGCTCGGGCTCGCCGCGGGCGGTGCCGCGGCCACGGAGAGCGCGCGCCGGGGCATCGAGTACCTGCTGGCCACGCAGGACGAGCGTGGCTTGTGGAGCGACCCCCAGTTCACCGCCCCCGGCTTTCCGCGGGTGTTCTATCTCAAGTACCACGGCTACAACGCCTACTTCCCGCTGTGGGCGCTCGCCGCCCATCGCACCCTGACGCGCGCCGGAACCCCCCATTGACCGCGGTCGGCATCGTTGCGGCACTCGCCGCCGAGGCGCGCACGCTCGGCCCGAGGACGCAACGAGGCGGGAGGCTTGCAACGCTCGAGGACGGCTCGCTGATCTGTGTCAGCGGCATGGGCGCGGCGGCGGCTGAGCGCGCGGGCCGCGCGCTGATCGAGGCGGGCGCCTTGGGGCTGATCAGCTGGGGAGTGGCGGGCGGCCTCGATCCGGCACTGCCCGCCGGCACGCTGCTGCTGCCCACCGCGGTGACCGCGCACGCGGCGACTGCGGTGCCGACCCACGCGGCCTGGCGGGAGCAGCTGGCCGCGGCCGCGCTCGCCGCACGCCTGCCCGTGAGTCGCGGGCTGCTGCTGTCGAGCGCCACCGTGTTCGTCTCCGTCGAGCAGAAGGCCGCGGCGTTCGCGGCCACCGGCGCGGTGGCCGTCGACATGGAGAGCTTTGCGGTGGCGCAGCTCGCCGCGGCCCACCGTTTGCCCTTCATCAGCGTGCGCGCGATCGTGGATGCTGCTGCCGATCCTCTCCCGGAGGCGCTGGGCGTCGCGAGCGAAGCGGGCAAGCTGCCGATGTTACGTCTGCTGCTGAGCCTTGCCCTCAGGCCCGCGGGGCTCGGCGCGCTGGCGCGCCTTGCCGTGCGCTTTCGCGCGGCTCGGCGCACGCTGCGTGAGGCGGCCGGCACTGGCGCCCTCGCCGTCCCGAGCGCCTCATGAGGGCCCTGGTCACGGGCGCTACGGGTTTCGTGGGCGCGGCGGTGGCGCGTGCGCTGCTCGGCGCGGGCTGGCAGGTGCGCTGCCTCGCACGGCCAAGCTCCGACCGGCGCAATCTCAAGGGGCTCGCTGTCGAGGTGAGTCTCGGGGATCTGCTCGAGCCGGCATCGCTCGCGCGCGCGCTCGCCGGGTGCGATGCGTTGCTGCACGTCGCCGCGGACTACCGCCTGTGGGCGCCGCGGCCGCAGGAGCTGTATCGCAACAACGTCGAGGGCACGCGCAACATCCTCGAGGAGGCGCGCAAGGCCGGTATCGAGCGCGTGGTCTACACGAGCAGCGTGGCGACGCTCGGTCTGCCGGCGAGCGGCGCGCCCGGGGATGAGGCCACGCCGGTCACGCTCGCGGACATGATCGGTGACTACAAGCGCTCGAAGTTCCTGGCCGAGGAACAGGTGCGCGAGTGGGCACGCGGCGGGCGCCATGTGGTGATCGTCAATCCCTCGACGCCCGTCGGCCCGGGCGATGTGAAGCCGACGCCGACCGGCCGCATCATTCTCGATGCGGCGCGGGGTCGGATGCCCGCGTACGTGGACACCGGACTCAACATCGTGCACGTGGACGACGTTGCGCGGGGGCATCTGCTCGCGCTCGATCGCGGGCGCAGCGGTGAGCGCTACATCCTCGGCGGCGAGGACCTGGAGCTGCGCGAGCTGCTCGCGCAGGTCGCGGCTCTCACGGGGCGCGCGGCCCCGCGCGTGCGGCTGCCGCACGCGCTGGTGCTGCCGCTCGCCTATGTCGCGGAAGCCTTGGCCCGAGTGAGCGGCCGGGGCACGCAGATCACCGTCGATGGCGTGCGCATGGCGCGCAAGCGAATGTACTTCTCGAGCGCGAAGGCGGCCCGCGAGCTCGGCTACACCGCGCGCCCGGCGCGCGCGGCGGTTGCGGACGCCGTCGAGTGGTTCAGGCGCGAGGGGTATTTGGGCTAGGCCCTAGCCGCGCGTGTCCCCGCCGCTCGCCGCCGTGGCGAGCGCCCGCTGGCTCTCGAACGTCTGCCAGACGGCCAGGATCGGCACCCCGACGGCGATATCGCGGGCTCGCTTGATGAGCGATACCGCGAGCCCGATTTCCGCGCCGACGCCGAACAGCGGCGCGAGCACCGCATAGGCGGCCTCCTGCACGCCGAGCGCATTGGGAACGACGAAGGCCATGCTGCGCGCTCCGCACACCAGGCTCTCGATCGCGATCACCTTGATGAGCGCGACGCCAGCCCCGACGAGGCGAAAGGCAATCCAGATGCCGATGGCGCTCACGATCCAGCCGGCCAGGTGCAGCAGCACCGACAGCACCACGCGCCCGGGGGAGCGGTAGATCGCATCGATTCCCTCCCCGACGGCAGTCGCCGTGGCGAGCGCACCGGGCAGCAGCCGCGCCGCGAGGCGCTCGGCAAGCAGGTGCCCGTGCCGCTGCAGCGCGAGGAACACCCCGCCTGCGAGCACCGCGATCGCAAGTCCGATCTCCAGCGCCCTAACCAGGGAGCCGGCGAAGGAGGTGCGGGGGCCGTAGGCGCTCAGGATCGCAATCCCGAGGGCGATGAAGGCGATCTGCGCGAGCATCTCGGTGGTCACATCGACGACCACCGAGGCGAACGCCAGCGGTCGCGGCAGGCCGTGGAGGACCGCCGCGCGCCCGCCGAGCACGATGCCGCCGAGCTGGGAGAAGGGCAGGACCTCGGAAGCCGCATCGCGCACCATCCGCGCCCACACGCACACCCGGTAGCCTGCGCCCGCGGCGGCGGGCAGCAGCACGCTCCAGCCGGCGCCGAGCAGCGCAAACAGCCCGAGCGCGTACGCGCACAGAAGCGCAAAGCCGCTCCAGCCGAGCGTGACGGCGGCCTGCAGCACCGCGCCCCAGCCGACGTAGATGACGAGGTAGAGCCCGAGGGCGACTCCCAGCCCCGCGACGATGGCAATGCGCACTCTCACGCGGGCGCGGGTGTGTGTCAGGCGGCGGGCGCCGCCTTGGGGGATCGCAGCAGGCGATGCGCAAGTCGGGCGAGCCTCGGGACCATCCGCGGCCGCAGCAGCCGCAGGTCGTAGCGGCTCATGCGCCGCGTGTTCTCGGCGAGACAGATCCCGATGAGCTCGCGCACATCGATATCGGCGCCGACCTGCTTGGCGCCCGTCATGGTGAAGTTGTTGTCCTGCACGCCGTTGCCCACGTCGCGCGCGATGCCGATGCGCTCCCAGATGAGAAACAGCCACACCGCCGCCACCTTCAGCTCGAACCATGGCCGGCGCCACAGCGGCATGTTGCGCCGGTGCCAGGCGGCCCAGTTGACGAAGAACAGAATGTGGCGCGCCTCCTCCTGGATCACGGGCTCGAACGTGTCGACCAGCTCCAAGGGAAAGAAACCCGAGCGCTTGGCCGACTCGAACAGGCCGAAGGCGAAGAAGCTGTCGATGCACTCGCTGTAGCCGGTGACCATGAACGACCATTCGGGGTCGCGCGGCACGAGGTACTCGGGCTCGGGGGCGAGCTTGATGCCGTAGGCCGTGACCAGGTTCGACAGCACGTGCTTGTGGCGGCCCTCCTCGAAGGCGTTGAGCTCGACTGCCTTGCGCAGCAGCGGATCGGCGCAGCCGGCGGCGTAGGTCGCAACGTGCAGGCGCGCGCGTCCCTCGGTCTGCACGGCGATGTCCCAGATCGGCAGGCTGACGAGGCGATCGCGCGCCTCGGTGTCGAGCGCCGGCCAGTCGATGACCGCCGGCTTGTAGGGATTGAAGGTATCGAGGAGCGTGCGGCAGAAGAGCTGCTTGTGCGCCTCGGTGCCCGGTCGAATCGGTCCCTGCGGCACGGACGGCGCCGTGTCGGAGGCTCCGGCGAGGGCCGGCATCGGTGTGCTCACGGCATCTTATCTCCCGTGGGTGGCCGTTGCGTGCGTCGCGGCGGCGAGCGGCGTCCGAGTTGCGAGAAAGTCGCTGAATCCGCCGAGCTTCACGTTCGCCCCGCGGGTGGCCGCGCGGACCTCGATGGCGGTGAGCGCATCGAGCTCGTCACGGTAGCGATAGCCTGCGGCGCTGCCGGCGTACGCACCGGTCGCCGGATGCAGATAGATCTCGCTCAAGCCCTCGGGGAGATTGCCGATCAGCCCCGCGAGGCGCTGGCGCGTCATGGCGCCGGACCAGCGCAGCCCGAACACGCTGTCGGGTACGAGCAGACCCGCCTGGCGCAGCCGCCGGCGCAGGTTGAGCGCCCAGGGCGCGAGCAGTGCCGGACTGAAGGAAACGCGGGGCTCCACGCGGCGCAGCACCCGTGCCGGCTCGAGCGGCACGCGCACGGCCCGCAGACCGAAGCGCGCACCGAGGGTGGCGATCAGCCGCCCGATCACCGGGTGCAGATGAAAGTGCTTGTGGGCGTTGCAGTGATCGAGGGCGAGCCCCGTGGCGCGGAACGCTTCGAACTGCGCGGTGATCTCGGCGGTGAGCTGGCGACGAGCACGCGGGTGAAGGGCAAGCCTCGCCCCGAGCGCGGCCAGATCGCTGCGGAAGCTGCCGCTCGCATCCACCAGAGCACTCACTGCGGCCGACGGCAGCACCGGACGCCCCTCCACGAGCGTGAGGTGCAGGCCCACCCGCAGCGTCGGCATGCGCCGCGCGCGCGCGATGGCATCGGCGGCGGCCGGCGCCGCCACCATCAGGCTTGCCGCGGTGAGAATCCCCTCGCGATGCGCGGTCTCGACGGCATCATTGACCTCGCGCGCCGCGCCGAAATCGTCCGCCGTGACGATCAGACCCTTCAAGCGGTGTCGTGCCGCTCCCGCAGGAAGCGGAAGAATTCCACGCCCTCGCGCAGGCGGCGCTTCATCATCTCGGGACTCACGATCATCTCCGCCAGGATCGAGGCCATCTTCGAGGGGCGGAAATAGAACTTCTTGTAGAAGTCCTCGACCGACTCGAAGATCTCGGTGTGCGAGAGGTGCGGATAGTTGAGCGGGGCGATCTGCGTGCCCTCCTGGGTGAGCAGATCGATCTCCTCGTTGTAGAGCCAGCCGTTCTCCTTCGCCTGACGGTACAGGAACGTGCCCGGATAGGGCGCGGCGAGCGACACCTGGATCGTATGCGGGTTGATCTCCTTGGCGAAGTCGAGGGTCTCCTGGATCGTCTCCTTCGTCTCACCGGGGAGCCCCAGGATGAAGGTGCCGTGGATGAGGATGCCGAGCTCGTGACAGTCCTTGGTGAAGCGGCGTGCGAACTCGACGCGCATGCCCTTCTTGATGTTGAACAGGATCTGCTGGTTGCCGGACTCGTAGCCGACGAGCAGCAGGCGCAGGCCGTTGTCCTTCATGATCTCGAGCGTCTTGCGCGGCACGTTGGCCTTGGCGTTGCACGACCAGACGACGCCGAGCTTGCCGAGCTCGCGCGCGAGCGCCTCGACGCGCGGGATGTTGTCGGTGAGCGTGTCGTCGTCGAAGAAGTATTCCTTCACCTGCGGGAACGCCTGCATCGCCCATTTCATCTCGCCGATGACATGCTCGATGGAGCGCACGCGGTAGCGGTGGCCGCTCACCGTCTGCGGCCACAGGCAGAAGGTGCAGCGCGATTTGCAGCCGCGTCCGGTGTAGAAGGAGATGTAGGGATGCTTCAGATAGCCGCCGTAATAGCGCTGCACGTCGAGGTCGCGCTTGTAGACGGGCGTCACCCACGGCAGCGCGTCCATGTTCTCGAGGATCTCGCGCTCGGGGTTGTGCACGATGCCGCCGGCGGCGTTGCGGTAGGACAGCCCCTTGATCTCGGCCCAGGGCTTGCCGTCGGCGACATCCTTGATGGTGAAGTCGAACTCGTTGCGCGCCACGAAGTCGACCGCGGGCCCCGCGATCAGGCTCTTCTCGGGCTCGACCGCGACCTTGGCGCCGATGAAGCCGATCTTCGCGTGCGGATTGATCGCCTTGATCATCTCGGCCGTGCGCACGTCCGATTTGAACGAGGGCGTGGAGGTGTGCATGACGATGAGATCGCGGCCCTTCACCTCGGGCACGATGTCCTCGAAGGACAGGCGGTGCGGGGGCGCATCGATGAGCTTCGAGCCCTCGACGAGCGCTGCGGGCTGCGCGAGCCAGGTCGGATACCAGAACGAGCGCACCTCGCGCTTCATCTGATAGCGGGCGCCGGCGCCGCCGTCGTAGCCGTCGAATGAGGGCGGGTGCAGGAACAGAGTCTTCATGCGGCTTGAGAACCTCGTGAGGGGACGCGCCGGATCTCAGGCGAGCGGCTGGGCCGAGCCGTCGCGGGCGACCCGATAGCGGGTGTGGCGCCAGTGCACGCGCCGGGAGAAGAACCCCCAGCACCAGAGGGAGAATGACAATAAGTCATTTGGAATCAATACCCACAGATACGACCATCCGGCCTTGGGGTCGCGGACTGCAAAATGTAGCATGAGTCGGGCGGCGACGGTGACCGCGAGCATGGCAGGCGTGCCGCCGCTTGCGCCGGCCAGCGCAAGCCCGATCAGTGCCACGGGCAGGGCGAACGTGACGAAGGCGCACGCGTAGCCCCAGGGCTGCACGGCGCGCACCGTGCGCAGCCAGCGCAGCTCGTGCCGCACCAGCGCGCGCAGCGTCGGCTCGTGCATGTAGGTCTCGACCATGACCTCTGACAGCACGGTACGCAAACCGTTCCGTCGCGTGAGCTCCCCGAGACGGTAGTCATCCGCGAGCTGCTCGGCGATGCGCTCGAAGCCGCCGATGCCCACGAGCGCCTCGCGGCGCATCGCGATCGTCGCGCCGAAGGCGAAGGCGCGCGATCCAAACAACGCCGCCACGAACACCGAGGGCATGAACCAATCATTGATGAAAGCGCAGCCGAGCGCGGACCAGATGCCACGCTCGGTAAGCCCGCGGTAAGGACACGTCACGATGCCCACATCGGCTCCGGCGAGCGGTGCCGCGATGCGTGCCAGATAGTCCGGAGCGACGCGCACATCGCTGTCGGCGATCACCAGATAATCATGGCGCGCGCGCGGCAGCATGCCGATGAGATTGCTCACCTTCTGATTGCTGCCGTGGGAGCGCGGATCGATGTTGAGCTCGAGCGAGCACCGCGGCAGCTCGCGCTGTAGGCGCTCGACTACAGCGATCGCGGGATCGTGCGGATCGCGCACCCCGCACACGATCTGATACACGGGGTAGTGCTGCTCGCAGAAGGAGCGCAGGCACTCGTAGAGATGCGGTTCGGCACCGCACAACGGCTTCAGCACGCTGACGGCTGGCTGCGATGCGCCCGGCAAGGGCGCGCTCGCGGGGCTCGGTCGCCGGCGCGCGACAAGCGCGACCAGTGCCACGACGGCATAGCCGGCGGCGGCCGCTGTCAGCGCGACGCCACAAAGGCTCAGGAGCGCGAAGGCCATGACGGCTAGCGTAGCAGTAGCTTCCGCCGGCAGTTATCATGCGCCTGAGCGGCCGCCGGGGCTGCTGCTTGACATACCATTGCCCGGGCCTGCATCTGGCCTGGGTAACGCGGCGCGCGGTGCCGGCGCAACACGGAGATCAGCTTTGACCGATGACGTGCGGGGCAGTTTTGGCGGCGCCCACGAAGGGGCCGCTGCGGACACCGAGCCGCTGATCCTGGTCGATGAGTCCGACCGGGAGGTTGGCCACATGAGCAAGGCCCAGTGCCACGCGGGGCGCGGCATACTGCATCGCGCGTTCTCGCTGCTGATCTTCAACGAGGAGGGCTCCCTCCTCGTGCAGCAGCGCGCACACACCAAGCGGCTGTGGCCGCTGTACTGGTCGAACAGCTGCTGCAGCCATCCGCGGCGCGCGGAGAGCATGGACGGCGCCATTCATCGCCGCCTGTACGAGGAGCTCGGCATCCGCTGCGCACTGCAGTTCTTGTTCAAGTTCCAGTACCAGGCGCAGTTCGGCGCCGAAGGCGCGGAGCACGAGCTGTGCTCGGTGTTCATCGGACGCCATGGCGGCCGGGTACGCGCCGACCGCAACGAGAT
>Ga0335081_10009433_pt1 | contig 15712 bp, 18 predicted proteins | sample Lox_Sample_35_FD_206713 | JGI IMG/M metagenome (GOLD analysis project Ga0335081, IMG submission 206713) | Soil microbial communities from Loxahatchee National Wildlife Refuge, Florida, United States - Lox_Sample_3.5 | ecosystem: Environmental > Terrestrial > Soil > Wetlands | place: USA... | reverse complement strand
CTCAGGTCTGCCCAGGAAAGAGCGGTGGCAAAAAAAATGAAAGAAACGATGAGCAGGGCTGTTCCAAGCCAGAACGTAGGACTTTCAACCGCCCGGACCAGAAAAATTGACCAGGAGCTGCTCCCGATCTCCTTCATCTTCATGCTCAGGAAAACATTTCCGGTCGCCTGGGCGAATATCGTCAAAATCAATACGAATACGGTTTTTCGCAGAGAAATTCTCCTGTGATCGGGCGGGTCATGCGCCCGGTTTCGCAGACTGGATAAAACCCTTTCTCTTGGCCCGAAGCCTGAAGAATTCCTTTGCCTCTTGGCGTAACCGCCTCCGTTCGTTTCCGTTAAACAAAGCCCTGCGAACGATCCGAAGGACAATCCGGGGCCGGAAATAGTATCGCGCGTACAGGTCTTCGACGGCCTTCAAGATCTCTTCTTCGCTCAAGCCCGGATAGTGGAAGTTGGGCAGCTGATGCCCTTGGTCATCCGTCATCTTCGTCGAAACGAAATAGCCGCAATCTTGCAGGTATTGGTGGAATTCCGTTCCGGGATACGGGTGAGCCATCGAGACCTGAATCGTCTCCGGGTCAAGCTTCAAGGCAAACTGCATTGTCCTTTCGATCGTGTCGCGGGTTTCGCCGGGAAGGCCTATCTGGAAATCTCCGTGAACCTTCAATCCTAACCGCCTGCAATGCCTCATCAAGGCCAGGGCCTGCTCGACCGTTGCCCCTTTCTTGATATTCTTTAGAATCCCTGGGTCCCCGGACTCAAAGCCGACGACGAGAAGGCGACAGCCCGCTTCTTTCATCGCCTTGAGGGTTTCGAAGTCAGTCGTCACGCGGGCATTGCAGGACCAAGTGAGGTGGAGGGGCTTCAGCTTGCGGCAAAGCTCAAGAACTCGGGATGGCTGAATCGTGAAGGTGTCGTCATCGAAAAATATCTCCCTGGCCTCGGGGAACAACTCCAGGGCTTGCCTTACCTCCGCCATCACGTTATCGCTGCTCCGAGTGCGCCAGCGATGGCTACACATGGTCTGCGGCCAGAGGCAGAAGGTGCACAGGGCCGGGCACCCCCGAGAAGTGTAAAAGGAGACATACGGGTGATGCAGAAAAGGGATATTATATCTGGTAATGTCAAGATCCCGCTTATAGATTTCCACTGCGAATGGCAAACCGTCGAGATCCTCAATCAAGGGACGATCCGGGTTATGAAAAATGTCGCCATTTTTTCGGAAGCTGACACCGTCAATCTCTTCGAGTTTCCTCCCCGAAGCAAATTCGGCTACCGCATACTCAAATTCCTTTCTCACGACAAAATCGATCGCCGATGAGGCATTAAGACTCTCTTCGGGCAGGACCGTCACATGCGGGCCGACAAAGGCGACCTTCATGCCCGGTTTGGTTTCTTTGATCCGCTCGGCCAGGCGGACGTCGCTTAGAAACCCGGCGGTGGAAGTGAAGACGACCACGAAATCATAATGACCCGCAATGCGGACCGTTTCCTCCGGTCCAATGCCGTGGGAAGGGGCGTCCAGAAGACGGCTGTCTTGAATCAAACCGGCGGGGTATGCGAGCCACGTCGGAAACCAGAAGGAATGGATTTCGCGGCTTGCCGGGTAACGGGAACCTGCGCCGCCGTCGAAATTCTCGAAAGACGGGGGATTCAAAAGCAGTGTCTTCAACCTTTATCCCTTTCGCTGAGAGACTCCTGTCACCTTTCTCGGGTATCATGGAGCCGTTCGGTTGAACCAGGAGAAGTGGCCACGGGCTCTCCGTTTAATATCAAACGTCCGTATTTGTTTGTCAATTTATTTTTCCGTTCTTTGCCCCATCCCGGTTTTTCTCCAACTGACCCCCTCTGCGTTTGGTCTGAAGAAGGATGTGCTTTCTTCTTGCCCGACCGGGGTGGGTCCCCTCTGAGGCTTCATCGGCCCAACCTTATTAACGATTGGCTGCCTAAGTTTCAAGAGGAAACCGGGTTTGGAGGTCTTTTGGGGGGCCTCATCGTGTTTGCCCTCAACGTGGGCCTTATGAAGCCTCAGAGGGGACCCACCCCGGTCACGGGCAAGAAGGCTGGAGAGGGCAAGTTTTCGATACTTGTCTCTCAAAAAATATATCGGATTGCCCTTGACAACTATTTTTGTAGACGATTATGATTTTTATATTTGAATTTGGTATGAACCATGCAAGTGACACTCGCTCAACCCCGCGGATTCTGCGCAGGGGTGGTCCGCGCCATCAAGATTGTAGAGCGTGCCCTCGAGATTTACGGGACGACGGTTTACGTGTTGCATGAGATCGTCCATAATCACCACGTCGTCGAGGACTTGAAGAATCAGGGCGCCTCCTTTATTGAAATGCTCGACGACGTCCCCGCCGGTGCGGTAACCATCTTCAGCGCTCACGGGGTAGCCACCGCCGTGGTCAAAGAGGCGGAAAAAAGAAATTTGAAGATCATCGATGCCACCTGCCCTTTGGTGACCAAGGTGCATCTCCAGGCCCAGCGGTATAGCCGGGCAGGCTTCGAGGTCATCATCATCGGTCATCCCGGTCATCCGGAGGTGGAGGCGACCCGGGGCTGGGTGGAGGGCCCGGTTTACGTCCTCTCTCGGAAAGAGGAAGTGAAAAAGCTCACGGTCAGAAACCCCGGCCGTCTCGCCTATGTGACTCAAACGACGCTCAGTCTTGACGATACCCGCGAAGTGATCGATGCTTTAAGAAGACAGTGGAAGGCCATTCAAGGCCCGGAGTTGAGCGATATTTGCTATGCGACGCAAAGCAGGCAGAATGCGGTCCGGCAGCTGGCGAAAGACTTAGACTTATTGTTAGTCGTGGGGGCCCGCAACAGTTCCAACTCGAATCGCCTGCGGGAGGTGGGTGAACAGAGCGGTTTGCCCGCTTATTTGATAGAGGATGTCGGCGATCTCAACTCTGCCTGGTTCTCGGACAAGACCAGGGTGGGCATCACCGCCGGAACCTCCGCACCCGAGGCCATGGTGCAGAAGGTGTTAGACAGGCTACAGACCTACGGTGTCAGCGTGGTGAACGAGATGGAGGGGGAGCTTGAAAAAATGATCTTTCGCCTTCCAGATTCCCTCTTCCCTCGAAGTTCACCCCGTTAGAAATTTTAATGGGGGATGAAACACCGCTGGAATTATTATGAAACTAAATTCTGATAGAGCGGGACTGCAGAACAAGCGGCATCATTTCTAACGGGGGAAACGGTAGAAAACGACTATGGGTGTGCCCTTTATTCAACAATATCGCCTCTCGCGCTACCTGATCAGCCAAAAGCTTCACGGAAAGCAGCGCTATCCCCTGGTGCTCATGCTGGAGCCCTTGTTTCGTTGCAACCTGAGGTGCTCCGGTTGCGGCAGGATCGATTTTCCGGAAGAGATCCTCGACCGCCGTCTCAGCGCGGAGGAATGTCTTTCCGCATCCGACGAATGTGGTGCCCCGATCGTGGCCGTATCCGGCGGAGAACCTCTGGTTCATGAAGAGATGGGCCGGATTGTCTCGGGTCTCATCAAAAGGAAGAAGTTTGTCTACCTTTGCACCAATGGCCTGTTGCTTAAGACGCGTATCCAAGATTATACTCCCTCCCCTTATCTCACCCTCTCCGTCCATCTCGACGGTAGCAGGGAGAGACATGATGCTTTAGCCGGCCGGCCGGGGGTATACGATTCAGCGGTGGAAGCCATCCGGTTGGCTTGTGCGAAAGGGTTCCGCCTCGCCATTAACTGCACGCTCTATGAGGGCACCGCGGCGCAAGAGGTTTCTGATTTTTTTGACTTTGTCATGGGTTTGGGAGTGGAAGGCATGATGGTGTCGCCTGCTTACCGATATTCCCAGGCGCCTCAAAAGGACATCTTCCTGATGAGGGCGCGAAGCATCCACCTCTTCCGCGACATCCTCAAGCTCGGCAAAGGTCGAAAATGGAAATTCAATCACTCGATTCTGTTCCTCGACTTTCTGGCGGGGAATCAAGCTTACGAATGCACCCCCTGGGGAAACCCGACGCGGAATATCTTCGGCTGGCAGAGACCTTGCTACCTGCTGACGAAGGAGGGCTATGCGCCGAGTTTCAAGGCCCTGATGGAAGAGACCCAGTGGAGCCAGTATGGCAACGGTCGCAACCCTCAATGTGCCAATTGCATGCTCCACAGCGGCTTCGAGCCAACGGCGGTTAACGACGCTTTCGCGCGCCCCTTCAAAGCTTTTTGGGTCTACCTGCGCGGTCCGCGGACGGATGGCCCAATGGCCCAAGAATTGCGAACAGAGGAAAAACGCAAGACATGAAGCGGATTCCCCTGTTCCTACTCCTTCTTTTAGCCATTCATATCGTTGAGCCATTGCCTTTGGCCAGCGCTCATCCTGCAACCAACGTCATTGAAAACCTGCACACGACGCTTCTCCTCGTCATGAAGGAGGGGCCCCAGATGGGTTACCAGGGCCGGTACGATCGACTTGCGTCCGTGATTACCGCGGGTTTCGATATGCCCTTCATCGCCAAGACGGTCATGGGCAGATATTGGGAGACGTTCAGCGCCGAACAGAAATCAAAATTTATTGAAGTCTTCAGTAAGCTGAGCATTGCGACTTATGCGGCCAACTTCGACGCTTATTCGGGAGAGCGCTTTAAGGTGATCTCGGAAAAAGAGGCGGCCGGCGGCCGTTTTCTGGTTCAGACGCAACTCATCAAGTCCGACGGCGGCCGGGTGCAGTTGGATTATCTGCTGCACAGCAACGGCAGCCAGTGGCGGATCATCAACGTGGTCGCGGAAGGCGTCAGCGACCTCGCGCTCAAGCGGGCGGATTATACGAGTTTTCTCAAAAGCAAGGGCTTCGATCCTCTCCTCCTGAGGTTAAACGAGAAGATTGCCGAATATTCCAAGTGAGTTCAGCATCCGGCCTAAAATGAAATTCCCAAAAGAGCGTTCAGCGAGACCGATTGTCAAGAAAAAATGGAGACCTCGCAACCCTCGTTTTCTCCCCTGAAGAGACTGGGCCGCAAGTCTGTGCGGCGAAATATAGTGGTGGCAGGAATCAAAATTTGTTAGAATAGTTGCGGGTGGGTCCTTGCCGGCTCATCCGAATCTGACCAGAGACCTGGAATCTTAGAGGAGAACGTTGGAGAACACGCCAAAAAAAAGGACTTTCGTGGGGTTGCTGGTTTTTACCTGTCTCATTCTTTTTGGCCTCATCTTCCTTCTCTGGTATGTTCCGATCGTCGGGTTGAAAAACATCCATCCCTCCCTCCCGCCGATCTTCAGTCTGGTCCTCGCCCTGCTGGTCTTCCTCATGCTCTTCGGCGGCCTGCTCCTGGTCTTCACCCTCCTCCGGGGAAAAGACATCTTCCTTTCTCACCGGCTGAGAGGTATTGTCGCCAAAGTCCTTTTCCCCCTGATGATCCTCATGGGAAAACTGGTCGGAATACCCAAAGACAAGGTCCAACAGTCCTTCGTCGAGTTGAACAACCATCTGATCCGGTCCAACAGGCGCCGGGTCCGTCCCGATAAACTCTTGATCCTCCTTCCCCACTGCATTCAGAACTTCGACTGCCAGATCAAGATCACAGGGAATATCAGAAACTGCAAAGGCTGCGGAAAGTGCGAAGTCAAAGACCTGATCGAGCTCTCCGACCAATATCACCTGAAGATCGCCGTGGCCACCGGAGGGACATTGGCCAGGAGAATTGTCCTCGAGAACAGACCCGACGCCATCGTGGCGGTTGCCTGCGAGCTCGACCTGACCGCCGGCATCCAAGACACTTATCCGATTCCGGTGATCGGAATCTTGAACGAACGTCCCCACGGGCCGTGCATCAACACCAAGGCCGACCTTGAGAAGGTGAAACGCGCCATTTTGGACTTCGTCGAAGGCCCCGAGCCTTCCGGTCCGGGGCGGACGGGCTGAGAATAATTCCTGATGGATATAAACCGGTACTTGCAAGAGAAGAAGGAGATCGTGGATTCCGCCCTCGAGCGATATCTTCCGGAGAAAGAGGAATTCACGTCGAGCCTTCATCAGGCGATACGACACAGTCTTTTCGCCGGAGGAAAACGGGTTCGTCCCATCCTATCCATCGCCTCCTGCGAGGCCGTGGGAGGAAAAGGAGAGAGAATCCTTCCGTTCGCCTGCGCCCTGGAGATGATCCATACCTATTCTCTCATTCATGACGATCTTCCGGCGATCGATAATGACGATTACCGCCGCGGGAAACCGACTTGCCACAAGGTCTTTGGAGAGGCCATCGCCATTCTGGCAGGAGACGGCCTCCTCACAGAGGCCTTCCGGCTGATGACGGACCCGCTCGCGCAACGTCGGGAGTCAAACGACGATCGGGTGATGATCGAGGCGGTCAACGAGGTCGCCCGGGCAGCCGGGGTTTTAGGCATGGTCGGAGGGCAGGTCGTGGACGTCCAGTCCGAGGGGAAAGCGGTAGATCTTCCCACGGTCCAATACATTCACGCCCGCAAGACGGGAGCGATGATTTTGGCCTCGGTTCGGGTGGGTGCGAAGCTGGGAGGAGCGAAAAGAAAGACTCTCGATGCGCTGACCCGCTACGGGGAGAGCCTGGGGCTGGCGTTTCAGATCGTCGACGATGTCCTGAACGTCGAAGGAAACGCGGCCTTGCTGGGCAAAAAGACAGGAAGCGACCTCTCCAGGGGGAAAGCAACTTACCCTTCCGTGCTGGGCGTGGAGGAATCGAAGAAGAAGGGGCGGGAGTTGGTGGAGGCGTCGGTCAACGCCTTGAGGCCATTCGGGCCGGAAGCTGACCCGCTCAGAGAGATCGCCCGCTTCGTTGCCGCAAGAGAATACTGAGAGACGAGCATGGATGAGAGGTATTTCCTGGAAGGTGTGAAAAAATTGGCCCTCTCTTGCCCTCGGCCCTTTCAGGATGGCTCTCTTTCCGAACTTTAGAATGCGTGACGTTATAGGTGCGCAACCCCTCACGGTAGTAAGCATACGAAGATACTGCGATTAGGCCGCCAAAAGTAATCGCTAAGAGGTTCCGCTCTAAAGTTCTCCAAGAGAACCATCCTTGCGGGCCTCGTTCTATTCTTACCCATCTCTCGTTTTTTCCATACCCTCTCACTCACCATCGGGTATCCTATCTGATGATTGGAGGGGAGACCACTTCGATCCGATTGCGTCTAATACCCAGGGGTTATAATGAAACTCTTTACCCCGTTAGAAAGCCCAAACGTTTATTCGGAGGATGGGAGAAATAGAAAGCATCAAGCTCCTAATTTAGGGCGGCGTCAAAAACCTGCTCTTTCTAACGGGGTTTATTCCCTCCGTAAAATCTTCCTTTCCAAGACAATCCGGATCCGACCCAATACCGGACCGCTGAAGACCAGGTCATGGCAAGATAAAGTGTGGCAATGACCGAAAGAATCAGAGCCCACCCTCTCGACTGCCCGTAAAACTTAAGGGTAGGCAGATACGTCAGGACCGATGCTCCTAACGCACAGGCGGAAATGATCTTCGCGCCGGCAGACGGGAACAACAATCCTGCAATCGGCAGCCAGAAAACAACCAGCAGGATCATTGTTGTCCCTGCCAGCAGCGTCACGGAATATCGCAGTTGACAAAAGGCCGTGCGGGCCACCATGTTCCAGATGCCCGCCAGATCCCCGTAAGACCGCAGACTGCGAGCCGAATGCGTCAAACCGATCCAGGTTCTGTAACCGAGCGCCTTGACCCGCTTTGCCAGGGCACAATCGTCGATCAGCTCATTCCGGATGGCCCTGAACCCGCCGATTTCTTCGATCACTTGGCTTTCCAATAAAATACAGCCGCCCGCAGCCGCCGCCACGCGAGTGGACTCAGAATTGGACAGGCGAAAAGGATAAAGCATCTTGAAAAAGTAAACAAAGGCCGGCATAAGCAACCGCTCCCAGAAGTGGGCCATTCGCAAATGGGCCATGACCGAAACGAGCTGAAGACGGTTTTTTTCCAGTTTCCGGCGCAGCGCTTCGACGAGGCCCGGCCGCAGTTCGATGTCGGCGTCGAGCAGAAGCGTCAAAGGGGTTTTCACATGGCGAAATCCCTGCTCCAGCGCCCAAAGCTTTCCACTCCAGTCCGCCGGCAGGGGTTCACCCGAGACGATCCGCAGGTTCTGTATGCCAGAAGCCTGCGCGACGGTTCCGGTTCCATCGGCGGACAGGTCATCGATCACGACAATCGCAAGCTCGCGACCCTGATTCTTCAGGCTGGACAGGGTTGTCCCGATGACCTCGGCTTCGTTTCGCGCCGGGATGAGCACGGTGATGTCTCCCAGGTCAGCTCCAGAAAAAGCTGAGGAAGCATCCAAAACCTCGCGTGAACTCCACGGTCGCCAGGGAAGAAGCAGGATCGTCAGCCAGATGCAAGCCCCAACCGCTGCAAGATAATCCAAGCACATCGCTTAGACCCGGCAAAGATTTCTCAATTCCTCAGGCGAACTTTGAAGAAGCTATTTCTTTGAAGTCTTGTGGCTTAAGCTTTTCATAAGTTCCTTTCCTAAGTCCAGGCACTTTTTCTTCGCTTCGTTGCTGATGGGACGTTCGCTTCCCACCATCTCACCCACACGTTGGAAGAAGCGCTGGGCAAGAGATTCGAAAGGCTGCCTTACCTTTCCACCACCACCGCAGGAAAAGAAAAGGACAGCGGGTTTTCCCTTGACAGGTTTGCCCGACTGATCCCAAAGGTAAAGATCATCGAAAAAGGTTTTCACTGTGCCCGCCACGTACGAGAAATAGTCGGGGCTCCCGATCGCCACCGCATCGGCGGACAAGAATTCTTCCAGGGTGATCCTCCGCTCGTTTGTATTGACAAGCTCAGCCTTCCCACCCGCTTCCCGGACGCCCTCGGCAAGCGCTTCTGCAAGCATCTTCGTATTTCCATACTGCTGGCTGTGATAAATCACCATCACTTTCCCCATCGTCTTCCTCCTCTCATTGGTCGGTTTTGTCCCGATCGTCTTCAGCGGGGATATCGGATTCTGGCCGGGATGGCAAACGATTCGCGACATAGAAAACCCCAAAAGATACGAGAATAGCGAGGCCGCCTACGGTGTACGCGAGTGATTTTCCATGCCACAAGCCGACAAGCCCGCGCCTCAGCTCATCCATGAGCACATTTGCCTTTCCCCCATAGAGCTCCAAGTCGCGCAAATATTTCTTGGAATCTTCGGGCATAACCGGATAAGCCGAGCCATCCCCTTGTTCGTAGCCCAAAGCGCCGTAGGGTTTATTTCCGGCGGTCTGATAAATCCAGATGGCGCTGCCCAAACCAGCCACCAGAATAATGGCGCTGATGACGTTAAGCCATGTGCGCAAATCTGCAATCTTCCGTTTCATGTTAGCGTATGCTTCTCTTCGGATGCTTTCAATCTAAAATCTGCCTCTCGGCCCTGAGCTCGAGGCCCTGAGCCCAGTCAAAGGGCAATCCGAAATTTGAGATTTCCCCATATGCCTGCGCCCCCGCGTCTCCGTGTCTTCTTATTCCGCGTCTATCTCGGGGGTTTGCCTCTGGTTTCACTCCGCAATCCGCATTCCGCACTCCACATTCGGTTTCTGCGCGTCCGCCCTTTCGACCACATCCTTTTCCAAATGCGCGGCCTGACACGCTGAGCAGACACATATTTGACAGGCATTATACACCAATCAAAATGTTTTGAGGGAAAATTTTATCTGGTTTCCAATCCGTATGGTCTCTGCGGTCTTTGGTTTTTAATTCCGCATTCCGCATTGGAACTATCGTTCTCTCGGACGTTTTCAATCTAAAATTTGCAATCTGAAATTCGAAATCTTCATTATCTCCTCATCTTCCAATCATCTTCTTATTATCGTCTCCGTGTCCCCGTGTCTCAGCGTCCCCCATCTATGTCCGGGGTTTGCCTTTGGTTCAATCAGCAATCCGCCATGCACCACGCAGCCCTGAACCTTACATGGTTCAGGGCGCATTCCGCAATCTTTTTGTTAATACCGATTACAAAATTGTAAATCTGGCCACACCCTCAAAAGAAAATCCCTATAATCTCAAACTCTTACATTTGGCATATATTATGCTTTTCGGAGAAGAGGCATTAACTCCCTCCTTTCAAAGCACCTTCGGGGGGTGGATCAGGCAAACCCCCCAACAAAGGCGGTCTGCAATCATGGTGACACATACTTCAGGAAGGGCGCGATCGATTCATGTGGAAACAAAGACAAGAAGGACTAAAAGTTCTTTTTGGGAAGTAAATTATCGGAGGACGGTGAAGGTCGCTTTCTTTTTAATCTTCCTCATGACTTTTTCGCTCATCGTCTTGCTTTCTCGTCTCCTTTCTGCTCTCTACTTTGTTCTCGAATATGCGATCAAGCTCTTAAGAAAAGTAAACCTTATTGAAGCGGAGGAAACGCAGACGGAACCCCGCTCCGAGATCGACCGAGAAAGAAGAAAATATCCCAGGTTTAACGTTTACTGGCCGGTCCGATTCAATCAAATTCGCTCATCCGTCCGCCATGATGGTCGAGTGACGAATCTTAGCGAAGGTGGGATGTTAATCCAGTCTTCCGAGCAGATCGAGGTTGGACAACATCTCAACTCAAAAGTTTCTTTCATTCTAGGTTCTGAAATTAATACTATCGAGATGCTTGCCGAGGTGGTACGGAGGGGCAATGGCTCTGGAAAAGCGATGGGAGATTATCAGTGCGGAGCGAAATTTCTCGATATCTCTCCAGGGGACAAAGATAAGCTGAACGATCTCTTGATGAGTCTTTCACCCACTCTCCACTCCTAATCTTGAGAACGTACGGTCTTTGTAGTCTTTAGTTTTGAATTCCGCAATCCGCATTCCGTAATCTTTTGTCTCCCTATCACCCCGTCCCCGTGCTTGCCCTGAACCCCAAGTGGTTCAGGATCTCCCTATCACCCCATCTCCGTGTCTCCGCGTCTCTGTTTCCCCTAAGACAACCAGCCTTTCTCCAGCCAGTACTGATACTCCCCTGACCACTCCTTTTTATGCCCTTCAATGATCCTTTTGAAATAGTTTCTTCGGGATAGAATCTCTTCCGTCTCATGAGGGAACTCGGTCTTATCTCTGATGGCCTCTGCCAAGCTTCTCCCTAATTTCCCCGCCCCTTTCTTGACTTCCTCGGTGACCGGGACCGCGGTGGAAACGCCTCCCGCGTACTGAGCTCCGCATACCAAAGAAAAATGATGGATGTAGTCCAGAACCGCCTCCTGTGGACCGCCTCCGGCGGTCGCCACAGCTCCTATGTATTTCCCCAACAGCCTTTGGCAATGAATGAAGTGGCTTGACCGATCGAAGAGGGTCTTTAAAGAGCCAGTGATATGATCGATGTAGACGGGGCTTGCAAGAATAATCCCGTCACTCTCAAGCATCTTGGTTAATAAAAGATGTGTGTCGTCTTTAATCGGACAGGCCATCACATTCTTATGGCAAGACTCACAGTCCCGGCAAAATTCGATCTTCAAATCGCACAGATGTACGACTTCTGTTTTTCCTCCTTCTTTTTCAGCGGCCGAAAGGACTTCCTTAAGCAGAAGGAAGGTATTGCTCCTATTCTTACGCGGACTGGCTGAAATACCCAAAAGTTTCATTTTTGTCTCCTTTTCTCCTTAAAAAATGGCCCCCCGATGGCCCCTTCCCCGGGAAATGATTTGTTCGATCAAGCGGTTAACCTGAGTCCCGCGCTTGAACTTCTCCAAAAGTTGCCAATATTTCACGGTAAATAGGTAATTCCCTCAATCTCGCCTTTCATCGGATGATTCTTTTCGTAGAATTTCTTGTATTCCTCAAGCGAGCTATACGGCCCATGAATCCCAGTGACTTCTTTATTCGGAGTTCCGTAATCCATAATGAAGAGTTTACCCTCCTTACTAAAAGAACAGACGTAATGATTAAAGCCATAGGGTCGCATGATGAGGATCACAATTTTCGCCTTATAGGAAGGATTAATCCGATTGAGGGTCTCTTTCGAAAAGATGGCAGCATCAATGTAGATTCCCGATTTAAGTTGAAAAGTCTCTTCAGGAGTTCTGGGGACGGGCAATGTCCCTCCAAATTTTTCATATCGTTCCTTATCAAAGGAAAAATCATTTTCCATCCATTTCACCACATCTTGATAGGATTCCCATTCGGAAACGGTTGCAGCATAGGCTTTTTCCGTGCCAGATTTTACCTCAGGAATTTTCTCTGCGGGTGGTTTCTCCGGAGGAGGTTTTCCTTTATCTGTTTTCAGAGATGGTGTTCTTTCTGGAACTGCTTCCACTGCAGTTCTTTCTTGAGCGGTTCTCTCTGATGTGCCCTCCGGGGGGATTGTTCTTCCTGGCGGAATTTCCCTCGGATATACTTGCACTTTGGTGGGGGCACAGGCAAGAGGCGTAAGCATACAAAAAAGCAATGCTAAGAGAGTTATCCCGAAATGGCGTTCTTGTCTTTTCATTCAGCTATTTTTTGAAAGCCTCAAAAAAGATCACCACTGGCGAAGTTCGACACTCAGCCCGTCAGGGTCCCTGATCTCGGCTCGTTTCGACGTCCCGAGCGTCACCGGCCCCCATGACACTCCGACGCCTTTCCCTTTCAGGTATTCGATGGCCCGGTCCATGTCATCGACTTCGATCGCCATTGTCCGGAAACCTACCTGCGGGCCTTTCGGAGGTGGCGCAGAATTCTTGATCGCCAATAACTCGAGCATCGTATTCCCAAGTGTGAGGAACGCAATCTCCTCTATTTCCGGCGATGTCGGTTTGATCCTCTCCTTGAGAGCGAAGCCCAGCACTTCCTTATAGAATCGAATACTCCTTTCGAGATTTCCTGAAGTGATCTCCACGTGGTCTATCCTCTTGAACATAACTGCCTCCTTTGACTTGACTGAGAAATTCAGTCAAACCTAATAACTCAATAACTTGTTTTTGTACTTCAGAGCAAGCTCAATCTTTGTACAAAATCGAGAACCATGGTCGTCTATTTTCCATTTTCCCTCTTTCTATGAATACTTCTTCTAAAAAAAGCCTTTGCCATTTTGCGTACTTAAAAAATCGCCGTTTGGGCGATCTGTGGAGCCAAAACGTCCCTATTGGGGCCGGTTCATTGCCCTGACGCAGCGGTATAAAATAGATAGAGCTTCCAGAGGTTGCTCGATTTCAGGAAAAGTGGGAACGCCTCGAGGCTCGAGGAATGCCTTACACTCCTCCATGTATTGTTTTTCCGCGCTAAAGGTGACGAGAATGGGTTTTTCGGGAAACCTCTTCTTCAAGTCGATGACAAAGTCAAAGGAGGGAACCCCTGTCTCCCTTGTCAGCATAAGAATCGGAACGACAGCGTCGATATTGGAGTCTTTGAGCACCGCCTCCATCCCCTCTCTATACCCGAACTCCACTCCCGTCACAGTGGCGGCCGGCCATATATCCACCGGATTTCGCATTCGTATAAAAGGGGGACTGATCTCCTGAAGTCTTTTGGAAGGAGGCGGCGTCTCTCATCAATCGCTTGTCTTAACGTCTTCTGAAGATCCATATTTTCCTTCATCCAGGCTCCCTACCCTAATACCATTTCCCTGCATTCCGAGTAGGAAGTGTCCTTTCTTCAAGTGTACTAAACTACCCTCGCCTGCAAGGCGAGGGGTTTGAAATAACAGGTCGACTTGAAGTCGACCTTACCCATTCTCATTCTTTTGTCCGTCATTCCTGCGCAGGCAGGAATCCAGTTTCCTTCTTTAGCGTCCTGGATTCCCGTTTTCACGGGAATGACAGTTTTGATGTTATAGTGTTCACATGCTCATGGTCGGCCTCATTCCAATCCTGTGAGGGATATGTGACGAAGGATTGGCCGACTATTTCGCAAATTTTTCCTTCGCCTCAAGGCGAGGGATTTCCACCATCCCCGAAGGGGGACATTAAATTTCGCAGTCTGCATTCCGGAATCTTTTGCTCCGCGTCCCGTTTCTCCGCGTCCATCTCTGGGGTTTTCCTTTGGCTTCATTCCGCAATCCGAAATCCGCAATCCACAATCCTCTGCCCCGCATCTCCGTGTCTCTACCCCTCGGATGCCGGCTCCCTATCCAATCGTTGGACGAATCGCTCAATGAACTCCGCTCTCCTCCGGAGGATTTCAGCAGAATCTTTTGAGTGAGTGAAGGCGATTTCAAAAGAGAGCTCAGAGAGATAGGTTTTCAGGGTATCCCGGAGCATATTCATCTCTGCCTGTGTTAATTCAATCTGCGCCATCCGCCACCACCCCCCTTGAGTGAAAAGAGAAACAGAGTTAACATATTTTAAGAGGACCTGAATGAAAAGAAAAGGGAAGGAAAAAGTTTGTATCTCTCTCTGTTTGTTTCTATTGATCGGTCTCTCTGTCATGGGCTGTGCCGAGTCGGGCGGAAGCGGCTTTCTTAGACAAGAATTCTTAAAATACGAAAACATTGCAATCCTTCCCTTCGAAGGAGACGACACTGGCGAAGTGGCTAAGGCCTTTGCCCGGAATTTTCACAAGAGATTCCCGCAGATTTCAATTTTGGGCGGGCGGCAGTTCTTGGACAACCCTCAAGAAGAAAAATTCAATCTTAATCAACTGGATGATGCGACGAGACTAAAGATTGGTAGGCGGGTGGGTGCTCAGGCCCTGATCACGGGAACGATTTACTCTCCGGGCCTTTTGAGTTGGTACCTTCAGGTGAAGATCATCGATACCGAAACGGGTCGGGCATTGGGCCGTTCGCTGGTTGAGGTGGATTCCTTATTCTCAACAGATATAGAAAAAGCAGCTCGTTTGGCAGTAGAGGAGCTTTCCCTGCGGTAAGTGGATTTAAGAATTGACAGCCTGCGGATCAGGTCCTTTATATAACCTCGGCTTTGGGGAACACTTTCCAACTACCTGTTCTTCTTCTCTTTCTTCAGCTTTCTCTTCTCTTTGAGGCTCAACTGCGGCGCCTTCTTGCTTTCCTTGATCCCCTTGCTTTTCTCTTTCATAACATCCTCCTCTCGAGTTTCTGTTTCTTCTCGTTACGCTCTATGCTCTTAGTAGTGAGCACTGGGAAAAAGTGGTAATTTTCACCTACGTGCCCGTGTCGCCCCCTCGCCCCCATCTCGTCCCCCATTTGTTCTTGCATCTCTGCGTCTATGGCCAGAGTTTGCCTTTGGTTCATTCCGCATTCCGCACTCCGCGTCTCTTTGTCATCCCTATCACCCTATCTCCGTGCCTCCGTGCTTGCCCTGAACCTAGCATGGTGCAGGGCTTGCCCTGAACTCTATGTGGTTCAGGGTCTCCCCATCTGCAGTATTATGGATGCCGCCGCATCCCAATTTCGCAAGCCTGACCCCGAAGCCCTTTTTTGTTAGCCTATTGGATCTTTTTTACTCTTTCCACTATTTTGGGCAAGATTTCTCCGGTTTTTCCTTGAATAAGATAATCTGAAATTGTTCCAGTCAAAGGAGTGGGCTCGCCGTTTACTTCAATGATGATGGTGCCCGGACCAACCATCTGTGGCAAACTGGCAAAAGGATAAACGACCGCGGAGGTCCCACAAATGATCATTAAATCGCATTTCCAAGCCTCTCTTTGACTTCCTTCAAGAACGTCACTTGGAATGGGTTCCCCGAAGGAAACGACATCGCCTTTGATAACTCCTCCACATTGGCAATAAGGAGGAAGCTTCCCCTCCATTTTAATTTTCTCCAAATTGAGTTCGTCTTTGCCGAACCTTTTGTTACAGACGACACACCTTA
>Ga0335081_10009432_pt1 | contig 15712 bp, 16 predicted proteins | sample Lox_Sample_35_FD_206713 | JGI IMG/M metagenome (GOLD analysis project Ga0335081, IMG submission 206713) | Soil microbial communities from Loxahatchee National Wildlife Refuge, Florida, United States - Lox_Sample_3.5 | ecosystem: Environmental > Terrestrial > Soil > Wetlands | place: USA... | reverse complement strand
GGGGCCGGTAAGTAGGCTCCTACCCGAGGAGGGTTGCGTTGTGTGCGCGGGGGGAGGACAATCCTCGCGCACCGGGGAAGCACAGTGGAACGGGTCGCGCGCGAGCGACCTGTAAAGCGGGAAACCATTGACCTCCGGCGACGCAGACTGGTTCTCGGACTCGCGGCTCCGCGAGAAGAGCGGACAGGCAGGGACGCGGCGACAGGTACGTGTGCGCTGCGCGGACGTGCATCCCGTCCACTGTGACGCAGAATGGATCGCTCCGAGTGCCGCCGAGGTTGTTGCGATAGTCGTAAAGCACGGCGCGAGTGCCCATGGCTTCACTCCGACTTGGTACACACGCGAGCGCATAGCCGCGATCCACCGATTGGCTGGGGACCTATAGGGGGCGCAAGGACCGGCGACACGCTGAAGGGGTCGGATTTCTCCAGGGTCCGGCCCCTTCGGCCTACGCACGGCCGCGACCCAATCACGACACACGCGGTCGCCGGAAGCATGGCGACATCGAAGTCCTGGGCGATTCGCTGAGCGCCTCAGACCCGATGTTGCGCGACGCTGGGGGTTTGTCGAGTGACGCTCCAGACGCAGTTGTTTGTGCCAACTCGCACAACCTTTTCCGCTTGTAAGGCGACTCCTGAGGAACCGCTAACAGGAGCATCCAATCGACAAGAACGACATCGCGATCATGATCGCCCTCATAACCCTCGTCATCACTGTCCTGCTGGCGGTCGGCCACCGTTATCGGTGTGATCCTCAGCGTCCCTGCCCATTGATGACCCGCGCATTGGCCGAGCAGTGAGACGGTCGAGTTCACCAAGTCATGGTCGCGCGATGCCCGCGCATTGAGCGGGTGGTCGATCCATTCACCGGCACGGGACCATGTTCGCCACCGTCCCAGGGGACCTTCCAACATCGTTGCCCAGAAGTACTTCCGCGCGGCGAGTTGACCTCATCCTTGCTGACCCAACTTACCCCCAATAACCCCGCTTCGGGGGTCCTGCGGTTTCTGTGCCCGGTTTCTTGCCCCGTGCCCAATTCGTTCGGATCGGAACTCAAGAAATCCCTGCAAATCGAACAGGCCGACGCGGGGACTCGAACCCGGGACCCCTTGATTACGAGGCATGCAGAGGCGCGGGGCTGCGTCGGTCAGGTTTGGGGCGTGAGGCTTCCATATGGCTTCCACGGCGCGCGCCTCAGCTGCACTCAGCCAGTACGCCGGACCAGAGAGACGAACTCAGGCACGATGTCGGCTAGACGGTCGAGGAGTTCCGTCGCGGTGAGCGGTGGTCGAGAGAGCGCCGCCGCTTGCTCGGCGATGGCGACGTGAATCTTGGCCGGTGCACGGCGAGATCTAGCTGTCTTCTCGTACCTCGCTCGCAGCGCGGTCAATAGGCCCGGCTTAGTCGGGTCATCGCCATTCTAGGCCCCATGTAGCCGCTGACTATTCGTACTGCGCAAAAGGACGCACAACCAGTGCGTGTATCACCGTGGTCGCGACGACCCTCCCACAAGACAGTTAGTCAGGTCCGGACGATCCCCAGCAAGGACCTCGGCCTCGTGGCCAGGCATCCCATCGGAGGAAACATGTCGTCAACACCACAGAGCATCCCCCTCACCCACCGAATCAAAGGCGGACTCGCGGTCGCCGTCGGCGTCCTCGTTGCCATTGCGGTGGCCATCGCACTCATTGCGGTGACCGGTACAAACAATCCAGACCAGCGGACTGTAAAACCCAACCCCAAATCGGTCACGCCGACCTTGTCCTCCATGCTGGCGTCTCTGTCGCCGAAGGAGCGCCAGTACGTGCTGGCTATCGCGGCGCTCAGTCCCCGCCAGCTCGCGGCCGGCTACGGCAGCAGCGCAGCGGCGGCCGTCGGCAAGGCCGCGTCGAGCCCGCAAACCCGGTATCTGGGACCGCGCCAGGCGGGCGCCGTGATAAACGGTGGGCCCCTCCCAGCCGCCGCCGTCGGCAGCTCCGCGCCGAGTCGAACGGTGCAACCCAACCCCGATCAACAGGCAATCACATCACATAGCCTCGCCCGCGGTGTGGGTCTGCCCGGCTGGCTCCTCCGGTAGCAGCCGAGCATTCCGCAGGAGTGGGGAATATCTGGCTGCGCCGCCGGCTAGAGTCGTTTACCTGTTCACTGCTCGTTGGACGTGGGCCATACGTCCGAGCGCGTGAGGGCCCCGGTTCGACCGGGGCTCTCACACTTTTCGTCCGAGACAAGTGGAAAACCCTAGGCATGGCCCACGTAACCCAACGACGCAATGCCGAGCGACTGACTGTCAGTCGCTGCGCTCGCAGGTTACCGGCCGAGCACCGAAGCGACCTCGTGTGAGGTTGGGCCACATCGGGCCGACAGCTATCGGGACTCCCGCCCGAGACGAATGCCAAGGACCACTCGCTCGACGGTTCTCCGTTAACCAGACGGCCCTCGATTAACTGTTCGGCCTCGCCCGCAGAGTAGACCTGCCTGGGGTCCCACGGCGCTGATTACCGATACCAGACCCCCCAAAAGCCCCGCAACTCGAGAGCAATCGGCGATTCGCCGAAGCCCGGGATCCTCCCAGGCAAGGCGGTGGAGAAGCTTGGCCATGCAGACCACTGCAACCGTGGCGAACCGCAAGCTTCGCCCTCAGGTCAGCGAGCTTTGCGTCAATCTCTGCCTTTTGCTTCTTGTGGCGCGCCTCGCGCAGTTCCTTGCGGGCTTGCTTCTTCGCCTCGCGCTGAGCCTCTTCGGCGGCTGCCACCTCCGCCTGCACGTCGGCGGCCGATCGCCTGAGCACGGTGCCGCCCAGGTTCGCCATCACAGCGTCGATCGCGACCGGGGTCTCCTCGGACACGTCGGCCAGCAGGCCAGTGTTCCGACCCGGATCGACTTCGAGATGTCGGCGAGTGCCGACTCGGTCTGATCGGTGTCGTCCTCGTCGAACAGCGAGCCGACCAGTACCCCGGTCGCTCCACCCACGATGACGCCGAGCGGGCCTCCGAGCAGGCCGATCAGCAGGCCTACGAGCCCTCCAGCGACGGTTCCTTCGACGCTCTCATCCCCGATTTGATCCTTTGTAACAATCTTCCCGTCGTCGTCTCGGACGACTACCGCAGCACCCTGGACGCCCACGTCCTCCCGCGCGTCGAGCTCCTTCAGACGACTGAGCGCCTCGTACGCATCAGCGTCCTTTGAGAATGAGACGGCAATGATGTTCTCGCGGGTGGGCGCGTCATCCGGCATGGCTAGTCCTTTCTAGGTTGGTAGGTCGCTTAGCATCACGCCTGGCCGCTCGCTCTCCGCGGGCGTCAGCAGTCGGCGCGGGGTCGAGCTCCAGACTGCGCGCTCACGACCGGTCCTCGGGGATCGCGGCGAGCCGAAGCCCGGGCGGTTGGCGAGCACCGGCCGGCGAATGGAGATGCGGCGCCTCCCGCGCATTGAACGATCATGCGCAAACCATCGAACCTACTCGGTGTCGAAGCGTCCAGCCTGATCACAGCAATGGGCGAGGCAGTCAGCGACTGCATTACCACCCCCGTCTTCGAGGCGTACGGTCGGCCTCGATCGAGAGCCGAGGAGCAAAGCTCGCCGAGCGCGCCCGCCCGGAGGATTGGAGCTACGAACGATTCCTCCAGCGTGAAGAGCCAGGTGATCGAGCATCTCGGGCAGCTCGACTTCCTGCACGCTCAAGGACAACGTCGTGCTGCTCGGCCCGCCGGGTACCGGCAGGGGATCAATTCTCAACCCGCAGAAAGGGGTCACCTCTCAACCGACCTCGACAGTCGCCCACAGCCGACCGGCTAGGACAGGTGGAATGGCGACTGGGCGGGCCCCGACGGGCGTCGGCGGAACGGACGCGTGGTGTTGGGCGATTTTGAGAAGCGCGCTGAAGGAAGATCCGCCGAGCCGGACGATTCCGTGCCGAGCACGGCTCAGGCTCGCGGTGAGATCATGCCGAAGGTCGGGCGAACGTCATGTCACCCGCGCGCGCGCGACCCGCCGACCGCGGGTGCCGCAGGTCGCTGCCGCGGCACCCGGCTGGTCATCTGTGGGCTTGTTTGGGTCGGTTCCAGAGGTTCGTCAGCCGGCTGCCATCGCGCGCTTCTCGCGGGCGCGTCGTGTGCGACTGGTGGTCGCGGCGCGGAGGCCGGCGAGTCCGATTCCGAGCAGGATCAGGGATGCACCGGCTCCGATTCCTGCGTCGCCCCAGTTGAACCCGCGATTGGAAGCGGTGATGTGCGCGGCACCGGTCCCGGCATTGCTGACCCGGGCGGGATTCGGCCCGAAGACGCCTGGATGCAGGCCTGCCTGGATGGCGGCGTTCTGGAGGGCAGCGATCGCCTTAGCCTGCGTCTCGGTCAGACCCGGCGTGCGCGACAGCGAACCCACAGTCTGCTGATCGGGATTGGGTCGTGCTGGGATGCTGCTGTGGGCCGCGGCGATTGCGGCTTCTGCCCGGTTGAGCGCTGCCGGGTCGGCCGCCGCGGTAGGCACGAAGCTTGCCACGAGTGCAAGCATGATCACGACGACGGCCGTCATGCGGTGTTGGCGGACCATGTCCACTCCTTACGTCGATCCGATCGCCCGGTGCGACCGATATACGACCGAGCGCGAGATCGCGCTCGTGATACCCAAGATCCACTAAACCGTCGGATGCCTGATCGCGCGTACCAGTCGAACGTATCTCAGCAGTCGGTGACCGTCGCGTGTGATCCCTCACCCAACCTTCCAAGCTGGGATGTATAAGCCAATTGGGTGTCGGCCTGTATACGGACGCCGCGGGGTTCGGGACCCCGACCGCCCGCTTAGACGTCAGTCCTGGCGCACCGGCATGACCAGGGCACGCGCTCACGCCCGGCAGCCGCCATCGACCTGCGAAACGGACAATATTCGGATCCCTCCCACCGACATCACAAGAACGAACCCTTAGACGCGATTGGAGTCCACGGTCGCACACTAGGCTTCGCCGATGGGCACTCGTTCAGGTCTGGGATGGCGCTGTGCTCGCCAGCTTCGAGGATGAAACACGCGCCCGCGAGGCGATGATTGGGGTTGACGACGGCGAAGTCGTGGTGCTGTATGTCGATACGTGACAGACCACTATTCGAAGCCAAGGTGTGACAGACCACTATTCGATGGGCGGCCGCTCGAGGCCTGGCGAGGGCCGCCGTCTGGGTTACGGGGCTTCCGAGTTCTCTGAGGCGAGCAGCATTCTCGGTGCCGAGGGTGGCAGAGCTGGTTGTCGTCCTCGTGGCGGCAAAGCGAGCGCCCGTCCTGTGTCCGGCGTGGAAGTGTGAGGGCCGGCGGTTCGCGTCATTGAACCTTCTAATCGAGATCCTTAGCCGGGCCGTCGTGCCGGAGGGAGAGAAGCGGCCCGTGGGTACGACTGGACTGCGAGGGCTACTGCTTCGCTCGGTCGACGAAAGCAGCGAGTTCGAGGTTGAAGCGCTCGGGTTCCTCGATGAAGGCCATGTGGCCGACTCCGTCGTACCACGAACCGACCGCGGTGCTGCAGTGTCCGAGCAGGTGCTCGGTCATCGAGGGCAGCACGATGATGTCCTCCCGGCCGTGGGTGGCAAGGACCGGCACGGACAGTCGCGAGTAAACGTCGGTGTCATCGATCTCGCGGGCGACCAGGGCGCCTCGAATCTCAGCGGGGACCGCCATGTTCCAGCACAGAGCCGCGCTCCACAGCTCGTCAGGCAGCGGCCTAGCCGTGCATGCGCGAAGAAACCGCCGGATCGAAGCGATGTTCGTCCGGAGGTCAGGCGCTGACGCGCCCATAACGTTCTCGAGAAAGCCCGGACCTATGTGATCGAACGAGGGCGGCCGCAGGACCACCGCCGCGCCTACCAGGTTGATCCCGGCGATTGCCGCGTCCCCGTAGGCGCGCACGTAGTCAGCAACGATGAAGCCGCCGTACGACCATGCCACGAGCACGGGACGGTCGAGGCCGGTCTGCGCGATGACGGCGGCCAGGTCATCGGCCCACATCCGCTCGTCGGCGTATCCGCCGCCGTCGAGTGGCTTATCGGACATGCCGTGCCCGCGGTTATCGAACGTCACCATGCGGAAGCGCTCAGCCAGCGGGCTGCGAACCTGCGCGTCCCAGCACATGTCGCATTGCGACCAGCCGTGCACGAACAGGATGGCCGGACCGTCAGGACATCCCCACTCGCGCGCGTGGAGAGTAATCCCGCCGCCGCCTCGTACGTCGCATTCGCGGACCGGCTCGACCGCCGCCGCTTGCGCGGGGTCGAGCGCTAGATCGTGCGTCATTCTGTACCCCCTCCAGACCTCGAAGGACCTATCAGTCAACGTTCCGCGCGATCCTAGGCGCGACTCAGCATCTTGACATCGGCGCCAGCACGTATTCGCGCGCTCCCTCCGCGTCGGTATACACGTAGCCGGTCAGCGTGCGTGTCCGCCGGTGGTCGTCCGCTGCTCGATGAACCAGACGGCAGCCGCGGCACGAGCAGCCTTGCCCGAAAGGCGCAGCTTCGCGTAGATGGTCGAAAGATGGCGCTCCACGGTGCGCACGCTGAGGACCAATCGCTCGGCAATCTCCTCGTTGGTCAACCCGTCGGCCACCAATCCGAGCACCTCCAACTCGCGCGGACTGAGGCCGGCAAACGGCGCGGCGGTCGCGCGAGCGGTGGGCGCGCCGAGGAACTCGCGCACCTCGTGAAGGAACTGCTCCCAGGCCGGCTCATCCGCGAGCAGGATGTGGTTCGCGGAATCGAGCACGACCAGGCGAGCGCCCGGAATCTGCGATGCCAGCACCCGCCCTTCCTCAACCGGCACCACCCGGTCGTCCCGCGCGTGGATCACCAGCGTCCGAACCTTGACCCCCCGAGCAGCATCCACAACATCGACCGCGCCACGGGCCCTGAAGAGCCGAACCGCCGCGTCGGCCGTGGTAGTCGTGCGGAGGAGCCCGTCATACCACGCCAGCTGCTCTGGCGTTCCGCGCGGGAGGAACAGCATGCTGAACAGACGCCGGTACGCGGACTCGTCGCTCGACCACCCAGCGCGGATCGCAGCGACCAGAGCCTCCTCCTCGTCGCCCTGCCCACGCAGCCGCCGACCGCGCGCATACCCGCCGTACAGCACAAGATCCGAAACCCGAGCCGGATGGCGCGCCGCGTACGCCACCGCGATCGCCGCGCCCTGCGATACCCCCAGCAACGCAAAACGCTCCAACCCGACAGCGCCGATCACCGCCTCCAGATCCCCCACCCAAGTCTCGACCGACAACTCGTCCACTCCCATCTCCGACAGTCCGCAGCCGCGCTCGTCGTAACGCACCACCGTGTACGACTCCCCAAGCCGATCAAGCCAATGGCGCCAGACCGGGCTTGCCCAATCCAACTCGAGATGAGTCAGCCACGTCGCGACCCTCACCAACGGCGCACCACGACCGTGCACCGCATAAGCGATGCGTGCCCCATCGGGCGCAGTACAGAAACGGATCTCGGCCACGATCCGACCACCCTCCAACACGCCAGCCCGCCCCAGGCTACACCCTCCCCAGTGCCACCGCCGAAGGTTCGCGGCGGCAACACCCCGCTGTGATACAACCCGGCGGCCGATCTGGTACCCGCTCTGGACGATTTTCACAAACTGTCGGAGCTGCGCTGCGCCGCGCGTCGCCAGGCTCTCCCAAATCCTCCGGAGCGAGCGTGACCAACGGCACCGCCGGCGCGCGCTCGCGCGGGCGAAGCAGGCGTCCTGCTACGGGCGACGGCCAGGGCGGAGCCGGGAGTGCGGGCCAGCCTTGCTGTACTCCCTCGCGGGTAGTGCGGCGCGGGCTCGGCCGCTGGCGCCGAGCCGCCGCGGGGATTCGCCTTGTGCCGTTCGGCGCCGTCGTTCGCTTCGTCAATGCGCTATTTCATCCGCTAAGTGCGACGCGGAGGAAACGCTCGAGCACGGCGTTGACCTGCTCCGGGATTACGAGCGGACTGAAATGCCCAGAGCCAATCGTCCTGGCGATCATCAGCCCGGGACATAGCTCGACGGCGCGCGCCAGGTCGGCGTTGGGAGTGCCGGCATCGATGTAGAGAAGTGGGACCCGGCACTCGCGCAAGGCCGCTTCGTCGTCCCAGCTGACAAGAGACTCCTCCCAGAGTGAGCTCGTCACATGCGGCTCGGTCAGCACGATCTGATCGAGGATCCACGACTTGGTAGCAGCGTCGTCATAGGGACCAAAGAACAGACCCGCAAAGTAGGCGCGAAGAGCCGAGTCCGGATCACGCCCGCGGAGCCCGGCCACCAGATCACGCACAACGTCAGCCCGGTCGCCACCGAGCAGAAGCGGCGAGTCGATCAACACCGCAGCGCCCACCCGGCCCCGGTAGGCGGAAGCGAAGTCAAGCGCGACCAGACCACCGAGGCTATGGCCGATCACCACCGGGCTCTCAATCCCCAGCTGCGTGCATGTCGACGCAAGGTCCTCGGCGAACAATCGCATGGTGTACCGCTCCGAAGGGGCATCGCTCTCGCCATGGCCGCGAAGGTCCACCGCGACGACGCGATGAGCAGCGGAGAAACGCGGGAGCTGCTGATCCCAAAAATGCCGATTACACGCCGCGCCATGCACGAACACCAGGGGCGGGTAACCACTTCCGGCGTCGTCATACGCCAGCACAACACCATCACGAACCAGATCCATCACCGTAATCCTGCCATGGGCGCCTCCACCTGCGGCCCGCACTCGCGTCACCGCGGAGCCTGGCGCGGGCTCGCTCAACGTACCCGCTGCGAGCGGATAGAAGGGCCGCCCCTTCGACTGTGTGAGCGCTAGCCCCGAGCGCCAACCACGTGCCCGCTTCGGACGATTTCCACCACTGAGGACGGGTCGTGCCGGCGTCGCCCCTCCTTCGCAAGGCGGAGCGGAAGTCGCGGGTCGCCCGCGGACCAGCAGCCGGGGTCACGTCGCCCGTTATGGCGTAACGCAGCAGCGGGTTTCGGGGACCAACAGCGGAGACGTGGCTGCTGACGTGGGAGTGTGCTGAACTTGCGCGCATGGCCAAACCTCAGCTTGAGTTCTTTGACACCGAGATGCTTCCGTGGCGCGCCGTGAGCGGTGAGGCTGGTGTTTCAGAGCGAGTACTAGCCCAAGACGCAGGTACGGGGCTGCTCACCCGGCTGGTGCGCTGGGATCCCGGTGTGAGCACATCAGCCGCGGGGCCGGTCATGCACGAGTTCTTCGAGGAAGTGCTGGTCCTATCCGGTTCGCTGCACGATCTCAGACTAAATGAGACGTTCGGCGCCGGGTGTTATGCGTGTCGGCCCCCCGGAATGATCCACGGCCCGTGGGAAAGCGCCGAGGGGTGCATCATGCTCGAGACGCGCTATGAGAACCATTCTCCGAGGTGAGCCGGATCCATGTCTGGGGTCCGCTGCCTCCCAGTCGTTCGGCTCGAACGATTCTGGACGGTGTGGCTCCTTTACGTGAGCCTTCGTCTCCGCGCGTAGGATGACCGCTGGCGGCTACGCGGAGAGGCGTGTCGCTTGCGCTCAGGTCTAAGCGTCCCGCCGATCCGCCGAAATACGACCGCGGCGGGCTCAATCCACTGTCAAGGATTGAGTAAGGAACCGAGCACGCCCCGGTCGGCTGTGATCGGCGCCGCCGGACGAATCGGCTCGTGCGTGGCGCCAGCGTGGAAGACGCGTCGGCTCGTGCGTGGCGCCAGCATGAAGACGCCCGGGGTCGTGCAGGTGCACGTAGGTTGCGCCGCCAGGCACCAGGTGAGAGAGTCGGCGCGTCAGGTCCGGCAGGCTGACCGGGCCGCCAAAATGGAAGGAGTCGGCATGGCCGACCGGATTCTGTTTATGAGCTGGGGCACGCCCGTCCGCGGGTTGGAGGAGCGGGGTCTTGACGTGTTCAACGAGGCGCTCGGCCTCCTCGGCCGCATGCAGCAGGACGGTCGTATCGAGGCGTTCGACGTCGTTCTGCTGGAGCCGAACGGTGACCTGAACGGCTATATCTCGGTCCATGGCAGCGCCGCGCAGATCGATGCTCTGCGCCACGACGAGGAGTTCGTGCGCAACACTGCCGACGCGATGATGATCGTCGACCGGGTCCGCCACGTCGCGGGGTACACCAACGAGGGCGTGGCGCGCCAGGTGGAGATCTACCGCGACGCGATCACCAAGGTTCCGCAGCGAGCGTGACCGGGCGCCGGCGGGGCCGCGCAGAAGGGACTCAGGCGCGCGGCCCATCGCCGCCGGCGGGTTGTGAGATTCGACCCAAATCGGGTAGCACTGCGGGGCGGCTCGACGCTGGTGTTCGCGGGCCGACTACCCGATCGACATGAATCGCGAAGAGCTTCGAAAGCACATCGCCTCGGCCGCGCCGCACGCCGGGAAGGACTCCGCGCGGCTCGCCTCGCGGATCGTGAGCGTGTGTTGGCCCGGTGGACCCGAGGACCGCACCGAGCGCGTCGCGCTGGACGGGCTGCGGCAGTGGCGTCCCGAGCAGATCGCCGCCGAGCCGCCGGCGTGCTCGTGCAGGACGGGGCGCTGCGGGCTCTGCAACTGACTTCGGGCGTGACCGTCGACCTGCGCGAGCGCACGGCGACGTGACCGGCGAGGGCCGCGGCATCGCCGATAGGTCGCGCTCGGCTACGCGCGGGCGGTAGCCGACCTGCTCATCAGCGGGGCACGCAACCTCGCCGAGGCCGACGGGGTGGCCGCGGACAGCGCGTCGCTGCCCGGACGGTTCGAAGCGGTCCGTGCAGAGTCGTAGCGCCTACCCGAAGTGAACGTCCTGGTCGAACGCGCGCTCGCCATTCGCCAGCGGATCGACGCAATTTGTCAACAACACGCGGCGTAAGGCAGCAACGGTCGCCAACGAGGAGCCCAGTCGACGACGGCTATCTCTTGAGCACCGCCACGGTCTCGGCAAACGCCGCGTCTGTCGCCTCTGGGTCATACCGCGGTCCAATATCGCGGCCGAAGGCGTGCTCGGCGTCGTAGAGACGCCAGCGGAACTCGACGCCTGCCTCCTCCAGCCGGCGCTTGATCACCGCACGCCCCTCCTCCGGCGTGTGTGGATCGTTGATGCCGAAAATCAGCAGCATATGTCCGCGTATCTCCGACGCACGCACGAGCGAGCCCGCGTCGTCCTCCCTGCCCAGCTTCCCATCGTGCAGGCCGGTTGGGTACCAAAGCGCCGTCGCGCGCACGCGCGAGTCAAACGCGGCGCGGAAGCCCAGGTGTCCGCCGGTGCAATGACCCGTCGTGCACAGGCCTTCTGCGGACACGCGCTGGTCGGCCTCGAGCCAATCGAGAGCGGCGCGGATGTCCTCGTCGAAGGCAGCCACAGGCGTCGTCTCCGCGTCCGCCTGTCCGCGGCGCTTGCCCTCGTCGTCGAACTCGAACACCGAGCCAGCGGGCTCGATGCGGTGATAGATCTCCGGCGCTGCAACCACGAACCCATAACCGGCCAGTCGCGCGCACCATCGCAGCGTCGAGTCGGTGAGCTGGAAGATGTCCGAGTAGAAGACAACGCCCGGGTAGCTCCCCCGCGCCCGGGGGGAAGCCACGAAGGTGCGCATCGCCCGGTCCCCGACCGCGACGTCGAGGTACTCATGCGAGATCACCATTGCCGCAGTGAATCATCACACGAAGCACCGGGCGGCCAGTCGGGTCTGAATTCAGTAGTGCTGGCGAGGACGGCCGTCGGGCGCGGGCTTCCGGGTTCTCGGAGGCGAACAAGAAGTCTTGCCACCGCCGCCGAGACGCTTGTTTCTAAGAGCGGCAGTCTGCTCATACTGCCGCGTGAGCAACGAAACGAGCAGCGTGCTTCCGGAGTTCGGCTGCTTGACGGGGTGTGGGTGCACGGACGGACTCAGCCGTACATGGTGGGCCGGTAGATGAGCTGTTGGATGTTGCCGTCGAGCGTCCGGCCCTCAATCGGCTACGGCCTCGACGAGCACCGCCGACATCGCCAGATCAAGCGGCGGTTCGATGCCCGCTAGTCCTTGCAGGGACTCCGGGTTGATTGGCACCGTCGGTCGCCGAAGGTTGGCGTCGACGGCCGTCGGGATAGGATCCGGCCGATACGATGACTGCGGGCATGTCGAGCAAGACGACGGCGGCAAAGACCGGAGCCAAGGGCGCCACGAAGGTCGCACGCAACCGGACTGCGCGGCGGGCGGCCAAGCCGGCTGCCAAGGCCACCTGGTTCGTCGGCAAGAAGGTCGCCAAGCGAAAGGCCATCAAGCACGCCCGCCGCTACGGCGACGCTGTCCGCACGGCTTGGTCGGCCGTGCTCATCTACGGGCCGATGGCTGCGGACGTCCTCGGAATCGTCGAGCAACCCAAGCCCCGGCGGCGGGTCCCGGTGTTCCTGGCCGGGACAGTGGTCGGTGCCGGCCTCATGTACCTCGCCGGCCGCAAGCAGCCTTAGGGATCGCGTGCGAAGCGGACACGACGCACCCGCGCAACGCGACGGGCGACTCCGTAGTCGCCGAACCGCGAGCAGGCTCAGAGGACTCGAGAGCCGAAAGCGCTCGTCAGCGAATTCCGCGGTTTCGCGCTTGCAAGACCCAGAACCCACCGCGGTGAAGTTGCGCGGCAGAAAGCGGGCTCCCGCTGGCGTTCGGGCTGGATGTTATGGGGGTCGGTGGTCTGCGGCCGACCTGGCGCGCGGCCTGCTGTCGTTTCGATCGCTGTAACTCGAAGCGCCGACAAGCGCGCACAAGAGCTCAACCGCTTGGTGATCGTCAAATCCTCGTTCGCCGGTCGGTTTCGTCGTCGCCGGTCGCGCCAGACGAGCGAAGTCCATTCCAACCAGAAGCATCCGGGTTGATCAACGCGGCTGACGCTGCCGCAAGTGGCCTTCGGGGTAGTGGTGTCTGCTGAGGGGCGCTGCGGCTTGGGGCCCCCATTTCTTGGTCGTCAGCCCGGCAGCGCTCCCTCTGGCTGACGTTCAGGCGTGTACTGATCCGCCGGCTCGAGGAAATCGCGCAGCTGGACACGAAGCTCCTCGTTGTTCTCGTGACCGTGCACCGCGGCGGCGTGTTCGGCCGCGGCCTGCACCACCTCATCCTCCTCACCGATGATCACCAGCGAGCAATTTGTCTCACTGGGCCAGCGGCGGCAATCCGCCATCATCCGAGCCATAAGTGTTTCTCCTTCCGGTCGCCCGTTCCGATCCTCTCGCGTGGGAGCACCGGCGTCAAGTGCGTCGGATCGCCGCCCGCACCCGACGCTCCCGACAGTCCAGCTCGATGATCCCAGTGGCTTCTCCCTCGAGATCCACAGCGCTCGCCGACGCCGCTGCACCGAGAAGCCGGGCAATCCGCTCGCCGCCGCCGCCGTCGACCGCCGCCGCGATGGGGCGCTTCGACCCGAGACGAGGAAGGCCCAGCAATGTGCTCACGGCGCAGACACGTGTTACACCGGGCCTGGCCGATGACCGCCCAGACAACCTCAAGCGGAGCTGAAGCTATTGGCGGGCGTACTCCTCTGCCGACCGCGACTCAAACTCGAAACCGACGAACGGCTCGTCTCCAACTACCCACGCGTTGTGACCGGGCTCGATGACGTAAGCGTCACCAGCCCCAAGGTCCTCTTCCGTCCCGTCGTCGTGGACAACATGCATCGCCCCTGCCTGAACGATGCCCACATGTCTGACCTGGCAGCTATCCGTGCCAACGACGGGCTTGATGCACTCCGACCATTGCCAGCCGGGCTGAAGCGTCAGACGGCCAACGGTCGTGCTCCCAACCCTCACGAGTTGAGCGCGGGTCTTTTCAGGAGTCCGCGTCTCATCCGGTGAATCAAAGTCCAGCTTCTGGACGCCAGCCATGTCCCTCTCCTCGAATCGTTGCTACGTGTTCAGTAGGAGCCTAACTTCTGGAACCATCCCGAATCAAGCGGTCGCTGACGATCACCCGATCGACGAGGATCAACTCCAGCCAGCAGAGCCGCTCGCTCATGGCGGGCGAGCAACACCCGCCGATCCGCTCCGCCGGCTGGTGCTACGGCCGCTTCTACCCATGCTCCGAAACGCATGCCCGAAATCGGGGTCGACGTCGGCGCTTGCCGCGGCGGTTATGTCGCCACCGCCGTTCGCGCGCGGTAGCAGGATCCCGAGCTCCCGGGTACTCGTCAACGGCCGAAAACCGCGAATAATGCGAGACGACTCTTTCGCGTCGGCCCGTCCAACCGTCCCTCCGGATCTCGGCGACCGGGGGCAGCGGAGGCGTCCGGTCGGGGCCCTGATTCGGTGAGCGGCGTCGCGGCCGAACTGAGCCCCGTAGTTCGCCGCACCACCAAGCGGTGGAAATGCTGATGCGCGATGGAGGCCAGTCTGTAGGGTGGGCGCTGAGAGAGGAGCGCATTGGTCACGAAAGTCGTCAACTGGGACGATTTAGCGAGTCTTCGCGGAAGGTGCTCGGGAACGGCGCGGGCGGACCGGCGGCGCCTTCCGAGAATCTTCGCTGACCTGGTCGACCACTGAGCGGGATGGGCGAATCGCGCTATACGGCAAGCGATTTCACGCTCGTCTACGACGGCTTCGCGCCGGAATATGAGGGGCTGCGCGAAGTGCTGACCTCGACCGGTAATGGCTATTTCTGTGTTCGCGGTTCGGCGGAATGGGAGGAGGCCAGCGCCGTGCACTATCCGGGCACCTATGCGCATGGCGTCTATAACCGCGAGTCGACGGTCCTGGGTGGCCATCCGGTCCCGAATGAGGACCTGGTCAACTTGCCCCGGTGCTGGTCGCTGAAGCTCTGCTTGGAGGGCGAGGAGCCTGTGCGGCTCGAGCGCGTTCGGCTGCTCTCCTATCGCCATTCATACGATGTGCGGCACGCAGTGCTGACACGTGAGCTGCGCTTCAGAGATCGCGCGGGGCGCGAGACGAGGCTGAGCAGCCGGCGGTTTGTCAGCATGGGGCGGATGCACCTCGCGGCGCTCGAGTGGAGGATCGTGGCAGAGAACTGGTCCGGGCGGGTGCAGCTGCTTTCCGCCCTCGACGGGCGCGTCGTCAACCGTGGCGTCGCGCGTTATCAGGACCTGTGGGGGCGGCATCTCGATCCCCAGGGCCCTCGGATTCATGCTCCCGACGTGATTGCGCTCAAGGCGCGCACGCGACAGTCACGGATCGAGATCGCCGTGGCCGCGCGTACGCGCGTCTATCAGGGCCCGGACGAGGTGAGCGTTGAGCGCACCACGGATCAGATGGAGGATTACATCCAGCAGACTCTCACCTTCGACGTGCAGAAGCAGGAGCCGGCGCGGGCCGAAAAGATGGTGGCGTTGTATACCTCGCGCGATCGTGGGATCCAAGAGCCGCTGCTGAACGCGGGTAAGAGCGCGAGCCGCTATCCGACCTTCCGTGAAGCGTTTGAGGGTCATGAGCACGCGTGGCAGGAGCTGTGGGAGGTGTGCGGCATCACGCTGCACCGCGACCCGCGGGTGCAGTTCCTGCTGCGCTTCCACATCTCCCACCTCCTTCAGGCGTGCTCCCGGTTGACGCCGCATCACGACGCCGGCGTGCCGGCACGCGGCCTGAACGGCGAGGCCTATCGCGGGCACGTGTTTTGGGACGAGCTCTACGTCTACCCGTTTCTGAACTACCGGCTGCCAGAGATCACCCGGGGACTGCTGATGTACCGCTATCGTCGCATCGGCGAGGCGCGAGCCAACGCCGAGGAAGCAGGGTTCAGGGGCGCCATGTACCCGTGGCAGAGCGGCAGCGACGGCGG
>Ga0335081_10009431_pt1 | contig 15713 bp, 15 predicted proteins | sample Lox_Sample_35_FD_206713 | JGI IMG/M metagenome (GOLD analysis project Ga0335081, IMG submission 206713) | Soil microbial communities from Loxahatchee National Wildlife Refuge, Florida, United States - Lox_Sample_3.5 | ecosystem: Environmental > Terrestrial > Soil > Wetlands | place: USA... | reverse complement strand
ACCGTAGGCCGGGAAAGTTCGGTGAACCTGATCAACTCCCTGGGTGAGGATAAGACCATCGTGGTGGTGGCTCAGCGCGAGGCACGGATCGACAACCCACAGCCCACCGACCTCTACGGCATCGGCACGCTGGCCACCGTGCACAAGGTGGTCAAGATGCCCAACCAGAGCCTGTTCGTGTTCACCGAAGGTCTGGAACGGGTGCGGATGACGGAATATACCCAGCTCAACCCCTTCCTGCGCGCCCGCACCGAGATCATCCCCGAGAGCGAGTTCCGCAAGACGGCCGAGGAAGAGGCGCTGCACCGCAACGTGCTGACGCTGTTCCAGCAGATCGTGGCCACCTCGCCCACCCTGTCGGACGAGCTGCAAACCGTGGCCATGAACATCGAGGACTCGGGCCGCCTGGCCGACTTTATCGCCTCCTCGCTGCCCTCGCTGGCGACCAAGGACAAGCAGGAGCTGCTGGAGACCACCGACATCCGCGTGCGCCTCGACCGCATCAACCGTCACCTGGCCAAGGAACTCGAGGTTCAGCAGCTGCGCAGCAAGATCCAGTCTGAAGTCCAGGACCAGGTGCAGCAGACGCAGCGCGAGTACTACCTGCGCGAGCAGATGAAGGCCATTCAGAAGGAGTTGGGCGAGCAGGATGAAACCACGCGCGACATCGAGGAATTGCGCCGCAAGATCGATGCCGCCGGCATGCCGGAAGAGGTCAAGAAGGAAGCCCTGAAGGAGCTTACGCGGCTGCAGCGGATGTCGCCCATGGCGGCCGATTATTCGGTCACACGCAATTACATTGAGTGGCTGGCGGTGCTGCCCTGGAGCAAATCCTCGGGCGGAGAAGTGGACATCAACAAGGCGCGCGAGGTCCTCGAGGCGGATCACTACGATCTGCAGAAGGTAAAGGATCGCATCCTCGACTATCTTTCCGTGCGCCGTCTGAAGCCCAACATGAAGGGGCCGATCCTTTGCTTTGTCGGGCCGCCGGGGGTAGGGAAGACGTCGCTGGGCAAGTCGATTGCGCGTGCCCTGGGGCGCAAGTTCACTCGGCTGTCACTGGGCGGGGTGCACGATGAGGCTGAGATTCGCGGCCACCGCCGCACCTACATCGGGGCGCTGCCCGGGCAGATTATCCAGGGCATCCGCCGGGCGGAGACTAACGATCCTGTCTTCATGCTGGACGAAGTGGACAAGCTGGGCCGCGACTGGCGCGGCGATCCCTCATCAGCGCTGCTGGAAACGCTGGATCCGGAGCAGAACAACACCTTCCGCGACAATTATCTCGATGTACCGTTCGATTTGTCGAAGGTTCTGTTCATCACCACGGCGAACCAGCTCGACCCGGTTCCCGACCCGCTGCGCGACCGCATGGAAATCATCGAGCTTCAGGGTTACACCGAGGATGAGAAGGTGCACATCGCTCAGCGCTATCTGGTGCCGCGGCAAATCGAGGAAAACGGCTTGAAGGCCGAACAGATCGAGTTCCCGGAGGAGTCGCTCCGCAACATCATCCGCCACTACACGCGTGAGGCAGGGGTGCGCAACCTGGAGCGCAACATCGGCACCATCTGCCGGAAACAGGCTCGCCGCATCGCGGAAGGCAAGCCCGACAAGCTCGTGGTCTCCAAGGACGACATCAAGCAATTCCTCGGCGGTGAGAAGATCCGCGTGGAGACCGAAATCGCCGAACGCACCAAGCGCCCGGGCGTGGCCGTCGGCTTGGCCTGGACGCCCACCGGCGGCGACGTGCTCTTCGTCGAAGTCAACAAGATGAAGGGCAAGGGCAATTTCATGATGACCGGCCAGATCGGCCAAGTGATGCAGGAGTCGATGCAGGCAGCGCTCACCTGGGTGCGCTCGCACGCGCAAGAACTGGGAGTCTCCGAGGACTTCTTCTCCAACCACGACCTGCACATCCATGTGCCCGCGGGCGCGATCCCGAAAGACGGTCCCTCGGCGGGTGTGACCATGGTGACGGCCATCGTTTCGCTGCTTACCGACCGCTCGGTGCGGCCGTACATGGCCATGACCGGTGAGATCACCCTCAGCGGTAACGTGCTGCCGGTAGGCGGGATCAAAGAGAAATTCCTGGCTGCCAAGCGGGCCGGCGTCCACGACATCATCCTGCCGGGGGAAAACAAGATGAACGTGGAAGAAGACATCCTGCCGGAGCAGCTCCAGGGCGTGATCGTGCACTACGTCAGCACCATCGACGAGGCTCTGGCCGTCGCCCTGCCCTCGAGCCCGACCGAGGAGAAGAAGGACGCAGAGGAGCGCGAGCAGCATCTGCAGCAAGTTCCGGCGTAATCTTCAAAGTCCACCACCGAGGCACGGAGACGCAGAGAAACCAATGTTTTCTCCGTGCCTCGCTGTCTCCGTGGTCTGCCGTCCAAAACCGGCGCAAACCATTTATCCTGTAACCATGCAGGTTCGAGTGCTGTTCTTCGGCGCGTTGCGCGACCTGGTGGGCCGCAGCAATGAGGCCTTGACGCTCCCCGAAGGAGCGCTCCTCTCCGACCTGCTGACCCACTATGAGGCCGCAGCACCACGGCTCAAGGACTTCCTGCCGGCGATTGCGCTGTCGATCAACCAGGAATATGCCTCTCCCGGCGCCGCCCTGCACGACCAGGACGAGGTCGCCCTGCTGCCGCCGGTTAGTGGCGGCCTGGATGGAAACCGCCGGAGCGCGGCCCACGTGGCGTTGGTGCAGGACCGCATTGCCACCGAGACTGTGCTGGCTCAGATCAAGCAGCCTGAAGATGGAGCAGTTGTAGTTTTCGAAGGCATCGTGCGCGATCATACCCGCGGCCGCCGCACCCTCTATCTCGACTACGAGGCGTATGAGCCCATGGCCTATCGTAAGCTGCAAGAGTTGGCCGAAGAAGCCCTGGGGAAATTCGAGATTCGTGCGGTGGCTCTGGTGCACCGTCTCGGGCGTCTCCAGCACTCGGAAACCAGCATTTTCATCGCCGTTGCCTCGGCCCATCGCGCCGCCGCCTTCGAGGCCTGCCGCTGGCTCATCGACACCCTCAAGAAAACGGTGCCCATTTGGAAGAAGGAGTATTTTGAAGATGGCGCAATCTGGGCCGATGGCGAACCTTTTCCCGACGATATTCCCACGGCAGGAAGAACGCTGACCCGTCATCCTGCATCCAAGTGAGCAGCTCTCCCGTGAAGCATTGGATAAAATTCCTGCTGGTGCAGGTTCACCATAGGTGCCTGCGGGTCTTTGAAGGGGCACGCCCTCCAGGCATGCCGTCAAAGGCAGGTAGGAACTCGGCTTTAGCCGCCGAGGGAGAGCGTCCTCAGGGCCTAAAGGCCGCTACATTTGTGCACGCGAGCGGCACGGCTAAAAGCCGTGCCCTTTCAAGACATCGAAACATCCGCGGTCAATCCGCTCTAGTGATGGCGTTCCTTGGCGCCTTGAGTGCGCCCGCTCTGGCGCAGGCCGCCGCGCCGCCGCAGCGCCCCGGCGAGCCCGCCGACAAGGCGCCCACCTACCGCGTAGACGTCAAGCTGGTGAACGTGTTCGTCACTGTCACTGACAACCGGGGCGCCCCGGTCTCCACCCTGCAGAAGGACAATTTTGAGGTACGGGAAGACGGTGTCGTCCAGAAGCTGGCGGTCTTCGACCGCGAATCAGCCTTGCCGCTGTCCATCGTGCTGGCTGTCGACACGAGCCTGAGCACGTACAAGGACCTCAAGCTCGAGCTGGACGCGGCACGCGCCTTCGCCCGGTCAGTCCTGCGCCCGCAGGATGCGCTAGCTCTGTTTCAGTTCAGCGAAGTGGTGGACGAGTTGGTGCCCTTCACCTCTGACCTCCGGCTGGTTGACCGGGGTATCGCGCGGGTCCGCGTCGGCGCCGCGACAGCTCTCTATGACGCCATCTTCCTCGGTTCGCAGGCCCTCATGCGCCGGCAGGGAAGAAAGGTGCTGGTGGTGATCACGGATGGGGGGGACACCGTTAGCCAGGTGAATTACCAGGACGCCTTGCGCGAAGCACAGCAGGCCGATGCGCTGCTATACAGCATAGTCATCGTGCCCGTGGAGGCCAGCGCCGGCCGCAATACCGGCGGCGAGCACGCTCTCATCCAGATATCGGAAGACACTGGCGGCAAGTACTATTATGCGGAGACGCCCCAACAGATCGAACGCGCCTTCCACCGCATCAGCGACGAGCTCCGCACCCAATACCTGCTGGGCTATTATCCCCGCCAGCGGCTGAGTGATTCCGATTTCCGGCGCATCCAGGTGAAGGTCACGCCCCCGGCCGATAGCGACTTGGCGCTGCCGCTGCACCCCCGCCACCGCACCGGGTACTACACCAGCAAGGCGGAATGACGGATGGTGCCCGCGTGTACAATATCGGCATGCCGTTCCAATCCTCCATGCTGCCGCTGCATAAAAAGCCCAAGAATCCACCTCCGGACGATACCTTTCAGGAGGCCGCTTACCTCAAGGCGCTGAGCGAAAAGCAGACTCCGGTCAGCGTCAAGCTGCTGGATGGCGAGATCGTGAAGGGCTGGATCGAGTACTACGATCAGAACATGATCCGCCTGACGCGCGAAGGCGTACCCAACCTGTTTATCTTCAAGCACGAGATCCTGTACATCTGCGAAGACGGCGGCCTGCGCAAGCCTCGGCGTGAGCCGTGAGCCTCGAGCGGCCCACCGAGTTCGTCTCCGCCGTCGAGCCCATCGCCCGCGAAGCCGGCGAGTTGCTGATGAGCTACTTCGCTCGTCACGTCAAGGTCGAGTACAAGGGCGAGGTGGACGTGGTAACCGAGGCAGATCGCGCCTCGGAAGCCCTCATCCTGGATCGCCTGCAGGCGCGCTTCCCCCGCCACGACGTGGTCGGCGAAGAAGGCGCGCGGCGCGAGACCGGGAGCGACTACAAGTGGTACGTCGATCCTCTGGACGGCACCACCAACTTCGCGCACGGCTTTCCCGTTTTTTGCGTTTCCATGGGCCTCGAGCACAGAGGCCAGTTGATCGCGGGCGTGGTGTACGACCCCACGCGCGGCGAGATGTTCTCAGCGGAGAAGGGAAGCGGCGCCTACTTGAACCAGCGCCGCATCCACGTCTCGAAAACAGCCAGGCTCGCGGAATCTCTAGTGGCGACCGGCTTCCCCAGCCACAAGCGCCACCAGAATCCCAACATCCACTTCTATCACCAGATCACGTTGCGCACCCACGGCGTGCGCCGCGCCGGCTCAGCCGCGCTGGACCTGGCATGCGTCGCTAGTGGACGCTTCGATGGCTTCTGGGAGTTCAACCTCAATCCCTGGGACCTTGCCGCCGGAGTGCTGCTGGCTGAAGAAGCCGGCGGACAGGTGACCGGCTTCCACGGGCAGCCGTTTCGTCTTGCCGACCGCGACGTGGTCGCGAGCAATGGCCTGGTTCACGCCGACCTGCTGCGCGAATTCAAAGAAATCTTTGAAGGCCGCGGCCTGGAGTCGCTGCCCGATCCACGGGAATACGCGAAGAATCGTTAAGCGTAACGATTTTTTGCTGAACTTTCAGTTCAGATCTACACATCAAAGAAACCATGCAGCGCGCCCGAATCGCGATCCTGGTCTTGCTAGTCGCCATCAGCGTTCCGCTGATCGCATTTTCCCAGGGCACGGCTGGCCACGTTGACGCCGTCTATCAGCGCGAGATCGAGAAGTTCCGCGCCGAGGAGATCAAAGACCTGAAATCCAACTGGCTGGTGCTGGCTGGGCTGTTCTGGCTCAAGCCGGGCGCCAACTCCTTCGGGACCGCGTCGTCGAATGCGATCCTGCTGCCTGCGGGCACGGCACCCGCCAAAGCGGGCGTCTTCGAACTCAAGGGGGACGAGGTCACGCTGAAGATGGAGCCCGGCGTGGCGGCGACCATCGACAACCAGCCGGTCACGACCGCGAAGCTCCAGCCTGACACTGCAGGCAAACCGACGGTAGTTGCCCTGGGCCGGCTGCGCATGAACGTCATCAGGCGCGGCGAACGGGTCGGCATCCGTCTAAAAGATCTCCAGAATCCGGCGCTGCGCAACTTCACTTCACTGCACTTCTATCCCATCGATACGGCATATCGCATCTCGGCGACTTGGGTGCCGGCGGACGGCAAGCGCACCGTTGATGTGCCCAATGTGCTTGGGGACGTGATGCATGAAACTGTTCCCGGGCAAGTGCAGTTCACGCTCAACGGAAAGCCCTTGAAGTTGACGGCACTCGGCGGCGACGCCGCCAAAGAACTGTTCTTCGTTTTTAGCGATACAACCAGCAAGACCGATACGTATCCCGCGGGACGCTTCCTCGAAGCCGACGCGGTGCAAGACGGCAAAGTCGTGCTCGACTTCAACAAGGCTTACAACCCTCCCTGCGCGGTTACGCCGTATGCCACATGTCCCATTGCGCCCAAAGAGAACCGGCTGGCGGTGGCCATTCCTGCGGGCGAGAAGTTCGATCACGCGAGCGCTCACCACTGACCCATTGGCACACGCAGCCGAAGAAAAGCTTCCGCCCTATAATGACCGTGGGCTCCGTCCTCCAAGGCTAAGCTCTCGATGGACTCGCAACTGGCAGCGGCGTATGGGGTGTGCCGGCAGATCACGCGGTCGGCGGCGCGCAATTTCTATTACGGGTTTCTCGTCCTGCCGCGGGAAAGGCGCGACGCACTCAGCGCGGTGTACGCGTTTATGCGGCACTCCGATGACCTGTCCGACGATCCGGGTCTTACCCGTCACGAACGCGAGGACAAGCTGACGGAATGGCGTAACGCGCTGCATCGCGTCGCGGCGGGCGAGCATACTGACGATCCCGTACTGCTGGCGGTCGGCGACGCGCAGCGCCGCTTCAACATTCCGCTGGAGCTCTTTGACCAGCTCGTCGAAGGCACAGCAATGGACGTCACGCCTTGGCCGGGTGAAGTCATCCGCTACCAGACCTTCGACGACCTGCGCCGCTACTGCTATCACGTCGCATCGGTGGTGGGACTGATCTGTATTAGGATTTTCGGCTACCGGGATCCGGCGGCGGAGGCGCTGGCCGAGCAGTGCGGACTGGCCTTCCAGTTGACCAACATCATTCGCGACGTGAAGGAAGACGCCGCGATGGGGCGCGTCTACCTGCCCGAGGAAGACCTCCAGCGCTTCGGGCACTCGGCTGCGGAGCTCGATCCCACGCGCTTGAAGAACGGTTTCGACGCCGTCGGCTTCCGTCCTGTGCTGGAGTTCGAAGCCGAGCGGGCGCGCGAATTCTACAGCGCCGCCGAGCAACTGCTACCACTGATTGATGAAGAGAGCCGCCCGGCCCTGTGGGTGCTGGTCGAGATCTACCGGCGGCTGCTGCAGAAGATTGCGGCACGCGGCTACGACGTGTTCCGGAAAAAGATCCGGCTGAGCAAGCGGGAGAAGCTCAGCGTGCTGGCCCGCGGATTCTGGCGGCGGCTGGCGTGAGCCCAAGCCACGTCGCCATCGCGGGCGGAGGATTGGCCGGGCTGGCGGCGGGATGCGCCCTCTCCGCGGCCGGCTTCCGCGTCACCCTGGTCGAGAAGCGGCCCTTTGTGGGCGGACGCGCCTCTTCCTATGAGCTTCCCGGAACCGGCGAGGTAGTGGACAACTGCCAGCACGTTCTGCTGGGCTGCTGCACAAACCTCATCGATTTCTACCGGCGCATCGGAGTCGAAGACAAGATTCACTGGTACGAGCGCCTGAATTTTATCGAGCCCGGCGGAAGAAGGTCGGTGATCGCGCCTTCTTGGCTGCCTGCGCCCTTGCATACCGCACCATCATTCCTAAAATCCGCTTCACTGACGCTCGGTGACAAGCTGGCCATCGCCCGCGCACTGATGGCCATCGCCCGCCGGCTGCCGCAAGATACGGGCGAAAACTTCATGGAGTGGTTGGAGAGACATGGGCAAACCCGTCGCGCCATCGACCGCTTCTGGAGAGTGGTGCTGGTGAGCGCCCTAAATGAAGACTTGGAGCGCATGTCAGTGCACTATGCGGCGCAAGTCTTCCGCGAGGCTTTCCTGAAATCGCGCGAAGGCGGGCGCATGGGCGTGCCGCGAGTACCGCTGACGGAGCTGTACGGTGCCGCAGCCGACTACATCCGCGCGCGCGGCGGCGAGGTAAGCCTGAGGGCGTCGGCAGAATCATTTCGCGCCGAGCCCACGGGCGCCCGGCTATGCGTCAATGGCGCCGAGATGGCTTGTGATTTCGCGGTGCTGGCGGTGCCCTTCGACGCGCTCGGCCGCATGCTTCCGGATGGCGCCGCACCACTGCGCGAGATGATCGCACGCTTCGAAAGCTCGCCCATCACCGGCATCCATCTATGGTTCGACCAGGAGATCACCGATCTTGATCACGCGGTACTGCTCGACCGCACTATCCAGTGGATGTTCCACAAGTCACGCCTGCTGGGGCGTGATGGGCCGAGCTACGTGGAACTCGTGGTGAGCTCGTCGAAGGCCCTGGTGGAAAAGCCGCGAGGAGAAATTATCGAGATGGCGGCGCGCGAGCTGGGCGAATTCTTTCCGCTGGCGCGCCAGGCGAAGCTGGTGAAGGCGACCGTGATCAAGGAAGTGCATGCCACCTATTCTGCGCTGCCGGGCTCGGATGCTTATCGCCCCCCGGCGGCGACCAGCTGGCCGCGCGTTTTCCTGGCCGGCGATTGGACCCGTACGGGCTGGCCGGCGACGATGGAAGGCGCGGTGCGCAGCGGATATCTGGCAGCGGAAGCGGTGGCGCAGACGGCGGGCCAGAAGACGAAGTTTGTCGTGGGCGACTTGCAGGCCAAGGGGCTGGTGAGGAATTAGGATTTGTGATTTTCGCCGCCGGCCGCGATTCTAAAGCTGTGCCCCGAACACCCGCCATCAACACGCCGAGGCCTGGCGCGGCAAGTCCGGCTCAGCCCGTTCTGTGGTTTGGCCCTGAGCGCGCGGAAGCGTGACGGTGAAGGAAGTACCGCTGCGGCCGTGCCGCGTCGAGCTGGACACGTCAACGCGTCCGCCCATCTCCTCGATAATGCTGCGCGTTACCCACAGTCCCACGCCGGTCCCCTTCTCGCCCTTGGTAGTAAAAAATGGCTCGAAGATCTTTTCCAGGTTTTCGGGCGAGATGCCGTGGCCATTGTCGGCGATACACACGCGAAATGCGTCGTTCGCTGCAGAGATGCTGACCGTCAGTCGCCCCTCTTCCCCCAGGGCGTCCACTGCATTGGCGATCAGATTAGTGAACACCTGCCGCAGCTCGCCGGGGAAGCCGATCATCTGTCCGCTGGTCTCGTACTTGCGCTCCATGGCGATGCGCTTCTGCGCCACCGCCGACTCGAACATGCGGCACACTCCGTCCACCACCTCGGCCAAGGTGAGGGAAACCGGGAACGCGGTCTCGCGCTGCAGCGCCAGGGTGTTGCGGGTGATGACGGCGATGCGCGACACCTCGTCCCGCGCCGCTCCCAGCATTTCTCTCATCTCCGGCTCGATCTCCGGTTTCTGTTCGATCAGGTAAACCAGGTTGAGCAGGGTGTCGAGCGCATTCTTGATCTCGTGGGCGATGGTCGCGGCCAAGCGCCCGGTGGCTGCCAGTTTTTCGGAGCGGCGCACCGCCTCGCCGAGTTCGTTATTGAGCTTGTTGATCTGTTCTTCGGTCTTCTTGCGCTCTGTAATATCGCGGATGGCGCTGGTGACGAACAGCCCCTGCGGCGTGCGCAGCGGGCTCAAGCTGATCTCCACCGGGAACTCCGTCCCGTTCTTCCGTTTGCCGAACAACTCGAGTCCGGCGCCCATGGGCCGCACCCGCGGCTCGGCGAAGAACGCGTCGCGATGGTGGGCGTGGCGCGGGGTGAAGCGCGCCGGGATCAGCATCTCCACCGGCTGGCCGAGCAACTCCTGCCGTCCGTAGCCGAACAGGATTTCGGTCTGGCTGTTGACGACGACGATCTTGCCTTCGCTGTTGACGATTACCATGGCGTCGGGCGCCGATTCCAGCAGGTCACGGAAATCGGGAGGCGCCCACTCCGGGTGCTGACTTGTTATGTACATGGCGAGTCGGCGGAACAGCTTCACAAACCCATCCTCTGCTCGGATTACGACCCTGAAAGGCCTGCCCAAAGGGCAAAAGTATAGCGCAGCTTGCTCGCTCGTAGGATGGCGGCTGGCCGAAATCGGCAGCCCACTGTGCAACTATTGACCTTTTCCCATTTTTGCGCTTACCGTAGTGCAGCCGGAGTGGAAGGGTGGGCGAACGCATCTCTTTGATAAATTGCGGCTTCCCCGGAAACTCGTCTTGACGGATGGTAGTATTGACAATCGCATGCCTCTGAAGACCCTATTCTTGAACCCGCCCTCCTTCGAAAACTTTGATGGCGGCGCCAGTTCCCGCTGGCCCGCTACTCGCGAAATCGAATCCTACTGGTATCCGGTCTGGCTGGCCTATCCCGCCGGGATGCTGGAGGGCTCGCGCCTGCTGGATGCCAGCCCGCACCACGTCTCCTGGCAGCAGACGGTGGAGATCTCGAAGGACTACGAGTTCGTGGTGCTTTTCACCAGCACCCCGGGTTTTCCCGGCGACTGCAAGCTGGCCGAGGCCATGAAGGCCGTCCATCCCGGGCTGCAGATCGCCTTCGTGGGACCGCACGTCACGGTGCTGCCGGAGGCGGTGCTGCGCGACTGCCCGGCGATTGACTTCATTGTTCGCCGCGAGTTCGATTACGCCACGGTGGAGTTCGCCCAGGGCAAGCCGCTGGCGCAAATCATGGGCATCTCCTACCGGCAGAATGGCCGCGTCGTGCACAATCCCGACCGGCCGCCGGTGGACGATCTCGACGCCCTACCCGACGTCACCGATGTCTATCATCGCGACCTCGACGTGCGCCGCTACAACGTACCGTTCTTGCTGAATCCTTTTGTCTCGCTTTACACGACCCGTGGCTGCCCCGCACAATGTACGTTCTGCCTCTGGCCGCAGACATTGAGCGGACATCCCTGGCGCAAGCGTTCCTCGGATGCCGTCGCGCGGGAGATGGCTAAGGCCAAGGAATACTGGCCGTTCGTGAAGGAATTCTTCTTCGACGACGACACCTTCAACATCCAGAAAGCGCGCACCATCGAGCTGTGCGAGAAACTGAAGCCGCTGGGGCTGACCTGGTCCTGCACCTCGCGCGTCACCACCGATTACGAAACGCTCAAGGCCATGCGCGACGCGGGCTGCCGCCTGCTGATCGTTGGCTACGAGTCGGGCGATCCCCAGATCCTCAAGAACATCAAAAAGGGGGCGACGGTGGAGCGGGCGCGTGACTTTACCCGCGACTGCCACCGGCTCGGCCTGACCGTCCACGGGGACTTCATCCTCGGGCTGCCGGGCGAGACGCGCGAGAGCATCCGCCAGACCATCGCGTTCGCCAAGCAGCTCGACGTGGAGACAATCCAGGTGTCGCTGGCGCACGCTTATCCGGGGACCGAACTCTACGATTTCGCCAAGAAGAACGGGTTCATCATCAACGAGCAGCAGATGGTGGACGAAGGCGGACACCAGCTCGCGCACATCGAGTATCCAGGCCTGCCGCGCGAGGAAGTGCTCGACGCCGTTCACCGCTTCTACGACGAGTACTACTTCCGCCCCAAGGCGGTGTACCGCATCGTGCGCAAGGCCCTGTTCGACGCCGGCGAGCGCAAGCGCCTGTATAAAGAAGCCCGCGCTTTCCTCAAGCTGCGTTCCGCCCGCAAGCGCTATGTGGAGAAACGGCGCTCCGCCCCCGGTATTCCCGGCGCACCTTCATCCCAGGAGCGGGAGGCTCAGATCGAGACGGTCGAGGTCTAGGGGGATTGGGGAGGAGGGCTGTTCTATCTTGTTTGTCATCCCCTGCGAGCGCCCGGTGTACGCCTAGAAAGCTTTGTGACCCTCCGCAAATACCTTGTTCTCGTCGCCATCGTCGTTTTCGCTTCGTTCGGCGATATCAGCCTCTCCCACGGGATGAAGCGCGTGGGCACAATCTCGCTCGCCCGCTGGACGGAGCTGATCGCGGCGGTGTTCAACCCCTGGGTCGCGCTCGGCATTGTGCTCCTGCTGGGATTCCTCGTCTCCTATCTGAGCGCGCTTTCCTGGTCGGACCTCACTTACGTCTTGCCCGCGACCTCGTTCGGTTACGTGCTACTGGCGCTGCTCTCGGTCTGGCTGCTCGGCGAAAGGGTCAGCATCACCCGCTGGATCGGCATCTTGCTGGTCAGCTCTGGGATCGCCATCGTGACCCGGGGACCTTCCGCCACCCGCCAGCCGCCCGAACTTGAGCCCACCACTGGCGGAGATAAGTGATGGGCGCCTTGCGGACCTGGGGCGCAATCGCCGCTATCGTTCTCAGTTCGACCGCCGGCGACGTGCTGCTCTCGCGCGCCATGCGCCAGATCGGGCACGTCGGGGACCTCTGGCATAGGGCAGGTCCGCTTGCCGTCCTCAGGGCTGTCGTGACCCACCCCAGTTTTCTTCTCGCCCTGCTGTTTATGGCGATCTCGTTCTTTGGCCTGCTGGCGGCGCTTTCCTGGGCGGATGTCTCGCTGGTGGTGCCGGCGGCCGCCTCGCTCACCTACATCACCAACGCCTTCGCCGCGAACCTTTTTCTGCGTGAGCGCGTGGACCGCCGCCGCTGGCTCGCCGCCCTGCTGGTCTGTGCTGGAGTGGCCCTGCTGGCGGCCTAGCCAGTAGGCACGTAGTTTTTATTTTCCTTAAATGCTGTAACCCGCGCTGCAATCTGGAATCAAACCTTTGCGGAGGCGACCATGGCTCACACCTATGACGCGATCATCATCGGCACCGGGCAGGCCGGGCCCTCGCTGGCGGTGCGGCTGGCGAATACAGGTAAGCGAGTCGCGATTATCGAGCGCAAGTTGTTCGGCGGAACCTGCGTCAACACCGGCTGCATTCCCACGAAGACCATGATAGCGAGCGCCTACGCCGCGCGGATGGCGCGCCGCGCCGTCGAGTATGGGGTGAACATCGGCGGAACGATGACGGTGGACATGCAGCGGGTGAAGGCCCGCAAGGACGAGATCTCGGGGCGATCGCGAACCGGCGCCGAAAGCCGGCTGAGGGGCACTAAGAACCTGACGGTATACCAGGGCCAGGCGCGCTTCGAATCGGCGCACGAGGTCAGCGTGGCGCAGGAGCGGCTGACCGCAGGGTGGATCTTCATCAACGTAGGCGGGCGGGCCATAGTGCCTGCGATGCCCGGCATCGACCAGACGCCCTATCTCACCAACTCTTCCATGATGGATGTGGACTTTCTGCCGCGCCACCTGGTGATCGTGGGCGGCAGCTATGTCGGATTGGAGTTCGGGCAAATGTTCCGGCGCTTCGGCAGCGAGGTGACCATCATCGAGATGGCTTCGCGGCTGATCTCGCGCGAGGACGAGGATGTGTCGGCGACGGTGCGGGAGATCCTGGATGCTGAGGGCGTGCACTTGCGCTTAAATGCCAAGTGCATTGCCGTTTCCAAACGCGGCGACGACATTGCGGTGAGCGTCGATTGCACCGACGGGGCGCCAGCGGTGGTGGGCTCGCATCTGCTGCTGGCCGTGGGACGGCGTCCCAACACCGACGACCTCGGCCTCGATAAGGCTGGCGTCGCGATAGACAAACGTGGCTACATCGTGGTCGACGACCAGTTACGCACCAGCGTCCCCGGCATCTGGGCGCTGGGGGATTGCAACGGCCGAGGCGCTTTCACCCACACCTCCTACAACGATTACGAGATCGTCGCTGCCAACCTGCTGGATAACGATCCGCGGCGGGTGAGCGATCGCATTCAGACCTATGCACTGTACATCGATCCGCCGCTGGGCCGAGCCGGCTGGACGGACGCGCAGGTGCTCAGCTCAGGCCGGCGGGCGCTGGTGGGGAAGCGTCCCATGACGCGCGTCGGACGCGCGGTGGAGAAGGGCCAGACCCAGGGTTTCATGAAGATCGTGGTGGATGCGGATAGCAAGCAGATTCTGGGCGCGGCCATCCTGGGCACCGGCGGCGACGAAGCCATCCATTGCATTCTGGACATGATGTACGCCAAGGCGCCCTACACGGTGTTGCAGCGGGCCATGCACATCCATCCCACGGTTTCAGAGCTGGTACCGACGATCTTGGGAGAACTCCACCCGCTGATAGACACGAAGACTGAGACCGGCTCGGCGGCCTGAGCCCGGCGGCTCAGTGCGCCAAATGGTGACCACTCTGGGCGTGCGCGACCGCACGCTGGTGATTGGTCAAGAAGCGCAACTCCTCCACCGAGATTGGCTTTTCTCCGGTCAACACCACAGGCACCGACGGGCACGCGTGGTGTATCCGCGGCGCTAACTTGTCGGCAAGACTGGAATCGAGCAGCACGACCGCCGGCGGAAACAGCCGCAGCAGCGCCATACCGACCTCCGGACTGAAGGCCAGCATCACTTCGTAGCCTGCGGAGCGGAGCACGGCAACCGGCTCTTCCGCCCGGCCGGCATCAGGGTCAATGCAGATTATCCGTGGCATAAGAAAACTCCAATCCAGGGCGCGAGCTAATCCAAGCGCGCCGCGCTGATCCAGGCCGGCCGCGCCGGCAGCAGCTCCAGAAACAGACCCAGAGCTGCGGACATCGCGATCACCGAGAGTGAAGTCTGGCCGGTAGCCAGCGCCACGACAGCGTTCCTGACCAGGTTGCACCCCAAGTTCCACGCAGCCCACAACGGATTTTCCTTAGCTCGCACGGCCCTTACCTCACTCGGTGCCCCGGCAGCTCACGCCCCAGCTCCGGTACCCCAAGGCTTTCCCCCGCGGGGAACTCCCGGAAGACCGCCGCGCATACCAAGACCAGCAGCAATCCCCAGCTAAGCAGCACCGCGGGTGCACCCCAGAGCACGATTTCGAAGAGCGAATTCATGAGCGCCTTGAACCTAACTCTACTAACCCAAACCGTAGCCGTTGTGAGTAAAGATTGCGTCAAGGAAACGTAAAGTCCTGTAAATACGGGGCATGACTGGTGGGTGGCTTTGGTGGCATCACCAACTGCTGTGATTTGCATCACTGCAAAGAGTGCGCCTCCAGCCGACGATGAGCGAGATTGGGGTATTCACACTTGGAAAGCGATAGTGACATCTACGCTCACGTTGTTCGCGAACTCGCGGAGGCGTTGGACGCCATCGCCAGTTCACGGAGTTGCTGCTCCGGCGGGGTTCTGTTCCGACAAGGACAGCCGGCGGACGGTGTCTTGGTCGTCCGCCGCGGCGCGGTTCGGCTTTCCGCTTCCTCCCACGGTGGCGACGGCCGACTGCCCTATCGCACGGTAGGTCCGGGATACGTGTTGGGCTTGCCGGCGCTGTTCTCTGGCCAGCCTTACAGTCTTACCGCCGAAGCTCTGGAGGAGTGCGTGTGCGGCTTCGTAGATTGCGAGCGCGCCCTGCAGTTGGTCCGCGAGCGGCTGGACCTCTGCCTGCAGGCCGCCGACCTGCTGGCCCGGGAAGTCCGCAGCCTGCGCGAATGGCAGGTTGAGCACATGGGCGTGCAACCCAGTGACGGTCGCTCTGCGCGCGGCAAGCACTGATGTAGCGGTTGTGGTGCAACTTCTCCTGAGCTGAAACTTCATTTCCCTGCCACACATCGAATGCTCATGCTGTTCGAAGGCAACGAGCGCAAGCAATTGGAACAGCGCATGCGCGAGGCCGGGCGTCTGCCGCCGGGACAGGCGGCCACGCTCAAGTGGCCGGTGCTGC
>Ga0335081_10009430_pt1 | contig 15714 bp, 13 predicted proteins | sample Lox_Sample_35_FD_206713 | JGI IMG/M metagenome (GOLD analysis project Ga0335081, IMG submission 206713) | Soil microbial communities from Loxahatchee National Wildlife Refuge, Florida, United States - Lox_Sample_3.5 | ecosystem: Environmental > Terrestrial > Soil > Wetlands | place: USA... | reverse complement strand
TATCTCCTTCTGGGCCTTTAGGAAGCTGTAGGCCTTTTCGAACCCGAGTGAAACGACGAGGTCGGAGACGCTGTCGAGTATCATGAGCGCCTTGCGCTTGGGGTGGGCTTGGAAGGTCTTCGCAATTAGGTCGAGCAGCACCGAGGTGTCGTCCTGGGGGACTGAGACCTCGTCGCCCCGACCAGTGGGCCTGGGATACGTGACCCCCGAGGTCATGCTGAAGATCTGGATGCCGTCCAGCGAAGAGAGCGCGGCGTAGATGGGCCCTCCCTTCCACGTGAAGGCGAAGACGGCGCTCTTCGCCGATTTGAAGCTCTCCGCGAACTCTTTGACTATGACCTCGTAGCTAATCGCGGGGTCCACCTCGAGCAGGATGCTCTTGCCCGCGAACCTGAGCGCGTCCACCCCCGTTCCGGCACCTCCCTTGGGGCTGGTCGACTTGCTCGCGGGGTCCTCCCAGGGCTGCATCTCCAAGGAATAGGCGCGCGCGAGTTCCGCGACCTTCGGCGAGAGCTCTCCCGAGTAAACGGCGTGGACGACCAGCTCCGTGTCGAGCTGCGTGACGAAGAGCTTCATTATCTGGGTCTCGTCTATGTCCTGGACGACCACGTATCCGTGCTTCGACCCGTCCCTCCGCTGCGCCACGATTCCCAGCGTGTGGACCGCCCCCGACTTCCCCACAACCTTGGGGCTGAGTACCTTGGAGCCCTCGGCGACGAGACTCCTCTGCAGGCTGGAATAGAGCTCCGACTCCTGTGAGCCGATCGTGGGAAGGTACGTCAGCGCCTTGGAGATGCGCTCCTTCGTCAGCGTCTCGAGCTTGAGAGGCGCGGCCTCCCTCTTCAGGTTCACGTAGTGCTCGAGGAGCGAAGACCCGCTCTCGGTCAGGGAGTAGGTCACCCTCTTCCCGTCCACCTGCCTCGAGAGAAGCTGGTTCCGGATCAGGGCCTCGAGGTACATTATCAGGTCGTCCCAAGTGACGTTGGCCAGCTGCATTATCCTGGTGGGCTTCTCCGTCCCTTTGGATATCACGCTGAGTATGTCGCAGGTGATCTCCAGCTTCGAGCGCCTTCCCGACAGCCTTGGCGCTTCTTCTTCGAACAACTCGACCGTATTCCCCTTTTTCCCTTCGACGATTCACGGGTTCGGAATCGTATGTAAGTTTTCGTGGTCTAGAAAGACCCTAGTCGAGCCCCATCTACTTCGAGGGGCGCTCGCTCGAGGCCTTCTCAAGCCTGGAGTTGCTGCGCCAGACGGCCACGATGAATCCACCAACGACCACCGTGATGCCTAGGGCGAACACCTCCCTGACCACGTTGAGGTTCACCGAGAGTATGGTCCCGTCGAGGACCGCGAGAAGGGCGACGCCGGCGAGCATGTTGCGCCTCCAAGTCTTCGGAGGCCTGCGCTCGCGCTTCAAGTCAGATTTACCGACCGTCGCAGGCCTTTTAGGGGTTCCGGGACTCGCCACTCTAGGCCGGCGTGCCTTGGTAGAGCATCAGGAGGTTCCCCTCCGAGTCCTTGAAGAACGCCACGGCGCCCGCGGAGTCGTAGGTGATGGCCCCCTCCACCCTGCTGTCCTTGTCCGTCTTCTCTCCGCGCCTGAACTTTACGCCCCTCTCCTTCAGCTTCGCGACCACGCCCTTTATGTCATCGACCATGAAGACGGAGTAAGCGAGCGCTATCTTCTCCCGCTCCTCGGGCGAGACCAGCCAGAAGTCCGACCCGCTCACCTCGACCGAAGCCCAAAAGTCCTTCATGTCGCCCTCCATCCTGTGGAGGAGCTTCCCTCCGAGCGTCTCCGTGTAGAACTTGACCGCCCTGTCCATGTTGCGGACGGGGACGAGGGTGGCGTGCTTGCCGAGAATTGCCAATCCTGAATCGCCTAGCGAAACCTCAACTCTGTAGGCGTATTTAAGCGACCAATGAAAGGGAGCGGGGGCCTCGGGCCCTCAAGCGAGACCGACGGGCCGCTAGGACATGAAGGCGAACGGGTTCACTGGGAAGTACTCGAAGAAGAAGGTGACCGCCGCTACCAGCCAGAGCAGCATCAGGAGCCTCTCAGCGCTGACCCTGCCTCGAGCGAGGAACGTGATGACCAGGGGGATCCCGAGCGCGAGCCCCACGTCGGTGTTGATGAAGTAGAAGGCGTACTCGACCCTGTCGCTCACGAGAGAGATGTAGAAGAGGGGAAGATACGTCGCCGCGATCACGCACCCGACTAGGGCGTCCGCTTCCTTGGCGCTCCTCCTCACCAGCTTCCAGGCCACGACGGGCACGACGAGCCAGATGGAGTACCACACGACGAGGTTGCCCATCCCCTGCCAGTCGATCGGGTGGTAGACGACGAAGTGGGACGTGCCGTTCGCCCCGGTGGAGGTCACGGTCACAGAGCTGACGAAGTAGGGGAGGGGGCCGACGTCGAACGGGAGTATCCAGTTCCATGGATAGCAGTTCCACTGGTTTATGCTGCCGCAGCCGGTCAACGAGGACTGATACGTGTAGTAGTACTCGAAGTTCTGGATGGGGTTGGTCACGGGCCCGGACCCGGAGGTCGTGGTCGTGGTCGACGTCACTGTCTGGTTGTAGACGGGGTTCACGCTCACCGTCGGTTCGACCACCACGGTAGTCTTGGAGTAAGGGTGGTACGCCAAGTCGTAGCCCCAGAGAGGGAGACCCACCACGAGCGAGACGATTATCGCGAAAGCGATGATCTTCTTCAGGCCGACGGACGGACCGGGCGCCCTGAGCCTCTTCGAGTTCGCCCACAGGTGGTAGAGGACGAGGGCCAGGAGGAAGAAGACCCCTGTCTCTTTGCTGAGGATGGATAGCCCGAGGGCGAGCGCGGAGAGGTAGTAGCGCCTCCTGAAGTAGGCGAGGAACCCCGCGAGCGCGAAGAGGACGGGCGGCCCGTCGAGCAGGAGGAGGGAGGTGTGGACAAAGAACAGGTTCTCGAACGCGAGCATGGAGGCCGCGAGGAGCGCCTTCTCCTTCGAGAAGAACTGCCTCGCGAGCTCGTACATCATCCATACGGCGAGGGTGCCTATCACCGCGTAGAATATCCGCCAGCCGAAGAAGTTGTCGCCGAAGATGGATATGCCCAGCGCGCCCCAGATCTTCCCGAAGAAGGGGTGCTCGAGGTTGTTCGCCACCCCGTGGATGAGGTCGAGCGAGGCGGGGACGTAGTAGGCCTCGTCGAAGACCATCCCGCCGCCGTTCGTGGTGTCGGAAGGGAACGAGAGGGCGAAGAGGTGGAGCGCGAAGATGACCAGCACCAGGTGGCCGATGTTTATCCCGCGCAGCGTCCTCGTCAAGAGGCCTGCCCTCGGCCCTTCGTCGCCGTCCGGGGGAGCCTCGCTGGCCGCCTCCAAGGCTGCCTGCGTTCGGGGCGCGATGATATAACCTCAAACCTCTAAATCCCGACTCCCGCGCGGGTCAGAGCAGCCATGGCAGAGACGCTCGGCGAGTACGCGAGGAGGCTGATGCACTGGTTCGTCATAGGCTCCTACTTCGCCGCCCTCCTCGCCTTCGCGGCGGCGCTTGTCCTCACGGGCGAGGGACGGCTCTGGGTCGGCCCGCTCGGCGACGTCTCCTCAATCTCGGTCGGCTCGGTGGCGGTGATCTACGCGCTGAGCCAGTACAGGTTCAGGGGCGCCGGCTACACCGAGATGAAGTCGGTCGTCCTCGCGGTGCTCTTCGCGAACGCCTTCCTCCAGTGCTACGAGCTGATCTACGGACTGACCTTCAGCCTCAGCGCCGCCCTGGGCGACCCCCCTACGCTCACGGGGACCGACGTCAGGACGTTTATCCTCTGGCTCATCATGATATCCCCAATCCTGCTCGTCCACGAAGAACTCAGGTTCAAGCGGTCGGGCGCGGCCCTCCTCCTCCTCTTCGGCGCGGTCTGGGTGGTGTGGATCCTCTACGGATATCCGCAATACTACTACTCCGGCTACGCCTTCGCGCAGGTCCTGAAGACGTCCGACCCCTTCCACCTCAGCCTGTGGCTCAACTTCGGCTCGAAGGCCCTTCTCGCGGTCTTCTTCGTCTCCCTGCTCGAGCCGGCGAAGGCCATGAAGGCCGCTCTGGGCCGCCGCTAGGACGCGCGCCCTTCGTCCTCACGCCGGAAGGGGTTGTCAACCGAATTGTGCTATTTGTCTAGATTTCATGGCATCTTGGGTAATCTGCCTTCCAGCCCGACTTTGGAGGCCCGACCCAGTTGAGACTAGTCCGCGGAGCATCCGGAAACTGTCACGAGGTTTCAGGCAGGCCCACGGGGAGAAAAATTGAGCTATCATTCCTAATGCTTAAATTGTCTAGAGGAATTAGAGCCACAAGTTTGAAAGAATTCCGGTCTTTTGCGTCAATTTTAGCTCTTCTGGCGGTTTTCACGCTCTCGGGGGCGACTTTGGCGCACGCGCAGACCGAAGGCGGTTGGACTCCTTCGGGCTGGGTCTCGGGCGCGACGATATCGGATTTGACGGGGAACACTCCGCTCGTGCAGAACCAGCCGCTCATCGCAGGTCACTCCTACAACGCCACCTTGACCATCGTCGTCCCCAACACGTCGACCAGCACCAAGACCTTCCAGGTGAGCGTCAATGCGAACTTCCTCGCCGCCTCCAATCAGCCGATATTCTGGGCCATGCACACCGTGAACTACCCCGGTTACAACATGACGGGATTCACTGGCGGAAGCAAGATAGTGACCTTCAACTACGACCAGGGGACGTTCAAGCTCTCGGCGTACTTCCAGGTCCCGGTGAACTTCACGAACCCCTCGGCGACCTACGTGACGCCTTCGGGCAACGTTAGCCAGTCGATACACCTGACCCAGAACGGCGTGATAATCGCTTCCGTGGTCCCCGTCGGGTCGACCTCGGCGGGCGACTTCACGGCTTCCGTTTCGGACCAGACCATCCAAACATACCTGACGGATTACAATCAGACGGCTAGCCTGGTCCCGTCGGGCAAGATATCGGCGACCTACTCTCCCCTGGTGAACTCCATCCTCAACGAGGCCCAGGCGCTCTACAAGCTCGGGTTCCCCGATCAAGGGACTACCCTCCTGGGAACGATCACCTCCTCGGCCTTCCCGGTGCCTCCGAGCGGCGCCCTCCAGACCGACCTCTTGGTGGGTCTCGCCGCGGCGGTCGTGGTGATAATACTTCTCGCCGTGATGACACTCCGCAGCAGAGGCAGGAGCGGCTACTCCGTAGGGATAATCAACGACGTCCAGAAGGACTTGGCGGTACTCGAGGTCACTGCCGCGAAGTATGACAAGGCCATGGCGGACAAGCTAAAGTCTCTAAGAGACAAGTTGAGTGAATCAAGTTGAGCAACAACAACGCGGGAAAGATGTCATCGTTCGCGAGCGTCCACGTCGTGGGGCTGGGAGGCACGGGGACCAACATCATCCAGGCCCTCATCGAGAGCGACCGGTTCTTCAAGCTGCTCACGCAGGAAGACTTCAACATCGCGTGCCTCGCGGTCGACGTGGCCGACGCCGACATCTCGAACCTGGTGACCTCCTACAAGGCGACTCAAGCGAAGCTCGAGGCGAAGGGGGTGTCCGTCGACCATCTCTGGGTGAGGGGCCTCAACATGAAGTTCAACACCCCGGAGTCGCTCTTCGAGTTCATGGGCAAGTACAACACCTACCTCATGAAGGAGGGCGTTGTCGCGACCAACTACAAGCCCTGGGTGCAGTCTTCGATGACGATCCCCCCTCTCGCGGGCGGAGTCGGGAGGATGAGGGCCCTCAGCAAGGCCGTCTACGCCCTCAACTACTACCACTACAGCGAGCTGAACAGCGCCATCTCGGTCTTCAAGGACAGGGTCCTGACCTCAAAGTTCCAGCCGATAGTCGTCCTCGTCTTCGGGCTGGGAGGGGGGACGGGCAGCGGGATGGTCTTCGACTTTGCGAGGCACCTCCGCGCCAAGCTGGGCTCCTCGGTGCCGATCATGGGGCTGGCGATACTTCCCAGCGCCGCCGACGACCTGCTGGCCAGAGGCCCGGCGCCATACAACGCGCTGATGGAGGCCGAACTGCTGTTCAACAGGAAGCTCAACGAGCAGGTCGCGAAGAAGTACGGCGCCGCCTACCAGAACCCCTTCAACTCCCTCTTCTTCCTCCCCCTGGACCCGGTCTACAACAACAGGAACAACCTGGTCACGGCGAAGAGGGAGCTCGACGAGTGCATCATAGACATCATGAGCATGTTCATGCGCTTCGACCTGGCCGACCTCCTGAGCAGGGTCGGGACCAACAACGACTTTGGGGCCAACTGGGCGCACACCCTGGCCTATCTTCGCATCCGGTACCCCGTCCAGGACTACATCGACTACATGCACGAGTACCTGAAGCTGCTCGAGACTCTGGGGACTTTCATGGACGCCAAGAACGAGGCGCTCGGGACGATCAACGACGCGATGAGGAACCGGTTCGCCATGCTCAAGAACCTCTACAGGAAGAACCTCATCCAGACCAACAACTACCGCCCAGACTCGTTCGACTCGGAGGTCGAGGAGATCATAAGGAGGGCGGGCAAGTTCGAGGCCGAGTTCAAGAAGCAGGTCAGGGGCCTGGAGGATTTCGCGCTCAACTACAATCAGCGGTGGACCAAGGTGCTCCAGGCGATGGCCTTCGGGCCGGAGACGACCGAGTACAGCGTGATACAGGGCCTGACGCACTTCCACCAGCAGATCTCCAACCTGGGGGCGAACTACGAGCAGTTCCTGAAGGACCTCCCCCTCTACACCTCCGAGCTGGAGAACAGCATCACGGCGAGCAAGTTCCTGACGTCCAGCCAGATAAGGCAGGTCAGGAGCTACCTCAGCTTCGTCAACCTGGTGGCCAAGTCTCTCGAGACGCTCAACCTCTACATCAGGGCGAAGGGCCTCGCGGACGAGGTCGGAGTCCTCTATGCGAAGGACGAGAGCAAGGAGGGGAGGGCGGCGGCGACCAAGGGAGAGACCGACCTCCTCCCGTTGTACAAGGCCGCGGGGTACATCCTGAACCGCCCCGAGACCGAGATAAAGGTCTCCGACCAGTACATCCCGGGCATAAGGGTCGTCAAGAAGGGCCTGGACGACACGTTCAGGGACGCCAGCGCCACGCTCGAGTCCGCGGAGAGGCTGCTCGCGCAGAAGGAGCAGGACGTCGCGAGGGTGGCCAAGGAGATGGAGAAGATCAGGATCGACGTCGGCGGGAAGAAGAAATACCTGAAGCGCCAACAGGACGCCCTCCAGACCGAGGTCGAGGCGGCGCGCGCCCAGATCGAGGCGCAGAGGACCGACCGGGACAAGCTCAGGGCAGACCTGGACAAGCTCACCGAGCTGGAGAAGGCCCTGGAGATCACCTCTCCGTACCGGAAGATCCTCGCCAACGTCGTGAACAAGACTATCGAGCTGAACTCGCTCATGAGCGGGATAACGAACACGGGGAGCTACTACGAGAGGGTCGTGGAGCTGAGCGAGGTCGAGCAGGTCAAGATCATGGAGAAGATCCTCCGGGAGGACGAGGAGAGCCTGAAGGGGGACTCGATCCTCAAAGAGATAGTCGACAGGGAGAGGTTCCGGAGCATCGTGAAGAGCTACATCCGAATCTTCAGCGTCCCCAACTACCCGGGGCTCTCGGACAGCTACCGGTCGGACCTCATATGGGCGACCGTCGGGATCCCTCCGGGCCTCTGGGACCAGGAGCTCCAGGGAGCGCTCTCCAGCACCCTCAACGTCTACTCCAGCGTGGAGGCTAGCAAGAGCATCTCGCTCAGGCAGATCCCACAGATGGACCCGTGGACGATCACCTTCCTAGTCATCATGGCGAAGGCCAGGATCGACCAGATAGAGAAGTTCCCCTCGATGAAGAACGACATGGAAGGCGTCCAGAAGTCGGAGAGGCTCCTCTTCAGGAGCTTCCTCCTCGAGCAGGGGCTGGCCAGCCTCGACGACATGGTGGCCAAGTTCGAGGAGAGAAGGGCGGCACAAAATTCGAAAGAAAGGGAGGCTTGATGGCCCGGGTTGAAAGCAGGTCGCGCGCAACGGTCACTGCGTACACCTCAGCCTTCATCATAGCCGTCTCCTCCTCCGTCTACCTTGCAGTCGTCCCCTTCCTCCCCGCCCCGCCGGTCTTCCCGATCCTAGTCGGCGTGGCGCTGGGCGCGCTCTCGCTCAGGAACAGGGGCATCTCCATAGCGACCCTCTACATCCTGGTCTACTTCTCGGTCCTCTGGCAGCTGATAGGCTTCGGGTTCTTCCAGCTCCTCTCCGCGGGGGTCGGCGTCGCCGTCCTGCTCGCGATGGCCGTCCCCCTCGTCCCGTTCATGACCAAGCGCGTCGAGCTGAGCTCGATGGCCCTCGCGGTCCTCGCAGTGGCGCTGATGCTCACCCCGGCGTACTTCGTCTCGATACCCCTCGTCGCCGCGGCGGCCCTCACCTTCGGCGGGTTCGCTAGCCTCGAGGCCCTCACCGCGGCCTTCGTCTTCCTCCTCACGCCCTTCCTCCTCCTGGAGAACGCGATCTACTTCACGACGAGCAGCGGGGCGACCGCCCCCATCATCTTCGGGCAGTTCTCGGCGCTCTCTCAGAACCTGCGCCCGCCCCTCCCGGGACTCAACGTCCTCCTGACTGGGCTGCCAGCGGACTACCTATCGCACTCGGCGCTGCCCGTCTCGACCTGGCTCTCGCAGAGCTCGGGAGTCCTTCTCATCCCGATGGTGGTCCTCGGCGTGATACTCATAGTCTCTTCCTCGGTCGGCGGTCTCGCGCGCACCTTCACCGAGAGGTTCGAGAGGTCCAAGGACATGACCGGGAGGGTGAGGCTCGTACTCGCGCCCCTAGTGGTCGCGGTCGTCACGCCGACCATCTTCATCGTCCTGCTCACGATTCTCTCCCGCCCGGGCAGCGGCGGGTTCCAGACCTCCTTGACCAACGACCCGTCGCACCTCCAGGCGATATACATGCTGAGCTCATCCTTCCTCCTCACGACATCCTTCATCGGGCGCGAGTCGCTCATCCTGAGGTACGAGACCGTGCAGGTGGAAACGGAGGGCCTCGAGGAGCTGATGCGCACCTGCGAAGCGAAAATGAAGGACGTCCAGGGGCTCCTCGACCAGGTCTCGACTTGGGTCCCCTCGATGAGCCTGAGCGGCGAGACGAGGTCGATGTCCGAGTACTCGGCCTACATGGCGGACGTGAGGAGGCAGATTAGCGGAGCGAGCGCGTCGCTGATCTCCCAGTTCCAGACACAGCTGGAGGCCTCCGTCGTCAAGCCGCTCTCCGAGATGCCGGAGGTCCTGAGAAGGAGGGTTGCCAACGAGATAAGGGGCTTCATCTCTGAAACCGCGACCGCCAACAACCAGCTCGAAGAAGCGAGCGTGCCGCTGCGTTACCCAGACGTCCCCGCGGTGGCCGACTCCGCCCCGCTCAACGACCTGGTGCAGGCCTACCAGGCGGCAGCAGCGGCGATAAAGGAGGTCACGGGGAAGCTCTCAGACTTGTATAGCAAGGAGTCGACCGCGCTGAACGCGCTGATGGGGCAGGAGGAAGTCAACCCGCCGGTGAGCGCATCCGTCCTCCTCCAGTCGAACGAGTTCACGGGCGCGATGAGGCTCATGGCAGAGGAGTACTGGCTGAACTTCCAACTGAGGTGGGCGGAACAGGTCGACCAGAAGAAGGCGGCGCTGCTGCACGAGACAAACGACCTCGACTACGCGGTGGACGAGGCAGAGCTGCAGCGCCTGCGCGCCGTCGAGAAGGTGGTCGCAGAGGCGAGGCCGGCGAACTCGTCGGCGACCCTCGAAGGCCTCCGAGAGCTGCGTGCCATCCTCGAAGCCGTCGTGACGCAGACGGCCTCTGGCGCGGACAGGGTCGGAGCCATGCTCGAGTCCCTCCAGCTGAAGTCTGTCAGGACGCTGAGGTTCGAGACCGTCAACAGGCTCGGGGAGGTCGTCGCGCTGAGGAAGAGGTTCGAGGCGGTGGGGGTGAGCTTCGACAGCCTGACCAAGTTCCTCCAGAACGCCGCGGGCGTCCTGAGGAGCCAGGCAGAGGCCTGGAAGGCCGACCGCGACAACCTGGTCGTCCTGGCGCAGTATCCGCTCGCGAAGAGGATAATCGAGACCATGCTGAGCAATCAGACGGGCCTGGCGCTATCCAAGCTGCCGTATCAGCGGAGGGCGGCCGCGCTCTATGCCCAGCTCTACGCCACGGGCAACGCCGACGTTGAGTATGACGAAGAAGGAGAGAGCCTAAAGGTGAAGGGAGAGCATGCCTAGGTGCCCGAACGGCCACGCGCAGCGCCTGGGCCTCAAGTGCCTGGTCTGCGGGGAGGCGCTGTCCTTCAGAGACTCGATGGACGAGCTGTGCGACCTCCCCAAGGTGGAGCCAGATTACGGGAAGGTCGAGGTGGTCGCCGTCGGCTACCCCCTCCTCTCGTTGAAGGCGGACTATGTGGGCGAGATATCCGCCGGCCTGGCGGACCTGAAGACTCCGACCGCCTTCGAGGTCGCGAGCATACGCGGCGGGAGCTGGTTGGACTACAGCAGAAAGCACTTGGAGGAACTTCGCAGGTGGATGACGCTCGTCGGGATCGGCAAGTCTACCGATCGGCTACTGGTGATGGACACGACCGACCCGCTCTCTGTCCTCGCGCTCTCGGCTCTCCCGAAGCTGGAGCACACCGTGGTCATCGCGGTCGTGGCCGACCAGGACTCCACCCCCGTCGAGCAGAACACGAGCTACGTCGCGCTCTCGCTCGCCCTTCGGAAGGGCTTCCCCATAATCGCGCTCACGGAGACGTTCGAGGGCGACATGCTCTACTTCACCGAGGACAGGGGATTCGCTGCAGGGGACGACGCGCTGTCGAGGCTGTTGGAGTCTCTCCTCGGGGCGGCCGACGACCTGATGGACCTTCTGGAGAGAGACATGAAGCTGGGGGTGCAGGTGCACTCCCTGTCAGCGATCGTGGCGGGCTCGAAGAGCGTCTACGGGATAGCGACGAACGCGTTCATGGCACAGAGCTACGGCCTCTCTATGGGGGCGAAGCCCGAAGAGTGCCAGACCGTCCACTCCCTGGTCTTCTCGCGCGAGGAGAGCAAGGGCGAGTTTGAGAAGAGCTTCGGCGTGTTCAGGAACAGGAAGTTCAAGGGAGCACTGAACGCGGAGTTCCGCTTCCACGACACCGCCTCTCCGCTCTACGACCTCGTGACGATCTACGGGATGCGCACCGACGCCTCCCTCCAGGACATCGCCCCGGGTTATCAGGCGATTGTCGGGAGCATGCCCGAGCTGAGCGTGGAAGGAGCTTCCTAGGCGATGTCTTCCCCTCCCGCGGGCGAAGACGCGCCAGAGGCGCCCTCCCACGCCTACAGGCTTGTCTCTGCGACCTACCAGAACAGGGAGTATCCTGAGGGCGTCCTGGCGGTCAACGAGTCGGGCAACGAGATTGAGCTCAGGCGGTGGATGGGGAAGACCAAGAGGCCAGACATCGCCATCGCGAGGTTCCACCTCGAGCCCAACGCGGACGTGCGGGTCGAGGGCGCGGTGCTGAGGGTCTCCGAGCTCTCGGCGACCCTCGAGTCCCCCGGCGTCGCCGGAGAGGTCGCGGAGCTACTAAGGCGCCCGGCGAGGGAGCTCGAGACGGCGAGGCTCGTCACGGAGGCCGAGGCGTCGGTCGGCGTGTTCCTGCAGACGCGCGAGGAGGCGCTGGACCTGCTCTCGCGGATCAAGACCGACCCGCGGGGCGCGCTCTTCGCCTCGACCGCTGGTTCGACCACCGCAGGCGCCGAGCCGCTGGGCTCGTTCTACTCGACGTACTCCGCGCGACTCGCGGAGTCCCTCCAGAAGATGAAGGCCTCTCTCGCCGGGGGGGAGAAGGGCCTGGGGCCTGGCGCCACGGACATGATGTACGCCATCGCCTACACCATCGGGCAGGTCCAGAACGCCCTCTTCGAGGGGGATTCCGACCTGGTCCAAGAGCTCGCCGCGCTCCAAGAGCTCGGCATCACAACGACGGCGCAGGAGCTGCGAACTGAGAGGCCGACGGCTCGGCTATTGGTCCGTGCACACCCGGTGATCCTCTCCCTTGCGACGTCCAGCCGTAGGTCTGGCTAGGCGCCTCTCCTCGAGATAGAAGGCGCCGTCGAGCGCCCGACTACGCCGCAGCCGCGGAGCTCGACGGAGGGGGCCTCGCGCCTGCCATGACATTGATCGTCATAAGGGTGGTTCCCCTCATGACCCCCACCGCAAGGACGTGCCCGACCTGCGCGTGCTCCTCGAGGTAGGAGGCCAGCGCGTCGTGGTCGACTATGCGCGTCCCGTTTATCGAGACGATGACGTCTCCCCCGGTGACGTAGGTCTGCCCTTCGACGGTGACTTGCTTGGTCCCTGCCTGAATCCCCGCCGTCGCCGCGGGCCCTCCAGCGACCACGTTCTCGACGAGGACGCCGTACGTGACGTTGTTCCCGTTGGCCTGAGCAAGCTGGAAGTACATGTCGGCGGTGCCTATCCCGAGGTACGGGTGCTCGGTGTACGTCCCGTTCGCGACGAGGGAGCTGATCTCCCTTGAGACAGCGTCCGAGGGTATGGCGAACCCGACTCCCTGGGAGCCGTTGACCGTCGCGGTCGTGAGCCCTATCACCTGGCCGTTGGCATTGAAGAGAGGCCCGCCGGAGTTGCCCGGGTTGATGGGCGCGCTGAACTGGATGATGTCGGCGATCGAGTAGTTCCCGGACGTGGCCTCGGTGATGGTCCTCCCGAGCTGGCTGACCACCCCGACCGTCAGCGAGCCTGAGAGGCCGAACGGGTTCCCTATCGCCGCCACCGGGTCTCCGACGTGGACTGATGAGGAGGACGAGAGCGTCAGGGGGTGGAACTCCGAGGCCGGCGCCGTCGGGACCTTGACAATCGCGAGGTCGCTGTACGGGTCGGTCCCCACGACGCTCGCAGGGTAGGCGTCGCCGTTCCAGAAGATCGCGGTCATGTTGGACACGCCGTCGACGACGTGGAAGTTGGTCACGATGTAGTTCGCGTTGTTGTAGTTCATGACGAAGCCCGAGCCGAGAATCTCCGCCTGCACGCTCTGGCTCCCAATGCCGAGGAACCCACCGATGGTGGTCGTGGTGAAACCCTCAACCGTGACGACGCTCTCGTTGGAGTTCTTGTAGATCTGGACGGCGTTTATGGATGCCGGAGACGACGCGCCAGCCGGAGAGGAGTTGCCGTCGGTGACCGTGGTCGTCGAGAACGTCGTGGAAGTGACGGTGTCGGTCGCCGTGGCGGCGGTGCGGGGAGACACCAGGTAGTACGAGGCGCCCGCGCCTAGAGCTGCGGCGAGCACCACCAGGATCGCGATTGCGGCGATCCTCTTCGCACCCAGACCTTGAGATGGCTCATACATGTATCATCACGACCTCTGTGTTACGAAACGTCTTCCCTTGGGAGTTTAATAATCCGATTGGTGCATCTCTCTATCCCAGGCCGCTCCCTACGCTTCGAGCGGTCCGACGACGAAGAGCGCGAGCAGAAGCATGAGGAGCACCAGGAGAGTCACTCCCACGTACAGCATGTCCCTCTCCCTGAGGAAGAGCACGACGGACGCGGCGACCCGGGTGACGGGGGTCGCGATGAGGAGGAGCAGGCCGAGCTGCAACACGTCGACGGAGCTCCCTCGTGCGACACCCGCCATCAACGCCGTAAAGCTCAGGGTAGGCCTGCCAAAGTTCGCGCTGAGCGCGCCCTGCAAGGTGCCAGGAGCCCCTGAAGAAGGGGCCAGCAGCATTAGCGCCAACCCCACGGCCACGACCACCGAGCTGAGGGCCACCCCGTACCTCAGTATCTTCCCTATCGCGTCGTTGAGGTCGGCGCGCGGGCGCTCGGTGCTCAACGGGGGATCCCCATGTAGATCATCTCCACGCCGAAGACCAGCAAGACTGCGACGAACATGACTCTGATGGATGCCGGCTTCGACCGCACGAGCGCCTTCGCGCCTGTCAGCGCCCCGACAACGACCCCGAGCGCGACCGGTGCGGCTAGGACGACGTTCACGTACCCGCTCACGTAGAGGATCCCCGTGCTCGCCGTGGCGGTGACGCCGATCATGAAGTTGCTCGTTGTCGTAGAGACCTTGAAGGGGAGCTTCATCATGGTGTCCATCCCCAGGACCTTCAGTATCCCTCCGCCGACACCCAGGAGGCCGGAGAGGACGCCGGCGAAGAATATCACCAAGAACCCGGCCGGGACGCGGGTGGCGACGTAGCTTATCTTCTTGCGAAGCGCCTTGTCCTCGTACTCCCCTCGCAGGTTCAGCCGGTCGGCCATTGGGTTCGGCTCCACGTTCACGACGGACTCCCCCATCCGCTCCCTCCTCGAGTTCTGGATCACGTTGTACGCGGAGAAGAAGAGGACGAGCCCGAAGACGATGAAGATTATCCCGCTCAGACCGCTCCGGACGAAATACAGGGTGGCGGTCACCCCGACTATCGAGCCCAACACCGACCCTATCTCTAGGAACATGCCTATCCTCAGGTTGGTTATCCTGTCTCTCACGTACGCGGACGCCGCCCCGCTCGAAGTCGCGATGGTCGACAGAATGCTCGCCCCGATGGCGTACTCGATTGGCACGCCGAAGCCTATCGTCAGCGCCGGGACCACGAGGATTCCTCCGCCGACCCCCACCATCGAGCCGATGACGCCTGCAAGGATTGAGACGAGGAACATCAGAAGGAGATACTCGTCTATCCCGATCACGAAGCCTCAGCTCCAAAAGCCCGCGAGATTGTAATTAAGCGTGAGTCCGGGCGCCGCCGTCGATGGCAGGGGAGTCAGATTACCTCTATCGAGGACTCTGAGAAACCGCGCTTCACCAGGATCTCGACGACCCTGTCGCGGTGGTCGCCCTGAAGGAGGACAATGCCGTCCTTTACGGTCCCGCCAGTCGCGAGCATCTTCTTCATCTTCGTCCCGAGCTCCTGGAGGTCCTTCTCGTTCATCTTGAGGCCTTCGATGACCGTAGTTGGCTTCCTGAACCTGCGCATCTCCATCCTGACCTTCACCCGCGCCTCTTCGCGGTCGAGCTCGGCGACTATGTCGTCAAAGCCCGGTTCTTCGTCTGAGCTGCTCACTTGTGAATCACGGTATGTCTCGTTCTCCTATTAAGACTTAGCATGAAGCGAACCGCACCGAATCCTCGCGAACACAACTCCTCCGACGCGGTATTCGCTTATTAACGGCACCAAGGTCACGCGTCAGAGTCGGGCCCGTAGCTCAGAAGTCAGGAAACGACTGAGCAGTCTGGTCAGAGCGACCGGCTCATAAGGGGCTCATTGCCTCGTAGACACCGGTCGGTCGCCGGTCCGAATCCGGCCGGGCCCACATCATCTTTCACATTCGATGGTCCATGGCTTCCTCAGTGTCGGCGAACTTCCATGACAATCGCGAGGATTCTCCGGCGACTGTCAAGATAGCTTAGAATTGCATAACCGGAATTCGCAAGAGGGTTGTAGCCGAAATCAACCTTCAACTTTCGGATTAATCTTGCCAATTGTAGTGGGACCAGTTCGCTGCTCCGTCTTCTCCGCCGGCATGCTGGGTGCTCGTAGCATCCGGGCCTGTATTATCGATGACAAGTCCTTGCTATACAGGTCTTTTCCTCCAAATGATGGGTCTCGCAGAATTACATCCTTGAGTCCTAGCTTCGCTGCGATTGCAAGAGCGATT